>Ga0126379_10000565_pt1 | contig 20764 bp, 22 predicted proteins | sample PanSoiMetPlot_24_FD_92640 | JGI IMG/M metagenome (GOLD analysis project Ga0126379, IMG submission 92640) | Tropical forest soil microbial communities from Panama - MetaG Plot_24 | ecosystem: Environmental > Terrestrial > Soil > Tropical forest > Bulk soil | place: Panama | collected 2016-02-17
AGCGCGCGAAAGACCATGTTCTTGTTGGTGCCGAGGCGCGCTGCGAGCTCGGTGACGCCGAGGCTCGCCTCGGCGCCGCCGAAGGCTGAGAGCACCGCGAGCACGCGCTGCGCTGCCTGGTTGCGGTAGCGCGGCGCCGGCGCCGCCTTCGTTGACACGGTCGGCATTTGGTTGTTCGATAATATAAAATGTGTTTCACATAGTATAACAAACCTGGGGTCGAAATGCCAGCTCCCGCATCCGGGGTCACGCCGGCCGCCGACGGACCGATCACGGTCAACGGCCTGCGCATCGAAGCGATCGAGCGCGGCGAAGGCCAGCCGCTCCTGTTCCTGCATCCCGGCATCGGCATCGACGCCAAGGCGCCGGTGCTCGACGCGCTGGCCGCCGGCGCGCGTCTGATCGCGCCCTCGCATCCGGGCTTCGGTGTCTCCGAGCTCGCGCCGTCGATGACGACGGTCGACGACCTCGCCTACTTCTATCTGGATTTCATGGACGCGCTCGACATGCGCGACACCATCGTGGTGGGCGTGTCGTTCGGCGCCTGGATCGCGGCCGAGATCGCGGTGAAGTCGACCGCACGCATGTCGCATCTCGTCATGGCCAATGCGGTCGGCATCAAGGTCGGCGGGCGCGAGACGCGCGACATCGTCGACGTCTTCGCGATCATGGATCCCGAGTTCAACAAGCTCGCGTTCTGGGATCCGAAAATCGGCGAACGCGACTACAAGAGCATGCCCGAGGCCGAGGTCGCCGTCGTGGCGCGCAACCGCGAATCGCTCGGCCGCTTCGCCTGGCAGCCTTACATGCACGATCCCAAGCTCAGGGGCCGCTTGCACCGCATCCGCATCCCGACGCTGTTTCTGTGGGGCAGGGACGACTGCATCCTGTCGGAAGGCTACGGCCGCGCCTTTGCGGCCGAGATTCCAGATGCGCACTTCGAGCTGATCGACAAGGCGGGCCATTTCCCGCACCTCGAGCAGCCGCGACTTTTCGCCGATCGCGTACTCGCGTTCGCGGCATCGTGACGTGACGGGTCATCCGGAGACCATGCGATGAGAGTCTATCATTTCACCGAGCAGGCCTATCCACCCGCGTGGGAAAACCACCACGGCTCGCTGCGCGTCAACCTGCCGAACCGCCGGCTCGATCCCAGGATCGCGAACGAGCTGTTCAATCGCTACTACGACGAATGGGTGATCGCGGACGAGCTCGGCCTCGACGTCATGCTCAACGAGCACCATTCGACCGCAACCTGCATGTCGTCGGCCTGCATCGTCGGCCTCTCGATCCTCGCCCGCATCACCAAGCGCGCACGCCTCCTGGTGCTCGGCTATCCGCTCGGCCACCGGCCGGATCCGTTGCGCTGCGCGGAGGAGCTGGCGGCCGTTGACGTGATCTCGGGCGGGCGCCTCGACATGGGCTTCGTCAAGGGCGTCCCCTACGAGTTCGCGCCGTCCAACCAGAATGCGGTGCGCGTGATGGAGCGGTTCTGGGACGCGCACGACTTCATCATCAAGGCGATGACCAGCCACGACGAGCCGTTCAACTGGGAGTCCGAATTCTTTCACTATCGCCACGTCAACCTGTGGCCGCGCCCCTATCAGCAACCGCATCCGCCGGTGTGGTCGACGACCGGCAGCCGCGGCAATGCGCGCGTGCTGGGCGAGCGTGGCATCGCGATGGCGACGCTCGGCACCGGCTACGCGACGCGCCCGCTCTATGACGCCTATCGCGAAGGCTACATCGCCAAGCGCGGCAAGCCGCCGGGCGCCGATCGTTTCGCCTATCTCGGCCTCGTCGCGGTCGCCGACAGCGAGGCGGAAGCGCACCGGCGCGGCAAGGCCGTCTCAATCTACCTGCCGTCGAGCGGCATCGTGGCGCCTGAATTCCGCAACCCGCCCGGCTATCTGTCGGTCGAAGACAATGTCCGCCTTCTGCGCGGCGAGGCGCGACCGCGCACCGGCACCCGCGACGGCCGCTTCATCGATATGCGCACCGCCGGCGTCCAGGAGCTGATCGACGTCGGCGTGCTGTTCTGCGGCACGCCCGACCAGGTCTACGATCAGATCGTCGCCTTCGCCGAATATTGCGGCGGCATGGGCAACCTCCTGATGATGGGCCACGCCGGCACGATGTCGCACGCCGACACGGTGGACAACCTCACGCTCTTTTCCAAGGAGGTGCTGCCGCGGCTGAAGGAGTACAAACAGCCTGCCGCGGAAGCGACGGTCGCGGCGTAACGGCGGCTCAAGCCACCGCCTCCTTCAACTTTGCCGGGAAATATCGCGCCAGCCATTCGAGCAGCACCGTGTGCACGCGCGTATTGCTCTCGGCCAGCATGAAGTGGTCGGTCTCGGCGAAAAGATGCAGGTCGGCGGGCTCGGCGGCGCGCTTGAACAGCTCGACCGATTGCTCGGTCGGCGTCACCGAATCGACCGAGGAATGCAGCAGCAGCAGCGGCCGCGGCGCAATCCGGCCGACCACGTCGTCGGGGCGGAAATCGAACATGCTCTGCGCCGTCTCGGCGGTGAACATCTGCACCGAGCCCGCCGCCAGGTTGCCGCGCAGACGCGGGGGGATCGGCACGATCTCGTAGCGCGGCACCATGAGGGACTGGCCGGTGCGCGCGCGGTGGCGTTTGCCCTCCTCCAGCATGGCGGTGAACTTGGCCCAGCCCTCCGCGGTCTTGTGCTGGCCGCGGAATTTGCGCTCGCCGTGGCCCCAGCCGCTGCACGCGACGACCGCCGCGACCCGCTCGTCGATACCGCCCGTGTAGACCGCGACCGCGGCGCCGAAGCTCGACCCGATGACCGCAATGCGATCGGGCTCGACATTGGGATGCCCGGCCAGCATCGTCAGCGCGTCGCTCGTCGCCTGCACCTGGTCGAGGCAGATCAGGTTGCCGCGCGCGCCCTCGCTCGCCCCGCAGCCCGGCATGTCGAAGCGCAGCGTCACGTAGCCGAGCTTGCCCAGCATCGCACAGGGATCGACCACGGTCGGAGAGGTCATGTTGCTGCCGAAGCCGTGCAACACCATGAAGGCCGGCCGCCGCTCGCGGGCCGCGAGGCCCGCCGGTACGTCCACCATGCCGGCGATCGCAAGCCCTTTCGAGCTGAATGAGACTTTCTCTTCGGCCATTGCCTATTCTCCGCTGATTGTGACTTCCACCGTTTCCGGCATCGTGCCGAGCTGCTGCTTGAGCATGTGCCAGATGGTATGCCGATATTCGACGAATTTCGCGCTGCGCTTCAAGGCTTCTTCGTCGCGCCAGCGCGGTCGCGGCAGGTCGACCGCGATGTCGGCAATCACGCGCCCGGGCTGGCCGCCGAGCATCACGATGCGATCGGAAAGAAACACCGCCTCGTCGACGCTATGGGTGACGAATACGACCGTTTTCCGGTCCTGATCCCACAGCCGCATGAGCTCGATCTGCATCATCTCGCGGATCTGCGGGTCGAGCGCGCCGAACGGCTCGTCCATGAACAGATAGGACGGATCGATCGCGAGCGCGCGCGCGAGACCAACGCGCTGCTTCATTCCTCCGGAAAGCTGGTGCGGATAGAAGTGCCCGAACTTGCCGAGGCCGACCTGCTCCAGCGCGCGTGCCGAGATCGCTGCCCGCCGCGGCGCCGCGAGCCCGAGCACCTCGAGCGGCATCTCGACATTGCCGCGCGCGGTGCGCCAGGGCAGCAGGTTGAACTCCTGAAAAACCATGGCGCGATCGGCCGCCGGGCCGGCGACGGCCTTGCCGTCGATGACGACGGCGCCGCGCGACGGCCGGATCAGGCCGTTGGCGATGCGCAGAAGCGTGGTCTTGCCACAGCCGCTGGTGCCGAGCAGGGAGACGAAGGTGCCGCGCGCGATGGTGAGCGAGATGTCGCGCAGGACCCAATGCTCGCCGCTCCCGTCGCGCCCCGCATAGCTGTGGGAGACGTCCTTGATCTCGATCATGCGGCCTGGTCCTGCCGCCAGGGCGCGAGCCGGCGCTCGAACGCGCGCAGCGCCGCATTGAACGCAACTCCGGCGCCCGCGAGGATGCCGACACCGACGAAGACCTGCGCGGTGTCGTACATGCCGCCAGCCTGGAAAATGAGATAGCCGAGACCCTTGTTGGAGGCATAGATCTCGGCCACCACCACCATCACGAGGGCGCGCCCGATCGCGAGCCGCATGCCCGCGATGATGAAGGGCAGCGCCGACGGCAACACGATCTTGGTCATGATCTGGCGCTCGCGCGCCGTAAACGAGCGCGCGGTCTCGATCAGTCGCGGATCGACCTGGGTGACGCCGGTCTCGGTGTTGATCAGCACGATGATGACGGAGCCGAGGAAGACGAGCGCGACCTTGGACGAAAACCCGATGCCGAGCCAGATGATGAGCAAAGGCAGGAACGCGACCTGCGGCGAGGCATAGAGGGCGGCAACGAACGGCTCGATCGTCGAGGCGATGAGCGGCACCCGCCCCATCACGAGGCCGATCGGTACGCCGACCGCGACGGAAAGGCCGAAGCCCATCGCAATGACCTCGCCGCTCGCCGCAATATGCGGCCAGATGCTGCCGTCGGAGACCATCGCGACGAATTTTTCGACGATCAGCGTCGGGCTCGACGCGAACAGCGGATCGACGAGGCCGGTGCGCGAGGCCGCCTCCCATGCACCGAGAAAGCACGCCAGCGCGGCGATGCGCAGGACGACCGCCGGGCGCGCGAGCCGACGCCACGGCGCATGCGCAGCTCCGGTGCGAGCCGGCCGCGACACATCCTCAGACGCCATGCTCACATGCCTTGCGCCGCCGCCGGTCAGGCCGCCGCCGGGAAGGCCATCAGCCCGACGCCGGTCGCCCACGGCTTGACCGCCTCGTAAGCGACCAGCTCGCCCTTGCGGCCGCCGAGCGCGCCCGCGAGCGCAACCCAGCTCAGCAGCTCGAAGGCGCCGGATCCGGCAGCCGCGAAATCGGCGCGCGAATAGCGGCCAAGCCGATCGCCGTCGCCCGCCGCCATCGCGGTGAGGAACTTCTCATCGAAACCCGAATCGATGACGCCGTGATTGCGCTCGCCCGGATCGTGCGACAGCCCGCCGGTCGCGATCAGGCCGATGCGGCGGGGTGAGCGCGCCGCGATCTCGCCGATCACGCGCCCCAGTTCGAGGCAGCGCCGCGCCGTCGGCTGCGGCACCGCGAGCGTATTGAACAGCACCGGCACCATCGGCAGGTCCATTTTCGGATTGATCAGGCTGAGCGGCACCATGGTGCCGTGGTCGAACTGCAGCTCATAGGCGAAGCTCGGCTCGATCCCGCGTTCATATGCGGTCTCCAGAATCTCGGTCGCAAGCGCCGCATCGCCCCTGACCTGCGTCCGCTCGATCTTGAGCCAGGGTTCGATCGGTCCCGTATAGGTCTCGGCGCGGCCGACGCAGAACGCGCCCATGTGGTCGAGAAAGAAATTGGCCCAATGTTCGGATGTGAGCAGAATCAGCACCTCGGCGCCGCTCGCGTCGAGCCGCGCGCGCAGCTCGCCAAACGCGCCATAGACGCGCTCCTTCTGCGTAGGCGGTGCCGCCTCGGCCCACGCGGTGATGCCCGGCGCATGACTGGCGGCGCAGGCGAAGCTGATGGGCATGGCTATTCTCCTCGCAGGACCTTGACGTAGTCGGGGTCCGACATTTTGTGCAGGATCGTGAACTGGCGCAGGATGAGGCCGTGCACGCCCATGTCGTAGAGCGCCCGCACGTCGAAGCCGAGCAGCACCTCGCGTTCGCGCTCCGTCAGGTCATAGCCCTGGGCAAACGCGGCAGGCGACTTGAAATAAGCCTCCCGCCGCTCGGGAATGCGGTTGACGTCTCTGAGCAGCTTTTGCAGCGCGTACACGCTCATGGATCGGGCCCGTGCCGGAGGGGCGCGTGCCATTCTGGCGGCGCGCGTGCGCGACCGCAAGCGCGCGCCATGAGCAACCTCGATGGATCTCGCCTGCTGCTACAACGGATTGGGCCGCTCGTTGAGCTCGATCGAGGTGCCCCACGGATCGTGAATGAAGGTGAGCTTGGCGCCGCTCGGCTGGGTCACGATCGGCCGGTCGAGCTTGATGCCCTCCGCCTCGAGCTCCTTGGTGAGCTTGACCAGGTCCTTCACGTCGAAACCGATGTGATCGAGCACGTGCCCCGCGGTCGGCACCGTCGGCGTATCGGATTTCGTGAACGTCAGCTCGGCGCCCGGAATGTTGGCGGTCTGAAACCGTCCGCGCGTGCCGACGGTTGCGCCGAAATGCCTGACGTACCAGGACTGGATCTCGGGAATCGCGGATTCCGCAACGTAGTAGTGGACATGGTGATGCCGGATCGGGACCGTCTGGCTCCTGTCCTCCAGGATCTCGACCTTCAGCCCTTCGCTCGTCGTGATCCACGCCTGATCGGTGCGGCCGTTGGTGCCGGGCCCGACATCGACGCCGGCAGCTTTCCATTTTGCGACTGCTGCGGCCACGTCCGGTACGTAGAAGCCGACATGATTGATCACGGTCCCGACCGTGCCGCCGACCGGCGCCGGCGTGCCGGGACGCTGATGCAGGAAGACGACGACGCCAGGAAACTTCACGATCTCGAAGTCGCCTGGTTTCGCCGCGACGCCGCCGAGGGCGACGAACAGCTTCTTGTTGGTCTCGACGTCGCGCGAGTTGAGGTGCCAGTGGCCCATGGTCACGCCGAGATCGTTCGGCGTAGCGGGCTGCGCGAAAGCAGTTCCGGTTGCCAGGGTCGCGACCAATCCCAATGCTGCAAGCAGCCCTCGCATCGTCATCTCTCCCATGAATGTCGGTTGCTCGTCCTTTCGCGGGCGATTGTCGTGAACGCTATCACTCCGCCAGCGCGCGCGGTAGACGCCGGGTTCTATTTCGGCGGCTCAAATGCTAGATCGCAGGCGCCCGCACATGCGCCATGCCCGGCCTCGCGCGGGCATCCACGTCTTGAGGCCGCCCGGACAATCCATGGCCGATCACGCGAAATTGAGGAAAACTTCATGAGCGACATCCGCGTCGGCCATACCGAGCTCTTGCGCTTCTTCAACGACATCTTCCGCGCCAAAGGCATGCGCGCGGAGGATGCCGCGACAGTCGCCGAAGTGCTGCTGTGGGCCAATCTGCGCGGCGTCGACTCGCACGGCGCGATGCGCATCCCGGATTATCTCGACCAGATCCGCAAGGGCGCGTTCGATCCAACCGCGCAGCCGCGCCTGCGGCCGCTCATGCCGGCGACTTTCATTCTCGATTGCGCGCGTGCGGCCGGACCCGTCTGCATGATGCGGGCCGCCGCACAGGCGATCGAGATCGCGGAAACGTTCGGTGTCGGCGTCGGACTCGTGAGCGACACCGCACACACGGGCGCGGTCGGCCGCTACGCGCAATGGATCGCGGAACGCGGTTTTGCCGCGCTCGTGATGGTCGCGGGGCCGCTGTTCATGGCCTATCACGGCGCCAAGGTGACGAGCCTCGGAACGAGTCCGCTCGCGATCGGGATTCCCGGACCCGATGGCGACGATCCGCTGGTGCTCGACATGGCGACCAGCCTGACCGCGGCGGGACGCATCCGGCAGGCTGCGGCCGAAGGGCGGCCGATTCCGCAAGGCGCAGCGATCGACAAGGAGGGCAGACCCACAACCGACGCCGCCCAGGCCGTCACTCTCCTGCCGCTCGGCGGCCCCAAGGGCTCCGGGCTTTCGCTGCTGTTCGAATGCCTCACCGGCGTGATGGCGGGCACCCCGATCATCACGGCACTCGCGGGCCTCACGGGATCCACGGCGCCGATGCAGAACGCGATGGTGATCGTGTTCAACGTGGCCAACTTCCGCCCGCTCGCCGAATTCCGGCGCGACGTCGGACTGCTGATCGGGCTCGTGAAGGATCTGCCGCGGCGCGAAGGCTTTAACGAATTGTTGCTACCAGGAGAGCGCGGCGGCCGCGAGGCGGAGCTGCGGCGACGCAACGGCATTCCCCTCGCAGCCAAGCTGTGGCGCGAGCTCAACGGCATTGCACAATCGCTCGGCGCTCCCCCGCCGTGCGCTTTGTCTTAAATGCATCGCATTCAAATCCGGCAAATCCGCGACCCGCACGATCGGCAAAAATGCATCACTTATGTCGCATTTGCCGCATTTTGTGCGCGTCTTCGAACACGCGCGAGATATCTCTTCGGGCTGATCGCCGCATCTCGCAAAAAATTGCGTCGACACGGAACCAACCTTCGGCTTCAACCTTTTGCACTTTAGCGGCGTGGCAATGCGTGCCGGGCCTCGGGGCCGGGCCGGGATCTGTGTACCCGAGGGCACGACGGCGCTGTCACGATCCCGTTGGCCTGAACAACCCCCTGCGGCTGTTCAATCACAGGAGCTGCGCCATGTGCGACTATAGTCTGGAGCATCTCGCGAGCCGACCAGCCAAGGTCGGTGATAAACTGATCTCCACAAAATTCACGAACTCAATCACCCGGGGCTTCACCGCCGTCGGCGAGCCGAATGTCGCCGTCTGCCTGATGCCGGGCACGGAGCTTGCCTTCGATGAGGAGGTGACCTGCGTCCACGCGCTCGGCCTGTTGCCGAGCCGTAAGATCGCCGAGAAGGTCGCGCGCTTCCGCGAGATCAATCAGCAGAACCCGCATGATCATCACGACGCGCTCGAGTTTCCGAGCGGTCAGGTCGTGCTGGTGACGCGCCTGTGCGAAGGCCAGGTCGCGAGCGTGCTGCAGCTTCCGGTCGACCCCGAAAAGGCGACCGAGACGAAGGCCATCGAGCCGCAGACGCAGCCAGCCTGACGATCTCGTAATTCTGCAATGCGCGCGGGCCGCCGGACAACCGGCGGCCCGCTCTCGTTTGCGAGGTGCGCGGGCGCCTGATGACCGTACGTGCGACCCCGCGCGCGGCTTGACAGAGCGCGCGCTGCCGGGGAGGTTCAGACACCATCCCGGGGAGCCTGCTCATGGCCAATCTGCGTCTCAATTTCGCCTGCGGCCCCTATGATCGCACTCAGGCGCTGCGCGACGGAACGATCAAGCCGGACGCCATCGACCTCACCTACATCGCACTGCAGCCGGCGGAAATCTTCTGGCGGATGCTGCAGTACCAGGAATTCCACGCCTCCGAGATGTCGCTGTCGAACTACACGAGCCTCGTCGGCGACGGCAACGATTCGTTCATCGCGATCCCGGTGTTTCCCTCGCGCGTCTTCCGCCACGGCTATTTCTTCATCAATACCACGAAGGGAATCGAAACGCCGTCCGATCTCAAAGGCAAGCGCGGCGGCGTTCCAGAATACAGCATGACGGCCGCCGTCTACATGCGCGGGCTCATGCAGCACGAATTCGGCGTTGCGCCGACCGATGTCGAATGGGTGCAGGGCCGTGCCGACCGGACCGGCCGCAAGCTGCCGGCGGGCATCCGTCTCACCCAGGCGCCCGCTGGCAGCGAGCTCGGCGACCTGCTCGAGCGCGGCGAGATCGATTTCATGATCACCGCGAACAACCCGCTGTCGTTTCGACGCGGCGCCAAGACGGTGCAGCGGCTGTTTGCGAACTATGCCGAGGTCGAGAAGGATTATTACCGGCGCACCAGGATCTATCCCATCATGCATACGGTGGTGATCCGGCGGGATATCTACGAGCGCGATCCCTGGGTCGCGCTCAATCTGTACAAGGCGCTCTGCCAGGCGAAGGAGCACTGCTACAATCTCGTCGGCGAGACCGGCTCGCCCAAGGCGTCGTTCGCCTGGCTGCAGCCGATGATCGAGGAGGAACAGGCCATCTTCGGGCGCGACTGGTATCCCTACGGCATCGGGCAGAACCGGCCGTCGATCGAGGCGCTGCTGCAATACAGTCACGAGCAGGGCCTGTCCCCGCGCCGCGTCAAGCTCGAGGAGCTGTTCGCGCCCAGCACGCTGCATGACATTCCGCTGAGCGAAGGGCAGAAGGTGTAGCGGTTCCGCCGAACGTGCGCCTTGCGAGCGCCCAGCGGCGCCCGCTCACTGCGGTCCGAGGTGCAACTCCTCGATCAGTTGCTTCTGCTCGGCGATCTGCGCCAGCGCAAAGGCGCGGTAGTCGTCGCTGCCGAGATAGAACGGCTCCTGGTCGAACTGCACCATGGCGGCGACATAGACCGGATCCTCCAGGCCCTTGCGGAATGCGTCGTGCAGGATCTTCACGATCGCGGGATCCATGCCCTTCGGGCCGGCGATGCCGAACGGCGAGTTCGACACGATGTCGATGCCGAGGTCCTTCAGCGTCGGGACGTTGGGCCAGTTGTGCGTGCGGGTCGCGCCCCAGGTCACCAGCAGACGAAATTTTCCCGCCTCGACGTGCGGCGCCCAGCCGGTCGAATCCGCGACCGCATGGATGTGGCCGCCGAGCAGCGCATTGGTGGTGTCGGCATTGCCCTTGAACGGGATATGCGTCCACGTGATACCGCGCTGCTTGGCGATCTGCTCCATCGTGATGTGCAGGCTCGTTCCCGCCCCCGGCGTCCCGTAGTTGATCTTGCCGGGATGGGCCTTGGCGTCGGCGAGGAACTCCTCGAAGCTTTGCCACGGAGCATCGCTGCGCACCACCACGCCGAACGTATAGCCGGTCAGGCCGATCACATAGGTGAGATCGCGCGTCGGATCGAAGGTCGTGCGCATCATGAACGGCGCGCGAAAAATGGTGATCGGAATCTGCGCGATCGTGTAGCCGTCCGGGCTCGCGTTCGCCGCCATCTGCATGGGCCCGAGCGTGCCGGCGGCACCCGCACGGTTCTCGATCACGATCGAGCGCCCGAGCGGCTTCTCCGTCGCGGTCGCGAGCGCGCGCATCACGATGTCGGTCGTACCACCCGCCGGCCAGGGAACGATCAACGTCACGGGGCGCGAGGGGAAATTCTGCGCCTGCGCGACGCTGCTCGCGGCGATCAATGCGAGCGCCACCGCCCGCAGCGAGGTAAGGATGGACCGGCTCATCGTTTCACCCCCGACCGACAACGACGAAACTTACGCCCGGCACCGGCGTTTGGGTAGCGCGAAGGCGACCTTCGCGCGGCAGCGCCGCTTCAGGCGAGCCCGAGGCTGCGGACCAGCATGTAGGTGGCGACCGCGAAAATCACGAACGCGAAGGTGATATTGAGCGCGCCGCGCTTGTCGGCGAGATGCTTTGCGAGTGCCGCGCCGAGCAGGCCCCCGAGCACGCCGCCGGCGATGAAGACAGCGGCAAGGCCCCAGTCGACCAGCCCCGAGACCGCGTAGTTCGCGGCCGAGGTCACGCCGAACGCCGCGACGGCGACCAGCGACGAGCCGATCGCGTTGAGGATCGGCATGCCGGTCGCGAGCATCAACCCGGGCACGATCAGGAAGCCGCCGCCGATGCCGAAGAATCCCGAAAGCAACCCGGTCAGGACGCCGAGGATCACGAGCTTCGGGAAATTCTCGTGCGACAGCTCGATCGACCCGCTGCCCGCCTCCGGCCGACGCCGCAGCATGCTGGCGCCGACCACGAACATCAGCAGTGCGAACATGGCGAGCAGCCGCTGCCCGTCCATCCATTTGCTCAGCGTCGAGCCCACGAGGGCGCCAGCGACGCCCGCCGCCGCGAACACGGCAGCGCACCGCCATTTGACGGTGCCGCGGCGCGCATGCTGCACCAGATTGGCTGCCGCGTTGACCCCGACCGCGACCGCGCTGGTGCCGATCGCCACATGCGGCTGCGGCACACCGACGAGATAGATCATCAGCGGCACGGCCAGAATCGAGCCGCCGCCGCCGATCAGGCCGAGCGAGAAGCCGACCAGCGAGCCTGATGCAAGGCCGAGCGCGAGCGCAAGCCCGGACATGGTCGTCCTCCGACGGACGAAGCGGCGTCAGGTCGTGCGGATTGTGGGCCTATCGACGCCGCGATTCCAGGGGGCGCATCAGCAGCATCCCCATGCCGCGGAGGTACGCCGGCGGCCATTCCGGTCAAGTTCAGACCGACCGACCCCTGGGGGAACTCAGACCGCGTTCGCCTTGCGACCGCCGCGCTCGATCGTCACCGGCGCCTCGTCGCGCCCGATCAGGTCTTTGGCGAGCGCCATGCAGCGCTTCGCCAGCATCGCGGCGCCGTCGGCGAGTTCGGTCGAGTTGCGCACGACGTCGACATTGACCTCCATGTCCTCGTGCGACCAGCCGCGCGAATGCGCGATGTAGGGGAACTGCGGGAAAATGAATCCGAGCTCGGCAAAGAAGCCGAGCATCTGGCCTGCCACCGCCTGGATATTGTCCTGCCCGCCGACGATGATGAAGCCCGCGACCTTGTTGCGGATCAGCACGTTGTCATTGATCGTGATCGCGTTCTGCACGCAGTTGAGCCGCTCCGCCATCTTGAAATAGAGCGAGGACGCCGCGCCCCAGCGAATCGGCGATGCGATGATGACGGCGTCGGCCCAATGCACCAGGGCCTCGTAGACGCGCTCCATCTCGTCCTTGGCGTCCATTTGCGTGATCGAGAACGGCCAGGTGCAGGCATGCGCCGCCTTCGAGTAGTAGCCCTCGCAGGCGCGGAATTTCAGATCGTTGAGCCGGATGAGCCGCGTCTCGGCGCCGTCGCGCGACGCCGCCTCGAGGGCGCGGTCGAGCAGGTGATCCGAGCCCGAGAAGCGCGGATACTCAGGGTCCATCGCGGTGGTCGAGACGCCGCAGACGCGCAGCGCTCCGGGCGCGCGCCTGGCCTCGCGCGCGAGCGGATGCGGATCATGCGGCTTCTTGCGACGGCCGGTCGCGTTGGCGAGATCGATGAGCACGCGTCCACCTTCGACCCTTACGGGATAGGCCGGGACGCAGTCTTCCTCGAAGCCCGGCTCGCCGGTGCCCCTGACGCGGTGGAATTTCCAGTGATGCCACGGACACGTGATGTAGTCGCCGTCGAGCCGGCCGTCGCCGAGCGGGCCACCGACATGATTGCAGGCATTGGCGACGGCGCCGAACGTCTTGTTGCGGAACGACAGCGCGATCTCGCGGTTCTGCACGCTGATCCGCCGCAGCGGCGATGCGCTCAGCTCATCGACGGCGCCGACGTCGACCCAATTCTCGGGCATGCTGTCCTCCCGGCAATGACAATGCGCTTAGCGCATATTCCGGCGAACAAACGAATCTAGAGCACGGTCCGATTCCGTAACGAACGGAACGAGCTCTAGGCAATGACGATTGCCGCCGGCGTGCCGGGCGGCAACGGCGTCGGATCGACCTCGACCAGGCCGCCCTCGATCCTGACCCGATGGGTGACGAGCTTCTCGGTGAACGGCGCCGGCGCGCAACCGTCGGCCAGGCGGTATTGATAGCCGTGCCACGGACAGGTGATGCAGCCGTCGACGATGCGGCCCTCGCCGAGCGGTCCGTTCTGATGGGCGCACAGGTTGGTGACGGCGCCGATCTGGTTGCGGTCGCGGAAGACCGCGATGCGCTCGCCGCCCGGCGCCGACACAATACGCGCGTGGCCATCGGATATCGAGGCGGGCGGTCCGACCATGAGCCAGCCGCCGGCGGCCGCAGCGCGGTCGACCTTGTGCTCGCGCCGTCCGGCGATGAGATGCAGCGCCGTGACCGTGCCGAAGCATACGACCAGCATCAGCGGGATCGGCAGCGTACGGTCATCCTGCAGGTGGCCCAGTGCGACATGCATGACCACAAGGCCGTACGCGACATAGAGCGACATGTGGAGAAACTTCCACGCCCGCGGGGTGAGAAAGATCAGCCAGAAATCGTGGCTGGTGGCGGCGAGCAGAAACAGGATCAGCAATGCGGCGAGACCGAGCACCTTGAATGGAAAGCCGATGAATTTCCCGTAGTCCGGCCATTTGACGAGCTCGGCGACGAAATTGGGCAGCGCGTTCTGCACCCAGTACCAGTCGAGCATCAACGCGAAGTGCGTGGCGGCGACCAGGAACGTCAGCACGCCGAAATGGCGGCGGTTGTAAAGGAGCTTCAGGAAGCGCCGGTCGAGCCGCGCCAACGGGCCGATCGTGAGAATCGCGGTCAGCATCAGAAACGCGCACGTGCCGGTCGCGCGGATCCACAGGTCGATCGCGTCGGGAAGAGATTTCGGCGGTTCGATCTGCCATACGATGACACGAAAGCCCGCGATGTAGAGCGCCACACAGGCAATCAGGATCGCGTCATAGACGAGCTTGTCCCGATTCCACTGCACCGCGCGCAGGCCGACGCTCATCCGAACCGCTCCAACGTCATTGCGGGCGGAGCCAGGCGGGTCTGGCCTACCTCGGGCGGCGGGCGCAGCCACAGCGCCAGCGCGAAGCCGATGGCGACGATGGCCGCGAGGATCGGCCACAGCACGCGGTGAAGCGAGCGATGCGTGCGCGTCATCGCGTGCCTCGCGCCTTGAACCAGCGGACCAGGACATAGGGCCAGAGCGCAAGCGCACCGGGCAGGATCAGAAGACGCGCGCCGATGGTCGCCGGGATCGGCGGACGCAGCACCTGGGAGATCCCGAACGACACGAAGGCGAGCGCCGTCACGGCGCCGGCCGCGGCGTAGAGCGCAAGGCCGAACCCGATGATCTCGGATGCCTGCATCAGGATTTCCCCACGTCCGACAGGTTCGGCCATATCCGGCCTGGAGACAAGGGCGAGCGCACACGCGGCGCGCGAGGATCGGGATACTCGGCGGGACGTCCCGCGAAGACGACGAAGCCCGCGAGGCCGGCCAGCACCGCCCACAGGGCATAGCGGAAATCGCCAGCCACCCCGGCCGGAAAGAACGTCGCCATGTAGATCACCGCCGATCCGCTGGTGCCGACCTGGAAGGCACCTGCCGGCGTGGCGCGCCGGCGCCAGCCGAGAACGGACCACAGCAGGCACAGCAGCAGCCATGTACCGGCGCGGAAAAGCCGGGTCGGCAGCAGAGCGTCATGCACCGTCTTGAGCGCCGCATACCACGAATTGTTCTCGAGCACCGGCCGCTCCGGATCCGCGACGTCAACGGTCCAGATCGTCTGGTTCTGGTTCATGAGAAAATTCGCCGTGACCGCCATGCGGTGCTCGAGATAGGCGAGCGGATGACGGAGCAGCGCGCGCAGCCAGGCTTCGGTCAGCGCCGGGGAGCCGAACACCTTCTCTTGCTCGAGCTTCTGCATCACGAACAGGCACGGCTGCCGCGTCCAGTAATTGTCGAAGTCGGTCGGCTGGTAGCACCGCTCGGTGAGCAACGCGCTCTCGTCCGCGGTCCAGGTCACGGGAAACTGGTTCTCCTTGGTGAAATGCGTGATACCGGCGAGGTCGAACACGAAGATCGCGTGCAACGGCGTCTCGTGCTTGGCGCCGAGCAGACCGTAATAGACGAGCGGCACCAGCAGCGCGAGCGCGGCGGCCGCTGGAACGTAGAGGAACGCGGCACGCTTGAGATCGAAGCGCTCCGGCCAGACCACATAAGCGGCCAGGATCGGCGCGGCGAACAGCGCGTTCGGACGCAGCAGGAAGCCGAAGGCGAGGAGTGTGAGCGCAAGCGCCTGGGCGACGACGCGCCAGACGCCGTACCGCCCGGCAACCGCAAGCGCGAGCGCCGCGGCGAGCAACCAGGATCCCGCGAGCAGGACATCGCGCCAGATCATGCCGACGAACGCGAAGGCGGGCGGCGCCAGCGCCAGCATCACCGCCACGGGACCGAGCCAGGGCGAACGGCGCGCCACGGCGAGCGCCAGCGTCGCGAAGGCGAGCCAATAGACTGCAGCGATCAGCAGAAACATGCTGCCCGATCCGGGCGCGACCGGATCGATCACGGCCCACAGCGCGGTCATCAGCGGCGACTGCCAGTCGCCGGCGCGGCCGGCCGCGATATAGGAATAGACGTAGGTCGCATCCCAGGTCATCACGCCCGGGTAGAACACCCGCAGCGTCAGCGCGAAGCCGGCCACGGTCAACGCGACGACCGGCAGCGCGCGTCGCCACGACAGGGGCTGCGCCTTGTCACCGTTCATCGCCGCACCGCGTAGATGTCGCCCGAATTGGCTTCGTCCGGCAGGCCGACCAGCCAGCGGCGGATCGCCTCCGCCGAACGCCAGGCGCCGTGCACGAGCGCGTGGCTTTCGCCGAGCGCCGCGTCGTAGCCCGAGAATCCCAGCGCCACGCAGCGATCGAGGGCCGCAAGCGCGACCTCGCGCTGGATGGTGGTGAACTCGAAGGACAGCGCCGCAACCGACCGCGTGAGACCGGCCAGCGCCTGCGCCTCGAAACCTTCGACGTCGATCTTGATGAAGCTCGGCACGCCGTGGCGCGCGATCAGCGCGTCGAGCGTCGTCATCGGAACAGTGACGCTGCCGCGCCAGGCCTGGCGGTCCCAGCCGGGGGCGCCGCGGGAGGCGGCGATGAAAGTGTCCGACGCGGTCGACACCGTCGGATTGTCGACGTTGAGCCTGAGGTCGGCCGTGCCCTCGGCGGCGCCGAGCGCCACCGGCTCGATCACGACATCGGCGGCGCGGCCGTAGAAAAGTCTCAGCGTGCGAACCAGCGCGGGCTGCGGCTCGATCGCGACCACGCGCGCCTTGAGCCGGCGAAATGCGGCGACGCGGTCGCCCACGTGGGCGCCGGCATCGAACACGAGGTCGCCCGGCTTGACGAACTGCGCGTAGATCCGATCCATGGCGGCGGCGCGGCGCCGGTCGCCATAGTAGATGAGAAGCGAGCGCACGACCCCACGTGCCGTGCGCAGGCGTTCGAACATCGCGTCAGCTCGCAACGGCGCCGGCCGGCTGCGCTGCCGCGATCGCAGGCAGCGCCAGCGCGTCAAGCGCAACCGGCACGGTCTCCTCCGGCAGGCGGCCGACGCCGGCGCGCAGCAAGGCAGCGCCGACCGGACGCCAGGCCGTGATCACGGCGAGCGGGATGGACAGCGCGAGCCCGCCGGCGAGCGGCAGCGCATAGGGGATCGCGGCCGGATGGGTCGCAGCCAGCAGCGCGGTCGCCCCGAGGCCCACCAGCGTGTGCGGCCACAGCGCCCGGCACGCGAGGCCGAGCGGCACCGCGTGGTCGTCGCGCACTTGACTGGCCCAGCCGACGCTGCGGCTGAACGGCAGACGCGCGAGGAACAGCGTGTGGCCGAACCACATGATCGGCGCAAGCATGAGCGAGAATATGGTCTCGGCGACGGCGCTCGCGAGGAAGCGCGCCGTACCACCGAACGACCAGCGCTCCTTCGGCCGCGCCAGCACGTCGAGGAAGGTCGCGAGCTTGGGCGAGAGCCACATGATCATGGTCGCGGCGAAGAGCGCCGTACCGGCATCGGCGCGAATGAAGTCGCCGGACGACGGCGCGAACGCGGCCGCGAGCGTTCCGGCGACCAGAAGGGCGATCCAGGCCGGCGAGCCGACGAACATCAGGATCGCGAACACGAGCTGATAGCGGCTGACCGGCCGCAGCCCCGGCAGGCCGAGCAGATGCCAATACTGCATGTTGCCTTGGCACCAGCGCAGGTCGCGGCGGATGAACTCGAGCAAGGTCGCCGGGTTTTCCTCGAAGCTCTGATGCTCGAGCGGCAGCACCCGCACCTCGTAGCCGGCGCGGCGCATCAGCACGGCTTCGATCTGGTCGTGGCTCAGGATCTGCCCGCCGAGCAGGCCGTCCGCCGGGATCTCCGGCAGGTCGCAGTGCGCAATGAACGGCGCAAGACGGACCAGCGCGTTATGTCCCCAATAAGGTCCGCAATCGCCCTGCCACCAAGCGCTGCCGATCGTGTAGGAGCGCATGCCGAGCCGCATGCCGAATTGAAACAGCCGCGCAAAGGCGCTGGTCGACGGCAGCCCGACCACCAGGCTCTGCACGACGCCGAGCTTGGGATCGCTCTGCATGATGCGCACCAGGCGGAGCACGGCATCGGCGGTCATGAAGCTGTCGGCATCGAGCGTGAGCGCGAATTCGTAGTCGCTGCCCCATCGCCGGCAGAAGTCGCCGATATTGCCGGACTTGAAGCCGTGGTTGTGGCTGCGCCGCCGGTAGGTGACGGCGAGGCGGCTGCGCCATTCCGCCGCAAAGGCGGAAAGCTGCGCCTCCTCGTTCGCGGCGAGCGCCGGGTCGCCGGTATCGCTGAGCAGGAAGGCGTGGAAGCGCTCGCCGACCCCGGCGGCGGCAAGCCCGGCAAGCAGCGGCCCGAGATTGCGGATCACCCGCTCGGGCGCCTCGTTGCGGATGCAGAGCAGGATGGCGGTCTTCGCCTCGATCGGCTCGTCGCCGCGGATGCGCGCGGCCGCGGGAAAAATCGCCGCGAGCGGATCGCGCGCGAAGCGCATTACGCTGAAGCCGATGGCGGAAATGGAAAAGCCGATGACGAGCCAGGGCAGCGCGACCGCATAGAGCGCGAGCAGCACCAGGTCCACCACGCCGAGGCCGCCAGGTGACAAAGCGACCGCGGCGAGCGCGAGAACGCCCACGGTCGTCGCCGCAACCAGCGCGGCGAACAGCCATCGCCGGCGCGCCATCACGGTCTCCGCCGCGACCGTGGCGATCGAACCATTGAGCATCCTAACCCCGGTGGTGTCTTTCGTGCTGGACCAGTGCTGGACCAGGATATAGCCAGGGGGTGGGCCGCGAGTCCAACGCAAGTCCGACCCAAGTCCAATCCAAGTCCAACCCAAGTCCACCGCAACCCAAACCAGGACCAGACCGTGCCCGAGACTGCGCAGGCGCTGTGGTATGTGGCAGCCGGCAAGGCGGAAATCCGCCCGGAAGCCATCGCGGCGCCGGGCGCCGGTGACGTGCGGGTGCGTGCGTTGCACGGGGCGGTCAGCCGGGGAACCGAGCGGCTGGTATTTTCCGGACGCGTGCCGGCGGCCGAAGTCGAGCGCATGCGCGCGCCGCACATGGGTGGTCGGTTCCCCTTCCCGGTCAAATACGGCTACGCCACGGTCGGCCGGGTCGAGCACGGCCCGGCGGAATTGCAGGACCGCACCGTGTTCGCGCTCCATCCGCATCAAACCACCTTCACGCTGCCGGCCACCGCCGTGATCCCGCTACCAGACGGGCTGCCGCCGGCGCGCGCGGTGCTCGCCGCCAATATGGAGACGGCACTCAACGCGGTGTGGGACGGCGCTCCCGCCCCGGCCGACCGTATCGCAGTGGTGGGGGCCGGCGTGGTCGGCGCGCTGGTGGCATGGCTGTGCGGCGGGCTGCCCGGCGCGGAGGTGACGCTGATCGACATTGCACCGCAACGCGCGCGCCTCGCCGCCACGCTCGGCGTCGGTTTCGCAGCGCCGGAGGCGGCGCTCCGGGAGCGCGATCTCGTCGTTCATGCGAGCGGCAGCCCGGCGGGGCTTGCGACCGCGCTCGACCTTGCCGGCAACGAGGCGACCGTGCTCGAGATGAGCTGGTACGGCGCGGGCGACGTCCCGGCGCCGCTCGGCGGGGCCTTTCACAGCCGCCGCCTCAAGCTGATCTCGAGCCAGGTCGGCCAGGTCGCGCCCTCGCACCGTCCGCGCTGGACGCACCGCCGCCGCCTCGCGGCAGCGCTCGATCTTCTCGCCGATGCCCGGCTCGACGCACTGCTCGCACCAGCGGTCCCGTTCGCGGACCTGCCGTCGCAGCTGCCGCAGATCCTCGCGGCGGAGAGCCGCGTCCTGTGTCAGCTGATCGACTATCCCGCAACAAACTGAGGCCACCGGATGTTCGCCGTCGAAGTTCGCGACCATGTGATGATCGCTCATTCATTTGCGGGCGAGATATTCGGTCCCGCCCAGGCGCTGCACGGCGCGACCTTCGTGATCGACGCCGCGTTCCTGGCCGAGGCGCTCGATCCGCACGGCATCGTGGTCGATATCGGCCGCGCCCACGAGGCGCTGCGCGCCATCGTCAAGGACATCAACTACCGCAATCTCGATGATCTGCCCGAATTCAGCGGGCACAACACCACCACCGAGTTCCTGACCAAGTACGTGTTCGACCGGCTCGCCGCGGCGGCGCGCGCCGGAAGCCTCGGCCGCGACAGCGGCGAGCTCGCGGCGATCCGCGTCACGATCTCGGAATCCCATGTCGCGCGCGCCTGGTACGAGGAGCCGCTGCGGTGAAGCGCATCGTCTTCGCGGTGCCGGGCGATCTCGCGACGCCGACCGGCGGCTATGCGTATGACCGGCGCATGATCGCCGAGCTGACCGGCCTCGGCTGGGAGGTCGAGGTCGCCGACATCGGCAACGAGTTTCCGCGTCCGGGGGCGCGCGCGCTCGAAGCCGCGCGCACCCGGCTCCTCGCAGTGCCGCCGGGCATCCCGATCGTCGTCGACGGGCTGGCCTTCGGGGTGCTGCCCGAGCTCGCGGCCGAGCTGCATCCCGACCATCCGCTCATCGCGCTCGTGCACCACCCGCTGGCGCTCGAGACGGGCATTCCGGCGGCCGAGGCGGAGGAGTTTCGCCGCCGCGAGCGCGCCGCGCTCGCGTTCACCGACAACGTCGTGGTCACCAGTCCCGCGACCGCCCGCCTGCTGTCGTCCGACTATGGCGTCGCCGAGGAGGACATTACCGTCGCCATGCCCGGCAGCGAGCCGCGCGCCGCGGCGCGCGGCGGGCGCGGCGCGGTCGCGCTTCTGGCGGTCGGCGCGGTGGTTCGGCGCAAGGGCTACGACGTGCTGGTGGCGGCGCTCGGCACGCTCAAGGATCTTTCGTGGCGGCTGACCATCGCGGGCGACCGCGCCCGCTCGCCCGCGGCGGCGGCCGCGCTCGACGCAGATATCCATCGGCTCGATCTCGGCGGCCGGATCGAGGTTGCGGGCGCCGTCGACGACGCGCGCATCGCCGCGCTC
>Ga0126379_10000567_pt1 | contig 20731 bp, 16 predicted proteins | sample PanSoiMetPlot_24_FD_92640 | JGI IMG/M metagenome (GOLD analysis project Ga0126379, IMG submission 92640) | Tropical forest soil microbial communities from Panama - MetaG Plot_24 | ecosystem: Environmental > Terrestrial > Soil > Tropical forest > Bulk soil | place: Panama | collected 2016-02-17
GCCCTTGCTATGCTCGACCGAACTCCGGAAGCCGTCGCGATACTGCGCAAGCACGAAGCAAATTTTTCCTGGCGCCTCAGTGGTCTTTTTCTAACCTCTATGCGCGCGCTGCTGGAAGGAAATCGCGAAGAAAGCCTGCGCGCCAGCGAAGAGTTGATGAATGCCACCTTCCGCGATCCGGAAGGGCTCTACTACCAGGCGCGCCAGCTCAGTTATCTCGGCGCGGACAACTGGGCTCTAGAAATGTTCTCCCGCGCCGTAAACAACGGCTTCTTCTGCTACCAGTCATTCGCCCGCGATCCCTGGCTCGACCACCTGCGCAGCAAACCAGCCTTTTCCGCCACCATGCGAAAGGCTGCACACCAGCACCAGCAAGCCGCCCGCATCCTCAGCTCCAGCGCCGTCGGCACACTCCTCGGCGCCGCCTAACAACACTACGGCCTCTGACGAAGAACTCTGTGTCTCTAGGAGTGGAAGTTCAGCCCCAGCGTTCGCGCTTCGATTATCAGAAGGGGCGTAAGCCTCTGAAGCTCGCCAAGGGGTAGCTCGGCAAGGGACTGAGGGTTGTAGCCGTTAACGCACGGACTCGGTATACTTCGGCCACCTTCCTACAGGAGGTAATGCCATGTCGGCCCCACAACCCATTTCCACCCTCGAATACAACAAGGGACTCGCTCTTCGCTGGTTCGAGGAAGTCTGGAACCAATCCCGCCGCGATACGATTTTCGAACTTTTCGACAGAGAATGCGTCCTCTACGATGGGCACGAGGCTATCCGCGGCCCTCAGGAATTCGCCGATTTCCACGATCGCATCCGCGCCCAATTCGACGATATTTCCATCGAGCCTGGCGTTACTTTGGCCGAAGACGACCTGGTCAGCCTTCGCTGGACCGTCTCCGGCATCCACAAAGCAACGGGCACACAAACCAAAGTCACCGGCATCTCCATCGTCCGCATCAGAGACGGCCGATTCATCGAAGCTTGGCAAAATTGGGACGCCGCCTCAATGGCTGCCCAACTCTCCCCCGCTCCACTCGCGCCCTTGTTTTAGCTTGTTGTAATGGAGCCTGAGTCGTTCACGGCCAATGTGCAGGCGGAAAGGCGGCTTGAGCCTGGCCTTAGTTCTGAACTTGGACGAATATGCCGGTGCGTCTTCTTTTTAACAGTCTCAGTCCGGTTTCCAGCTGGCCGCGATGTGAAGTGCCCTGGAACGGGCGCTTCGGTTGAAGACGGCTTCGGCCGGAAGCGGCCGCATCTGCACGTATCTATACTTACAAAGAAGCAAGGCGTCAGACTGCACTATGCGCGGCGGTAGCTTTTGATGTATCGGGGAACCTCGGTTCCCGGTTTCAGGCGCGGATCGGCGACCGGCTCAGCAGGCACCACCGCCAGCGGCAACACGCCTGCCCACACCGGCAGGGCATAGTCCTCTTCGTCGTCAATCGGACCGCCCGTGCGCACCTTGGCCGATACCTCTTCGAGCGGCAACGCCAGCACGGTCGTGGCCTTCAACTCTTGTTCGGTAGGCCAGCGAATCTCGTCCCAGCGGCCCTTCATGATGTGCTCGGTAAACCGGCGTAGCGCTTCCATTTTCTCTGTCGGATCTTCCACCAGCCGCGCCGCACCCAGCACCACCACTGACCGGTAGTTCACTGAATGATGAAACGCCGACCGCGCCAGCACCAGTCCGTCCGTCAGCGTCACGGTCACGCAAACCGGCACGCCCTCGGTCAACGTGCGCAGCATCCGGCTCGCGGCCGATCCGTGAAGGTAAAGCGTTTCGCCATTTCGCCCAAAGTTCGTCGGAATGACATACGGTTGTCCGTCCATAACAAACCCGACGTGGCATACAAAAGCCTCGTCCAAGATTTTGAAAACCGTTTCGCGGTCATACGCTCCGCGCTTCGGCAACCGCTTTACCTGCGTCCGCGCTGTCGGTGTGAATGCGCTCATGATTAACCTTCGTAGTGGCGGGTCTCGGGTCTTCAGGTTTGCACTCGCAAACCCCGAATTAAATCCGACCCATGTCGGTCGCCGCGTTGCGCTTGGCCGGGCTTTAGCCCGGCTCTTCAGCTGGCGATAATGCTAGACCGCGCGGCTTACCGGGCAAAGAGCCAATCTGGATGCTCGTTGGAGTGCGGCAGCCCAGCCGTTTTTGCCAGTCAAAACGCTGCATCCTCGGCGAGCCAGCCCGCCTCGCGATCTGTCTTTTCGAGCGACACAAGGAAACTGACTTTTCTTTCTCTCTCTTCGCTCTGTCTCCCGGCCCGAGTGGCCAAGTCTTTTCTTAGTGCGGCCCCGCCGTCGGCGCCGACTTCGCCTCGCCGCGCACCACCCGGAAACCAACATACTCTGGAGCGGGTGTGCAATCAGACTTTACATCCGCGGGACAATCCGCGCTGCCGCCCATCACTTTGCCTTTGCCGTCGCGCGTCAGCACCCATTCGGCCACGTTGCCTCCCAGATCGTAAATCAGCTCTTCGTCATCCTTGCCTTGCCCATGGAAGCTTCCCACTTCCTTCAACAACGGCGCTGTGCCATTCAATTTCGTCGCCGCCTTCCGCAGCTTCGCCGCATCTTCGGGATTCGGCGCATACCCAGCCCAATAATCGAGCATGTTCTCCCCGTCCCGCTGCTCGTAAAGACTCTTCACTTCATCCTCATACGGTATCCGCCACGTCTGCCCCGTTTCTCGGCTAAGCCACGCTGCATACGATTTCGCGTCGTCGATGGTCACCTTCGACTTGGGCGAATTGTACTGTCCGGAAGTTGTCTGTTCGGGTCTCTCGATCGACGACACCTTTGCCTTCTTCCCGTGTGCATCGCGCAGAGCAAGATACTGAAGGTACTGCCACCGCGTAACCTCAAACCTGCCGATCTCGATGTCACCCCGTCGGACGAGTTCCGGGATGAGGATTTTTTGCGCCTTGCCGAATTGCTCGCCGTAGAATCCTTCGTGGATTTTTGCGGATCCGGCCCGCAGCAAATTTTCTAGCGGGGAGCCTTTTTTCACCGCGTCGCTGGCTGGTTTCTCCGTCTTGAAGAAATACTTGTCGAACCATGCGACTTCTTCTTCCACCTTGCGCATCTGGTGCGTCAGCTTGCGCGGGCCATGCGGCTCCCCGGGGAAAACCACAAATTTTACCGGGACTTTGTCGTAATACTGCAGGGCACGGAAATACGACCAGCTCTGGGCCGGCGGCACATTCGTGTCATTCGTGCCGTGGAAAATCAGTACCGGCGCCTTGATTTTGTCCATCTTAAAAAACGGCGACTTGCGAATGTAAAGATCCGGATCTTCCAGCGGCGACTTGCCAAAGTAATACGAATCGAACGAATCGCCGAACGCCACATTGCCCCAGTCGCTGATCCACTCCACGTCGCCCGCCCCGACACTCGCCGCTTTGTAGCGCTCCGGATACGTCGTAATCAAACTCGTGGACAAGATCGAACCGTTCGACCAGCCGAGCGTCGCGACTTTGTCGGGATCGGCCAATCCCTTCGCGATCAAGTAGTCCACGCCAGCGTTAATGTCGGGCGTTTCCAGGTCGTAATATTTTCCGCAGCAGATGGACTCCACCCACTTCAAGCCGTAATTCCCGCTGCCGTGATAGTTTGGCCGCAATACAAACGCGCCGCGCTGCGTCAGCAAGTTCGTCGGATAGGCCCAGTTGTCGTCCCACGAATCGGAATCCCATCCGGTCGGCCCGCCGTGAATCGCGGTGATCACCGGATACCTTTTCCCCGCTTCATAATTCGTCGGGTAGTACAAGATCCCTTCCACTTCTTCATCATTCGCGCCCTTCCAACGAATCACTTCTGTCTTCGCGAAAGCGCGATTCTTCACCAGCCCATCATTCAGCCTCGTCACCTGCACCGGCGAAATGATCTTCGCGCCTTCCAACCGCGCGCGATAAATCTGCGGCAGGTTGCTCGCGGTCGAATAGAAATAGACGATCTCTTTTCCATCCTCGCTCACCTCGAAGAACTGGATGTTCTTCGCCTGCTCGCCCTCCAGCGCCGCGCGCTTCCACATCCAGCCATCACCGGCCTTCTCGCGCGTGTAGCGCGAGGTCTCGAAACGGTGCCCCGCCGCAAGTCCCAGCACAAATCCATCCCGCGTCGCCGCTAGATCAGAGCCGATGCCGTTCTCCCAGTCGAGTGGAACTTCGGCGCTTTTACCCGCGGCCAGATCGTAAAAATAGAGTTTGAGGATCGTTGCCGTGAGAAACTTCGGATGTGTGGAATACGGCGCCCACGCGTAAAACCCCGAGCTGTCTGGTAGAAACTCGAAGCCGCGTGGATGAATGCGGCCCTCCGGAAAAATCCGTTTCTCGGTTCCGTCGCTGAGGTTGTGCAGAATCGTGATCGGCGGTGTCTTCTGATCAAAGGTGTAGTGCAAACTTTTTTCGTGTACCGCCGCAACGAATTTCCCGTCCTTTGCTACCGCCCAGTTGCCAATCCAATCCGTGTTCGTGGTGAGCCGCGTAATCTTCTTGTCCTTCACATTGATCTTGTACAGGCGTACCGGAGGCTCGTGCTCCGCGTCGTCCACAACTTCTGAGTCATCTTTCTTCTGCTTCATTTCTTGTGCGTAGAGCGTCGGATCTTCCTGCGCGCTGAAGATCACTGTATCTTTGTCCAGCCAATCAATTCGCCGCGGCGGGCGCGCCAATTCGGTGATCGACCATGGTTCGCCGCCAAACGGATTGATGAGCCAGATCTGCACCGGCGCGGTGTCCGGCTTTGCTCCATGCCGCACGCGATTGCTGGTGAACGCGATCAGCTGCCCGTCGGGCGACCATTGCGGCTGGCCGTTAATGTCGCTGCCTCGCGTCAGCTGTATTTCCTTGCTTTCCGTCAGGCTGGACAGAATCAGGTTAGATACGCGCGCGTCCTTCTCTTTGTCCCCGTTGGATTTTATCCATGCCAGCGACTTGCCGTCCGGCGAGATGCGAGTCTGCGGTGCCGCCGACTCGGCGTAAATGATGTCCTCGGGTTTCCACGGCTCCTTCTTGCTGGAGGAATCGTCTGCGAAAAGAGGGTGCGTCAGACCCAACAAAAAGGCAGACAAAGCGAGCGTGCAGAAAGTGCGGCGCATCGGAAGTCCTTGGCGGATGGATTAGACGACCGGAAAGAATAGTCGAATTGACGGCGTTTGGGAATGCGCTACGCTGGTTGACTGCACGCGCAAGAGGAGAAGGCACATGCCAGGGGCAAAACCGATTTTCACGGCGGAGATTTTCCGTTTCTTTCGGGATTTGAAGAAGCACAACAAGAAGGCGTGGATGGACTTGAATCGCGAGCGGTATCAGGAGTGCGTGACAAAGCCGTTCCGGCGCATGCTGGAGGAGTTGTCGCCGGCGTTGCTGACGCTCAATCCGAATTTCGACGTTGCTGCGCGGAACGGGACGAACTTTTCTCGCATTAACCGCGACATTCGCTTTGCCAAGGACAAAACGCCGTACCGCACGCAAATGTACGTAAAATTCTCGGTGCCGTTAGCCGGTGAAATGGAAGGCGGCGAATTGTATCTGGGAATTTCCGCGGAGACAGTGACCGCAGGCTTTCGTATTTACGCCGTGCCTAAACGCAAGGCCTCGCCGATTGCGCTGGTCGCTGAACCAAAGCTAGCAGCGAATCCGAAAGCGCTTACACAGTACAGCAAGCGGCTCCGAAAAAGGTATGACAGCTACTGGTATTCAACAGTGAAAGGCGATTGGACGAAAAATGACGGGTGGCCGAGCCTTGCCGACTGGCCCCGGCTGCAAGCCTGGATCGTCCGCAAAAAGCTGCGCAAGTCAGACGCGACGCGCGCCTCGTTGCCGGTTGATGCCGCGAAGATCTTCCGCGACGTCTACCCACTGTTGGAATTCACCTCGCTCTGAGAATGTGAGACGCGGCTGCGGATCTTTAGACTGAAGTCTGTGCTGCCCAGAGGGAGGGCTTTCGGCCCGGCGTTGCTGAAGCTGAAGCCGCCCTTTGTGGAGAGGTTTGACCATGGTTACGCGTTTTGGCCCTGGCCACGGTGGGCGGCGTCAGCTTCTTGGGCGAGCTCGTGCAACAGAGCGAAAAACGCCGGAGACTGGCCGAGGAAGAGGCCCATGTCGGTCAGGAATTTGAGCGCGCCCATGGCCACGCCTTTAGTTTCCGTAGGCCGGATGACGGAGCATGGCGGCAGCTTGCGGCTGAGGAACGGGCACGGCTCCGGCATGATCAAACTCGTCTGAAAGTCCTCGGCCGTGAAGCCACTTGGGAATGGGCCCGCATTGAGATCGGGAAAAGTGACCTTTACGCCGGTGACCGGATCAGTTGCAGTCAGCGCAACCGCATCCCCGGCGAGGTCAGACCAGGTCTGAAAGTGCATGGTTTCGGTTGGACCGATGCTGATCAGGATACGCAACACTTCCGTATGGGTGGCACGCTGCGCCATCGAAGGATAAAGGCTGTTGCCGCCCTGTTCGATGGTCGGGAAGTGGAAGACAGCGGTGTTCACGATGGCTTGAAGAAAATTCGGATCGCCGGTATCGGCATCGGTGCGGGGAATCGCGGTGTGCTGGCCGTTGTGGAGATCGGGCACGGCTTGGGGAAAAATGAAGCCCGGATCGAGATCGGGGTTGTGCGAGCTGCTGCGATAGCGCGTGTACCAACTGGTGTCGAGCGTGAGCTTGGTCAAATTGGTTAGACGCATTTTGCCGCTAGAGCCGGTGGCTTCGCTGCCAGGCAGGGTGCGAAATGGTTCGAGATCGACCGGGGCAGCGCCCTTGGCTTCGAGATACGCGTTAAGAAAATTCTGGTGAGTAAATTCGTCGTCGGTATTGTCGTGGATGTATTGCGGCATGTCGTCGTCAATTGCGGCGAGCAAGGCAGTGTAGGCAGGATTTCCGCTGCCTCCCGGAACTTCACTGGTATTGGGCACACCGCCGAGTTCGTTGTACTGGACCCAGAAATCGGTTTCGAGGATTTCGGCGGCCGCGGCGAAACGAAGCAGCGCTGCATCGCCTTTGCTCAGTCCCCCCGGTTTGACTTCGTCATCCTGTTTGGCAAACGCAAAGGGAGCATGGATCGCGTTGGCGCCGATAGTAACCGCACCGGCGGTGAGTCCTTTTTTGAGGAACCCGCGGCGGGAGGCGGAGTTTCCAGGTATTGGCATGGTAGGTCTCCTTCGACCACGAGAGCGTTTGAGGATCCAGTGAGCGCTCGTCGAAATTAGTATCGAATTGAGGCTAAGAAAAGACCGGCGAAGGAGTGTCAAGGTGCCATCAACGCGTGGTCGAAGGTTTGTTGGATTTCTGTCTCGTCGTCAGGCAGTGCAGGCAGTGCAGATAAATTGACCCTGCGCGGGGAGTCGCATAGGATGCGGTGCGCGTTCGAATTGCAAGTCCCATGGAGTTCGGGGGAGCTCAAGATGGCGAGATTTATTTCGTTTTTGATCGGCGCGACGCTGGCACTGGGCACAGTAAAGCCGAGCCCGATGTGCGCGCAGAAACCGGGAGAAAAATCTTCGGAGCAGGCGGATAAAAGCGACAAAAGCGAAAAGACCGACAAGGGCGAAAAGTCGGGCGATAAGAAAGAAGAGAAGAAGGAGGAAAAGAAGCCGGAAGAGAAGACCGTACAGACCAAGCACACGATCCGGATTGGCGGACAGGAGATCAAGTACACGGCAACGGCTGGGACGCTTCTGCTGAAGCTGGAGGATGGAACACCGAAGGCCAGCGTGTTCTATATCGCATACACGAAAGACGAGGTCAGCGATACGGCAAAGCGGCCGGTCACCTTCACTTTTAACGGCGGACCGGGATCGGCTTCGATCTGGCTGCATTTGGGGGCCTTCGGGCCGCGGCGGGTGGAGATGGGCGATGCGGATTTGCTGCTGCCGCCTCCCTACAAATTGGTCGACAACCAGTATTCGCTGCTGGACCTGACCGACCTGGTCTTCATCGACCCAGTCTCGACGGGATACAGCCGCCCAGTGCCCGGAGAAGCCGCCAATCAGTACCACGGGATTCAGCAGGACATCGAGTCGGTGGGCGATTTCATTCGGCTCTACGCTACGCGGAACAAGCGCTGGACTTCGCCGAAGTTTCTAGCGGGCGAGAGCTATGGAACGACACGTGCGGCGGGGCTTTCGGGCTATTTGCAGCAGCGCTACGGAATGTACTTGAACGGAATCGTCCTAATTTCTTCAATTTTGAATTTTCAGACGGCGGAGTTCGATACCGGCAACGACCTGCCGTACATTTTGTATCTGCCGACATATACGGCGATCGCGTGGTATCACAAAAAATTGCCGGCGGATTTGCAAAGTGCCGGGCTGCAGAAAGCAGTCGACGAATCGCGAAATTTTGCGGCGCACGAATATGCCGATGCGCTGATGAGCGGGGACAATTTGCCTGCCGCGCGGAAAGCAGAGATCGCGCAGAAGCTATCGCGGTTGAGCGGGCTCTCTCCCGAGTATCTGTTGCGCAGCAACTTGCGTATCGAAATTCAGCGTTTTGATAAGGAGTTGCTGCGCGACCAGCGGCGAACCGTGGGCCGGCTGGACGGACGCTTCACGGGAATTGACGAGGACGCGGCTGGCGCGAGGCCAGACTATGATCCCAGCCTTGCGGCGATCGTCGGGCCATACACCGCGACATTTCATGATTATGTGCGCGCCGATCTGAAGTTTGAGAGCGATCTTTTCTACGAATACCTGACCGGACGGGTGCGTCCGTGGAGCTTCGAGCCGTATGAAAACCGTTATGTCAATGTAGCGCAGACACTGCGCAGCGCGATGACGCAGAATCCGTTCTTGCACGTATTTGTGGGCAAGGGCTACTACGACCTCGCAACGCCGTTTTACGCGGCGGAATATACGTTTGACCATTTGAGCCTGGATGATTCGCTGCGGCCGCATCTGTCAGGCGGCTACTACCAGGCGGGCCACATGATGTACGTGCACCTGCCTTCGCTGGCTAAATTGAAGCAGGACCTGGCGCAATTCATGCAAGAGAGCATTCCTGCGGCGCAGAAAGGCTCGGCGAAGTGAAGCGGCTTGGCGCGATCGCGATCTGGCCGTTGCTAGCGATTGGCGGCGCGCTGGCGCTGGGTAAAATCGCGCTATTCCGCGGCGAGATTATCAACGCGACGTGGTTTGTGATTGCCGCAGTTTGCTGTTTCCTGGTGGCCTACCGGTTGTACTCGGCGTTTATTTCGGCAAAGTTGCTGGCGCTAGATGACACTCGCGCGACTCCCGCGGAACGTCTTGATGATGGGCGCGACTTCGTGCCGACTAACAAATGGGTATTGTTCGGTCACCACTTCGCGGCCATTGCGGGCCCCGGACCGCTGGTGGGGCCGACGCTTGCGGCACAGTTTGGCTACTTGCCGGGAACCTTGTGGCTGATTGCTGGCTCCGCGTTCGCGGGCTGCGTACAGGACTTTATCATTTTGTTCTGCTCGATTCGTCGTGACGGAAAAACACTCGGCGAAATGGCGCGCGATGAGGTAAGCAAGCGCGGCGGGTTCATTGCGCAGATTGCGGTACTGGCGATCATGATCATTTTGCTGGGCGTGGTCGCACTGGTCGTAGTGAACGCGCTTAAGTCCTCGCCGTGGGCGACGTTTACGCTCGCTGCGACAATTCCGATCGCGCTGGTCCTTGGCGTGTACTTGCGATTTCTGAGGCCGGGGCGGGTGATGGAGGCTTCGGCGATCGGCGTGGCGCTGGTGCTGTTTGCGGTGATCGCCGGGCAGTGGGTGGCGGATTCGCCGGCGTGGGCGAAAGTGTTCACTTTGAGCGGCGTCGTGCTGGCCTTCGCGATCATGGCTTATGGTTTTCTGGCTTCGGCGCTGCCGGTGTGGCTGCTCCTGGCCCCGCGCGATTATTTGAGCGCGTTCATCAAAGCCGGAGCGATTTTTTCGTTGGCCGCGGGAATTGTGATTGTGCGGCCGGACGTGCACATGCCGGCGCTCACGAAATTTGTGGATGGGACCGGCCCCGTTTTTGCCGGGAAGATTTTCCCTTTTTGCTTCATCACCATTGCGTGCGGCGCGATCAGCGGATTCCATTCGCTGATTTCGAGCGGCACGACGCCGAAAATGATCCAGCGCGAAGGCCATGCGCGGTTTATCGGATATGGCGCGATGCTGCTGGAGTCTTTTGTTGGCGTGATGGCGATGGTGGCCGCTTGCGCCATGACGCCGGGCGTTTATTTTGCGATTAATTCGCCGCCGGCAATTGTGGGTGCGGCAGGCGACGCGGCTACGGCTACGATTTCAAGCTGGGGATATCCGGTCGACACTGCGACGATGACCAATCTCGCGCACGCGGTGGGTGAACAGACACTGTTCAACCGCACCGGCGGCGCGCCATCGCTAGCGGTTGGAATGGCACAAATTTTCTCGCACACGATCGGCGGCGAGCGGCTGCTCAGCATCTGGTACCACTTCGCAATCATGTTTGAGGCGCTGTTTATCTTGACGGTGCTCGATGCGGGTACGCGCGTGGGCCGGTTCATGGTGCAGGAGTTGGCGGGGCGCCTATGGAAACCACTCGGCCGGACCGGCTGGATGCCGGGGATTTTGCTGGCCAGCGCATGGATTGTCGGCGCCTGGGGATATTTCCTTTATCAAGGTGTGGTTGATCCGCTCGGCGGAATTAATTCGCTTTGGCCGCTGTTTGGAATTGCGAACCAGTTGCTGGCGGCGGTGGCGCTGGTTGTGGCGACAACGATTCTGATGAAGATGGGCAAGCTGCGCTGGATCTGGGTGACGCTGATTCCGACGGCCTGGCTAGTTACGATCACCATGACCGCGAGCTGGCAAAAGATTTTTGACCCAAGTCCGCGAATGGGGTTTCTGGCTGCAGCAAGATCGATGACGGAACTGATCGCAGCTGGTAGGGTTCCCGCTGCGAAAATTGCGGAAACACAGCGGCTAATTTTCAATCAGCGATTGGATGCGGTTGTGACCGCCGTGCTCGCCGGAATGTTCCTGGTGCTGCTGGTGGAAGCGCTGATCCAATGGTCGGCAATTTTAACCAAGCGGCGCGCGGCGGTGCTGCATGAGTCGCCTTATGTGGCGACGCAATGGGCGGCCGGAGCGGAGGGCGACTGATGGCGGGCGCCAGTCTAATTGAGCGAGTTTGGGAAACTCTTGCGCGAGTGTGGTTTGGAATCCGCGAATGGTGCGGTGACGCGGCTTATGAACGCTATTTGCAGGCACACACACGGAACGCCTGCGGTGGAACAAAACTGAACCGGGAAGAGTTTTATCTGCAACAGCTCCAGAAGCGCTACTCGCGTGTGAGCCGCTGCTGTTAGCTGACCATCGACTCGGAGAGCTTCGAAAAGCTGAAAAAAAATTTACGCCTGGGAGACAAGCGTTTATTGCCTTCCTCAGGGTCGGAGCATAAAATCCTGCCACGGCCATTGTTGGACATTTCTCTAACATAGATATCAGTGGAGGGGAGCTATGGCTCTCAATGAGCAGAAGCTGCATGAACTCCTGGGGAAAGGTGTGTCAGATTTTGGTGCGACGTTTCACGCCGCGCTGATTTCGATCGGCGACAAGCTCGGGTTGTACAAAGGACTTGCCGCCGGCGGCGCGCAGACTCCTGTTGAACTTGCAAAGCGAACAGGCACCACGGAGCGCTACGTGCGCGAGTGGCTGTGCAATCAGGCCGCGGGCGGATACGTGACGTACGATGCGGCGAGCGGGAAATTCTCGCTAAGCGAGGAACAGGCGTTTGCGCTCGCCGACGACAACAGTCCGGCATTTCTGCCGGGTGCGTTTCAGGTGGCCCTGGGCGCAATCCAGGCGAGGGAGCAGCTGGAAGAGCGCTTCAAAACAGGGGAGGGAATGGGCTGGCATGAACATCACACCAATGTGTTCGTTGGCACCGAGCGGTTTTTCCGGCCGGGCTACGCGGCGAATCTGATAGCGTCATGGATTCCCGCGCTGGAGGGAGTCGAAGCGAAGCTGAAGGCTGGCGGGAAAGTCGCTGATGTTGGCTGCGGCCTGGGCGCTTCGACGATTTTGATGGCAAAAAACTATCCGAACTCGGAGTTCGCGGGTTTCGACTACCACGACAAATCGATCGAGGCGGCCAAACAACGCGCGAAAGATGCCGGAGTTGGCGATCGCATCAAATTTGAATTGGCCATGGCCAAGAACTATCCGGGCAAGGACTATGATTTCGTGACTTTTTTCGATTGCTTGCACGACATGGGAGACCCGGCGGGGGCCGCGGCCCACGTTTATAGCACGCTCAAAAAAGATGGGACCTGGATGATCGTGGAGCCGATGGCAGGCGACAAGATCGAAGACAATCTACATCCGATCGGGCGTGCGTTTTATGGAGCGTCGACGCTGCTGTGCACGCCGGCGTCATTGTCGCAGGAAGTTGGGCTGGCGCTGGGGGCGCAGGCGGGCGAGAAGCGGCTGAAGGAGGTCATCATGTCCGGCGGATTCACACGGTTCCGGCGCGCGACCGAGACGCCGTTCAACCTGGTGTTTGAGGCGCGGCCGTAGCTCACGCGTTTCTTCGCTAGAGAATTTCTTCTTCGTCTTCGGTATTCGTTTTCAGGATTGTGACTCTGTGCTGGATTTTGAGTCCTTGCGAGCGTACGCCCGCGAGAATGTCGCGACGAATCTCGGTAGGCAAGGTTTCGGGCGCAAACACGCCGGATTCGTCGCGCGGAAAAAACTTCACAAACTGCGCGGCAACGTGGGCAGTTGCAAACGCGACTGGCGTTGTGTATAGGCCGCGGCCTCGAATGGTGTAGAGAGAAGGAAACAGTACGTCGCTGCGCATCAGGACGTAAACGTCTTCCTTGGGGCCACGTTGAATGCCGCGCACCAACACAGCCGCAGCGAAGCGCGCGTTTTGCAGAACGCCGCGCCGAATCAGGCGCGCAATGGCGCGCGGCGATGCCGTGTCCGGAAAACGGGACCTTTGCCGCCCGCGTGACCTGGAAAGCTTGCCTTGCTTGTGCCAGCGGCGCAGGCGGTCAATTTCGTTACCGCCGATTTTGGCGTCGAGGTCGCGCATGGGGATGAAGCGCGGCAAAGTCGCAACTTCGTCCTGTGCGGCCAAAACGACGCGGGCCGGGCCAACCGGATCCACGAAGCGAAACTTTTCCACTTCTGAAAAGCGTTTTGCCAGCTTGAATTTTCCGTCGCGATAGATGCGCGGATTGGAAATCGCTTCGTCGAAGGAAACTTCGGGCGACCACTGTGAGATGGGATCGTCGCTCTCAGAGCTTTCATAGAGGCGAATTTGCGCGGCTATGACTTCGTCGCAAAGATCGGCGGCGCGCCTGACGAGCAGGTTGGTCAGGCCCGGAGCCGCACCTGCATTGATTACCGCCGCTCGATTTTTCTGCGCAAAGCGCTTGGCGTAACGAAACTGCTCGGCCTGGAACGGATTGCGGGTCAGGTGGGAGCTGAGGTCTAGATAGTGCGAACGCAGACGCAACGCCGCGCGCATCACGATCTCGTTGAAAACGGAAGCGGAGGCGTTAATCACAAGCTGACAGCCTCTGGCGGCACGCACAATCCCGTGAAGATTGCGGGCGTTGACTTGAGCAATGGCGATCGGGCTCTTGGAACCTAGAAAACGGCGCGCACGGTCGGGGTCCCGGTCGCCACACCAGACGTGATGGCCCTGTTTGTCGAGCAGTTGTGCGAGAAGAGAGCCTGTCACCCCGGCTCCCAGGACGAAGATGCGCATGGCGTCGGGAAACTCTACCACAACAGGTGTTTTGGCCGGGTTCGCGGCGCAGCTTCGTGGCTCGGGCTTGCCTTGGGCGCAGAAATTGGCCTGGATTGCGAAGGGCCCAAGCGGAAGCGTAAACTCTAGACATGCTCCGACCGGAGCGGCCTAAAGGGAGAAAACCTAGGGTCGGTTCGGCGAAGTCCTCGGGTCGCAGGGTTCGAATGCCTGACAGGCGCTCGGAACAGAAGTTGTTCGACACCGCTGCGTTGAAATTTTGAGGGCTGAGGGCCTGGGCGGAAACGCCTGAGCCTCCCGTTTTGGAAAGGAGCGCAGAGCCGGAAATGTGCAGTTTTTCGGTTTGCGCCCGATGCCAACTAACGGATCGGGTTTTTTGTTTTAGGAGCAGTTTCGCAAAACCAATGTCGCTTCACGACCAATTCGGCCGACAGATCACGGACCTGAGAATTTCGGTGACCGACCGGTGCAACTTCCGGTGTTTCTACTGCCGCTCCGCCGATCCGGAAAATTATCAGGAACATGATCAAATTCTTTCTTGGCCCGAGCTTGAGCGACTCGGCCAGGTCTTTCACGATTTGGGAATTCGCAAAGCGCGCGTTACAGGCGGCGAGCCCCTGGCGCGCGAAGGCGTTGAGAATTTCGTCGCCAAGCTGGCCGAAGCGGGTTATGAAGACCTCTCGATGACGACGAACGGCCACCTTCTTTCGGCGCGGTATGAACGCCTGTTGGCGGCAGGGCTGAAGCGAATCAACATTAGTCTCGACTCCCTGAATCCGGTTAAGTTCGAAAAGATTACACGCACGAAGACATTTCCTTCGGTCATGACGGGAATTGAGGTGGCGCAAAATTCGCGGCTTGGACCGGTAAAGGTGAATGCGGTTCTAGTTCGCGGGTTCAACGACGATGAGGTGGAATCGTTCGCGCAGTTTGCGCGCGATCGTGGCATCACCATGCGATTCATTGAATTCATGCCGCTTGATGCGGACCGGCACTGGTCGCGCGACGTGGTCGTTCCGGCAGCGGAAGTTCACGCGCGAATCAACGCGCGATGGCCGCTGGTTCAGATTCCGCACGAAGCCAGCGAGACGGCGCGAAAGTATCGTTTTGCGGACGGCGCACCGGGTGAAATCGGACTGATTGCGCCGGTAACTCAGCCTTTTTGCGGACATTGTTCGCGAATCCGCCTGACCGCCGACGGTAAGCTGCGCACTTGCCTTTTCAGCAAGGAAGACCATGACTTGCGCAGCCTGCTGCGGGAAAATGCAAGTGACGACGAGTTGGCCATCTACATCCGTTCCGTGGTGAATGAAAAGGAAAAGGGCCACCGCATCAACGAGCCGGGTTTTGTGCCGCCATCGCGTACGATGGTATTTATCGGCGGCTAGAAAAGAAATGACCAACATCACGCATTAGTCATCCAAATAGACAGAGCCAAAAGAGCCACTCACCAAGCGACCATGAGCAAGATCACCTCCATTGCAAGCCGCACAGCGCTGATCGGTATCGAGCAGCCGGAAACATTGCGTGCGCCTGAAATCGAAAAAGGCGTGGGATGCGATTTCGATAATTACCTTTTGGTGCCGGACCACACACTCGATGATCGCATCGCGGCGGCCAGGGCTAAGTTGGGAAATGACGTGGTGATTCTTGGCCACCATTACCAGCGCGACGAAGTGGTGAAGTTTGCGGATTTTCGCGGTGACTCGCTGAAGCTTTCGCAGCAAGCCGCAAAAGCCGAAGCCAAGTACATCGTTTTTTGCGGTGTTCACTTCATGGCGGAAAGCGCGGATATTCTGCGTCGCGGCAATCAGGTCGTCGTGCTGCCGGACTTGAACGCCGGATGTTCCATGGCCGATATGGCCGACATTGGGCAGGTGGAAGCCTGTTGGTCGGAACTCGGCGGCGTTACCGATACACGCAAAGTCACACCAGTGACTTACATGAACTCGACCGCGGCCATCAAATCGTTCACCGGCGAGCATGGCGGGTCAATTTGTACCAGCTCCAATGCGGCTGCGGTGATGAAATGGGCTTTCGAGGGAGGCGACAGGGTCTTGTTCCTTCCGGACGAACACCTGGGACGGAATACCGGCTTCCGTATGGGCATTCCACTGAGCGAAATGATCGTTTGGGATCCCTACCAAGAACTGGGCGGCAACACGGCGGACGCGATCCGGAAAGCCCGAGTGATTCTTTGGAAGGGGTACTGCTCGGTGCACCAGCGTTTTACACCAGAGCACGTAGCACGAGTCCGCCGCGAACATCCGGACATTCGTGTCATCGTCCATCCTGAATGCCGTTTCGAGGTGGCTCAGGCCGCCGATGAAATTGGCTCAACGGAAGGGATCATTCGGGTCATCAATGCCTCGCCGCCAGGCACGAAATGGGCGGTCGGAACGGAAATTCACCTGGTTAACCGCCTCTCTAAGGAATTGAAAGATCATCAGGTGATGTCGCTCGATTCTAGCGTGTGCGTGTGTACCACCATGTTTCGCATCACGCCTCTGCATCTGCTTTGGGCGCTTGAAAACCTTGCCGAGGGCCGTGTGGTGAATCACATTTCGGTCGACGACCATACCAGAAAATACGCACGAACAGCGCTCGACCGCATGCTTGCTTTGCGTTAGCATCACTGCGAGCGTGCTGAACGTTAAGCCTGCAAATCGCGAAATCCGTCCCCGACCCGCACCATAGGGAAAACATGGCCGACGAAGACGACGACCTGCCGCAAGACGAAACTCCCGAAGAACCGCATCGGTTATTTACATTGACCGAAGCGGAACGCGCGCGCCGCGAAGTCGAACCTTTTCTGGTGGAAGCGATGGAATGCCGGAAAAAGCTTTCCGGGCTCGACAATGACCTTTCCGCTGTCGCCGCGCGCATCATGATGATGGGCGGCGTCGTCGTTCCCTACGAAAGCCTGGCCCGCTTGCGGCACGAGCACACCAAGCTGGCTGAAAATCTCAAAAGCTCACTGGACCGCATCCTGGAGACCGGCTGCCTCATCAAAGATCTGGACGTCGGCCTACTCGATTTTCCTTCCATTATTGATAACGAAGAGGTCTATCTCTGCTGGAAACTCGGCGAGGATCGCATCCGGTACTATCACAAGCAGGACGAGGGCTTTGCGGGCCGCAGGCCCCTGGATCCTCGCGACACGGGATCGAGCGACACCGTTCAGTAATTGCTCCGATCGCAGAAGAGACTCCTTAAGAGATTGAGGGATTCGTCTTGACCGCTCATCCGCCAAATCGCCTGGGAAATTCCGCCAGTCCCTATCTACGCTCTGCGGCTCATCAGCCAATCGACTGGTATGAATGGAGCGACGAAGCCTTCGCGCGCGCGAAAGAGCAAGACCGGCCAATCCTGCTCGATATTGGCGCGGTCTGGTGCCACTGGTGCCATGTAATTGATCGCGAGAGCTACGAAAATCAAACCATCGCCAAAATCATCAATGACTACTTTGTCGCGATTAAAGTCGATCGCGATGAACGCCCCGACGTGGATTCGCGCTACCAGTCGGCCATCAGCACCATTTCCGGACAGGGTGGGTGGCCGCTAACCGGATTCTTGCTGCCGGATGGCAGGCCGTTCTTTGGTGGAACCTATTTTCCGCCTGAGGACCAGTTCGGCAGGCCGGGATTTCGCCGCGTGTTGCTCGCGGTCGTGGAATCCTACAAAGGCCGGCGGGAGGAATTGCAGCGGGCTGCAGATTCACTTGCGGCTGCGGTGGCGCAAGCGGAAACCTTCACGGGCGCTCATGGCGCGTTCGATGCGGGCGTGCTGGATTCGCAGATCAAGTCGCTTACGCAACTTTTCGATATTCGCAACGGTGGCTTCGGTCGCGCGCCCAAGTTTCCCCATTGCGCCTCGATGGATTTGATTCTTGAGGAGTACCAGCGCACGGCGAGCCGCGACAACGGCTCCGAACGCAGGCATCTGCTGGCGATGGCCGAAACTACGCTCGAAAAAATGGCGCGCGGCGGCGTCTATGACCAGTTGGCTGGCGGGTTCCATCGTTATTCGGTCGATGAAAAATGGCTGGTCCCGCACTTCGAGAAGATGTCGTATGACAACTCGGAGCTGCTGAAGAATTATCTGCACGGCTGGCAGGTCACGAAGAATCCCCTGTTGCGCCAAACCGCAGAAGGCATCATCGCCTGGGTCAACGAAGTCCTTTCCGACCAGCATCAGGGTGGGTTCTACGCCAGCCAGGATGCGGATTACTCGCTCGACGATGACGGCGACTATTTCACGTGGACGCCGGACGAGCTGCGTGCCGTCCTGACGCAAGATGAAGCGCGCGTGATGGAGCTTTACTACGATGTAGAAGCACACGGCGAAATGCATCACAACCCGGCAAAGAACGTCTTGTGGATTGCGCGCGAGCCAAAGGAGATTGCGGCGCAGCTCGGACTTGAAGAATCGGTCGTCCGACTCACGACTGCCCGCGCGAAACAGAAGATGCTCGCCTCTCGCTTGCAGCGGCCGACTCCCTATATTGACAAGACGATGTACGCAAGCTGGAACGCCATGTTCGTTTCGGCGTATCTGGAAGCGGCGCGCGTGTTTTCCGATGCGCTTGGGTTGAGCTGCCGCGCATTCGCGCTGAAAACGCTGGACCGCATGTTGCACCAAGCTTGGCAGGCGGACCGAGGCTTCCTGCATCGAATCGGCAACGGCCCGCTGCCTGGATCATTGGATGACCAGGTGTTCGGCACCATTGCTTTGCTGGATGCCTATGAAGCCACCTTGAACGACCGCTACTTTACCGCGGCCCGGCGCACGGCGGACATCGCTATAGAAAAATACGGCGACTCGGAACATGGCGGATTCTTCGACCGCTCTTGCGATGCTCCACCAATGGGCGGGCTAGACGTTCGCCGCAAGCCCTTTCAGGACTCGCCAACGCCTGGAGGAAATTCCGTCGCCGCCATCGCGTTGACGCGGCTTTATACGTTTACCGACGACGCGAAGTATCGGGAATGGGCCGAGAAAACGCTGGAGGCTTTTGCAGGAGTCGCGCCGCAGTATGGAATGTTCGCTGCTACATATGGACTGGCGGCCACGCTCTACGCGTATCGTCCGGCGCAAGTGGTCATCACCGGTGGCGCGGACGACCCGGCGGCGGACGCGCTGGAATCAGCCGCCAACTCCGTATTTCGTTATGGCAAATCGGTGCTGCGCGTGTTGCCGCGGGTCATGCCCGCGTCGCTACCGGCTGCCTTGCGCGACCGGCTGCCCCACCTGCCCAAGGATAAAGCCGTCGCGCTGGTCTGCTCCGGCAGCGCCTGCTTTCCGCCGGCGACAGATCCGGACCGTCTAAGAACGCTGCTTTCTTCCAGCGGTCTACAGGCGGCCGCAATTCAGGGTTAAGTCGCTGGAGCAGATTGTCCTCGTCGATAGGTCACGCTGAGAGAGACTTCCTAAAGCCTTGCACCACTCGCCCTGCAGTGTGTGTAAGCGTGCTGCACTGAGATTGCAGCTGGGCTCACGAAAAAGGGCGAAGCTCCTCATTCAGGAAGCCTCGCCCGGTGAAACCAATCAATTTTGGAATAGCGAAAGGCTAACTACTTCTTCGGCCGCGATTCGGGAGGTACCAAACCATTCGCGCGGTAGTACACCACGAGCTGCCCGTAGTGCTCGCCGGAGTGCTCGATCAATCCGTAAGCCAACTCATCCACGCGATAAAGCCGCTTTCCGCCCGCGTCAACTCCGGTCGCCATGCCGGAGTCGCCCTTGGACTTGATCACGTCGGCGCCATCTTCCACGCACTTTTTGACGAACGCGACAACCTGCGCTTTGGTCTTCAACTCGTCACGCTTCGGATCATCGCCGTAGCGCGCCTTCTTACCCTGCACCGGGTCAGTAAAGAAGTACATGGAGGCTGAAGCATGCAACAGATTCGCCACGAACGACCGCGAATCCGGATTCGGTTTGTACTCGTACTTGTCTTCCGGCAAATCTTCGGCGATCGCAATCAGTTTGCGACCAATGTCATTCCACTGATCCAAAACGGCAGCCGAAGGTCCCAGCGCCGGCTTCGGCGGTTCCTTCTTTGCGTCGCTTTGCGCCATTGCCGGCATCGCTAGAAGAAATGCGGCAAGGCCTAGTCCCGCGAGACACGCTACGTTCTTCATACACTCCCCCTCTTCCCTTTAGGCAGGGAACTCCGTAGAGGCCTATGCAGGCCAATGCCCGCTTCGACGGATGGTCGGTGCGGGTGTAAGCCCGCTAGTGGGCCGTTTTTACAACCTTTCACAACTGTTCACAAGTCTTTACAACTTGAACCCTGGTGGTGCGGCAGCCATCTTACTGATACTAAGCATTCTACGTAACTCGCCCCGTACGACTGGGCCGGGCATGGTAGTCTGAAGGGAGTGGCACTGGAGGCAAGTTTGAACTGGTCCTGGCTCACGCTGCGGGTTTTCATCGCAGCAACCATGTTGCTGCTGCTCTTTCTTTCGCAGCGATTTTGGTATCGCGGTTTGTGGCGCTGGAGCGGCAAATGGGGCAGCAGAGTCTTGCGTGCTGCTGCGCGCATGGTATACGTCGCAGGACTTGTGTTGATCATCCTCAGCCTGGTGGACTCGATTCGCAACGGCCAGGGACGTTTACTCCCTCGCGGGACGTTTCTGAATGTAGTCGCGGGTTTATGGTTCTTCAGCGCTCTTTTCGCCTACATCTCCGTGAAATTCGTGCACGTTCTCGACAAACTTTGGCATTTCTTGCGGCCCTCTCCCAAGGAGAATGACCCGCACGCGGCGGAACCCGACCTGCCGACCGATCCCAGCCGCCGCTATTTCTTCAAGACCGCAACCGCCGCCGCGGGCGCTGCGCCTTTCATCGGCGCAGTGTACGGATTCGCCTCCGAGCGCCTCAACTACCAGGTTCACCGCGTGGAGATTCCCGTGTCGAACCTGCCCGCCGCCTTGGATGGGTTCAAGATTACTCAGCTGAGCGACATTCACCTGAGCGGCTACATGCCGCGCGCCGAAGTGCGGCGCGCCA
>Ga0126379_10000568_pt1 | contig 20709 bp, 23 predicted proteins | sample PanSoiMetPlot_24_FD_92640 | JGI IMG/M metagenome (GOLD analysis project Ga0126379, IMG submission 92640) | Tropical forest soil microbial communities from Panama - MetaG Plot_24 | ecosystem: Environmental > Terrestrial > Soil > Tropical forest > Bulk soil | place: Panama | collected 2016-02-17
TGACGATGCCGGGCACGCGGGCGCTGATCGTCTCGATCAACGAGGACGAGGCGATCAAGGTCGTCAACCGCCTGTTCGACATGTTCAACTCACTCCCCGAGCACCTGCGCTTCAAGGCCGAGATCCAGAAGCCGACGCGAGGCGCGCGCCCGACGACACTGATCGAGTTCCTCTTCCCCGACGGCCGTCTCTCCTCGGTGGTCGGCCTCCCGTCCACACGCCGGGCCGGTCACGGAGAGACGGCCACCATCGTCCTGCTCGACGAGTACGCGAGACATGAGTACGCCCAGGAGAGCTGGAAGGCGCTCTTCCCCACCGCCGACAACGGCGGGCAGCTCGTCGTCATCTCCACCGCCAACGGGGTCTCGAACGAGCAGACCGGCGAGGGCAACTTCTTCCACCACCTCTGGGTCAACCAGGAGAGCTACGGGATCGACGGGCAGTTTCTCGCCTGGGACCTCCATCCCGATCGCGACGAGGACTGGTATCAGACCCACGCCCGCGCGCTCCCGAGCGCCGATCGGGCCGAGCAGTTCCCGCGCAACCCCGAGGACGCCTTCATCAACACGGGCGAGTGCTGGTTCGACCTGGAGGCGCTCGCCTGGTACTCCGAGCATCACGCGCTCCCCGAGGAGAAGCGGATGCGCTTCATCGTCAACGAGACGGGCGCGCGCGCGAAGGTCCATTACTCCGAGCGCGGCTGGATCCGCGTCTACGAGAAGCCCGACCCGAGCCGTAACTACGCGATCGGCGCCGACGTGGCGACCGGGCGGGGCCTCGACTACTCCTGCGCCTACGTCGTCGACCTCAACGAGATGAAGCTCTGCGCCGAGCTGCACGCGAAGATCGACGCGGACGAGTTCGCCGAGCAGCTCCACTACCTCGGTCGCTGGTACGGCAGTGCCCGGATCGCGATCGAGATGGGCGGCGGCTTCGGCGAGCCGGTGATTATCTCGCTCCGCGACGGTCGTAAGGGCAGGCCGCACTACCCGAAGCTCTACCGGCACACGATCGGCGACCGGCCCGACAACCACCAGCTCCAGAACTACGGCTTCCCGATGAACCAGAAGACGAGGCCGCAGGTGATCAACCAGATCGAGCAGGCGATCAGGGAGCGCACGCTCCCGGGGCTGCCGAGGACGCTGATCATGGAGTGCCGCACCTTCGTGCGCCAGAAGACATTGCCCTCGCCGAGGGCGCAGGACGGCTCCAACGACGACCGTGTGATGGCGTTCGGGATCGCCCTGGAGATGTACCGCCTGTACGGCACGCACGAGCGCCGTTTCCAGCGCAAGACCAAGCGCCGCCGCTCGACGACGGCGTCCTACCCGTGGGAGAGGAGTCACGCATGAGCAGCATGCTCGCCGCCCTGGCCGGGCCGAGAGGCCCCGGAGGTCCTGGAGGGCCGGGGATCGGCCCGGCTGGTCCGCCGCAGCCACCGGGACCGCCCGGCCCTCCACTGCCTGATCCCGATGATGTTCCGGGCCATCCCGACGATGTCTATGCGACCTCGATGCAGGCGCTCGATGTCGCCGAGCACGCGCTGCAGGCGTTCATTCGCATGGATCACGACGCGATCGACAAGGCGCAGGCCTCGAAGGCGCTCGCGATCATCACCGGGCTGAAGGGCGGGCACCAGAAGGACGCGATGTCGGGCGGCGGCAAGAGCCTCGTGCGGGCGCTGCAGGGCGCTCCCGGTCTGCCGGGACTGGGGGGCTAGTTGTCCTCGACCTCGACCGACTCGCTCAACGAGAACGTCGATCCCTACACCCAGATCAAGAACGTCGACGCGCTGACGCTCGTGGTCAACGCGGTGATGAAGTGCGAGCGCGACTACCACAACCGCTTCGTCGAGAAGGTCGAGAAGCGCTACCTCGCCTACCGGGGCCTGCTCCAGGACAAGGACGAGGGCGGGTCGAGCGACCCGACCGAGCAGTGGCGCTCGCAGATCACGACCCCGTATGTGCTCAACACCTGCGAGGGGATGCTGGCGACGATGCTGGAGCCGAGGCCGCGCTTCGACGTGCAGCCCCGGCCCCGCCCCGAGGAGCCGCTCGACCAGGTCGTGCAGAGGATCCAGTCGATCGATGCGGTCGAGGACACGCTCACCTACGCCTTCGACCGGGATGCCTTCGCGGGCAAGCAGCGCCCATTCATGCAGCAGGACATGATCGCGGGCCTGTCGGTACTCAAGGCCTACTGGCGCACCGAGAAGCGCGACGTGACCAAGCTCGGCGCGCACTCGCTCACGATCGCCGACGCCTTCGGCCAGCCCTACGACAGCGTCACCGTCTACCAGGAGAGCGAGCCTGAGGAGACGCTGGTCGTCGACGATGCCTGCTGCGAGGTCGTCGACGTGCGTGACTTCTTCTGGCCCGGCGTCTCACCCAACGTCGAGAAGGCCGAGTTCCTGATCCACCGCACCTGGGAGACCTACCAGTCGCTGCAGCGCAAGGTCGGCGACGGCTTCTACGACTACGAGAACGTCGACAAACTGAAGTGGAACGCCTCGACCAGCTCCGTGCCGAAGACCGCCGATGTGACCGCGCGCGAGATGCGGCTGCGCCACGTCGATCGCACCTGGCAGTTGATCGAGGTGCTGGAGTATTGGACGCCCGAGCGGGTGATCACCGTCGGCAACCGCGCCGTCGTCCTCAAGGACCGGCCCAACCCGCTGTGGATGGGGCGGATGCCGTTCATCGTCTGCTCGGGGATGCCGGATGCCTTCCAGATCCCCGGCCTCTCGATCGTCGAGGCGCTCGCTCAGCTCCAGGAGATGCTGTGGACGCTCCAGAACCAGCGGATCGACGTGGTGCGGATGCTCGCCAACGTGATCACGCTCGTCCGCTCCGACGTGGACGACATGGAGAGCTTCGTCTACGAGCCGGGTGCGCTCTGGCTGGTCGAGGATCCCGGCCAGGTCGGGCAACTCCCGATCGACCCGCAGGCGGCGCAGATCACCCTGGAGGCCGAGGGGCTGCTCAAGGGCGACCTGCAGAACATCATGGGCGGGCTGCCGATGAACAGCGGCGTCAACTCGCAGACCGTCGACCAGTCGACCGCGACCGGCGTCTCGATCATCACCACGATCGCCCAGCGGCTGATCCAGGCGCGCAAGCAGCACTACCTCTGGGCCTACGCTTCGCTCGCCCGCCACTTCCTGCTCCTCTACCAGCAGTTCATGCGCGAGGACAGGGTCGTGCGCATCGTCGGCGCACCGGGCGCGCAGGCCTACAAGACGATCACCCCGATCGAGATCCAGGGCGACTACGACGTGACGATCGACGTGACCGCCGACTCGCTGATGCGTCAGGAGCGACGGGCCGAGGCGCAGAGCCTGATGCAGATGGCAGCCCAGGCCCAACCGATCTTCGCCCAGTCGGGGGCGCCGCTCAACCTGAAGGCGTTCATGGAGAAGACCCTCGACGCCTACAACGTCACCGACAAGGAGCGCTACTTTCTCCCCACCCCGGCAACGGCCCCGCCGGGAGCCGTCCCCGCGCCCGGTCCGCCTGGACCCCCTGGACCTCCCGGTCCAGGTGGCGGGCCGGGGATGCCGGGGGCGTCAGGGCCACCAGGCCCGCCCGGCATGGGGATCACCGCCCCGACGCTGGCGGCAGGGCCGCTCTCGCCCTCGAACGCTTTCTCGATGTCACCCGAGACGGCGATGCAGCAGATGCTCGCCCGTAGCGGCGGGGCCAACAACGGAAGGCGCTGATGGCGAGGCCACGGCGGGTGATCAGCCTGGAGGAGCGCCGCGCGCTGATGCTGCGCCGCAGCGACCTCGCAAACCTGACCACACTCCCCAACTGGATCCTCTTCTGCACGGTGATCGAGGAGGAGATCGACCGGATCAAGCGCACGATGATGGCCCGGATGATGGGCCAGGGGATGACGCTTGAGCAGCAGGCGTTCGAGCGTGGCCGGATCGTCGGCCTGCGCGCGGCGCGATCCGTACCCGAGCACGCAACACGAACGGAGCTGACCGAGAGCAGCCCGAAGGACGAGGAGGTGTCGAGCAGTGAGTAGTCCCGCAGAGGAGCTGTTGGCAGGCTGGGACGACGACGACGAGACGACCGAGGTCGCACCGCCGAGCTTCGCCGAGGAGGAGCTTCCGCAGGAGACTGAGGCTCAACCTGAGGTTGAGGAAGAGGAGAGCGACGAGACCGAGGAGAGCGAGGAGGCCGAGCAGGAGGAGGAGGAGCCTGGTGAGGACGAAGGCGAAGAGGAGTCGGATGAGGAAGACGCGGTGGAGGCTCTCTCCATCGCAGGATTCGACACCTCCGATCCCATCGTTCGCTCCATTCTCGCCCAGTACCAGAACGACCCCGAGAAGGCACTCCGCGCCGCCGCCGACTTGAGGCTCGTGTTCGATCGTCAGGGCACCGAGCTGGGCAGGACTCGCCAGCGCGTGCAGGAGCTGGAGCAACAGATGCAGCACGCCCGCCTGCTTTCTGGTCAGGGGATGGCGCTCAGCCAGGAGCAGGCTGAATGGGCCGAGGGCGCCGCTGCCACCCCCAACCCCGGTGCCTACGTCGAGCAGGCCCTGCAGGCGGGAGAGTTCGGTCTCGCTCGCGCCGTCTGCAGCTTCTGGGCGCGCGAGGACCCGCTGCAGGCGGGGCGCGTCAGCGCGTATGTCGACCACCTGGAGCAGCAGCACGCGGTACCGCAGATGCCGACCGAGGCCTCGACCGAGGACATCCTCGACGCCCTCTATGCGAACGTGCCTGGCATGCGCGAGTGGGAGCCGCAGATGGTCAACGTCTTCAACTCGCTCGGCCCCGGCCACCACCTCGTTCAGGAGGCGCGCTCGAACAACATCGACACCTCGATGCGCGCCCTGATCAACATCTTCGAGATCGCCAAGGCCTCGACGGCCAGCGTGCAGGAGCAGAAGAGCGAGATCAAGAAGGCCGCGCGCGCGAAGGCCGATAGCGCGAAAGCCGGAGCTGCGGTAACCTCTGGCACAGGAGCGCCCAGCCGCGTCACAGAGACACCCCGCGCAGACCAGGAGATCCTGCCGGGCCTCACATTCGGCGAGCTGGAGAACGCTTTCGCAGAAGCATGAGCTAGGCGATCGGGCCTCCCCAGAGAGACACCCCGCAGCCGAAGCGACATAGGTCACTTCGTCTTGCAAGGGAGAACCCATGCCTGTCCAGGGCACGATTGTCCAGGGCAACGTCGCGACCGAGGCTCAGGTAGGCCCGAGCGCCTCCACCTCGTTCGGCGGCGAGCGCGTCATCGACATGGACGAGAAGATCCGGGTGCTTCGCCCGGACGAGACGCAGTTCACGACGATGACCTCTCGCACGCCCTCGCGCGTTGCAACCTCGGAGAAGGTCCACTGGCTGGAGGAAGAGGACTTTCCGAGAATTGTCACCAACACCTCGGCTCAGCTCGTCGGCGACACCAGCTTCCCGCTGACGGCCACGCAGGGGAAGATCGTGATGGCGAACGACATGATCCGCAACATGCGGACCGGCGAGATGGCCCGCATCGTCTCGGTCGCCACCGACACGATCACGGTCGCTCGCGGCGTCGGCAACATCGCCGCCGCAGCGATCAACGCACTCGACGCATGGCTCGTCACGGGCGATGCACAACCGCAAGGCTCGGATTTCCCCATGCCAAGATATTTGGCGCGAGTTGTTGGTTTCAATTTCACGCAAATAACTCGCACAACCTGGGGATTCACGAGAACAGATACCCAGATCAACAAGTACGGCGGAAAAGAGCCTGCCAAGGAGGCAAAGCGCAAGGCGCGCGAGCACAAGAAGAAGTGGGAGGCGATCGGTTTCTTCGGCGCTCGCTCCTTCACCTCGGCGGCTCCTCCCGAGAACAACCCGCGTGGGACTGCTGGCGGTCTGGTCGAGTTCATCCAGACCAACAAGCAGTCCGCAAGCGGCGTCCTCAGCCCGACCTTCTTCGACAGCTTCATGGCGAACGTACACGCCTACGGCGGAACGAACAAGGTGATCTTCGCCTCGCCGGTCGCCGCGATGTGCATGTCGAACTGGAACCGGCAGGGGATGGGCGCCCAGTGGGATCCGGGCGGCTTCGGTAACAGCCGCGATGTTTACGGCGTCCAGGTCGACGCCGTGCTCTCGGGCGCCTACGGCTACAGGACACCGGTCGTGGTCAAGAAGGAGTGGTCGGAGTTCCCGGTCTCGGGTTACGGCGGCTACCTCTTCATCGTCGACATGGACTACGTCGAGCGGCGCCCGCTCGCGGACGCCGACACCAAGCTGCTGACCGATCGTCAGCCTGCAGGCAAGGACTCGTACAACGCCGAGTATCTGACCGAGGCGACGTACGAGATCGCGCACGAGCGCACCCACGGCCTGATCACAGGCATCACCGCTCCTCCGTGATCCACGGGGGCTGACAGCAGGGAGGGGGCCGGTGAGATCCCAGACAAGAGCACCGGCCCCCTTTCCTAAGGAGGAGCAGTGAGGTTCATCTCCAAGTTCGCCAAGTACGCGCTACAGGTGCGGCCTCAGGTGGTCGAGGCCTACGCGACCGGCGCCCACAAGATCACCCAGGAGCAGCTCGTCGCCCGCTTCACGATCCAGGCCGTGACCGGCGACGAACGTGCGCTCGCCCGCCAGATCTTTAGCTTCAACGGCTTCTACCAGGAGGAGGACTGGGTCACGATCGTCGAGCCGGACTACCGGATCTCGGCCTTCGACTCGGTGATCAGCCAGCACGAGGAGCACTGGACCGACGAGGAGCGGGTGATGGTCGAGCAGGCGCTGATCCGCGAGGCCGAGCTGCACCCCCAGGACGTGTACGTGATCGAGGCCAAGCGCGCCCAGATCCCCTGGCCGACCTACGACAGCTTCAAGGGCACCAACGCCCAGCTCTGCAAGAAGATCGAGGAGGACGGCTACAGCTTCGTCGACGTGCTCGCCTACGAGCGCGAGAATCAGAACCGGCCCGAAGTGGTCGCGAAGCTGGAGCTGGCCTGCGACTTCGTCGACGACGGCCTACGCATCAACGAGCAGATGGCCGAGGAGGAGGAGCTGGTTGGTTGAGCGCTGGCGCCAGTGGACGGCGCCGCTCCTGATCGAGGAGGCGCCGGTCGAAAGCTCGCTGTGGAAGCCGGGACGACCGTTGGTCGAGCCGCTGATCACTTGGCCGATGGAGGTGATCGAGCGGATGCGGGCGGGCTACCAGTGCATCAACTGCCTGGAGCCACAGGAGCACGCCTGGCCCGAGAGCTGCTCGCTCTGCCACTTCCCGATGCGAGCGAAGCAGGCCGAGTTCTTCGCACGCTCCTACGTGGGCGAGGTGATGAGCGGCGCCCGCAACTGGAACGAGGAGCTGGACGGTCTGGAAGAGCGGCGACGAAAGGAGGAGGAACGTGCGCGTAAAGATGATCAACAGCGTCGATGACCACGTCGCCGGGGAGGAGTACGACCTCGACGACGAGACATCAGACCGCTTCGTCCTGCTCGGGTACGCCGAGGGCGAGCTTTCGCGCGAGCGCAGCGTCGAGGAGATCGCCGCTCTCGCCGAGGGCCACCAGACGGTGGGTCTCTGATGGCGAGCCAGCACTACAACCTCGCGCTGCAGGAGTTCTGGAAGGCGACCCTCGGCGACATCACGGCGGCGGGCACGACGGTCAAGTGCAGGCTGATGCGCACCTCGGCTTACACGATCTCCCAAGCCCACCAGTTCGCCTCCTCGCTCCCGGCGGCGCTCGTCACCGACGTGACCTTGGGCACCAAGGTCGCAAACGGCGGTGGGGGTGCTGACCCCGGTTGCTTCGACGCGGCCGACGCGACCTTCACCGCCGTCCCCTCGGGCGCGGCGATCGACTGCCTCGCCGTGTTCAAGGACACCGGCACCCCCGCGACCTCGAACCTGCTCTTCTACATTGACGGCTTCACGGTGACCCCCAACGGCGGAGATATCACGATCCAGTGGCAAAATAGTGCGCCCTGGATTGCGAAGCTCTGAGCTAGCCCGTGGCAATCGTCCAGGTCGGGAGCGCCTACCCGCCGACCTCGGTCGTCACGATCACCGGCTCGGGCACGATCACCGGGCAGGCGGTCACCGGCTACTCCGGCACCCACCAGTTCGGCAGCGTCACTCCGCGCAACATCCAGACGGCGGGAAGCGTCCCCAGCGCCCAGAGCTTCGGGACGCCGACGATCAAGACGGTCGTCACCCGCTCGGTCGGAGCGGTCTCAAGCGCACAGGCCTTCGGGGCACCGGTCGCGAAGATCGCGCTGTCGGTGCCGGTCGGCTCCGTCCCCTCGGCCCAGAGTTTCGGCTCCCCGCGCTTCGTCCTCTTCCGTCAAGTCGGGGCCGTCCCCTCGGCTCAGAGCTTCGGTGTTCCAACGCCGAAGACGGTCACCTCGATCAGCGTCGGCGGCGTCCCCTCCGCGCAGAGCTTCGGCTCGCTCAAGTTCCAGCTCAGGTTCACGGCCGGGAGCGTCCCGAGCGCCCAGCTCTTCGGCACTCCGACGATCCACACGCTGACTCGCGTCACGCCTGTAGGCGTGACAAGCGCGCAGGGCTTCGGCACGATCACCACCCGCACCGGCTTCACTCAGGCCGTCCCGAGCCTCGGCAGCGCCCAGGCTTTCGGCACGGTCAGGGCGGTCTGGCCGCAGGCTGTCGCCGTCGCGGGGATCGGCTCGGCGCAGAGCTTCGGTAGCCCGACGATCACGGGCGCGGTCAGGACGCCGACGACCGGTGTCCCGAGCGCCCAGGCCTTCGGCACGATCTTCGTCCGTTTCTCCCAGCGTGCCGTGATCACGGGCCTCGGCAGCGCCCAGAGCTTCGGCGCGACCGCGACCGGCCTCTTCGTCGGCACCAAGTGGCTGTGGGAGATCGTCTGCACCGGCACGCCCGTCGAGTCGATCACCGCCCCGACGACGATCTGCGGCACCGGGCACGTCTGCGGCGGCTACAGCTTCAACCCGATCTACGACGACTGCCACGACGAGACGCTCGCCTCGCTGGTGTGTCACGAGCCGCAGGAGGCGATCTGCGGCGTCCCGATCTGCGGTGACGGGCACGTCTGTGGAGGGCTGGGCTACATCAACGGCCTGCTCTGCCTCGACGAGGTCCCGGCCGGGTTGCCGCCGCCGCTGGTGCTCGACCTCGACCCGGTGCAGTGCGCCTAATCAGAGCGAAGGAGGCTAGATGGCAACGATCAGCACGCCCAACGGGATGCAGAACGGGGCTGATTCGACCGAGCTGACCTACTACCCCGGCTGGTGGAAGGTCTGGGAGCAGGGCGGTACCACGACCACGGCCGGGTTCATCGCCGAGTCGCTCAACCCCGACAGCTTCTTCACCTGGAAGAAGTCCCGCTCGGACGACAACAAGAACAACCACAGCTACGGCCCATAAGGAGGAAGCGTATGTCGAGTGTCGAGAACCCCGAGGAGCGCAAGGAGTCGCTCTACACGGGAGACCCCGAGGCCGGATACGTCGATCGCGACATGTCCGGCGTCTTCGGCACGGGCACCGTGCCCGATGTCGAGCAGGACGCCTACGAAGAGCGCAACAAGGCGCGCGAGGAGCAGATCAAGGCGGTCGAGGAGAGCGAGGATGCGGTCGTGAAGCGGCGCCGCGAGGAAGTCGAGAAGGGCACCGCGACCGCCGACGACTCCGTCGCCACCACGGCCTCGGCGAAGACAACCAAGACGAGCACGTCGAGCAGCAACTCCTAGGGCGCGCTGCTCTTCGATCCGGCGTGGGGGCTTCGGGGACGCCTCCTCCTGGCCCCGCGCCGTGATCCATCCAAGGAGGCGAAGATGAGCAGCAACTGGTGGGAGCAGCCCTACAGGGGCGCTCCGATGATCGCCCTGCCCGGCTTTCCGAGGCCGCTGTACCCGCCCGACGCATCCGCGCAGGGCAAGAAGCCGTCGGCCAAGGGCAAGGATGTGCAGGCCTACAAGCGCGTGGTCTGGCGCCTGGGCCGCTGGCCCGGCCCGGCCTCGGCCTTCGACAACGCCTTCTCCAACAACTTCAGCCACGGTACGGGCGGCAACGTCGTCAACACCGGCATTGCCGGGATGCAGCGCCAGGCGAAGATCGACCCGACCGGCTGGATCGGCGAGAAGAGCTTCAACTTCATGCGCAGCGTGCTGATCCCACAGGGGATCCCCAACGGCCCCGGCAAGGCGGGCGACTACGCGATGGACGCTTACGCTCAGAGCCTGCTCGTCGACGCCTGGGAGGAGTTCGGTGGCAAGGAGCCGGAACCGGCCCCGAGCGGGACGATCCGTGCCGCCGCGCTCAAGCGCGCCAGTACCGAGGTCGGGACGAAGGAGTCACCGGCCAACTCGAACCGGACGAAGTACGGCTCCTGGTACGGGATGGACGGCAACCCCTGGTGCGCGATGTTTGCGACGTGGGCCTACAACTACGGCGCCAGCGATCTCAAGCGCACTTCGAAGTCGATGGTCAAGGGTAAGACGTACGCCTACGTCCCCTACATCGTCTCGGACGCACGCGCGAAGCGCAACGGCCTCTCGATCACCTCCAGCCCGATCGGGGGCGATCTCGTCTGTTACGACTGGCACTACGACGGCACCTTCGACCACGTCGGCGTCTTCGATCAGTGGGTGCCAAACTCGTCGAGCTTCTACGCGGTCGAGGGCAACACCTCGACCTCGAACGACTCAGACGGGGGTGCCGTGATGCGCCGCACGCGCTCGACCAGCGGGCAGTCGACGGTGTTCGTGAGGGTCGCCGAATGAACACCCAGCACCCACTGACCGGGATCGTCTTCCTCGCCCTGATCGGGATCATCGCCGTCACCGGGCTGATTGTCGGCGCGGTCCTCGCATCGAGCGACTACTCCTCGGCGGGAGCGTTCGCCGTCGCCTCGGCCTGCGTCGGTGTGCTCGCCACCCTCGCCGGGCAACGGCTCGCCGAAGGGCACGAGCAGCAGTCGTCCGAGGAATGACCGCCGCAGCCAACGTTGACATCGGCTGGGAGGCGCTGATCGCGATCATCGTGATCGTGCTCGCGCTGACGCTGCTCGGGATCGTCGCGATGACCCGGCAGTTGCGCGAGCACCACCTGCGACTCGGCTTCTTCATCGAGCGCGGAGACCAGCGAAGCGAACCCGCCGAGGGCTGGCCCGAGCTGGAGCAGACGGCCGAGCTACCGCCGATCGAGGAGGGGAAATGAACCTGGGACAGATGCGCGGACAGGTCAGCGCCTGGCTCGGCCTGCAGGACATCTCCAGCTACGACGAGAGCCAGATGATCGAGGACAAGCTCCACCAGGGCACGATCGACCTGCTCGCCCGCACCCGCTGCGTCGTCCGCTGCGTCGACCTGCGCACCCGCGCCGACCAGGACGAGTACACGCTCGACCACTCGATCCTCGCGCTCGTCGACATGGAGAACGGCGGCTACCGCCGCTACCGCCGCGATCAGGCCGAGGTCTACGCCGAGTACGGAGCGATCCAGCCCGCCGCCTACTACGGCCCCGCCCAGCCGGTCAGCCCCGCCTCCGGTTTCGTGCTGATCCGCGCCGACGTGCTCAGGATCGTGCCGACCCCGAGTGAGGACGGGCTGGTCCAGGTCTGGGGCGTGCTACGCCCGCAGCAGATGACGGACGACAGCGACTCCCCAGGCGACGAGAACTACGGCGCGATCCCCGAGGAGTGGCACGACGCGATCGTCGGCTACGCGATGTGGAAGCTCGCCGACTACGCCGATGACGGCGGCACCCAGAACGGCGAGTACTACCGCGTGCTCTACGAGGGCGAGGACGGGCGCGGCGGCAGGCTCGCGCAGATCCGCATCGCCGTCCACAAGCGCGGCACCGCACGCGGCCCGCGCGTGCATGTGCGCCTGCGCGCGGCCTCCGGCTCGGGGTCGTACACCTAGTGGCCTCTCCCAGCTCGCTTCTGCGCGGCGCGCGCGCGATGTCGCGCGACCAGGCCCGCGAGACGCTCCCGCCCGGCTACCTCTGGGATGTCTGCGACTGGGTGCCGCAGATGATCGACTCGCTGCTGACGAGCAGGGGCGGCTGGATCTGGGGCAGCGACGTGGGCGCCGCCGCCGACTTCAGCTCGGGGATCCTCGCGCCCTACACGGCCGGGGAGCAGAACCTCGGCAATGCGGGCGGGACGCTGTACCAGATCGGCAACACGCCGCCCTACGCGCTCACCAACCGAGGCGCGGTCCCGGCGGTCGTGAAGCAGAACCCGGTCATGCTCTTCGACCAGGTCGTCTGGCTCGACGGCAACGGCGCCTCGCCGCCCATCGTCGTCCCGCCCTCGGGCGCCCCGGCCGTGATCAGCCCCGGCACCACCGTGCCGCGCAACGTCCGCTACGGGACGATCTGGGGCGAGTACTTCGTCGGCGCCAACCAGGCCGGGCACGAGGACACCGTCTACTGGGGACCGCCCGACGACATCACCCAGCCCTGGGACAACAACTCCTTCTGGCGCACCACGGGCGCGGTCACCGGCCTCGCGGCGCTGCGCACCGTGATCCTCGTCTTTCATGCCAGCTCGGTCGAGCGTCTGCGCGGCACCCGCCCACCGGCCGGGTCGTCGAAGGGCGACATGGTGCTGGAGCCGCTGTTCCAGCAGGTGGGGACGACCGAGCCGAAGACGATCTGCTACTGGCAGGAGAACGTGCTCTTCGCCGACGAGCACGGCGTCCACATCACCGACGGCGCCGTGCTGCGCAACCTGATCCAGCAGGGGTCGATGTCGACCTACTGGCGCGGCCTTTACAACCAGAAGTCCTCGATCGCGGCCACGGTCTTCCTCGACTACTACGTCGTCTCGATCATCCGGGGCGACGGCTCGAACGACTGCCTGATCTGCGACCTGAACGCGCGGCAGTGGTTCCGCTTCTCCAACATCGCCGCCGTCTCGATGTGGGCCTCGGGCGGCACGATCGGGATGGAGCGCTTCTGGGGCGGGATCAACGGCGCCCACCGGCTCGCCCGCTTCTCCTCCTGCTTCTTCCCGATCGTCACCACCGCGATCGCTCAGGACGCCAACGGCAGCAACGTGCTCCCCTTCCTGGAGACCGGCTGGTACCGGCTCTCCCAGGAGGGACGCAAGCGCGTCCGGTTCTCCTATCTCTCCTACGACGCGCGCGTCCCGAGCGCAGGCCCCGACCCGCTGCAGCTCTCCTACATCGTCGGCCCGGCTGACAGCAACTGGACACTTGCAGGGACGGTGCCCGCGACCGTCGACTACAGCCGCTTCCGGCTCCCGGTCGGCAAGGCCCCCTACGGGATCGCGTTCCGCGTCCAGCAGGTGCAGCCGACCAACGTCACCCGCGTCAGCGACATCGCCGTCGACGCGCACACGATCGAACGGAGTCGCGTATGAGTGGCAACGTCGGGCTGGCCGACCCACGCTCCGACAACCGGCCGCTCTCGGATCAGGAGCTGCAACTGATGCAGCGCCTGTTCTCCGACCCGCTCTCGATCCCGATGGTGTTTAAGACCTGGATGGTCAACTGGCTGGAGATCTCGGACATCAAGCTGCCGATGGCGGCGGTGATCGGGCTGACGACGACGCTCGGCCTCGACCCCGGCATGAGCGGCGCGCTCGGAATGCTGCAGACGGCGAGCTGCATCCTCTACGCGGGCACAGATGTGCCCGTCAACACGCTGCTCGCGGACGGCTCCGTCTATCTCGTGGACAACTATCCAGAGCTGGCGGACAAGCTCGGTTGGACGGGCGGCACGACCTTCCCGGTCCCCAACATCCCGGCTCCCGTCGCCGGGACGAAGTGGTTGATCGTGACATGAAGGAGGCTAGATGGCGAACATAGGAGCGGCGGACGCGATCACTAGCGTGCCGGGCTACAAGCCGCCACGGCAAAGCCTTGGCTCAGCGATCGGCGGCGGCACGGTCTACCACCCGCCTGCCGGGTTACCAGCGATCTCGCTTCCCGGCATGGGCAGCGTCGGCGGCGGTCCGACCACGACGACCACGATCATGACGCCCAACCAGGTCTATTCGAGCGACATCCTCGGCGACCCCGGCTCGGTCGCAGCACAGGGGCAGTTCGACGCTACGCAGTCCAACCTCGCCGCTGCTCGCGCCGATGCGTTCCAGCGCGCGGTCATCAGCGGCGGCTGGGCGCCGCAACTGACGGGCGCTCTTGCGGGTTACTCGGGAGACGTGACCCCCGCCACGCTCGCCCAGGCAGCGGCCAATCCGATGAGCCAGAAGGCCCAGCTCGACTTCCAGCTCCAGCAGGCGACCACGAACCTCCCCTACGACCTCGCTGCTGGCGGGATGGGCCGCTCGGGCGCGAGCGCGATCGAGCAGGGCAACCTGCAGCGCCAGTACCAGACCGCCAGCTATCAGGGCCAGCAGAAGATGCTCGACGCGATCTACAGCGCAGCCAACACCTACGCCGGGGGCTACAACGACGCGGTGACGCAGCTCATGAACGCGCGAGCTTCCGTCGCCGACCGGCTCGCTCAGCTCGCCGGGTACTCGCAGACGGTCACGACCGACGGCGGCGGTGGAGGTGGCGGCGATTACCCGACCGGCTACTACCCGGACGTGACGATCCCGGATGTGGTCAAGCAGGTGATCAGCCAGATCAGCGCTCAACCCGTCGCGGCGAACCCCTCGGGTGCCACCGCCCGCAAAGGCGGCGGCATCATCTCGATCCACTAGGAGGCCTGGATGGTGCTACTCACAGGGGACGCGCTCTCAGGGAAGGTCGCTCCGGCCAGGACGATCGTGCGTCCCTCGACGCAGTACTACGGCGGCTTCCCCGACCCCTTCAGCGGCAACATCTTTGCCGGGGTCCCGAACAAGATCTCGCAGACGCCGTACGGGCCGATGTATCAGCAGGCGAAGCAGTACCTGTACACGCCGACGCAGCTCAGCAACATTGCCAACCAGCAGGCGTCCGCCCAGACCAACGCCGCGCTCAACGCGAGCTACGCCAACCAGACGGCCGAGCAGTCGGCGCTGACCGCGATGCAGAACCACGCCGCCGGGCTGGCGCAGGCGCTCGGGAGCTTCGGGCCGGACTACGCGCAGGCGATGCAGAACGCCTACAACCAGGCCGCGCAGACCGTGCAGGGCCTCGGCGGCGGCATCGTCCAGGCGGGCCAGCAGGCTGAGCAGTCCAACCTCGACGCGGCCAAGGCCTCGGTGGCGGCGGCGACCGCCGGACAGGGGCAGGTGACGAGCTTCGACCCCGGCCAGCTCGCCGCCAGCCTGCAGGCGACCGGTGTCGACCTGCCCGGCAACTCGCTCGCGCTCCAGGGCTATAACGCCGCCCAGATGGGCCTGTACGGCGCAATGGCCGACAAAGCCCAGGTCGGTGCGGTCGCGCAGTACTACGGCCAGCAGGCGATCGATGCGCTCAACCAGCGCACCGCCGAGCGCGCCGGGATCATCGCCCAGCAGCCCGCTCTCTACCAGCAGGCGCTGCAGGCCCAACGGCAGGACAACTACCAGACCCAGCAGCACCTCGACGAGATCGTCAACCAGGGGCAGAGCTGGATTGCGCAGCGGATGGGTCTCGCGCTCCAGGGCGCCCAGGCCCAGAGCGACTGGGCCTTCAAGGTCGCGGGCTTCACGCACCAGAATCCCTACACCGGCCAGACCCAGAGTGGCTATGTCCCGATCAAGCTCGCCAACGGCTCGACTCAGGTCGTCTCCTTCGCCGACGCGGCCAAAGCGGCGCACTGGGCAGCGCAGGGGGTCCACTGGTCGAACCAGGACATCAACGGCTTCAACCGGGCCGCAGCGTCGGCTGCGAGGACGGGCGCACCGAAGACGGGCAGCTTCGGCAGTGGTGGTCTCTACCAGGTCGACGCCAACGGGAACGTCAGGATCGTGCGCGAGCCGACGACGCAGACGAAGACGGCCAGCTTCGGTAGCGGCGGTCTGTACCAGGTCGACAGCAAGGGCAACGTCAAGATCGTGCGGGAGCCGACAAAGTCGACGACCGGCGATCAGTTCCGTGTCACCAAGGGCGGCAAGACGTGGGTCTACACCAAGGGATCGAACGGCAAGTGGACGGGGCAGGCACTACCGGGAGGCCCGACCGGCGGCGCAGGCGGTGGCAGCCCCTTGAGTGCAAACGAGGTCCAGGGTGACACGGCAAAGATCAGCCTCGGGCTTCAGAAGATCAAGAACGGGTGGACGGAGAATCCCGGCAAGAAGAACGAGGTCGTTCATCCGCCGGTTACCAGCCGGGCCGAGGCGCAGATCCAGCTACAGCAGTACGGCTGGTTCAGCAACCCGCAACTGGCGAAGATCGCGACGAGGTGGCTCAACTTCACCTATCCGGCCGGGAAGAAGATCATCGACAGCGGCCCGTTCCACCTGCCGATCGGGACGGGGCCGTAGGTGGCCGCACCCTACGGGGTTCCGGCGAGGACACCCCCACCGACGAAGCTTCCAGCCGGTCCGTTCACCCAGAGCGTCACGCCGCTGTCTCGCTCGACCGTGCAACGGCTCAGGCCCAACTTCAAGGGCGAGCCGGTCGCCGGGATCACCCAGGGCCACTGGACTGATGAGGGCGCCTGGGTGAAGGGCGGGCTTCCCTACTACACCGACGCCTACACGTTGCACCACTTCGCCGGTCCCGCCGGGCAGGAGAGCACGCAGTGGAACGCGGCGACGGCGGCGAAGGCGAAGCGGATGCAGATCGCCAACTACGGGAGGCCGGGCTACATCGCCCGCTCGATGATCCCCGGCGGGCTGAACCAGAGTGACACCTCCACTTCCAACGCAATCCTGAACGCCGCCAACGCGGCCTCGATGGTGCTCCCCGGCGGTGGCGTCGGCGAGCTGGCCGGGGTGCTCGGCTTCGGACTGAAGGGGTTGCGGGTCGTGCGCACTGCCAAGGACGTGGCCGAAGCTGCACCCCCGGCGGCTCACGCCACGGAAGAGGCGGCGCAGTTGCGGGGCGCGATGTCCGGCAAGAGCGCCCGCACAGCCCTGAAGGAGATGGGGCCACACGAGAGAGCCGGTGCCCTGCTCGACGACCCGAATCTCGGCAAGAGCACCAAGCAGGTGCGGAAGGAGCAGGAGGCGGGGTACTCAGTCGAGCGGGGCAAGCGCGTGGCTGCTGCTAGCACCTACCTCGACGACCAGAGTCTGCCGTGGGAGCAGCGACTTCGCCTCGCCAAGCGCGAGCTGCGCGGCGAGCTTCCGAAGATCAACTTCCAGGGTTTCAGCGAGCTGAACGACCAGTCCCTGCAGGTGCTCGCGACCCACATCCTCAACCACCCGAACGTCTCTCGCTTCGAGAAGATCCGCGCCACGGATGCGCTCGTGAATGCGCTCGCCGGGAACAAGGTGCCGACACACAGCGAGATCACCCTGCTGGAGCACATCTTCGGGAAGGACACCGCCAACGGTCTGGCGTTGCTCGCGGTCCATCCGTACAGGGACCGGATCCTGAGCGCGCTGAACGTGCCCCGATCGCTGATGGCCTCCTTCGACCTCTCGGCGCCGTTCCGGCAAGGGCTGATGATCTCCACCCGCCACCCGACGATCTTCGCCCGCAACTTCGGCTCGATGATCAAGGCGTTCGGCAGCGAGGGGGTCTACCACGGGATGCTCGACGAGATCCGAGCGCGACCGACCTACCCCTTGATGCTGGAGGCTAGGTTGCCGATCACCGAGCTTGGCCGTGATGTCGGCGCCCGCGAGGAGCGATTCGCCTCTGACTACGCGGAGAAGCTGACCGGGGGCAAGTACGGTCCTGTGCGCGCCTCGGGTCGAGCCTACACCGGCTTCCTCGACAAGGTGCGTGCCGACGTGTTCGATCACCTGATCGAGCGCGCCCAGGCGCAGAAAGTCAACGTGCATGACCAGCACTTCCTGGAGAGCCTCGGCAGGTACATCGGCTCTGCCACCGGACGCGGTGATCTCGGGCACTTCCAGGAGGCAGGCAAGTACCTGAACGCGGTCCTGTTCTCGCCGCGCCTGCTCGCCTCTCGGCTCAACTTCCTCAACCCGGTCTACTACGCCCGCCTCCACCCGTTTGCACGCAGGGAGGCGTTGCGCTCGGCCCTCCAGCTCGCCGGGACGCTGTCGACGATGCTTGGGCTTGCCTCCCAGGTCCCCGGCGTCAGGGTACAGACCGACCCCCGCAACCCGGACTGGGGGAAGATCAGGATCGGCAACACGCGCATGGACATCGCGGGCGGTTTCCAGCAGGAGTTGCGGCTGCTCGCCCAGGTTGCGACCGGGGTGGCGATCAGCTCGACGACCGGGAAGCGGCTCAGCCTGACCGCCGGGGGCTTCGGGAAGCCGACGCGGCTCGACCTCATCCAACGATTCTTCATGGGGAAGGAGTCGCCGCTCGCGAGTCTTGTCACCGATTGGCTGCGAGGCTCCACCCAGATCGGGCAGAAGTTCTCGTGGCGCTCGGCAGCGGCGCAGCGGATGACTCCGCTGCTCGGCCAGGACGCCTACGACCTCTACAAGGAGAAGCACGGAGGCATGAACGGCCTGATGGCGGCTTTTGCGGGTTACGGTCTCGGCGCGTTCGGGCTAGGGCTGCAGACCTACGGCCCGAAGAAGCCCACGTCCTACGGCGGCAGCAGCTCAAGCAACCCTTTCAGCAGCTCGGGCGGCGGTGGCGGTAACCCCTTCTCGACATCGGGAAGTGGAAGCGGCAATCCCTTCAGCCCGTAGGAGGAGGTGACCGATGGCGAAGCAAGGCCCGAAGACGAACAAGTTCGCTCCCGTGATCCGGGCCGCGATCGAGCGAGGCCTCGACCACGCCGGGGGCGAGTGGCTCAACAACGACGAGATTCTCCAGCACGTCTCCGACGACATCGGGCGCGGCCTCGGCAAGCAGGAGAAGGCGATGGCCGTCGACGCCTACCGCCGTGTCGAGGAGCACTGGGACAACCTGGACGCCCTCCGAGGCGAGCGGGCCAGCCGCCTCTTCGACCAGGGGCTGGATCCCGGCCCCCGCAACTTCCAGAAGGCGCTCACCCGGATCGAGCTGGGCGTGCTCAAGGACCACGGCGTCGAGACGAAGATCCCGCAGGAGCTGAAGCCCGAGGCGACGATCAAGGACGAGAGCGGAGCGCTGCAGAACTGGCTCGACTTCGGCGGCGGCACAACCAAGGGCAAGGGCCGCGCCATCATCGAGGGCAGCGACCCGCGCAACGAGGACGTGCAGCCCGAGATCGTCGGCTTCGACCCCGAGACCGGTGCTGCGATCCTCAGGCCGGGCACGCAGGTGGGCAGGCCCGAGATCCATCTCGGTCACTCGGGCGAGGAGGGCGACACCTCCCTGATCCACGCGGCCGGGCACCCGGACTACTGGGACGAATACGAGGGCAGCACGGGCGCCACGCCCGAGGACACGATCAGGATGCTGGAGGACCACTACGGCAACAAGGGCGCGATCAGCAACTACACCAACCTGCCGCCGCCCCTGCGCAAGGGACTAATCAACACGCCGCTGCCGCCGAGCATGACCAAGGGGCTGCTCGCACACTACGGCCCGCAGCTCGTGGGTCAGCGCCCCGGCCCCATGCCCGTGGGCGGCGGCTACACCCCGCCGACCATGCTTCCCACCGGGTCGGTGATCAACGTCCCCGGCTTCAACCTCCCCGGCTCGCTGATCAACAAACCAGCAGGGCGGATCTCGCTGCAGGATCTCCTCAGGCTCAAGGCCAGCGCGCAGTTGCAGGCGGGCGGGCACCCGATCGTGCGCCAGCGAGTCGCCTGATGGCCTACCGGGTCTCACCCTCCCAGATCGCTGCGATGGCGCGGTCGCGCGGCCTCGACCCCCAGGCCGTGCTCGCGGTCGCAGGGCAGGAGGGGCTGGGCGGCGGGATCGGCGACCAGGGCACGAGCTTCGGCCCCTTCCAGCTCCACTACGGCGGCGCTTATCCCTTGTCTGCGCCCCGTGGCGCGGCAGCCTCACAGGCCTGGGCCTGGTCACCCGAGGGCGTCAACTACGCGCTCAACCAGATCCAGGGTGTCGCGGGCGGGCTGAGCGGTCCCGCCGCCGTCTCGGCGATCGTCAACCGCTTCGAGCGCCCGGCCGATCCCGGCTCCGAGATCCGGGACGCACTCGGCGGCTACGGGCAGACGCGCTACACGCTCGGGGACATGCCCGGCTCCCGTGGGGTGCCGACGATCGGCCAGCCGCCGCCGTCGAGCGCGGTGAAGCTGATCCCGCTGACCAAGATGCCCGCCGGGGGATTGATCGGCGGCTCGAACCTGGGCAGCCTCGACCTGCTCGGCAGCGCGGCCAAGGCGCTCGGTTTCTCGGGCGTCCAGTTCAGCACCCCCTACCAGCAGAGCCAGGGATCGGTACGAGCGGCGACCTCGCCCAACGGGAGCCAGGTCGAGTTTCAGGGGCACGTACAGCCCCGCGACCTCGCCGCCGTCCACCTCGCCGAGCAGTTCATCGGCACTCCCTATCAGTACGGCGGCAGCTCACCCTCGGGCTTCGACTGCAGCGGCCTGCTTCAGTACGTCTGGGGCCAGCAGGGGATCTCGATCCCACGCACGAGCTACGCCCAGTGGGAGCACGGGATCCCGCTCAGCCGCAACCAGCTCCAACCCGGAGACGCCGTCTTCTTCACCGGCTCCGACCCACAGAATGGCCTCCCCGGCCACGTCGGGATGTACATCGGCGGCGGCAAGTTCATCGAGGCCCCTCACACTGGCGCCGACGTTCGCGTGTCCACACTTGCCGGTCGTAGCGACTACGTCGGCGCCAGACGTTACGCATAGATAGCTCGCCA
>Ga0126379_10000569_pt1 | contig 20695 bp, 13 predicted proteins | sample PanSoiMetPlot_24_FD_92640 | JGI IMG/M metagenome (GOLD analysis project Ga0126379, IMG submission 92640) | Tropical forest soil microbial communities from Panama - MetaG Plot_24 | ecosystem: Environmental > Terrestrial > Soil > Tropical forest > Bulk soil | place: Panama | collected 2016-02-17
ATATTGTGGACGAACCGCGAATTACGCTCCCGCCCCCTGGACCTTCGCCAGCAGCTCCACGAATTTCTGCTTCCGCTCGGCTTGATCTTTCCCGCCATCGGCTTCTGTCAACTGCGTAATGTTCATGGAGCAGAACTTCGGTCCGCACATCGAACAGAACTTTGCCTCTTTGTAGAAATCATCCGGCAAGTTCTCGTCGTGCATGGCCTTGGCCGTGGCCGGGTCCAGCGACAACTCAAACTGCTTGTTCCAGTCAAACAAGAACCGCGCATAACTTAATGCATCGTCGCGATCCCGCGCTCCTGGACGCCCTCGCGCCACGTCCGCCGCATGCGCCGCAATCTTGTATGCAATCACACCCTGTTTCACATCGTCCGGATTCGGCAACCCCAGGTGCTCTTTCGGCGTCACATAGCACAGCATCGACGCGCCGTACCACCCGATCATCGCAGCGCCAATCGCACTGGTAATGTGGTCGTAGCCTGGCGCGATGTCCGTCACCAGCGGCCCTAGCGTGTAGAACGGCGCTTCGTAGCACCATTCCATTTCCTTATCCACTTGCTCCTTGATCTTGTTCATCGGCACGTGGCCGGGACCTTCGATCATCACCTGGACGTCGTGTTCCCACGCCTTCTTCGTCAATTCTCCCAGCACCTTCAGTTCGGCGAATTGTGCTTCATCGCTCGCGTCCGCCAGGCATCCCGGACGCATGCCATCTCCCAGCGAAAAGCTCACGTCATGCTTCTTGAAGATTTTGCAGATGTCGTCAAACCGCTCATAGAGGAAATTCTGCTTTTTGTGATGTTCCATCCAGTGCGCCATCAGCGACCCGCCGCGCGACACGATGCCGGTGATTCGCTTCCGCACCAGCGGCACCTGCTCTCGCAGTACTCCCGCGTGGATGGTCATGTAGTCCACGCCTTGCTCGGCCTGTTCTCCGATCACTTCCAGCATCAGTTCCGGTGTCAAGTCCTCCGGCCGCCGCACCCGTGAAATCGCCTCATACACCGGCACAGTGCCAATCGGCACTGGCGAAGCATCGATGATCGCCTTGCGAATTTCCGGAATGTTTCCTCCGGTCGAAAGGTCCATCACGGTATCGCTGCCGTAATGCACGCCGTGATGCAGCTTCTTCAGCTCTTCGGCAATGTCTGAGTTCGTCGATGAGTTTCCGATGTTCGCGTTGATCTTGCACTTGAACGCAATGCCAATCCCCATCGGCTCCAGATTGCGGTGATGAATGTTCGCGGGAATGATGGCGCGCCCTCGCGCCACTTCGCTGCGCACCAGCTCCGGCTCCAGCTTCTCGCGCTTCGCGACGTACTCCATCTCCTCGGTAATCACACCGAGCCGCGCCAGGTGCATCTGCGACATATTGCGGTTCCCGTTGGAACCCGCCTGGGCCGCTTCCCGCTTTTCAATCCAGCCATCGCGCAACGCCATGTCTTCCCCCTGAAAAAATGTGACCTCTTTCGGTAAACCGCAGCCGCCGTCAGCTAACAAACAGCGCCGGTGGTCCACCGAACCGCCCCATTCTTTGTGAACCGAAATTATGTCACCCGGAACCACATCTCACAACCCGTGTCCGGCCATCCCCCAAGCTGATGCCTCCATCAGCCGCTCTCGTCCAACCCCTACACGATTCCCTGTACGGATTGTGGCAATTTCCACAGCATATTCACTTCTGTGGATATCCAATGAGGTACGGTACCTGTTATTTTACTTGACCTATGGCGAATTAAAAGCGAATATCGTAGGGCTCGCTTCCGACCTGTCCCTGGCCTTACACTCGGGATCGTGCTGCTGTGCTTCTCATGGCCTCTGCCACGATGATTCCCTTGCGCGCCGCGGACCACTTTGGTCGTGCTCTCAAGCGCTATTGGGGCTACGACGCCTTTCGCCCAAAACAGGAAGAGATCGTCCGCAATCTCTGTTCCGGCCGGGACGTCTGCGTGGTTATGCCCACCGGTGGCGGAAAGTCGCTGTGCTATCAGCTCCCCGCGGTCCTCGAGCAAGATCGCACCGCGATTGTCATCTCTCCCCTGATCGCTCTGATGCAAGACCAAGTGGCACAACTCAGCCAGATGGGCATCCCGGCGGCATTCTTGAACAGCTCCGTGGCGGAATCCGAGCGCAGCGCCATCAAGAAAAAGGCCTTCGCCGGCGGATTCCGTCTGATGTACATCTCGCCCGAACGCGCTGTCATGGACGGCACCGCCGATTGGCTGAAGCGTGTACCAGTCTCCTTCTTCGTCATTGACGAAGCTCACTGCATCTCCGAATGGGGCCACGATTTCCGTCCCGAGTACCGCCAGCTTAGCAAGCTGCGCGAACTTTTTCCCGACCGCCCCATTGCTGCCTTCACAGCCAGCGCCACGCAGCGCGTCCGGCATGACATTGTGGAGCAACTGAGACTACGCGACCCTTTTTGCGCGGTGCTCAGTTTTCGCCGCGAGAATCTGCGGTACCTGGTCAAGTTCTGCCAGGGCGGCATGCAGAACGAGCTACTACTGAAAGCGGTAACAGCGGCTTCGTGGGGAAATGTAATCGTCTACGCTCCCACTGTGGCTCGCGTCGGTGAGGTCGTCGATCTCTTAGGCGAGCAGGGCATCGCGGCGGTTCAGTATCACGGACAGATGAGTAGCCAGGGACGCCGCGAAAATCAGGAGAAGTGGATGACCGAAGAGGTGCGCATCCTTGTCGGCACCATTGCCTTTGGTCTCGGCATCAACAAGCCCAACGTTCGCGCCGTCGTCCGCCTCGGTCTCCCCGACAGCATCGAGCAGCTCTACCAGGAAACTGGCCGCGCCGGCCGCGATGGCCTCCCCGCCGATTGCTTGCTCTTCTGGGAATGGAAGGACAAACATCTGCGCGAGTATTTCATGAGCAAGATCGGCAGCTCGCGTGAGTACGAAGCAGCACAGAAGCGTTTCGCGCAAATCGAACATTTCTGCAGAAGCTCGCAATGCCGCCAGAAACAGATTTGCGCCTATTTCGGAGAAGAACGAGCATGGAAAGGTTGCGGCATTTGTGATTGCTGCGCCGGCGCGCCAGCCTGGCTGGAAGATTCCGGCGTCGCTTCGCAAAAGGGAAAGCCCGGAGCAAGCAGAAATAACCGCAAAGATCGCGGCCGTTCGGGCGCGGCTCGCAGCGCGGAAGCCGCAACCTTCGAGTGGCACGTTTCCGTCCCGGTCGACGAAGAACTCCGCGAGTTTCTGAAGGAATGGCGAAGAAACGCCGCGAGAGAACGGAATCGCGCCGCTTTCATTGTGATGCACGATACTACGCTGGAGCAAATCTGCGCGGTGCGTCCCAAAACTCTTGCCGAACTTCGCAGGGTTTCCGGCCTTGGTGACGCGAAGTGCGATGAGTACGGACAGGAAATCCTCGACGTGCTCCGCCGCTTCCAGGAAGGCGCACGCACCACCCAGGAGTGGCACACCCGTGCAACCGATGCCTCGCAAGAAACGCTGGAACTCCTGAAAAAAGGCCATACCTTCCCCGAAATTGCCCAACTTCGCGGCCGCAAGATCGCCACAGTAATCGCACTGATCGCCAATCTCGTCGAGAAGGGCCAGTTGCCCTTCGATCCCGCCTGGGTCGGCGCCGAGCGCTTCGCGCTGATTCAAAGCGCCGGCGCAAAGCGCGGCTTGGATCTCCTTGGCCCGCTGAAGAAAGACCTTCCCGCAGAGATCACCTTCGAAGAAATCCGCCTGGTAGTCGCCCACCTCCGGCACAAAAAAAAGCCTCCCACCAGCGCGTAGCGCCCCCGTGTTGGTTTGCTTAAATCTGGCGCTAGCTTCTACGCTAGCCCCGCGTCGGGATCCTGGCCTCATTCGCAGCTGGCGCAAGAAGCCGGTCCTGCACCAAACACAAAATCCCGGCCCTCGCTAACTCTTTTTTCTGAAATGTAGCGCTAGCTCTTATGCTAGCCAGGTGTGAACATTCCCCCACAATAAATGCGAATCTAATGTGCGGGTGGCGGTGGCCGCGCATAGGAGAATTTTTCAAAACGCACATCAGCGGGATCATGCCCAGGCAAGGTACGCCGTCGTGGACAATGCAACCAACCACTGCCCTAGAAAGTAAGGAACAAGAATTAGCAACGGCGCACGGAACCAGTCGATGGCCAGAAACACGTCGGAAAGCATAAACAGCAGCGCACCAATCGCAGCGAGCCTCGCAACACGCGAATGCACGACGAAATAGCGCCCCATGGCTTGTCCCGCCATCAAGGTAAGCAAAATTGCATAAACGGCGACGGGCAACTTCAAAACGGCGGGCAGTGTGGGGAACAAAAATAAATACAGATTAGCGGCGCCGAAGAGTTAGAGGAACCAAACGGACCAGCGGACGGGGGACTTGGCATCCCGGGCGAACGCCATCAGATAAGCGAGGTGCGTGAACAGGAATGCTACCAGCCCAAAAAGGAAATATTCCTCGGCACAAAGAAGAGCAATATCGCCAAGCAGCGAGAAGAACAACCCGATACTGATCCACAGCGCAAAGTTCTTTCTGAACGAGCGCCAATTGGAAATGGCCAGCGCAAGAATACAAGTAGTCGCGGGCGGCGTAAAGAGATCGTGTAACCAAGGATGCGCAGACAAATTCCCCGCGACGGAAGAAACTGCGGCCAGAAGAAAAACTATGCTGAGGACAATTGTGAAATTCCTACGCATGTCGCGACCGGCACCACAGCCGCAGTCGCACCATGGTCGCGCGCTCGTTGCGCTAAGACCAAGAATGCGAGGGACGCAGAGGGATCTGCGCCCCGCGTTGAAAGCAAGCTACTGCAATGGGGCCTTGCCATTGAAGCGCGCGGCCCCGCCCAGTTCTTCCTCAATGCGCAGAAGCTGGTTGTACTTGGCGACCCGATCCGTGCGCGAGCCCGATCCAGTTTTGATTTGCCCCGCGGCGGTAGCAACGGCAAGATCCGCGATGAAGGTATCTTCCGTTTCACCGGAACGGTGCGAAATGACGGAGTTGTATCCGGCCTTACGGGCCAGCTCGATGGCATCAATCGTTTCCGTGACGCTACCAATTTGGTTCAGCTTGATAAGGATGGAATTGGCGATGCCTTCGTTGATGCCGCGAGAGAGCCGCTCGGTGTTGGTCACGAAGAGGTCGTCGCCCACAAGCTGGATTTTCTTCTTGGAGGTTTTGCTGCCAACGTTCTGGGTGAGCGTCTTCCAGCCCGACCAGTCGTCTTCGGCCATGCCATCTTCCAACGAAGCGATGGGATATTTTTCCACCCAGCTGGTCCAGTAGGCCGCCATCTCAGCGGACGAATGAACGGACTTGTCGGATTTCTTGAAGACATACTTGCCACTGGCCTTGTCATAGAACTCGCTGGCGGCCGGATCGAGCGCAATGGAAATCTGCTCGCCGGGTTTGTAGCCGGCGGCAGTGATCGCCTCCAAAACAATTTGAATGGCCTCTTCGTTGGATTTACAGCTCGGTGCGAAGCCACCTTCATCGCCCACAGCCGTGGAATAGCCGTGCTTTTTCAGAGCGGCCTTCAACGCGTGAAAGACTTCCACGCCCCAGCGCAGCGCTTCGCTGAAGGACGGAGCACCGACGGGCATGGCCATGAATTCCTGGAAGTCGACCGAGCTGTCGGCATGCGCTCCACCATTCAGAATGTTCATCATCGGCACGGGCAGAAGGTTGCCCGAACTGTCGCTAGAATAGCGTGACAGATATTTGTACAGCGGCTGTTTGGCGGCACCGGCCGCAGCGCGCGCGGCAGCCATGGAAACGGCAAGGACCGCGTTGGCCCCGAGGCGGGATTTCGTCGGCGTACCATCGAGCGTAATCATTTTGTGATCCAGGGCACGCTGGTCGGCCGCATCGGCGCCGGTAACGGCCTTTGCGATTTCCGAATTGACATTTGCTACCGCCTTAAGCACTCCCTTGCCAAGATATTTGGATTTGTCTCCGTCGCGGAGTTCCAGCGCTTCGTGTTCGCCGGTGGAAGCGCCAGAGGGAACGGCGGCGCGGCCGAAAGCGCCAGACTCGAGCAGCACGTCGGCTTCAACGGTGGGATTGCCGCGCGAGTCGAGAACTTGGCGGGCGTGAACACGAGTGATTTTGGTAGACATAACGGTAGTGGCTCCTGGGTGAAATCGAACCAATGATTGTAACAGAGCGGTGAGAGAGCGAGTGACGCAGGACACGTGAGCCGTGGTCTGTGACTCGTGACTCGTGGTTCGCGGCGCTGCAGGCGGGGAGAGCGTTTGCGTCATGTACTGTTAGCTTTCATGCCAGCCCCTGATCTTTGCTGGCATGAAAGCCATCGGCTACCCAGAAAAATAAGAGCCGTAACTTTGCGTGATTCTTCACCAGTCACGGATCACGAGTCAGGCCAAAACTTACTGCGCCTCGGGCTCTTCAATGAGCGACTCTTGCCGAACCACCACGACGATGCCCGACGACGTGACATGAAACCGGCGCCGGTCGGCCTCCAGGTCATACCCGATCTCGGTGTGTTCTGGAAGGCTGACGTGGCGATCGATGATCGCCCGCTTGATCCGCGAGTGCCGCCCCACGTTCACGTGGTTGTAAATGATCGATTCGGCCACATCGCAATAGCTGTTCACGCGAACGTCGTACCCCACAACGCAATTCTGAACGCGCCCACCTGAAAGAATCGATCCGCCCGCAACAATCGAATCGATGGCCGCGCCCATGCGATCGGCATCCGCGAAAACGAACTTCGCCGGCGGATACTGGTGTTGCCAGCCGCGCAGGGGCCATTGCTTGTCATAAAGGTTAAAGACCGGCGAGACGCTGACCAGGTCCATGTTCGCTTCGTAATAGGCATCGATGGTACCGACATCCCGCCAATAGAGAGACTCCTGGCTATTTTCATCGACAAAGTTGTAAGCGAACACATGATGTTTGCTGATGATGCGGGGAAGTATGTCTTTGCCGAAATCGTGAGACGACTTGGGATCTTCGGAATCGGCAAGCAGCAACGGAATCAGCAACTGGGTATTGAAAATGTACACGCCCATCGAGGCGTTGCAGTGCGTAGGTTTGTGCGGAGAAGTCTTGGGCTTGTGCGGCTTCTCCTCAAAACCCATGATGCGCCAGTTCTTGTCGGTCTCAATCACGCCAAACTGCTTGGAGGCTTCCGCGGCGGGAATCTGAATCGTGGCCACGCTGACGTCAGCACCAGAATCGATGTGCTGCTGCAGCATCTTGGCGTAATTCATTTTGTAAATGTGGTCTCCGGAAAGAATGAACACATATTTGGAGCGCTCGCTGCCAATGGAATAAATGTTTTGGTAAACGGCATCGGCTGTTCCCTGGTACCACTGTTGGGAAACGCGCATCTGCGGAGGGAGCACTTCGATGAACTCCCCGAGGCCCATCAAACCGGACCAGCCAGCGCGAATATGGCGCGATAAGCTTAGCGCTTTGTACTGCGTGAGCGTGAAAACGCGCCGCAACCCAGAGTTGACGCAATTGGAAAGGGTGATGTCGATGATGCGGTACAGCGCGCCAAACGGAACGGCAGGTTTCGCGCGGTCACGCGTCAAAGGCCATAGACGCTCGCCTTGACCGCCAGCGAGCAGAACTCCAAGAGCATCGCGCATCTCGGGCATGAAGGTCGGCCCCCGAAGGCAGGTTTCTGAAGCACCCCAGTGTACCAGCAGAAGCAACTGGGCGGCACCCGGAGAAAGACCGAGATCAACTTAGCTTTTAAGTAACCAATTGCACAAACGATACCCCTTTCCGCGCGCAAGACCCCAACAGCCAAACAGTACTTGACTTACACCGCCCGAATTGACTACAAGAGGCCAGCCACCTCGTGAGATAATGTAACCAGGTGCAGTGTTGCAGTATGGCAGTAGGCACTGTGTGTCACTATTCTGAACCAGAACTGGGGTGAATTACCTTTGGCAGAAGTAGTTATCCAGGAGAGTGAGTCTCTTGAGAATGCACTGCGGCGCTTTAAGCGCAAGGTGCAGCAAGAAGACATCATTAAGGAAATAAAGAAGCACAGCTTCTATATGAAGCCCGGTGAGAAGCGCCGGGCTAAAGAAGCGCTTTCGCGGAAGCGACTGCGCAAGAAGCAGCGTCGCGAACAGGATTAATTCCTGAGCGAGACGCAGCCTCAGCGCCGCACTTCCGGGATCAGGCCCCTATCAGGCAGGCACGTTGGGTATTTGTTCAACTTCTTCGCCCGCAGGCCCCAGGGATCCGTGCCCGGCATTCCCGGACTACAGGTCTACTTTTAATTCCGGCCAAAAGGTACAAGCTGAGCGCGGTCCCACTGCCCGGAAGGGGTCGAGGGGGAAACCGCTCATGGAATACCACGATAAGGTCCTGAAGTGCTCGGAGTGCGGTGCTGAGTTCGTTTTTACGGCCGGCGAACAGATGTTCTTCGCCGACAAAGGATTCAAAAACGAACCCAAACGATGCAAGGCATGCAAGGCGAAGCGTGCCGAAGGCGGAGGAGGCGGAGGAGGCGGAGGAGGAGGAACCACCCAGATGCGAGCGGAGACCAAGACCACCTGCTCGCAATGCGGCAAAGAAACAACGGTTCCCTTCCGGCCTACGCAAGGGCGCCCGGTGTTCTGCCGGGAATGCTTCCAAGCGAGGCGATCAATGGGAGCAGCTTAAGTTTCAATTACCGCTTGAAAATGGTGCACTAAAGAAGGGGCGCGTCGAACAAGCGGCGCGCCCTTTTTACTATGTGGTACCTGTTCGAGTTATGAAGACAAATTGGTTTTACGCCGCTTGACTATTAACAGAACAAATAGTTCGCCGTCGGCTTGGTGGGACTGGCGAATGATTTAGGAACGGGGAGTAAGCCACGCCTGGAATTGCGCCAGCGATTCCGGCATGTTGCGGCGGCCATAACCGAATCGAATATGTTCAGGTTCATCGTAAACCGTGCCCGGAAGCAGCAGCACCCCCGCTTGCTGAACCAGTTTTTCGCAAAAGACTTGTACATCTTGTTGCGGCCGCAGGCGCGCGAACCCAATGGTGCTGGCATTGGGGGGCGTCCAGGAAAAACGGTCGGCGTGGCGCGAAAAGAAAGCCGAGAGCTGCGCCAGGTTGCGAAGCACGATCTGGAGGTTGCGCTCGATGAATTTCTGGCGATGGCGGAACGCCAGTGCAGTGAGAAATTCGCTGGGAGCGCTGGCGCAGATCGTAGTGTAGTGCTTGAGGGAGACGATTTTCTGCAGCAAGCTAGTGTCGCGACAAGCGAGCCAAGCCAGACGCAGCCCCGGGAGACCGTAGGTTTTACTTACGGACGTGAGACTAATCGCGCGGTCGTAGAGATCGCAGCCGGCGGAAAGACGCGTGGCAGGATCATGCTCCAGTTCGCGGTAGACCTCGTCGCAAAAAACATAGATACCGTGCCGCGCCGCAAGTTCCAGCACTCCTCGGAATATCTCTGGCCGCATCAGAAGCCCCGTGGGGTTGTGCGGTGTATTGATATAGAGAGCGCGTGTATTTGGCCGAATTAAGGCTTCCAACCCCTGCAGATCGTGAGCCCAGCCATTTTCCGATTTGCGGCGCCATTCGCTCACCGCGGCACCCGTGCTCTTCGGAACGGTCAGCGCGCTTTCGTAGCACGGCGTCTCCACGATGGCGTGATCCTGCGGAGTGAGCAGCGCGTGATAGAAGAGGAAGATAGCCTCTTCGGCTGCGGACACCACAATAAGCTGGTCCACCTTGATCTGCGTGTAAATCGTAACGAGCACTTCGCGCAGCCACGGCGCTCCCGGCGATTCGGTGTACCCGCACCAATGCTTCAGAAACGCGTCGTGCGCGCCCGGCTCCAGCGCCAGAAGCTCTTCAATCGTCTGCGATTCGGAGTCGGAGGAGGACAACAGATATTTGGCGGCAAACTCATATTTGCCCATGTACTCTTCAATGCGAAATGGCGTGATGTGCATGAGCAGGAGTGTGCCAAGACCTCAGGGCACCGTCCAGGACCAATTTGACCGCGAGAACGCAGCGGCACCAACCCAGTTGACGTTTCCAGGGTTCCTGAAACAAAGTTGACTGGCCCGCCATGCCCTGGGATGCAGGAAGAGGGACTTTATGGCCGCGTTCGCTCCTCATTCGAATCGCAATGACCTGGCCATGGCCGTTTTGCGAATTGCGGTTGGGTTGCTCTTCTTGATCTTTGGCGAGTACAAAGTCTTTGGGACGGAATTCACACTCCATGGCGGGTTTCAATCTTGGATCCAAAAATTTCTGGCCGAGGGCGCGTACCCGTTCATGATTCCGATCCTGCGCGGTTTTGTGCTGCCGCATGCGACGCCGATCGCCTTTCTTGTTGCCTATGGGGAATTGGCCATGGGCATCGCGCTTGTGCTTGGCATTCTGGTGCGTCCCGCCAGTGCCTTCGGTTTGCTGTACATGCTAGCGTTGCTATCTTCCGCAAATTATCCGGGCGCCGGAGCGCCCTTTTGGCAATACTTCGGCGCTTCACTGGACCACAGTGTCCTAGCGCTTTGCTTCCTGGCTTTTCTGATTGGAAGCGCAAACCAGTCCTCGGTGCTTCGATTCAGCCGCCGAAATCGTGGGTGATCTACACCACGGAAACCATGATTCGCTGTCATCCCGAGCGAAGTGCGGGTGCTGCTTTTCGCAACTCACAGGCACACTCACTGTTCAGCATCTGCTAGCTCGAGCTGATAAATGCTCGCCGCGCACACGCGGCCTTTGCGTGTGCTTCTTTTTCGCCAGAGCGTCGGAGCTTCAGAGTGGGTGTAAGAATTCAAATCACTCGAGAGGGCTTGGCTTCAGCCATGGCAAAAGAATTCTGTATTCCGAAATGGAATCTGCGAAGTGCGGAGTCTCTCTTTTCTTGAGTTCTTGGGTGTCCCCGCATAACTCTGTCCGCGCCTCTACCGCTGACTGTTCCCACGATAGTTCTCGACCGGCCCCAGGTAACTGGGTTTCACGCCTGCCAAATTCACAACGATCTTCTCCACAACCACTCCGGGATCAACCATCCACAACTTCAGCGTGTGGTAACCCGTCCCGGCTACGCTGTGCTGCGACGCGCTCTTGCGTACATTGTCTTTGACCGAAGTCGCCCAGTCCGGCAGCGTGTTCTTCACCAGCGCGTCGACGATCTGCGGTACCTGATCGTCGAACGACACCGCGTAGCGAAGTCCACGGCCCGGCACAAAATTCAGTGTCGGCCCGAGGATCGCCTGCACCTCAACGCTTCCCGGGTCAAACAGATACATTTGGTATTCCAGACAAGGAGACTCCCACGGAGGTTCAACACTCGCAGCCGTCACGGGAAACACCGACATGGCCGAGTCCGTGCGCCCATAGTCCGGAATTTTCTCCCAACGAACCGACGCCGCATCCACCTTCCGCGTGAAGTTGCCCGCTTCCATCGAAACAACGCCATCCGATTCGGCAAATCCGCGAAGCGTGTCGCGCGTTGGCTCTTTCGGATTGAAAGCGGATACCTTTACAACCGCCGGCTCGCCTTCCGCTGCTGAAATCTTCACCGCGCCCGCCGTGGTTCCAGCGGGAGCCTTGCGATAGTCGATGCTCACCCACAGCCGCTGTTCTTTTTCGACCTCTCCGGAAGATTGGCTTAGCCTGATCCAGGGCTCAGTCGCTGTCGCCGAGAACCGAAATGAGGCCCGCCCACGATTGAAGACATCGACGTAGTAGCGTTGCTGCGCAAGAGAATCGAATTGCGGTAACACCGCCTGCTCTAACGCACCCGGCCACGCCTCATTGGAACCTTCGATCGCGATTCCCATCTTCGCCTGTGCCGGAACATTCAGCTCAACCACCTCAGGCATGATGTTCTTCGGCGGCTCGTTCCAATAGGTATATCCAATGTGCGTCTGATCCATCATGTGGTCCCATTTTCCATGGGCCAGTGTGTGATTGTAATTCGCAGAAAGCTCCGCGTCGGCCTGAAACAGCGTGCGCGCCCGCGCCGCCAGGTCGTTGGCGCTCGCGCGCCCTTGCTTCGCGTACAGTTGGTTCTTCCCGACCGTGAGATAGAGTTGCGTCACTTGGGCCGATGCTTTCACCGGGAAAAGTACCAGCTGAAAAAAAGCATCCCGATAATTTGCGGGCAGCTGGCCATAAATCTGCTCTGCATGGTTCACCGCCGACTGAAACTCCGCAGCCACCCGGTCCGCCTCCTCATAATTGACCTGACTATACGTTTCCGGCTCCAGAAGCTCGGGCTTGCGCCTCGCGTTATATTTTGCGTATGTCTCCATAATCTTGGCAATCTCGGAAGCGCATGTGCCACCGAACTCCCGCGTCGCCCACTCGACCGTGAACTCTCCGAGTTTCTCTTTCGGCCACCTCTGCGGGTCCCTAGCGAAGGTCAGAAAAAATTCCATCGGAAATTCCATCGGCTTCAAGTCACCCACATTCACGATCCAGATTCGTGTGGCTCCATACTGGTACGCCAGGTTCATCTGCTCCCACACTTTGGGAATCGGATTGGTATTGAGCCATTTGTAGGAGCGAGGATCCCCCACGTAATCGAAATGGTAATAGATACCCGCCCCGCCGCTCCGCTTGCGCTCTTCCGTCGTCGGCAACCGCCGAATGTTGCCCCAATTATCGTCGCACCACAGCAGCGTCACATCATTCGGAACCCGCATCCCTTTTTCGTAGTATTCCTGCACCTCTTTATAGAGCGCCCAAGTCTGCGGGATCTTCGCCACATCGGAATTCATTTCGTTCGCCAGGATCTTCCGCTGGTCCGCCACGATTTTCTCCAGTAGCGCCACGTTGCTTTGCTCGGACATCGGCATGTCGCCGTCGCCGCGCATCCCCAGCGTGATGATGCTTTCGTAGTTCTTGTTGCGCTCGATTCCCTGCGACCAGAACTCCCGCAATTCTTCCCCGTTCGTAGAATAGTCCCAAGGGCCTTTTCCGTGGCGCTTCCATTCCTGCTGTGCACGCAGCATCGGTTCGTGATGCGATGTACCCATCACAATTCCATATTCATCCGCAAGTTTCGGATTCAGCGGGTCATCTTCATTGAACGCGCTGTCCCACATCGCCGGCCAAAGAAAATTCGCTCGCAATCGCAGCAGCAGCTCAAACACTCTTTCGTAAAACTCGTGCTTGTACCCGCCAAATTTCTCGTTGACCCAGCCCGTCAGCGCCGGCGCCTCATCATTCAGAAAAATTCCCCGGTATTTGACCGCCGGCTCGCCCCGCAGATGCCGGCCCGGCTCAACAAACAGCGCGTCACGGTGCGGAATGGGCACATCCGCCCACCAATACCAGGGAGACACCCCGATCTGCTCGGAAATTTCATAGATTCCGTAAATTGTTCCTCGCTTGTCAGCTCCCGCAATCACCAGCGCCGCGGAAACGCCCGGAATCGGCTGCGCTACGGTCTGGATGAGGTACGACTCCCACTTCCCTTGCAGCCCCGCCGCATCAATCTTGTGTTCGTGAATCAGCCGATCGATCAGCGCGCTCTTTCCCAACGTCCCGATAATTAGCGCCGTCCCTCCCAGCGCCCCTTCTTCGTGCACAACCGCTGGCGCAGCTCCCGTCACACTCTGAATGTCCTGAGATAAGTCCTTAACCGCGCGCGTCACCCCAGCATAGTCGCTCGCATCCACGTACACTCCCGCCACACCGCCTGCTCGCGCCAGCACAAAATCCCCGCTATGGAACTCGCCTTCGACAAACCGCTCCTCCCCAATCGCCCAGCACGATCCCACAGCGATCAGCGAACAAAACGCGAGCCTCGGCAGCAGCTTTGCCACATTGGTTATTCTTCTCATGGATTCAGAGCACGCTTCTCCGGTCAATCTCGAAAGCGAGTTATACTACGAAATACGCGTCCATTTGCCGCAATTATGGCCCTTTTCTGCGTGGCCACGGTGTGTGCGCAAGAGCCCAACCCAGAGCAGCTTTTCCGCGACGCCCTACAACCCCAGCAGTCCGGCAACAACGAACTAGCCGTTCAAAAGTATCAGCTTAGAACTCGCGGCTCTCTATTACCGGCTAAACTGCTCGGAGGCGCCAGGGAAAAACAGATCGTGGAACGCATCTGTGAACAGAGCGCCAGAACGAAACCAAAGCTAAGGTCATTTCCCCAGTGCTTCCTTCACCTTGATCACCTGGTCTCCTGGAACATCTTGCAGCGTCTGAACGATCCCAGACGGCCAACGAATTTCAACTGATTTCGCCTTGCTGTCCTTGCCAAGTCCGAAGTGCACTGGCCCATGGCTCGAAGATGCATACCCGACGCTGGTGGTCATATGGTTGTATTGCGCGCCCGCTGAGGTCATAACTTTCACGATCGCGCCGATTCCATCGCGGTTGCTTTTTGTTCCCTCCAAGGCCACATCCAACCAGTGACCCGTTCCTTCACTGCGATTCATCCAGACCTCCGGCGAGCTGAGTAGCGCCGAAACCACCACGTCAATGCGGCCATCTCCGTCAAGGTCTCCGAACGCGCAACCACGATGCCTCGCGGGCGGGATGGCGGTTAACCCCGCCTCCGCCGTCAGCGCTTGCCATTTACCGCTCGCGCCAAGATTTAGAAACACGCTGTTGTGTTGCTCGATCGGTGTTCCCGGTTTCGGCAATGCTTCAACGTGTCCGCGGCTGACAAACAGATCCTTCCATCCATCATTGTCAAAGTCGAATAGCCCCGGGCTGTATCCGCTCATTGGTAAACTCTGCGCCCGCATTCCACTGGCGTACGTAGCTTCCTCGAATCCTTTTCCGCCTTTGTTCTGAAACATCGGGAATGTTTGGTCATTCAAGGCAACAAAGACGATGTCCGCATACCCGTCATTGTTGTAGTCGCGGAAATCCAGTCCCATGCCAGAGATGAAATCGCCACCCTCGACCAACGCCACGCCATCCTGAAAGGCAACTTCCTCGAGCTTCTGCCCAGTATTGTGGAACAGATAGTTGTAATAGGTATCGTTGGTCACAAACAGGTCAGGGCGACCGTCCAGATCGTAGTCCGCCATGCCCACTCCCATGCCCTTGCCGACATGTTCCCGAAGTCCCCACTTTTCAGATACGTCTTCGAACGTTCCGTCGCCCTTATTCAAGAATAGCTGGTTGGGCTGCCCTTCATAGAACCGGGGATTGCAGTAGTCGTAGGAGCCTGCGAAACCACACAACGGCTCTTTCTTAAGGTCCCAGCGCAGGTAGTTCACCACGAACAGATCGAGCAGTCCGTCATTATTCACGTCCACCCACGCCGCCGCCGTGCACCACAGCGGCCCATGCTTCGGATCTAGCCAGTGATGTAGCCCTGCCTTCGCGGTAACGTCAGTGAACGTCCCATTCCCGTTGTTGTGGTACAGCGTATTGCGATGCAGTCCGCCGACAAACAGATCCGGGTAGCCGTCATTATCATAGTCCCCCACGGCAACGGCCACGTCATAGCCGAGCCCTTCCAACCCAGCCTCTTTTGTCACATCGATAAAGACCCCGTTCCCATTATTGCGAAACAGACGGTTCGAAAATCTTGCCGAATCCTTTTGCAAAGTCGCTATGTTCGCGCCGTTCGCAAAAAAAATGTCCGGGTATCCATCTTTGTTGTAGTCGAAAACCGCCACTCCTCCCGCCATTGTGGCTGGCGCGTGTGGCGTCGCTAGTGTTTCATCCGTCTCCAGGCGGAACGGCAGTGATTGCGGGGAAAAATGAATACGGGGTGTCGCGCCGGCTAAAGCCGGTGCGCCAGAACCAAAGAGAAATGGTGACCCACCTAGAACCATCAGCGCTTCGCGCCGAGTTAACTCCCGTTGCCCCGAGGTGCTACGGGCACCGCGCCGATAGCGCATCAATTTTCCTCCTCCCTATCATTTCTTATCTTCTCTTTATCTTCCCATACGCAAAGAAAAAGGGGATGGCAAATGCGCCATCCCCTTTCCCGACTTTGCTCATGCTCTCTGTTAGAAGCTGTACTTCAATGCCAGTTCAATCACGCGACGACCCTTCCCGTAATGTGGCCGGCCATACGTTGTGGTGTTGGGCATGGCTCCTCCTAGCGTTTTGCTTGTGGTAAGGAAGTGCGCGAATTTCTGCTAGAGATTTCGGAAAGCGAATGAGGAAAGCTAGATTCAGCTTAACCACCAGACCACCCCTGTTGGCTTCTTCTTCGCAGAAGAAGCCGACCCCGCTGAAAACCCCGTCTAGGAGACGAGGCCCTTCGCAAACCGTAACCGTTTACGTAGCTTTGAAAGGCGCCTTCTACTACCACTCCAAATTGAAGGCACCTCTGAAATAGCGATTCTGAAATACGTCTAGTCTGCTCCGCCTGTTTCTGCCAGGTACCCGCAAACCACGGCCGGACTTTTCGGTCAAGCCAATCAGGGAGTTTCTTGCCATCATCCACTTTTTCAAGGCCTTACTTGATTTCTCTCATTCCGTCCTCTCCCTCTCTCATAGTGAGACTAGCCCGCCCTTATTCCCGGAGTCTGAGTTCTGTGCACATCGTCTGCATGGCATGCATGAAAAGACCCCGGTTACGAAATAGATACGCCGCGTGTGGAGTTCTCGGCCGGTGCCTCCGCGAAGTAAGAAATGCCTCGGAGCGGCAATGACAAGGAACATGGGGTGGGCCGTTGACAACCTTGTCGAACTGGTCTTAAATGGCGCCGTAAACGTTTACGAAACCCATTCTCGTTCTCTTGAGTCTGCTTTCGTCCCGCTCCAGCGTTTTCAGATGGGTGATTCCATGGACAAGAAAGTTACGCTCTTCGACCTCGCTGCTGCCCTCGGGATTTCCACGGGCACCGTCCACCGCGCTCTGCACAACCATGGCGGAGTCAGTCCTCTCACCAAAGCGCGCGTCCTGCAGATGGCCAAGGCCATGCAATACCGTCCCAATCTTGCCGCGCGCTATCTGGCGCGCCGGCGTCACTTGCGCATTTCCGTGAACACGCTGAAAGGAACCGCTTCCTTCTGGGACGAAGTGCGCGCGGGAATCTTAAAGGAAGCCCAAGCACACAGCACCGAGGTCGAGTTCCGCACTTATCCCCGCCTCGGCGAAGGGGAGAGCGAAGCCTTCGGCGAAGCGGTCAAGTCTGGCGCCCACGGCATCATCACTTTTCCCAGCCGCCCGCATCAGATGTGCACCTGGATGCGCCGGGCAGTCAGAGCCGAGATTCCCGTAGTGTGCGTGGCCACCGACGCGCCAAACACCGGCCGCCTCGCCGTAGTTTCCGTCGACACCATGGTCAGTGGCTCTCTCGCCGCGGATTTGCTCGGCCGCTTCCTGCAAGGCCAGGGCAAAGTCGCGGTCACTGTGAGCGATCTCGGTATTCAAGAGCACGCGGAGAAGCGCCGCACCTTCAACGAAACGCTGCGGAAGTTTTATCCCGCGATGCACCTCGCCGAGACAATCGAGGAGCACGATATCGAAGCCGAGGCCTACGACAGGTGCCGCCGCATGTTCGCGGCACATCCGGATCTCGCGGGAATCTACGTCACCACCGAAGCGTCAATTCCCGTCATCGAAGCCGCGCGTGATGCCGGAATATTGCCACGCCTCGTGATGATTACTACAGACCTGTTTCCCGCGCTTGCAGAACGCATCCGCAAGAACGAAGTTCTCGCCACCATCGATCAGCGTCCGTACACACAAGGGCGCTTGTCGTTTCGCGTGCTGCACCAATTTCTGGTGGAAGGCTCATGCCCCACGTGCCAGGTGACGCTCTCGCCGCACCTGGTGATGCGCGGCAATCTGGAATATTTTCTCGAGCACCAGTCACAGGATGTCATCACCGAAAGAGGCACTGCGGAAATGATCGACTCCAGAGACCGCGCAAATCTCGCGGCGGGATAGTCACTGCGCCGCAAGCGCGTCCCTGCCGCAAATAAATCCAAAGTAAATGGGAGGCTTTATCAGAACCCTTGGCATAGATGTGGGAACCAGTGGAACACGCGCCCTGATCCTCGATGAAGCGGGGCGCATTGTTGCTTCCGGAACCGAAGAGCACGCGCCGTTCGCCAGCCCGCATCCTGGCTGGGCCGAACAGGATCCTTGGGACTGGTGGCGCGCCGCGGCCATTGCCGTCCGCAAAGCCATTCAATCCTCCGGCGGATCCGCCGATTCCATCGCGTGCGTCGGCTTTTCCGGGCAGATGCACGGCGCGGTGCTGCTGGACAAGAGCCATGAAGTCATTCGTCCCGCGCTGATCTGGTGCGATCAACGCACCGAAGCGCAATCCAAGCATCTCGAGCAGCTCTTCGGCCTCGACAGAATTATCCAACTCACCAGCAATCCTCCGCTGACCAATTTCACGCTCACAAAATTTCTGTGGGTGCGGCAGAACGAGCCCAAGCATTGGGAGCGCGTCCGCAAAGTCATGCTCCCGAAAGACTACGTGCGCCTGCGCCTCACCGGCGAATCCGCGATCGACGTTGCCGACGCTTCCGGAACTCTCATGCTCGACGTCGCCAAGCGCACCTGGTCCCCCGAAATCCTCGGCAAGACCGGCATCGATCCGCAAATGCTGCCCAAACTTTTTGAGTCGCAAGAAATTTGCGGCCGTATTTCTGAAGCTGGCGCGAAAGCCACGGGACTGAAGTTTGGAACTCCCGTCGTTGCCGGAGCAGGAGACCAGGCGGCAGGCGCGGTGGGCATCGGCATCACGCGAGCGGGCGTAGTCAGCGCAACAATTGGCACTTCCGGCGTAGTCTTTGCCGCCACGGACCGCCCCGCGCTCGATCCCAAGGGTCGGCTGCACACCTTCTGCCACGCCATTCCCAATCGCTGGCACGTGATGGGCGTAACGCAAGCCGCGGGATTGTCGCTGCGCTGGTTTCGCGATCGCTTTGGCGCGGGCGCCGAAGATGGCCGCGATCCGTACGAGCGCATGACCGAAGAAGCCGCGAGTGTGAAGCCGGGAGCGGAAGGCGCGTTCTGGGCTCCGTATCTGATGGGAGAACGCACGCCGCATCTCGATCCTGCGGCGCGCGCCGCGTTTGTCGGCTTGACCGCTTCACACACACGCGCGCACCTGATCCGCGCCGTGCTCGAAGGTGTGGCCTACAGCCTGAAGGATACCTTCACCGTTTTCGATGAGATCAAAGTTCCGGTGGAACGCATTCGCCTCGGCGGGGGCGGAGCGCGTTCGCCGCTCTGGCGTCAGATTCAAGCTGATGTTTACGCCCACGAAGTGGAAACCGTGGAGGCCGAAGAAGGCGCTGCGTACGGCGCCGCAATTCTCGCGGGCGTAGGCGCAAAATGCTGGACCAGCGTGGATCAAGCCTGCGACGCCATCGTCCGCACAGCCAAGCGCGTCACTCCCGAAGCCGCCACCTGCGAGCAAATGCAGCGCAGCTATCAGCAGTATCGCCGCATCTATCCAGCGCTGACGTCGATCTTCACCTACAGAGAAAGTGGCCGGTGGCCGCCGACCAGTGAAGAATGTCGGCGCGCCGAGGATAGAGACTAACGCTTTACCGTAACGCATGCGACCACCCGCCCCCTCGCCTGTTTCGATAGTCCCGGCGGTGCCTCGAGGTGATGGCTTCGCGGCGTCTGTGTCTTCAACGACCCCTGCTCACGCCGCTGAACCAAAGTTCCGCGGCCTGATCGCGATTGGTAAGGTTTGTGACCAGGTCCCCGAGGCGAAGTAGCGGTTCGGAGGAAGCGAGTTCTGAAAATGGAGTCCGTTCACTCCGACACCAAAAATGCCGACTACGACCCCAGCCGACGAGGCGAATCCCGCGTTTTGGCTATTGGGTTGATGGGGGAAAGGCAGGCCTTCGATCACCAGGGCCTGCGCCGCTTGAAGTAGCTGGTCGGGCGGGGCGACTTTGACAGCAAAGTCGCTAATTTCCGGCATGCGCTGCGAGCTGAAAGTGGCACGAGCGGTTATGCGGACGGCGGATAGTTCAATGCTTACGCGGAAACGGAAACCGGCGTGAAGCTGGCAATGAGAAGTACCGCTGGCTGCGAAATGCGGATGGTCGTGGTTGTTCCCCCTCTCACGTAAACAAGCTTGCGAGAGCCTCAAGCGAAACCGTGAGGGCTCCGCTCCTTGAACTACGGAATCGATCCGCACCGCAGCAAACTGCCCCTGGAGTGTCCCCCAATTTGAAGAGAGGCTCCCACCCTTGCGGGAGAGAGCCTCTCAACTACGACAGAATGCGAGACTTGCGCTCTGATTCCGCCCGGAGAGAGCCAAGAGCAGACTGCCGCAAGCCAAGCCTTCGTCCGGATGCGATCGCGCTGCGGCCATCCGAATTCCTTCGATTTCGCCGCGAGACTAGTGGGTGGCGGAAGAACTGTCCATCCCGTCTCGAGGGTATTTAGAAGCGCGTTTCGCGTGAACCCGAAGGAGTTGTACACCAGTAGAGACCAATTAACTCCTGGCGAGTCGGGCATTGGAGGCTAGCACCCAGTTCGGTGGAGTCGAGGTGTGGCGCGGTGGTTTAGGTGGAACCTATCGGTGGCCGACCCTTTCGTCTGTCGGTGCCTCATCAAGCGCCACCATGCTTTCGTTTGTCGGGTAGGACGGTGGCGCGAAATCGGGCTTCGAATGATGCCGCCGTTTCCACCGTCCCCCCTATCATCCCGTACGGCGGGTTTTCCCCAGTACGGTTGGAGGGCTGGCATTTGCAAGCTATCGGGCAGCGCCTGCCCCCAGGTCGCGTAGATTAAGTTTGCACCAAACATGCTCCACACAACACGAGGTTTGCATCTGCCTTTCGTGCATTCCGTGGCCAAAGC
>Ga0126379_10000570_pt1 | contig 20682 bp, 22 predicted proteins | sample PanSoiMetPlot_24_FD_92640 | JGI IMG/M metagenome (GOLD analysis project Ga0126379, IMG submission 92640) | Tropical forest soil microbial communities from Panama - MetaG Plot_24 | ecosystem: Environmental > Terrestrial > Soil > Tropical forest > Bulk soil | place: Panama | collected 2016-02-17
GCAAAAGCTGCGGCGGAAGGCTCGATCTCAACGCGACGGAAGAACAACCGAAGAACCGCTTGGTAAATGATCCAAGCACAGGTGATAAGAAGGAGTCCTGTCTCGACAAAAGCGGAAAAGTTTTCAATCTTGCCGTGACCATACTGATGATCCGCATCCGCCGGCTTGTCGGAGACTCCCACCGAAAAAAATGTCAGCACTGACGCAATAAGGTCCAACCCCGAGTGAGCCGCCTCCGACAGAATGCCCAAGCTGCCCGTCGTTACGCCGACTGCGATCTTGAGCCCCGTAATGACGAAGGCAGCGAGGACCGAATTCCCCGCAGCCGTGCGCTTCTCTGCGCGCATTAGCTCGGAGGTGGACACCGCCGGGGTTCCCGACATGAGGAGATTATCGCTGGTGAGAGTGGAAAGCTCCAAGGGCCCAGGGATCTAATCATTGAGTCATTTAGTCATTCAGTGATCGGGTGATTAGATTAAACGGCGAAATCGCCCGATCGCCCAATGACTTCATGATTCAACGGTTAAATGACTAAATGATTAAATCTCTTCCAACCTGTCAATCGGGTGGGCGGCAAGAAGGGTGGTTGTGCTAGGATTTCATGCTTGGCATTTCACCTTTCTGGTGGACCAATCCTGGAGGACATGAGTTATGCGTAAGAGTTGGCTGCTGTGTGTTTTGTGGGGGACGCTGGCTTGGGGACAAGCGGCCCCGAGCGCCGCTCCGCCACCGCAGCCTGAGCAGGCTCCGATGGCGGGCGAGAACAAGCCGCCGGTCGATACTTCGGCATCCGTGCCGGCGACTGCCGCGGTGTTGACTATCAATGGAGTGTGCGCGCCGCAACCTAAGGCAGCTGCCGCAAAAGGCGCTACCGCCAAGCCAGGCTCGACCGGCGCGAAGGATGCCGATGCGAAGACGCCCTCAGGTGAGTGCAAGACGGTCATTACCAAGGCAGAATTCGAGAAACTAGTCGCTGCCCTGGCACCGAATCCTACGCCCCAACAGAAAAAGCAACTGGCTGGGGTACTGCCGCGCGTCATCGCCATGTCGACTGCGGCCAAGAAAGAAGGGCTCGACAAAACTGCGCAGTTCGACGAAACGGTCAAGTTTGTGAAGATGCAGGTCCTGACGAATCAACTGCAGCGCAAGATCCAGGAACAAGCCGCGGATATCAAGCCCGAAGAGATCGAGAAATACTACAAGGATCATCCGGAAGCCTTTGAGCAATACAACGTCGACCGGATCTTCATCCCGCGAACCAAGCAGGTTGAGGCCGAGGCGAAGGAAGAAGACGAAAAGGACGAGAAGCTCACCGACGAGCAGAAGAAGGCCAAAGAGGCTGCTGAGAAGGTAAAGACCGACGAAGCCGAGCAGGCGATGACGAAGCTTGCCGGTGACCTGCACACTCGCGCGGCCGCCGGCGAGGATATGGCCAAGCTGCAGAAAGAAGCTTTCGACGCGGCCGGCATGAAGATTGAATCGCCCACCGTGAACCTTCCGAATGTCCGGCGGACCGGTCTGCCTCCTGCGCACGCTGCGATCTTCGACCTTAAGCAGGGCGAGGTTTCGCAGGTCATCAGCGATGCGGGCGGGCACTACATTTACAAAATGAACAGCAAGACCGAAATGCCGTTGGACCAGGCCAAAAACGAGATCCACGGCAAAATGCAGAATGACCGCATGCGCGAGAAGATGGACTCGCTGAATAACTCGTTCAAGGTGGAAACCAACGAGGCCTACTTCGGTCCCGGCGGAGTCGGACCGACGCCTCCGCCGCACATGCCACGTCCACGGCCGGGAATGCCGCCAGCGGCGGCGCAGCCCGGGCCAGGCGCAGCTAGCAACGCTCCGCCGAAAAACTGATGGCTAAACCTGTTGTAGTGGTGACTGGCGTCTCGGGAAACCTCGGGTCCAGACTGCTGCCGATGCTGGGAAGCTTTTCGGTGATTGGGGTGGACGTGAGTCCGCCCCATACCGATTCCGAGCTGCAATTTGAGAGCATGGATCTGGGGCACGAATCCTCTACCCGGGCTCTATACGAGTTACTTCGCGATACCCATCCCTTTGCCGTCGTACACCTGGCGTTTGTGATCGATCCTGTGCGCACCGGTGTGCTTGACGTTGACCGAATGTGGCAGATCAATGTCGCCGGCACCGCGCGTGTCATGGAAGCTATCACTGAGGTGAATCGCACCGCAGAAGATGGTATCAAGCAGTTCATCTTTCCCAGTAGCGTATCCGCCTATGGGCCCGATCTAGCGGGACCGGCGACCGAAGAAACTGCATTGGCAGCGCACACGCTACCCTATGCGATTCACAAGAAAGAATCAGACGAAGTGGTTCAGCAGCGCTGTACGGCGCTCCGCGGATGCAGCGTTTATATTCTGAGACCGCACATTTTCGCGGGTGCCAGCGTCGAGAATTACTTAATGGGAGCCTTCCGCGGAACTCCCAATGGCAAGAGCACGAGGGCAGAAAAGATGCGAACGCAGGGAACTCGACTCCCGTGCATGCTGCCCCGCGGCCAGAAGTATCTCGACAACAAGCTACAGTTCATTCACGTCGACGACATGGCGCGGCTGATCCGGCACATCCTGCAGCGCGAACCTGAGACCCAGCGGCTCACCGTGCTGAATGTCGCCGGACGCGGAGAACCGCTCACCTTCGCACGATGTATCGAAATGGCGCACGCCAAGCTTGTGCGAGTGCCCGGGAAATGGGCGATGCGGCAGGTTCTCGCGCTGCTGTGGAAATACAAGATTTCAGCAATCCCACCTCAGGCTCTTCCCTACATGACCGGCGAGTACACCATGAATACCGACCGGTTGCGGCGCTTTCTTGGGCCGGAGTACGAACACGTGCTACGGTACACGATCACAGACGCGTTCGCAGACAGCTTCAGGTCAGCCAACTAGCGAGTCTTCATTAATTGCGGAGCCTGTTCTCCACCATACACAGCAGGCTCGCCGAGACTTCCCTTTGCCGGAAGATGGCGGATGTAGAGCACCAACTGCCAGATTTCGTCGTCCCGGAACACATCCTTAGACGCGGGCATTCCGGACGGTGAGACTCCGTTCTGAATAATCCAGTGCAACTGGCCGTCGGAATACGACTGGACTGAGGGCAAATTCAGAGCTGGGACTGGAGGCGACATCTTGTCTGAGAATGGAACGCCCGTATTCTGGCCGTCGAGTCCGTGGCAAACCATACAGTAAGCTCCGAAAGTTTTCTGACCTTTCTCAATGTTCTCTGAAGTCGCGGAGAGCGGGTTGGCATCGGATCTTCCTCCGATCGTTAGGCGGCGCTTTGCGCCGTCTACCAGACGAGTCTCAAGAGTGCCAGGTGTACGGACCTGACACCCTGCGAGCAAGAGCAAGGCCGCCATGGAGAAGATGCTGGCAGCCCGCGCGAAACGAGATCTGTCCACGGTCATTGGTTACTCCACAGCAACCGTCATGTTCATGTTGCCGTGATTGGCGCCGCAAAAGTGATCGCAAATGAGGGTGAAGGTGCCTGCCTGCTGCGGGGTGACAGTGACCTCAATTGTTTGGCCTGCCGGAATTTCTTCATCGAGCTTCAAAGGGCGAAGAAAGAATCCGTGGGTCACATCTTCGCTGTGAATCCGAAGTTTGACCGTTTTGCCCTTCGTCAGAGTGATCTTGTCGGGCGAAAACGCAAAGCGTTTGGCGGTGATGTCAATGACAGGCATGTCGCCAGCGTCGGGCCTGGTAGCGCCGGTTAAAAGTGCGAGCGCCGAGAAACACAGAACCATGGTCAAGGTAAAGCGGAACAACTTCATTCGAGTCATATATCCTCTTTTGGCTTTTTGTGGTCGATTAAACGTTCGGGTTTCGCAGAAGCTGTTGCACTCCGTTGATCCCGCGGAATTCGCGAGCGGTTAGTTCGATGTCATCGATGGACAACGAGGCGGATCCCGGTTGAGGTGCGCCGTTGAAGCTCACGCTGCGGATGCCGAGATTCTTGAATGGATGGTCTTTGTCGAATGGCATCGGCTTCCGTTGGCCAGTTGCACCGATTGGATCGGGGAAGGCGAAGATCAATGATCGGGCAGCGTAATGATGTACGGAACCCGTTTGGTGTTCGTCGTCGCGGTGGATGTGTCCGTAGAGGACGGTGAGGTTGTCATAGGCGGAAAGTACGTTCATCACATCGTCGCCGTCACTGGTAAACCATTCCCAGTCAGGGCGCAGATCAAAGAGTGGTCGATGTGTAAATACCACTATGGGTGCGGTCTTGGGAAAACGCGCCAGATCTTTCTTGAGCCAGGCGAGTTGCTCGACGCCGACTTCCGGCTTGGCGCGGGTGACGTTGTCGAGCGCCACAAAGTGGACGCCGCGATGGTCGAACGAATAGTGGGTATCCCCGAACATCTCGCGGTAAAGCGCTCCGCCGTCGAGTCCGGCATCGTGTTCCCCGGGCACATGCTTGATTACGGGCACATTGATCCGCTTGGATATCTCCTGGAACTGCTTCATGCGCTGCACGTGAACGTCTCTGTCTTCCGTGTCGTGCGTGAGATCTCCCGTAAACAAGACCAGATCAGGGCGCTGCGGAAGTCCGTTGATCATGTCCACGGCTCGCTCGAAAGCCTTCGTGCCGAGGGGATCAGGCGGGCCGTTGAAGCCCACGTGCGCATCGCTGAGCTGGATGAAGCTGAAAGGCGCTACCTTCTCTCCGTTGGCTTGGCCCAACGAGTCAAAGAATCCTCCGGTTCCGCCCCCGGCACGGGCAGCGGGATAGGCGGAGTACAGCACTCCTATGCCAAGAGATGAACCAGCGATTTTTAGAAATGATCTGCGGTCAGGTTGCTTCACGTTTTCCTCCGGTGCTTGCGGCTTGCACAGTGGAAAACGGACAGAGCCGTGAATTATTCCAGTGTCCACAGGCGAAATATTTTTCTGCCGAGCGGGAATAAATCTGGAGCTGTCACAGTTATCCTCTAAAGGTGCCGGAACGACGCATGCATGACGCTACGTTTGAAGAGCTATCTATGCCTCTATTTGATCAGCTCTACAATTTCGCGCATTGGCTCACGCAGGACAGAAGTGAGGCCGAGGATCTTGTCCAGGAAACCTTCGCGAAAGCATTGCGCGGATTTTCAGGATTTCAGGCGGGCACTAACTTTCGCGCGTGGATCTTTCGGATTCTGCGAAACACCTTTCTGACTTCGCGAACGGGCTTGAAGATCGCCGGTCGGAGTGAAGAAGAACTCGATGGTTTGGCTTCTGTCGATCCATCACCGGAAGCCATCCTCATCGGCAAAGCTGACCGCAGCATGGTGCGGCAAGCGCTGCAGGAATTGTCGGTTCCGTTTCGAGAGATACTTCTGCTGTGCGAGGTCGAGGAGATGGCATACGAAGAGATCGCGCAAGTGCTGGCGATTCCGATCGGCACGGTCATGTCACGGCTGCATCGGGCGAGGAGAGCATTGCGCGAGTTGCTGATCCAAAAGTTCAAAGGGGGATCGCATGGCCTGTGAGTTATGGTCGGGCAAGCTCGACGCCTATGTCGACGGTGAACTTTCGCTTATGGAGGCGAACGAACTAGGGACGCATCTGCGTGGGTGTTCAAGCTGTGCGGCAGAAGCTTTAGAACGAGTGCAGACGAAGCGATCGGTGGCGGACGCGGGAAGGTACTTCGAACCGAGCTCCGAGTTTCGCAAGAAAATTGCGACGAAGGTCCATAAGTCTTCGAAGAAAAGCTCTATTCGGGGATGGCAAATCGTAGCTGTGCCTGCGGCACTGGTGCTGATCATCTCGCTTGCCATGAGCTTTTATGTCAGCCGCGAACGGACAAAGCGCGAACGCGTTTACGGCGAACTGGCGGACCTTCATGTGGCAACACTGGCAAGTGCCACGCCTGTGGACGTAATTTCCAGTGACAAGCACACGGTGAAGCCGTGGTTCCAAGGAAAGATTCCTTTCACGTTCAACCTGCCAGAATTGCAAAGTACCGACTTCGAACTCGTCGGTGGCAGGTTGGCATACATGGGACAATCTCCCGGCGCGCAATTGATCTATCGACTCCGCAAGCATGAGCTCTCGGTTTTCATCTTCCAAGATCGGGGGCCTGAGATGGCAAGCTGGGCGTCCGATCCGACGTCGATGCTGTCGTTCACTTTTGAAACCTGGGCCAAGAACGGCTTGCGGTATTTTGTGGTCGGAGATGTCAGCGGTGCCGACGTGGATGCACTGAGCAAGCTACTGCGCGACGCGGGATAGTCGCTTCAAACTAAGTAGCCAGGGTCTGGAGTTGAGTATGGTTGTCAATTTTTATGGCACTTGGAATGCGAATTTATCGAAAAGCAAATTCTTGGGTCCGCAGCCAAGAACTGTATCAGTCAAGATCGAGCATTCAGATCCTGAACTCCGGGAAGAGATAGTCGTCACGAAGATCGACGGAAGCGAAGAGAGAGTCGTCTTCAAGTGTTGGACTCACGGTGAGCAAGACAAGTGTCTGTTAAATGGCGCCGCTGTGCGCGGATGCGTACGGTGGGAAGGATCAGAACTCGTCATTGAATCGTGGATGGGGTTTGGTACACGCGAGATGTACTTTTGTGATTGTTGGTCTCTGTCTCCCGACGGCCAAAGCTTGTTGATGGAGCACCGAAAAGGCGACCTAGCTGGACAACTCACGGTCTTCGAGCGGGCCGGATAAGACTCAGTGCTAGGGTAGGGATGCTTCGACTCCGCCGGAGTTCCGCTTCGCTACACTCCGGCTCCACTCAGAATGACATTGCCTTGAGTGCGAGATGAAGATTGGTCACCATTCCCTAGAGTGCTACAGTTTTTTCCCTCGGTAGAGGCCGGCGATTCCGAAGGTGTAGGGAGTCCAGGTGGCTTCAGCAAAGCCAGCTTGCTTCATTCTCTGCAGCATCTCGTCGGGCTCGGGAAATCTTGCGACTGAGGCAGGCAGGTAGGCGTACGGCCCTTTAACTCCAGAAATCATTGTCCCGACGCGCGGGAGGACGTGCTTGAAGTAACCGCGATAAAGCGTGCCCATCATGCCTTTCGGCTCGGAAAAATCCAGAATGCCGCACTCACCTCCGGGACGAAGCACTCGAGCGATCTCCCGCAGGCCGGCATCGTAGTCCGCAAGATTTCGGAAGCCGAAAGCGGAGGTCACTAAATCGAAGTGCTCATTCGCAAATGGCAGGGTCAGCGCATCGGCCTCGATCCAGCCTGGGCGGGACGAGTTCAACGCGACTGATTTCGTTACGGCCCGCTGCAGCATCGTGTGTGCGAAGTCCGCACCGACGATCTGCGGCTTGCTTTGCCCCGCCTGTCGGCGGAGAGCAAAGGTCATGTCCCCAGTCCCGCAGCAGAGATCGAGTATGCGAGCATTGGGGCCCAGAAGGATATGGCGGAAAGTTTGAGCGGTCCTACGCCACCACAGTCGATCGACGTTCAGCGATAGAACATGGTTCAACAGGTCGTACCGAGGCGCGATGCAGGTGAACATCTCGCGCACGGCACGGGCAGCGGAGTCCTGATCGCGAGCGCCCTCCGGGGCGGCTCCGATGACTGGGGCATTGTTTCTGGGCACGATGCTCGGGGCGGCTAGCGGCGCTTCTTTGATTTGGCCTTCTTCAATTCTTTGACGATTCCTTCCACCTGCAACACGTGGTTCGTATCGTGTCCGGCAAACATGCGGGCCAAATGGGCGATGGTCTCTTTTCCGCGTTCGAGGTGCATCCCGTAGTTGTCCCACGTTTCTTTAGGAATTTCCTTCAGCATGGCGAGATTGTTTTCGCGGAGCACGCGAAATGTTTCCAGCGAACGTTTCCCATCGCGACCACGATAATTGAAGGTTGAGGCCCAGGCATCTTGATCGAAGGGTTGAATCGTGACGCCATTCTCTCCGATGACTGAGCGCATGCGCCAACTGGCTACGATTTCCGCATCGGCTAGATGTGCGATGATCTCGGCGATTGACCACTTCGCGGGCTGAGGCCGCCACTTTAACTGCGTCTCTGTGAGCCCGGAGATGGCTTTCTTCAGTCGTCCGGCAGTGCTTTTTTGCACCTTGATTGCGTCCTGGCCTTGAACATAGCCGAGGATTCGGTTGATGTACTGCTCTGCTGTTTCTTGCATAAGGACACCTTTCTACTTTTTCCAAACCCATCCGCCGCGGGAGAGGCGACGGATTTCCTCCACCGAGTCAATGACCGCGCTTGTCGGAACATCGCTGGCAACTTCGACCTTCCCGATTTCACGTGGAAGGATGAAGTGCACGACACCGTTCTGCGTCTTCTTGTCGGCTTGCAGCCGGGCGAGGATTTTGCGCGCGCTTACATTCACTTCCGGTAGCCGGCCCAAGCTTAGTACCGCGTCGGCAATACGGCCCGCGGTCACGCTATCGGTACGGTTAACGCTGAGGGCAATGTTAGTGGCGGCAATCATTCCCCACGCGACGGCCTCGCCGTGTAGCAGCGTGCGGTATTGGGTCTCCGATTCCAACGCGTGGCCAATGGTGTGGCCCAGGTTCAGCACGCGCCGCAGGCCACCTTCGTGCTCATCTGCAGAAACGACTTCGGCTTTCAGCCTCACCGACTGCGCAATCAACCATTCCAGTTCCAGCGGATCGCGCTTTAAGATGCGGGCGCGGTTTTGCTCGAAGCGAATGAAAAGTTCGACGTTGCCGATGATTCCGCACTTTAGAGCCTCGTAGAGGCCTGCGCGGAATTCCCGGTCCGGTAACGTTTTCAACACAGTTGGATCAATCAGCACGACGCGCGGGTGATGGAAGGTCCCAATCAGATTCTTTCCAGCAATCAGATTGACGCCTGTCTTGCCGCCAACGGAAGCATCCACTTGGGCGAGGACTGTGGTCGGAACCTGTACGAATTCGACTCCGCGCATATAGAGCGACGCAAGCAGACCCGCGACATCTCCGACCACCCCGCCGCCCAAGGCAATAATCACCGCCTTGCGGTCTGCCCCGAGCCGGGCCAACTTCTCTGCCATGGCCTCGACGGTAGCCAGGCGCTTGGACGGTTCGCCATCGGGCATGGCAATGAGTTCAGGAGTAAAACCAGCCGACTTCAAGGAGGCGAGAAACTTCGAACCCCAGCGTTTGCGCACCGGAGGGACGGTGACGACAAAAATACGGCTGGCTTGAGGCACGAGTTCTGCCAAAATTGATCCTGCACGGTTCAGGATTCCGTTTTCGATCCAGGCCTGATAGGGGCGTGGAAGAACATGGATGGTCGCTTGCGCCATTGCGCTCCCATGATAGCGTATGCGTTCCCAGGACCGCTTCTGCCCCGACGGTGGTAGTATGTCCCCCGGCTTATGAAGGGTTTACCAGCCGATACCGATTTTCTGGTCGTTGGCGCCAGTGTGGCCGGACTGCGAGCGGCCATTGAATTGGCGGACGCAGGCCGTGTGCTCGTTTTGTCGAAAAACGACCTCCCGGATTTCAAGAAAGCGGACGAGAGGAGCGAGGCTGAGTGGTTAACTGACGAGGATGAAGTGACACTTCATCTCCAGGACACGCTCGACGCTGGGGACGGACTATGCAATCCCCAAGCCGTAAAAGTCCTGGTAGAGGAGGGCGCCGAACGAATTGAAGAGGTGATCACGTGGGCCAAGCCGGCCGGGGCGGGGCTGACCTTCGAATTGGAAAATCCCCACACCCGCGTTCGCATTCTGCATGCCTCAGATGGATCCACGGCAAAACAAATACTTAGAGCACTATTCGATAAAGCACTCTCGTTGAAGAACATCGCCATTGCACCTCGGACGTTTGTCGCCGAGCTTCGAACAAATGGCCAAAGAATCTCGGGCGTTTCCGTGCTCGACGAGAAGGGGATGCCGCAAGAAGTAGCCTGTTCTGTGGTTCTGCTGGCAACCGGCGGACTTGGGCAGATTTACCGGAATACCACCAACTCAGGGGGTGCAACCGCTGATGGCCTGGCAATGGCGTTCCGCGCCGGGGCGGAAGCCAGTGATTTGGAGTTTGTCCAGTTTCATCCAACGGCGCTTTACATGAAGAAAGTACCGCGATTTTTGCTCGATGAGAGTTTGCGGGCGGAAGGCGCATATCTGCGCAATTTCGAACTGGATCGGTTTATGGGCAAGTACCATCCATTGGCCGAGCGGGCTCCGCATGATCTTGTTTCCCGCGCGATCGTCCATGAGATGGAAGTGAGTCGCGCCAAGGATCCCTTCGTCTATCTCGATCTGACGCATTTGAACGGCAGCCGGGTCCAGAAACACTTCCCTCGGATCTACGAGATATGTATGGCGTACAACCTGGACATCACGGAGGACGTGATTCCGGTGCGTCCGGCAGTACATTACAGCATTGGCGGTGTGCGAACGGACTTGGACGGGAAAACAAGTGTCTCCGGTCTTTACGCAGCTGGAGAAGTGGCATCCACAGGAGTGCACGGGGCCAACCGGATGCCGGGTAATTCCCTTCTTGAAAGCCTGGTGTATGGAACACGGGCCGGAAAAGCAATGCGTGTCGCAGAAAAATCCACGTCTGTGCCCCCATCCGAACCGAAAGCTGCTTACTCAAACGGTCCAGTGGAAGCGGGCGTAGAAGAACTTATTGGACAGATTCAGGATTTGATGTGGAACGAAGTTGGAATTGTGCGCATGCGAACTGGTATGCAGAAAGCGCTCAAGACCTTTGAAGAGATGACTCCGAAGTTGAGTAAGCCGAAAACACGAAGGGGTTACGAAGCAGCAAACCTGCATTTAGCGGCACACCTGGTAACCCGATCTGCTCTAGCAAGAGAAGAAAGCCGCGGCGCCCATTATCGGATGGATTATCCCGATCATGAAAACAAACGATTCCTGCGACATTCGGTCATTCGTGGAGACAAGGTCCTGTTTCCAATGTGAACAGAGGCTGCACCGGACAGGAGGGTCTTTTGGTTGCTCCGCCATCTCAGCGGCCTTTCTCCGCGTGCTCAGCGGTAGAGAACAAAGCTTAGACCGTAGAGGACGCTGAGACTTCCGCAGAGGTCGCCGAGAAAACCTCGATCATTCAAATTGGCGCAATGCTCATAGGCGATCATTTCTCGCTCGGTTTCGGAAACGCGATCGACAAGATAATCGAAACGAACAATACTCCCGCGATCACCGCCAACATGATCGAGATTGGAGGCCTGAAGCGCTCAGCCGCCAGCATCTTCACTCCTACGAGAATCAAAACAATTCCCAACCCATAATGCAGAAAGCGGAAGATTTTCATGAGGCCGGCAACCGCAAAATACATCGACCGCAATCCGAGAATGGCGAATACGTTTGACGTATAGACGATGAATGCATTGAGCGTGATGGCAAGAATGGCCGGGATCGAATCGACCGCGAACATCACGTCAGTCGTCTCGATCGCCAGCAACACAATGAACAGGGGAGTGGCATAGAGCCGTCCACTTTCTTGCGGCATGCGAACAAAGAATTTTCCGTCGCGGTATTCGGAGGTTACCGGAATCAGACGACGCAACATTCTCACCACGGGGTTTTTCGCCGGATCAACCTGGCGATCGCCGGTTGTGCATACGCGAATACCGCTGTAGATCAGCAACGCTCCAAACAAATACAGAACCCAATGAAAGCGGTGGATCAGGCCGACGCCAGCTCCGATAAAGATGCCGCGCAGGACCAATGCACCCAGGATTCCCCAAAACAGCACGCGGTGTTGCTGCTGATCGGGAACCGCAAAATAGTTGAAGATCAGCAGAAAAACGAAGAGATTATCGACGCTAAGAGAAAGTTCAAGAACGTAACCGGTAACGAACTCCAGTGCCGCCTGGTGTCCCTGCCAGAAATACAAGACAGCCGCAAAGATAGCGGCTAGAGAGACGTACATCGCGCTCCATCCGAGGGCCTCTCGAAACCGCACGACATGACCCGGCCGGTGGAACACCCTGAGGTCCACCACCAGCAGGGCCAGTGCGAAAAGGTTGAAGAGAATCCAGAAGTAGAGCAAGCAGCGTTCCTGGCGGCGCAAGAATTGTTGATTTCTGATTTCTGATTGTTGATTGATCAGTCCATTGCCAAGCCGTGGTTCAATCAACAATCAGTAATTTATTTTTGTCTTCCCCGTTTGCCGCTGACCCAGTCATCCCAAATGCCGTCTGCCTTCATCATTTCCACGCTGTTCGTGTCGCGCATGGTCTGTTCGATCTGGTCGTGCGTAAGTCGCGGGCCGATTTTCTCCGGCAGATTTGCCAGTTCTACGGTGAGCGCGGCGGCTTCGGCGACGTGCTTCTTTAACTGTGAAAAATCGACCTTGTCCAATGTATCGGAGACCGCGTGGTAGTTCTCAAGATAGTTTGCCTCTTCCTGGTCGGCGACGAACGTCGGCACTCCTTCCAACATGAAATCGAAATGATCGGTCCCCCACTCCATATCGGGTTTCACGTCTTTTACGTCGAATTGCACCAGAGGTGCCATGAGTGCGCGAGCGATGAGGAGAACGTCTTTGCGTCCGCCGACCGAGAAGCCGGTCGTCTTGCCGGTCCCCGAGTCATAGATCACCACACCAGCTGCCTTATCGAGCTCAGCGCGATGACTCGTCGCGTAGGCGCGGGAGCCGAGCAAGCCCTGCTCTTCGGCGGAGAAAAGAATGAAGCGAATCGTCCGTCGAAGAGGCATGCCGGATGCTTTAATTGCCCGGAGTGCATCGACAACGAGAGCCGCGTTGCAACCATTGTCGAGCGCCCCTGTGCCTAGTTCCCAGGAATCAAGATGGGCACCGAGAATGACAAACTCATCGGGCTTCTCACTGCCGCGCAGTTCAGCGATCACGTTTGAGCTCTTGACCGGGGGGCCGATCTGATTGGGAATCGCCAAGTCCGCCCAGACCAGGCTTCCAGACGCGAGCAGGCGTGCAATGCGTTCTCCGTCTTCGCGTGCGACGATCACCATCGGCAAACGATCGATCTCGCCGGCTCCGGAGTTGGTGTGGCGGTAGAGAATATCGTGCTCCCGCGTCGCCATGAAAGCGACCGCTTTGACTTTCGCTTTTGCCGCACGAGTGATGGTCGGTGGAGCATTGGCGTACTCTGCGAAGAGGTCGGCCCAAGTCTTCAGCACTGTGGTGTGTACCAGAGCGATCTTGCCGGAGATATCACCCGCCTTTTGAAAATCGGCGTCCGTCCCCTCCCCGACATCGACCATTGGCACGTGCTTTACCGGATCCAGAGCAGGTGCCCAGGCCACCGACACGGCGCGCACGCGGAACGATGAAAGCACTGTCCCACCCCCAACGCCCATCGAACTGACCTGATGCGCCGTCGTCGCGGTCATTTCCGTGGCGCCTTCAGACCACGAATACGGAATTTCGAAGCTCTCAGAGTGGACCATGTCCGCGCCGGCGGCAGTAAATGCTTGCATGCCCCATTGCACGGCATGTTGCATCGCTCGCGTCCCGGGGATGCGTCCACCAATTTCGTCCGTCAGGCGGCGCAGATTGTCTTGGAGAGGTGAGGGCTGAAGGGCAGTCTGGATCACCGGGTTGACGGCGCTATTATCTGCAGGAGGATTGGCGGCAATTGAGACCAGGGTGAGAATGCAAACAAAGAACAGGGTCCTCACAGTTCGCATATTGGTTTGCATTAGAAATGAAATCCAGGAAAAGCGCAAAAGACGAATCCACAAAGGACACTAACGTACACGAAGGAAATCATGAATTTCCTTTCTGAACCTTCGTGTCCTTTGTGGTTAATTGCCTTTGCTGGGCGGAAGCGGTTCCATCCTGTCGAGGATGCGGATGGTTTCGAGGATGACGTTACCGGAGATCTCGAGACTCTTTGGGCTCAGCTTGTCGATCGTGTCCTGCGGCGTATGCCAAAAGACGTTGTTGTACCCATAAGTGAAGTCAATCAGGTCCGCAGACGGGACCCCACGATCCATGAACGGCAGGTGATCGTCTGACACTTTGTTTGTACGGGCGAAGAAATGAGACTGGTACCCGAGCCGCTTCGCTGCTTCGCCAACGACATCTTCCAGCCATGGAGTTGAGTTCAGATCGCGGTCGATATTCAGGTCAGAATCGCCGATCATATCGGCGAGGATGAACGCCTTGACCTTCTGAAGAGTCCCATCGGCTTTCCACTTGTCTGCCAGATGGGTGATGCCGTAGAGGCTATCGGCCATGAAGTCCACTTGAGTATCGGGAATCATTGCTTCCTCGGCGTCATCCCAGACGAGCCACACGCTGTAACCGTCCCGCGTCTTGCCACGCAACTGATTGGCAAGTTCCAACAGGAGTCCGCTCGTGGCCGCCCCGTCGTTCGCGCCTATGTATGAAGTATTGCGCAAGGGATAGTTCGTATCGTAATGACTGGCAACGACTATGATGCCGTCTTTCGTACCCGGAAATTTCGCGATGATGTTGTGAACCGGGAAGTCGCCCACTGGAGTCTTGGCGGTGAATGTATCGTCTTCGACCTGGTCGCCCTTGAGGTGATTATCAAGGTAGTCTTCGACCTTCTTGTGGTTTGGGCTGCCGAGCGACCGCGGGCCAAACTTGACGATCTCTTTCACGTACTGCATGGCACGCGCGGAGTCGATTTGGGGGAGTGGACCACTATCCTCTGGAAACGAGACCGGCTCAATTGAAGATTGGTGCGCTGGCGGTGCGTCAGAGTTCTTACTCTGGGCTGCTTCTTTATCGCGATCACAGGCGAGCAGCGCCAATGCTGAAGCCAACAGGATCTTGGACAGCATTCTTACCCCGCTCATTTTGCCTGCTTTTCACGGCGGGCAGCACGCTGTTTTGGATGAACAAGCCAGGCAACTCCGATGCTGATCGCGTACAGGGCAATCATCGGCGCAGCGAAGATGCACATATTCAGAATATCGGTGGTCGGGGTAACGATCGCCGCAATGATGAAGATCACCAGAATCGCATAGCGGAAATTCTTCCACATGAACCCCGCGCTCATGATGCCCATCAACGCGAGGAAGAAGACCAGGATCGGCATTTCAAAAATCAATCCCATGCCGAGCACAACGCTCAAAAAGAGTTGGGTATACTCGCCCACCGTGATCATCGGCTGGAACTGCTTGCCGAAGTTGATCAGGAACGTCAGGGCATACGGATAAACAAACTTGTAACCAAAAATCCCGCCAGCGGAAAAGAGGGCAATCGTCGAAACCATGAACGGCACGACGTATTTCTTCTCTTTTCGATAAAGCCCCGGGGAGATGAACATCCAAACTTGATAGAGGACGAAAGGCGACGTCAGGAACAGACCGGCCAATGCGGCGATCTTCAAGTAAAGATTGAAGGGCTCGGTCGGGTTCAGGTAGACGAGCTTTTCCGACATCCCATTGTTTCTGAGAGCGTCCATGATGGGACGCTGCATAATGTCGTAAATCGCTTCAACCTTCCACCAGCAGGCGAAGAACCCGACGGCCACGGCAGCGATGGAGTAGACAATGCGTTTCCGGAGCTCCTCGAGATGATCGAGGAAGCCCATTGTCGGCATCGATTCTTTTTCGTCTTCGGCGCGCTCGGGCGCCGTCGCAACGTCAGGCATGCGATTCCTGGGAAGCGGGGGATGTCACGACGTCAGGCGAATGAACAGCCTCGGTGGCCACAGGAGCTGTGCCGTTGGTGGGCGACAGTTCTTCGCTGGGAACAGCCAGGGTGGCCTCGGAAGGTGCTGTCGGGGCGTCCGTCTTCGCCGCTTCGGCGTAGGTCACTTCAGTCTTGGCCGCTTCTAGTGTGCGACTGGTAGTGCCCTCCACAGGTTGAGCTGGCGGGAGAATCGTTTGCTTGTTGTTCTCCACTTCCAGATGAGCAATCTCCTGCTCGATCTGGGCCTTGAACTCGTTGGAGGCGCGGCGAAACTCGTTAAGGTATTTGCCCACCTGGCGGGCGATCTCCGGCAGCTTCTTGGGCCCAAAGATTACGAGGGCCAAAAAGAACAGGAAGATCGTCTCGGAAAAGCTCATAAAGATCATCATACTGCCCAACAACCGGGGGCGGCAATGCTTCGGCGACAATCGCATGACGAAAACTGAATTTAGTACTTCAGAGCTCATGATGTTGCCGCTATGCAACTCTGGTTTGCCCGCGACAGCAAAGTCTCGATCCGCGAACAACTCGTCACGCAAGTCGTGCTTGGGATCATCAGCGATGACCTCGCGGCTGGACAGCGCCTTCCGAGCACTCGTGAGCTGGCCCGAAGATTTCACGTGCATCCCAACACCGTCAGCGCTGGATACCGGCAGCTTGCGCGGGACGGCTGGGTAGAGTTTCGCCGCGGTAGCGGCGTCTATGTACGGTCAAAGAAGGCGGAGCTATCGCACACATCAAACTTGGCGCTGGATCAGCTCATTGCAGGACTCGTCCGCTCGGCACGGCGCAGTCAAATATCACTGCCAGAGCTCAGGGCTGGTCTACGACAGTGGCTTGCGCTGCAGCCTCCCGATCACTTCCTGCTGATTGAGCCGGACGAAGAGCTGCGTCGTATTCTTGCGGCAGAGATCAGACAAACGGTCGCCCTTCCCGCCGAGGCCTGTTGTTTCGAGGAATGCGCAAACTCGCTGGACGGTGCCATTCCGGTCGCGCTCGGCAATCGCGAAGCAAAGGTGCGGCAGTTGCTCACGAAAGGCATGGACTTGATTCTGCTCCAGATACGGTCCGTACCGTCGTCCCTGGCGGATTGGCTGCCGGCGCCGCCTGGCAAACTAGTGGGAGTGGTCTCGCGCTGGCCCGATTTCTTGAAGATCGCACGGGCTATCTTGGGTGCTGCAGGTTTCCATCCTGACAGCCTCGTTTTTCGAGATGCCCGCGAGCCCGACTGGCGCCGTGGCCTGAAACAGACTGCGGCAGTCGTGTGCGATTCGTTGATCGTGAAAGACCTTCCTCCCGGATGCAAGGCGATTTCCTTCCGCCTTCTGTCTGAGGGATCCATCGCGGAATTACGGCGCCAAGAGACGTTCATCGGCAACCCGATTGACTAGCCATATGACACTCGCGAAAGTGCCCCAGGCGTCGGCACAAGACGAAAGGTCCCTCCATATGCTGGTTTCATAAGGAGGTATCAATGACCAAACTTGCAGGTTTCTTCTGTTTCCTGATCTTGGCTGTTCCCGCGTTAGCAGTGGAAGGCAGCCAGGTCATGTATGTCGGAGGTTCTGCCGCCGCTGTAGTCGCAGGCACAATCGGAAATCTTGATATGACGTCTGAAACCGTCTTGATTTTTCAGTCCGCAGCAGGAAAGATCGAGATTCCGTATTCCGCCATTCAGTCCTTCGAATACTCTTCCGAGGTCTCCCGTCACCTTGGCGTCATGCCGGCGATCGCCGTAAGCCTACTGAAAATGCGGCAGCACCGACACTTCTTTCGACTCTCCTACAGGGATCAAAGGGATATTGCCCAAGTTGTCATCTTCGAAGTTCCGAAGGGGATGCCGAGAACCCTCAAAGCGGTCCTGCAGGATCGGAGTCACAACAACCTGGCAGGCAAGTCGCCCTGCGCCAACGGCAAATCCATTGCTCGCTGCCCGCTGCCGGACGCCTTTGCAACTCCATAATGCGTCTCAATGGCAAGTCCTCTGGGAGGGGATGTTTACCAAGGGTAACCATCCCCGTGCGCGCCAGTCTGAAGTGATACCCAGCCTGCATTCAGCGCGGTAACTAGGTTGGAAGCACGCCCTGTTTGGCTGCCTAATCGCGTAACCCGAGGGCAGCGATGACTTCCGTCGGAAGCGGAATTACTTGTTCTCCAGCTTAGTTCCCGCCGGCTTCGCTCTCAGCATATCGCCCTGTCTGGAGAGTCTTTCAATCACGAAAAGCTCAAACGCCACGAAGACTTCATCCGCCGCCAATGGAATGGGTGTGACACTCGAGAAACTGTCCTAAGCGCACCAGAAAGCCTGCATGGGGAGCGCTAATCTGCGCACATGAAAAATCTATGCGTGATTGCTACCTTGCTTGCAGCACTTCTCGTCGTGTCCAACGTAGTAGCGCAAACCGCGGGTCGTCCCGCGACCGACGAATTCTCAGGTCCTAGCGGGATTGCTGCAGCTCGCAGCAAGTACTTGGAGAATGCCGCCGAGACGGCCGCCACGAAGGATAGCCAGACCGAAGCTCAGCTGCCCCGGCGCGGCCGGAGAATGCCGATACCACCCCGGCGGGGATACAACAGGGGCGGCTACCCAACACCATGGATGACCAGTGGCGACGCAGGTCACGTACTTATCGGAGCTGGGATTGGCTTTGCGATTGGGGCCACAATTGGCGCCGTGGGGGCTGTCCACAACGGCACGTCGGTTGGGAACGGGATTCTCCTCGGGGGACCGCTATTCGCACTAATCGGCGGGGCGATCGGTGCGAGTCACGGCATGGGCCGCCCCTTCATGCACCGACGAAGAACTTACCCGGTATGGCCTGGGGATGACGAGGAGGGAGTTCTTCGGTCACCCGCAGTTCAGAAGAACTCGCGAACCATCTTGTCGGCCTCCGGAAAGCCAGCTTCGCCGAGCCAGCCACGAGAAGCCCAAGCGAGCACTGCAGCGTCACCAGAAATACCGTCCTTGCCAGAGGGTCCTTCCGCGCACGCGGTATCTTCTCCAAAGAGGCAGCAATGGCAAGATTTCTCGGGGCAGCTCAAACCATGGTGAGCCGGTTTGCCGGGTGATCTCCGGCAAGTTCTTGGGCCTAAGGATTACGTCGTGACAAAGCGACCAAGCTTGTCCTACGGCAATGTTTTCAATGGCAAAGAAGCCGAAATGAGGCCCGGCGCATCATATAAGGGTACAGGTGGGCATGCCTGTTACCAACGGTGACCCTCCCCTGCAATCTCCGTCTAAGTAGGGTGATATACTGCGTGTATTCAGCGCGGTAGCTGGGGTGGAAGCACGCCCTCAACGAAGGAAATCTCAAGATGGCACGTAGTTCTCGCCGATCGCTCTTTCTCGTAGTTTTTTTCCTCCTTGCCTGCGGATTCCTGGGCATCCTGTTTGCCCAACGGTCCGGTCAGCAGTCGTCCATGACGGGCGATTCCGATGTCAAGGACAGCCTCAAGCAATTCACCGACGTTTATTCGCTCGTTGAAGAAAATTATGCCGAGCCGGTAAATGCCGATAAGGCGATCTACAACGGGGCGATCCCCGGAATGTTGCATGCGCTGGATCCACACTCGAACTTCTTCGATCCGAAGTCTTACGCGCTCATGCGCGAAGACCAGCGCGGCAAGTACTACGGCGTTGGAATGACGGTTGGCCCGCGCAACAATAAAGTCATCGTTATCTATCCGTTTACGGGAACACCTGCCTATAAAGCTGGCATTCACCCCGGTGACGTCATCATCGCTGTCGACGGCAAGTCGACCGAGAACATGAGTACCGGTGATGTCGCCGACATGCTGAAGGGGCCCAAAGGGACCACAGTTCACATCAGCATCTCGCGCGAGGGCGTTGAGAAGCCCATGGAATTCACTCTGGTGCGCGATGAGATTCCGCGCTACAGCGTTGACGTGCACTTCCTGATTAAGCCGGGCGTCGGCTACATGCACGTGAATGGATTCAACGAAACCACGGAGCATGAAGTCTCGGAGGCACTCGATTCGTTTGGCGATCTCAAGGGACTGATCCTCGATCTGCGGGGTAATCCCGGTGGATTGCTCAGCGAGGGCGTCGGCGTCGCTGACAAGTTCCTGAAGAAGGGACAAGTGATCGTTTCGCATCACGGGCGCGCCTCAGCCGAGAAGCGCTACGTGGCGCAGCACGGCAACGGCGGCAAGGATTATCCGGTTGTGGTTCTCGTGAATCGGCTAACGGCCTCCGCTGCGGAGATCGTATCCGGCGCGATTCAAGACCATGACCGTGGGTTGATTGTTGGTGAGGTCACATTCGGCAAGGGCCTGGTGCAGACGGTGTATCCGCTCTCGGAGAACACCGGTCTGGCGCTGACGACCGCCCACTACTACACGCCTAGCGGCCGCCTCATCCAGCGCGACTACAGCAACATTTCGCTCTATGACTACTACTACAACCGCGGCGACGGCGAGGCCAACAATACGGCCAACCGCGAAGTCAAGCTGACCGACAGCGGCCGGACGGTGTACGGTGGCGGCGGAATCACCCCTGACGTCAACGTTCCTCCGATCAAGACGAACCACTTCCAGGACACGCTGTTGCAGCACTATGCGTTCTTCAACTTCGCCAAGCGGTATGTGGTGGATCATCATCCGACCAAGAGCTTCGAAGTCGATGACGCGACGCTGCAGGGTTTCCGGAAGTCGCTTGATGAGGCCAATGTTCCCTATACCCAGGCTGAACTGATGGATAACAACGACTGGATCAAGTCGAGTATCAAGTCGGAGATATTCATCGACGCATTTGGTCAGGATGAGGGGATGAAGGTCCGGGCTGAGTCGGATCCCGAGGTGGTCAAAGGCCTCGAGCTCCTGCCGCAAGCAAAGGCCTTGGCCGAAAACGCCAAGAAGATTGTCGCCGAGCACAACGTGACCCCGGCATTTAACCGCCAATAGAGTTCAATTGCTTGTGAAAGCCCGGACTTGTTCCGGGCTTTCTTTTTGGTCCTTCGCCGGCGGCTTTCTCACGTGTCAGTTTGGGCCTGCGGCCCGCTAAATCTCATGAAAATTACTCCGAGTCGAATGCAGAATAGGACAGGCTCGGAGCGGCGAGATTGAGTTCGCACTGGAGAAGTTGAGGCTGTCCGC
>Ga0126379_10000572_pt1 | contig 20619 bp, 21 predicted proteins | sample PanSoiMetPlot_24_FD_92640 | JGI IMG/M metagenome (GOLD analysis project Ga0126379, IMG submission 92640) | Tropical forest soil microbial communities from Panama - MetaG Plot_24 | ecosystem: Environmental > Terrestrial > Soil > Tropical forest > Bulk soil | place: Panama | collected 2016-02-17
GCGCTGCGCTGCGGAGATCAGCCCCGCGTCCAGTTCTTCTGACGCGGGAGCTTCCTTGATCATTTCGGCGCCTTCCTTGATCAGCCCTTCCATGCCCTTGCACTTCTTTCCCGTCGGACTCTCTCCCAGCGCTTTGAAGATCTTCTCCAGGCGTTGCACATGTCCCTTCGTCTGCTCCAGGTGTTCTTCAAATCCTGCGCGCAAATCCTCGGCGGTCGCTGCCTTGGCCATTTTCGGCAGGGTTTTCACCATTTGATTTTCCGCGTTGTAGAGGTCCTTTAGCTCCTCGACGTACAAGTGCTTCAAGCGATTCGTTTCCATGGAAATCTCTCCGTAGGTCTTCAGTTTTCGACACTGCAACACAACCATGCCGCACCTACCATATCAACCGTTTCCCCCGCCCCAAGCCATACGCAAAAACAGGTAGGCCCTCAGAATGAACTCTGTAACGCGTGTTAGATTGATCGGCTTGAGATGGACTGCCAGGGTCATGGTATTTGCGGGCGCTGCGGCGCAGCGGAGCGTGCTACCTGCCGGCGGGTCAGCTGTTCAGATTGATGGGATGAAGACACATTCGGGGGTACCCGGTCCCACGTTTCTGGTAATCGCATTTACTGGGACCTGAGGCGGTGAAGTATGCTCGAGCAGTAAGAACACTACTGCCTGACTTAAAATCATGCGGTGAGAAGCCGGGTTAGACTACCAGCATCGATTCTAGCGCTGCGAAAACCATAATCGGGAGCCTTGATACTGTCAATCTTGCTTGCTTACGTGTGCTTGCTTACGTGCCTTGCGATGGCTCGGCAATCCTCCAAAGCGTGGCGCAAAGTGATTCAGCATGCCGAGCCACCCGCCACTTGCCAAGCAAACTCGCATCGATGGCGATATACGCGTGAGGTTCATGAATCCGCGACTGATGTGGTAACCGGCCGGCGGCCGAAGAAAACGTTCGGACATGGAAATTCGCTAGCCAGCTGGCACATTCTACGTGACCTGCCGGTACAAATTTTCCCCTGGAGGTATTGAAGTGACGTTTTTGGGGTCACCGTCGATTGGTCAAATTGAAACCGCTCCAATAATGATTTCAGGTGGCTGTCAGGTAATCTGGAAAACACAATTGAATAGTGCCCATGGCAAGACTTCGCAGATCTTAAAGCTATTTTCCTCCTGTGGAAAATCTCTAGAGGGAACTGCCCTGGGCCCGAGAGGCGAAAAGGAAGAAACCGATTTTAGCCACCACGATGGGAATTTTCCGGTTTGTTGTTAACGTCCGCCAGCCTGACGGCCGAAATACAACGGCATTTTTCGTCGGGAAAATGTCGAAATACAAAAACGTTGCAACCTTCGTCGACACTGCAGGCATCACCAATGAGTAGCCAGTCGTCCGGATGGCCAACCCTCCTAACTCGTGATTTGTCGAATTAATTTGTCGCGTTGCCCGACGTGTTCGTCCTACAACCCAACTACGCGTTCATCACGAACTGAAGAGGCCAACAACGTGCCAAGCGCGACGTCACAACCAGGCGCTAGAATCGCTACGCAATCTCGCGACGTCCTTCGTCGGTGCATTTCCGAAGAACCGGCTGTACTCCCTACTGAACTGCGAAGCGCTTAAGTATCCCACTCGCTGACCTGCACTACCCGCATCCATCATCGCAGACAGCATCAGCCGCCTCGCCTCCTGCAGACGCAGCACCTTTTGATAGTGCAGCGGGCTCATCGAAGTGACGGACTTAAAGTGTTCGTGGAACGAGGAAACGCTCATGTTCACAAGTTCGGCCAGCTCCTCGACTTTCATCGGTTGAGAGAAATTGGCGCGCAGCCAGGAAATCGCCTTCGCAACTCGGTGCACGCTGGACTCGGCAAATCCCATTTGCGCCACGCGAACGCCAATCGGACTGCGCAGCAACCGGATCAAAATCTCATCCACCACCAGTGGCGCGACAAGTTCAGCGTCGCCCGGCTGCGCTAAGCACTCCATTAGTCGCGTTGCGGCTTTCACGATACTCTCGTCGGTCGGAGTAATGTAAACGGCGCTCCTCTCTTGCACGGGTGGCACACCGCGGGGATACACCTTCAGCACCAGCTCGGCAACCTTATGCGGATCGAGGTCCAGCCTTAGTGCCAGGTAAGGGTCGGCACGGCTGGCCCGCGTCACTTGGGCAGCAACCGGCAGTGCAACGGAGTAAACCAGCATCCGCGCGGGGTCGTACTCGTAGACCTTTTCCCCCACGATCACGGTCTTCGCCCCCCGTGCGATAATCGACAAGCACGGCAACCGCAGCGCATGTACGCATTCCTCGTTCGTTCTTGACGCGCGACTCACGTGCACACCAGGGACGCGCAGCTCAAAACTTCCGTCGTGCGGCGCATACGCGGCAATCACCCGCACCAACTGACTCGTGTCTGGCTCGTTCGTGCCCGCAATTTTGTCTCCCCGCCACGGAGACGCGCTTTTGCCGTTTGTCGTCACGCCTTCGAGAATACCTCTTTTGCTTTCCATAGGCTAAACCTCTTCAATTGAGCCGCTGCCTTGAACAGCGGTCCTAGCGCCTCACACCCGGTTCTAGCGTGGACGTTTCTCGAAGACACCCTTGACAACCGGCAACGCGGAAAAGCCATTCGGCCAACCGGCGTAGAGCGCCAAATGCGTGACCACCTCCCCTGCCTGCTCCTGCGTCAGCCCGTTATCCATCGCATATTCAGGTGATATGTGATCGGTGCCATCTGGCCGCGCTGACTGTAACGAGACTCCGATCTCGAGGGAGCAAGGTCTGGACGTAGCCACAAGTCGAGGAACAGAACGTCAGTGGTGTACTGCACGATCTCCGGCCAGACGTTGCCGACCTGCTGCTCCACCTGCGCTGCGCGTTTCACCTCCGCCTCTTTGTTGAGCGGAAGAAGCGCCGGCTCAGCGGGAGGAAACTGATCCGCTCCGATCTTACGGTAGGCAAAAAAAACATCTTTCGCCACGGCGACTGCCGCCATCGCATTCGCCCAGCCGGAGTAAAACGCGAGATGCGTAATAATTTTGGAAATCTCTCATGCTGCGGTCTCCTGGCGTCAGCCCCGGACGTCTCGATAGTGCGACAAGCGGCCGTGCGCATACTTCTCAAGCGCCGACGCCACCATCCTGCTGTCGATTACCGCCTGCATCGGTTTCTTCCCGTTTTTCGTGTCGTCGCCCTGAGCCGGTGATGTGCTGATCAGAGAGAGCGCGATCACTGCGGTGTTGTTCGTCGGTGACCTTCTACGCTTTGCCCGCGAGCGGCACTATCTTGACGGTCGCGGAGCGAGCGCGTGTGCCAATCATCGGGTTGAGATACCGGCTTCCCTTGTACTTCGCCTGGTACGCGTCATCAATGCGGCCGTTGATCGGCCCGTCCACTGGTTCGAACGTGACTTCCTTGGTCATGCCGGCGCTAGTGATCCGCCCCGCCTTCTGCCGCACCGCGGCCTGGTACCAGCGAGACTTTTGCCCGTTGTAGCCGCGCGCATAGAGGCCGTCATCGACCACGACAGACCAAATCCACGTTGGCGTGCCGTATGTCTTCCCGTCCTCCCGGAACGGTGAGATGTGCAGGTCATCGGTCTCGGCAATTTTACGCAATTCATCTTTCAACCACGCCATCAGCGATTGCTCCACTGCTCGATGTGCTCCGGATACCGAGCCCCTTGCACTGTGATCTTGGAGGCGGCTCCTTCAATTTCTTGGAGGTCATGCGGTGTAAGTTCCACAGCTGCTGCAGCGATATTTTCCTCGAGCCGATGCAGCTTGGTCGTACCTGGAATTGGCACTATCCATGGTTTCTGCGCCAGCAACCAGGCGAGCGCAATTTGACCGGGCGTCGCCTTCTTGCGTTGCGCGATGTTGGCGAGCAGGTCCACCATTCCTTGATTCGCCTTGCGGTTCTCCGGATTGAATCGCGGTACGGTGCTGCGGAAATCAGAGCTATCGATCTTTGTGGTTTCGTCGATCTTGCCTGTCAGGAAGCCCTTTCCCAGCGGGCTATAGGGAACGAAGCCGATTCCAAGTTCTTCCAGTGTCGGCAGCACTTCCTTCTCGGGCTCGCGGTACCACAGCGAGTATTCGCTTTGCACCGCGGTAACCGGTTGTACGACGTGTGCACGGCGGATCGTCTTTGCGGCGGCTTCCGACATGCCAAAGTGTTTCACCTTACCTTGCTGAATGAGGTCCTTCACGATTCCCGCCACCTCTTCGATCGGAACCTCGGGATCCACGCGGTGCTGATAATAAAGGTCGATGGCATCGACCCTCAGCCGGTTCAGCGAGCCTTCGACTGACCGCCTGATGTTCTCAGCACTGCTATCCAGCCGTACAATACCCGGACTTCCATCGGCTTTGAGTTGATGGCCGAACTTGGTTGCTATGGCGACTTGCCCACGAAAAGGCGACAGCGCTTCGCCCAAGAGGTCTTCGTTCGTGTACGGGCCGTAAACTTGCGCGGTATCAAAGAATGTCACGCCGCGCTCCACCGCGGCATGCAGAAGAGAGATCATCTCTTTCCTGTCCGGAATCGGAGCGTAAGAATAGCTCATTCCCATGCAGCCCAGCCCCAGAGCTGTGACTTCCAAATCGCTTTTTCCAAGTTTGCGTTTTTGCATTGTTCTCTCCCTTTACACAGCTAGGCATGCCGCGATTTGGCCGCCTAGTAATGCTCCCAGGCAACTCTCCAGTGTTCCTCCGGGTGAGTCGACTTCACGATCAGCTGTTTGCCCGACAACTTGAATGCGCGCGGCAGGTCTTTGCCGATCAGCGTCCGCACCAGCGCGCCTTCAACGTGGAAGGTGAAGGTATGAGTGCTTTCGTCGATGTCGTATGTGCCGAACGAAGCCTCGTAGGCGCCCTGCGCATATTGCGCCGGCGCAGCGTTGGTCACTGCTGGCGGGTTCCGATACATCACCTGAACGGACATGTGCCCGTCGCGCGTGTAGACGAGCAGCCCGGCACAATCAGCCTTGTGGACTTCACCGTCTGCGCCTTGCTCTTCGAGCCACGCCAACCGCCACGCTCCGACAAACTGGTCCCGACTGGCCTGGCTAGCGGCCCGATCCTGGCTGCCGGACAGTGTGGTCATAGCGACAAACAAATACACTACGCCGATCCAAGGCAGTTTCTTCATGTTCAGCTCCTCGATTTCGCAAATCGCTCGAAGCGGTACGCGATTTCCGGGCCACCTTCACCGTTGTAGGCAATTTCCCCCACGAGCAATGCGAACGGCTCCGTGTGCCTCGCGATGCGCAGGGGGGCCAACATCAACCGCATCAAAACCCGCGTCGTCGATCAGCTTGGCTGCCACGTCCTTGGCGCTCTGGCCATCGCCGCAGTACACCCAGGCTCGGGCGAGATTTCTTGCTTCTTGCCGCGAAGGCACCGAACAGCACCTCGCTGGGCACGGAGTCGAAGGCGCAGACGACACGAGCCTTGGGAGCCTTCTTGGCAAGTTCTTCGGCTCCCGACGTGGTCGTTCCAGCGATCAGTTTCGTGTTGTCCGAATCCATCGGCAGACCGTAGGTCAGCATCACCTTGCACGATAAATCGCCTGAGTGCTTCAGCACTTCGTCGATTCGCGACCCATGCACGGCCAGCAACACCGCGTCCGCTTCCTTCGCGGCCTCGCTAGGCGTGCCGGCGCGAGCATCGCCGTTGGCGTCCCGCGCCAGCTCTTTGAGCTTCTCGTTGCTCCGCGCGTAGTTGAATACCACTTCGTGCCCCGCTCGTACGAAAACCGTTCCGAGCTTGCCGCCCATCAATCCCGCGCCCAGGATGCCAACTGGCATACCCCCTACCTCGGCTCCCGTTTCTCTTTTGCTGCTCAGCGGCCAACCATTCTTTGCAGCTCTTCGGGGTACCGGGCGCCTTGCACCGCGATCTTCGACGCTGCGGTCTGCAGTTCGAGGAGTTCCTCGGGCAAAAGCTCCACGTTGACCGCTGCGATGTTTTCTTCCAGCCGGTGCAGCTTGGTCGTCCCAGGGATCGGCACGATCCAGGGCTTCTGCGCAAGCAGCCAGGCAAGCGCAACCTGGGCAGGCGTCGCTTTCTTTTGTTGCGCAAATTTGCCAAGCAGATCCACCACCGCCTGATTCGCTTTCCGAGCCTCCGGCGCGAACCGCGGCACGATATTGCGGAAATCGCTTTTGTCGAACTTCGTATCTTCGCTGATCTTTCCCGTAAGGAAGCCTTTGCCTAGAGGACTGAATGGGACGAACCCAATCCCCAGCTCCTCCAGCGTCGGTAGCACCTCGTTTTCGGGCTCTCTCCACCACAGCGAGTATTCGCTTTGCAGTGCCGTGACGGGCTGAACTTTGTGTGCGCGACGGATTGTCTGCACCCCTGCCTCGGAAAGCCCAAAGTGCTTCACCTTTCCTTGCTGAATCAGCTCCCGCACCGCTCCGGCGACGTCTTCGATCGGCACGTTGAGGTCCACGCGGTGCTGGTAGAACAAGTCGATGACCCCACTCCTCAGGCGCTTTAGCGAGGCCTCCGCTACTTCCTTGATGTGCTCTGGCCGGCTATCCAACCCGGCCTGTTTGCCGGTACTTGCATCAATTTTGAACCCGAACTTGGTGGCTATCACCACCTGGTCGCGAAACGGAGCGAGCGCTTCGCCCACGAGCTCTTCGTTCGTGTATGGGCCATATACCTCTGCCGTGTCGAAGAACGTAACGCCGCGTTCCACGGCCGCTCGAATCAGCGTGATTCCGTCTTTCTTGTCCACGGCGGGCCCGTAGCCGAAACTAAGTCCCATGCACCCGAGGCCAAGGGCCGACACTTCCAGATTGTTTTTTCCAAGTTTGCGCTTTTGCATTGTTTCTCCTCCCGCGATGTCGAACCGTGAAGGTCGGATCCCTCGCGCCGGCTCTCCGCAACAATTACTATATGCTGGGATCAACGATAAGAAGTGTATTCCGCGTACGGCCCAGATTCTTGCCTATTCCGCCAGACTATTTGCCCGATCCTCCGAGACTCGCTCGCGGTTGGGTCACAGACATAACTGCGCAGCAGACCGCTCTCAGCCGCCGGGTAGGCGAAGAGGCCCGGGCTCCAACAACTCGGCGCAATAAAAAGCATTGCTTGGGAAAGAAATTGGGAGGCTTCTTCGAGTCGGCCTCGTCGGACATAAATGTCTGATCTCCTGAAGCAGCAAAGCTAGCAAGGCTAACCCCTCTACCCGAAAATAATAGCGCAGCGTATGATCCGCAGTGGAGGCGCAGGAAAGTGAAAACCATTCTATCCATGCTCGCGCTGTGCATCTTGGCGGTGGGCGCGCTGTTCGCCACACTCCCTTCCAGGAACACGGTCAGCGCAAGCGCTGCAACGCTGAGCCCAGCAGCTACAAACGAAGCACTCGTGGGAACCTGGCGGCTTGTTCGCTTCACCCGAACCATCGCAGCCACGGGGGAAGCAATGGACACCTTTGGCAAAACGCCATCCGGCTTTATCCAGTTTGGGCGCGATGGCCGAATGATGATGCTGGTGGTTAAGGAGCAAAGGCCAGCCCCGCCGGAACCGGAGAAAATGACCGATCAGCAGCGCGCCGACCTCTTCAAAACAATGATCGCGTACGGAGGAGCTTACACATTTGATGGTGAGACCCTGACCAGTCATCTGGATGTCACCTGGAATCAAGCATGGACCGGCACCGACATCGTCCGACACGTCACGCTCGAAGGACGCAAATTGGTTCTGATGGCCGATCCGCACAAGAGCTACGTCGATGGAAATGTGATTTCCGCAGTGATGGTGTTTGAGAAGGTACCGTAAGGGGAGCGTGCAACTAGGGCAGGGCGAATGCTGCTTGGCCCACAAATTGGCCACCCACGCCCAGCCCGTTCATTTTTTTGTTGCTGCTCGGGGCTGGATTGCTGGGCATTACCCTGTTGCGGCGGAGTCGCTAGCCAGAGCACAATTCGGCGTTGAATCAAACGTCAAGGTGCCTGTCACCTGAGGCTCTATTGGTGCGACACCTCAACTGCAGGCGCTGCGTCTTGCGTTCGCGGAAAGAAAAACTCCGCCGGCGATGCGCGCAATCGCCGCCACAACGTGCGAAGAATTGCCAGATGATCCTGCGGCGAAACATCCTGAGCGCGCAACGCCAACCTTAGTGCCAAGTAGAAGCTCACACCCAGGTTCAACACAAACGTCACTGCAATCCCCAGCGCCGCCCAAACCAACCCGCCGCGGCCCAAAACTTCCGGGCCACGCGAGGTTACTCCCAGTGCCAGCGTGCCCGTCGACAGCGTCACGTGGCGCACGTCTAGCGGCAACCCAAAGAAATGTCCCACCACCGGTGTCATCCCCAGCATGAATCCCAGCACGATCGAGCCTCCCCAGCCGGCAATATTTCGCGAGAAGGATTCCGAAATTTTCGCGAGTGTCTCCGGATTGACGGCGGCGCCCAGCCGGTGCTCCTCAATCGCCCGGGGAAGTTGGTGATACACCGCCCAGTTTTCAATCCAACCGCCCGCCAGGCTGGAGAGCCACAAAATCACGCCGGTGAGCATGGCGTAGAAAATTGTTCCGCTGTGCAAAGGATTCAGCGATGTCACCGCATACTCCGCTGTTTCCACGGGAAGAAATGGCTCTCCCGTCACCCACTTCCAGAGCATGCTGAACACGATCGCGCCCGCGCTGACCGCCACGATGTTTCCCAAAGCCGCAGCGAGCTGGGATCGGGTGATGCGCGCGACATAGTCCACCAATTCGTCACTCTTCGAGGCATCGCGGCAGTGATGAATAATTCGCGCCAGCGTCGCTCCGGTCATCGAGGGCTGCTTGGTCGCCAGCGCCAGATGAAAGTTCTGCATCAGCACAAAGCTGACAGCATAGTTCAGCCCGGCGAGAAACCCCTCTACAAATGGCGGCAAGCCGCGGTGTGTCACCATCAATTTGATTGCCGCGGTTCCCACCGTCAGCAAGCCGCCGCCGAGCGCCGCCTTCCACATCTGCGCGTATTCATCGCGGCTCGACGTGATGTAATGCTCGCCGGTCTTGCCGGCCCACTCGATGATCTTGCGCGCAAGCAGGCGAAAGCTATTTTGCGCTAGGTTCAAAAGGCTGCGGTCGCCCACGCGTCCGCGAATTACTTCTTTCATCAAGCGCTGTCCGGTAACCACCTTGGGCTGGCCAGGCTGCGCGACCATGAGACCCGAAATGATTTCCATGCGCGTGAGGCTTTTCTCGATCACGTCCAGCGCGTACACAATGTCCAGGTTGACGCCGCGCGTGTTCAGGTGGTCTACGATGTTTGCCAGTTCCGCGCGGCATTCTCCCACCGTGGATTTCCAAACCATCGCGGTTGCCGGCACGCCTTCGTTTTTTCGCAGCGCTTCGACTAGGGCGTCGCCGGCGCGTGGCAATCGATAGAACGCCGACTCCTGCACGCGCGCACATTGGCTTCTAGTGCGCAGCTTTTCGGAGAGTCCTAATCCCTGAACGCGCGCGCCCAACAAGCAGAAAGCATCGAGGAGTGCGGCAACTGGCTTGTGCCACGCCGGGGAACCTTCCTCGGGCGAGGCCAGCAGCACGATGCAATCGAAGACTTCCGAAGGCAACCCAAAAAAGCGGTCGACTTCCTTTTGTGTGGGAAACAGCCGCACGAACAAACGCGCTAGATCCGTTTCTTCGCGCGGTGCCGGCAAAACGATGCGGAATAAGCGATCAATCGTTTCGGGAACCAGGCCGCGATCGTTCGGTAAGCCCGACTCCGCGAAGAGCGCCACGGCGTCGGTTTCGTCCAGGATTGTGGCGATGCCGGCCCGGTATCGCTTGCCCACTTCCGGCGAAGCTTCCAGGACAGAAAGCCATACACGCTCGCGTTTCCATTGCGCTTCGCTTCGTTTGCGGCCTTGCGGATCACGCGGCAACGGCTCAGGAATTCGTCGGTCAGAGACGCGCAGCCAGTTGAATAACTCAACAAACGCGTCCAGCCGCGTGCGCAGAGTTCTTGCGTCCGTAAAGGATCCGACTCGTTCCGCCAAGCCCAGCACCGACAGATTTCCGCGCTCGTTTGCCGGAAATAGCCCCAACACCATGGTGCGTGTCGACTCCACCTTCGTCCCGCCCTCCTCCGCAGGCGGTATGGTAACAGGTCTTGTGGGTGCCATCCTCCCTGTATCGGCCTGGCACACGTCCAATGCAGTAGACCAGGGATGCTCGTTGTGGGCATGAGCGTGTGCGGTTGCGAAGGAGGTAGTATGCGCGTGAAAACTTTCTTCCTGCTGATCGGACTGCTTTTCTTCGGGGAGATTCTTGCTATTGCTCTTCCGGGGCATCACCCTCCTGCCACGCTCACGGAAGTCGCCGAATTAAGCGTGACCATCCGCGAGTGGGCGGTTCCCACGATAGGCGCGCACCCTCACGATCCCGCGGTGGGCCCGGCAACGAAGCCGGAGGAATATCGCCGATCAGAATATCGCGGATGATGCCGCCACCAAATGCCGTGGCGCACGCCAGCACCAACAGTCCCAACAAATCCAGATTTCCGCCCATGGCGGCCGTGGCTCCTTCAATCCCGCATTCTGTTCTTGCTGCGCAGCACCTAGCTGTTGCGCAGCACTGTGCCCAGCCATTCCGAGCGCTATTTTACTGGATTACGTGAAATGAACCATGAGGAAATGTAGCGAACAAAATGAAATCTGCGAATACTCGCGCAGCCAGCAAGCCACGGAATCAAGGCTTAGCAGCTGCCGTTGGGATGTCGGTGGCCATTTTCTGCTGTATTTGGGCTCGGAGTTCCTTCGCGCGGAGTCCCGCGGGACTCTCGGGATCGAGCCTTAGATACTCGTCGATGTCCTGCAGCAGCGCAGCGTAGTCTTTTTGCTGCAGATGAATGTTGGCTAACAGCCGGTAAACCATGGCAGTGCCCGGCGCCAGCAGTTGCGCATGTTCGGCGGAGTCTTGCGCGTCGCGAATGCGCTTCTGATTCAACAGCGCGCGGCCCAGTTCGTAGTAGCCGAGCCAGAAGCTGGGATCTAGCTGAATACCCCGGCGAATCGCTTTCTCACCCTCGGTGGCCTTTCCCTGATCCAGCAACATCGTCCCGAGCCTGACGTCCGCTTGGCCGTATTTGTCGCCGCTCACTTCGATCGATTTGCGGAAGCTCTTCTCCGCCTCTCCGCTGTTTCCCAGCGCGAGATAGGCCATGGCCAGCTGGTAGTGCGCCTCATAGTAGCCCGGGGCGAGCGAGATGGCTTGCTGGAAATCGCCCACTCCTCCCGCAGAATTTTTGTTTTCGTAGAGTTTTCTCTTGCCGGATTCCATCAAATCGCGCGCTTTCGCCGGCATGGAGAGTTCATGCGTGGAGATGGTGCTGGATTTTGGCGAATCCTGGCTCTTGGCGCTTCGCTTCAAGCAGATCGCAACATCCTTTTGCGACACCCCCGACAGGTCTAACTTAACGCTGACGGGTTCATACCCAGGTTCATTGACGCTTACGGTGTAGACGCCTGGCTTTAATCCATCGAAGCGGAATTCTCCGCCGTCACTCACTGCTACGCTGGCGAGCTGCGTCTGTTGCGCATCCCGCAAATCAACCTGAACATTTGGCGGGACATGGGATTTTTCTTCGCAATAGACGTAGCCCGAAACAGCAACGGGCCTTTGGGCATAGCTGCCTAAAGGAGTGATCAAGCAAGATGCACACATCAACAGAGACGCACCAAGCCGGTCCACAGGGCCTCCGATTCCGGCTAATTGCGGGCGAGTATAACACTGGGAGCTTGCGCGCGTCGTGGATATTTCGATTCAACGAAACGAATGTGGATGTATCCCGTTTCAGAACTGTCGTCTCCTTCCTCCAGAGGACATCGAATGCTGTAACGATCTGCTCCGCGTGCTCTTGCCGAAGCGAGCGAGCGTTGTCCCAGATGCCGAGTCGCGGCTGCAAGCTCAGGCAGTCACGCCGCCATGCTTGAACGGTGTATCCCACCGAGACCAAGGTCGATTCTCATGCACGGAAGACTGCGGTTGCTCGCGAAAGCTTCAAGTAGCCAGAGCCTTGCGTTCTGCTTGCTCGTGATCGTGACAGCCTTCGAGATCTTTCCTCAATCAGCCTCGACTGGGGCGTTAACCGGTACAGTCACCGACCCACAGAGGGCAGTCGTGCCGAAGGCTACGATCACCTTGCGTAACAACGGAACGGGCCAAGTTCTCACTACCGCAACCGATCTTGAGGGTTTATACCGCTTTTCCTTGTTGCCGCCTGGCCAACATGAGTTGAGGGTGGAGATGCCGGGCTTTGACGGGTCGACAATTATTGCCTTGCCCCTGGCCCCTGGTGAATCGCAATTACACGCACATTCTTGGTCTGACAAGTGGAACCGACACCGATGTGGTGGATGCGACGCAACTGGGCGCCGGGAGCCAGGAGATCCACGTCAATGGCGCGCGTAGCGGTGACAACAACTTCACGCTGAACGGCGTGGACGCGAACAGCTACGGCGCCAACATGACGGAGGCCACCTCTCCCAGTGGCGGTGGGCTGGCGATTCCCGCACCCGAAACCATTCAGGAATTCAAGGTTCAGACTTCGCTCTACGATGCTCAATATGGCCGAGGCGGCAGCGCCAACGTCATCGTAGAGACCAAGTCGGGTACACAGCGATGGTTCGGGCACTGTTGACGCGCTGGGCGAAGGAGTGTCGCGGGAATGGTTGGGTCGCCGAGTGTGGCAGCCAGGACGGCAACCTCGAAATTTCCCTCAACCCGCTGCTCGTGCTTCTTGCTGCGCTCCGTCCAGACCAAGTAGAACTTGTCCCTTTGCTCTGCTTCGCATGGCTTCAGCTTGTCCGTCCGGGGGTCGGAGATTACAAGTCCAACACCAGCGCCCCTCGATTTTCATTCTTTCTCGGATGCTTACAGTGGTGTTTGCCATCCCAGCCGTGCTCTAATGAATCGTTTAGGAGTGGCTGGTAGCGATACCGGGATTCGAACCCGGGTTTCCGCCGTGAGAGGGCGGCGTCCTGGACCCCTAGACGATATCGCCAATGGAGCGAGCGGCACAGCCCAAAGCCGCACTTAACGCGCCATTGACTATTTTCGCATGCCCCGCCCACACCTGCAACTTGGCTGTTTTGGTAATTGATCGAGTGGCGCTATTCTTTGTGCAGGCCGCGCACGGCGATAGCGAAGCAGATGGCGGCAAAAACGGTGAAGGCGGCGGCTTCCAACGCCAGTTTGGGGGCATGACCGTAGCCGATAGTGGCGTAGCGAAGGACGTCGACCTCCCAGGTGATGGGATTGCACAGCGCGACGGTGCGCAAGCCTCGCGGCAGCGGATCGATGGGGTAAAACATCGAACTGGCCAGCAGAAACACGAAGTACAGCACGGAGGTTACACCGTTAAAGACGTCGTTGCGGCGGATGCGCAGCGCGAAAATTGTGTAGAAGAAAAACCAGCCGGCAGTTCCGACGATGACGGTAACGAAAAGCAGCGGCAGAAAATCCAGACGCAAACGGATTCCGAGCAGCCACGCACCCAGGCCGAGTGTGATCAGTGCTTGCGATACGGCAATGAACAGGTTGAACGCTACCTTGCCCAACAGATACTCGGCGCGGCTCATTGGGTAGGTGAGCATTTCGTAGAAGATGCCATTGTCGCGGTCCATGAAGAATGACCACGAACTATTCGAGGCAATCCCAAAGCTGGCCATGCCCAAAACGCCGGCGAGAAAAAACGAGTTGTAGTTCACGCCCGGTATCGAAACGGGTGCACCCAGCGCAGCGGACATGCTCACACCGAATACCAGCAAGTAACACAGCGGATAGAAGAAGTCCCAGAACACGAAAATCATGTTGGTGGCGCGGATTTTTCCTTCGCGATAAAGAATTGCGGATATGGCCGACATACGTGCTCCTTATTTTCCGGTCTGTGATTCAATTCTTCTTGGTCAACTCCACGAAAATGTCTTCCAGGCTCGCACCGCCTATTTCCACGCGAAGCACGCGGCCCATTTTTGCCAAGGCGCTGACCGCCTCCAGGGCCTGGGCTTCTTCAGTCTTCAGGACCAGCTCCACGGTGCTGCCTGCGATTTTCGATTGCCACGGCTGCAGCGCGGCGATGGCCGGTGCGATTCCCTGCGGCAGTTCGTCGAAAGTGATGACGATTTCGGAGACGGACTGCGTCAACAGCTTCAAGGCGTTCAGATCGCCGCGGGCAATCTGGCGGCCCTTATCGAGGATCAGGATGTCGTCGCAGAGTTCTTCGGCTTCGCTGAGAATCTGCGTGGTCAAGACGATGGTTCGGCCGCGCGCCGCTTCCTTGCGCAGCGAATCCATCACCGCGCGCTTCAGAATGGGATCCATGCCGGTGGAAAATTCGTCAAGGAAGAGCACCGGCGTGTGCACCATGAAGACCTTGGCAACCTGCACGCGACGCTTGTAGCCGCCGCTGAGGTCTTGCACCTTGCGCTCAGCCTCCGCGCCCAGATCAAACAACGCGATGGCTTCCGCCGCGCGCTTGGCGGCCACTTGTCTGTCCAGTCCGTGAAATTTGGCGAAAGTCAGGAAGTTGTCGCGGACGCTGAGAAACAATTCCACGGCAGTTTCCTGCAGCACCATGCAGATGTGCCGCCGCACCCCTAGGGGCTGCGCCACGACGTCAATTCCTCCAATGCGAGCCTGGCCGCTGGTGGGCGCCCGTAACGTGGCAAGAATTTTCAGCAACGTCGTCTTTCCCGCGCCGTTGGGGCCCAGCAATCCGAAGATGGCGCCGCGCGGCACCTGAAAACTCAATCCATCGACGGCGCGCACCGGCTCGCTGCGCGGGCCGAACAGGCTGCGACGCCCGCGGTACACCTTCACCAGGTTTTCCACTTCCAAAGCATAGGTGCTCATAGAGTCCTCGAGAACGCGCACAATGCTGGCGCGCTATATTTCTTTTCTAGGTTGAGAGGAAAGGCAACCCTACCCGCTCGAACAGCAGGTGCAGGCAAGCGCGCATTCGGCCCAGCAAGCCGAATGCGTCAATGAAGGATGGTATTCATCCGCAAAAGCGTTCTCCTTTGAGAACTCTACCACGGTAGACGCAGACCGGAATGAAGTCAAGCAGCGGTTGGGCCCGGGGGGCCGCACATAAGCGGTGGCAATTGCGTTAGCCCAGAGTTACAGTTTGCGTACGAACTACCTTCATCGAGGACAAAAGGGAGAACTTCCTTGGCATTAGCAAAAATCGCCGGTTCATTCACTCTTCTGATGGCTCTGGGCCTGTGCATTTTGTTGTTACACAATTCGAGCGCGGCCTCGTATGCCTCCGAACAGAACCCCGCAAAAGTTGAGCGGCTCGATCCCGCAGCAAATGACATCATTCCCGATGGCGCCGTACTGCTGAAGCTGAGCACTGGCTACACATGGACAGAGGGCCCCATTTGGACTCGAAACGGTTATCTGCTCTTCGCGGACATTCCCAGCAACACAATTCGCAAATTGCTGGCGGGAGGTGAGGCGAGCATATTCCTGCAACCCAGCGGCTATCTGGGATCGGCGCCGTTTGGCGGACGAGAGCCAGGCTCAAACGGGATGACGCTGGACGCGCATGGACGGTTGACGGTGGCCGGGCACGGACAGCGCGACGTCTACCGCATCGAATCCCTGAGCAACCCGGGGCAAACGACAATTCTGGCGGATACGTTTGAGGGGAAACGCCTGAACAGTCCCAACGATCTGGTTTACAAATCCGATGGCTCACTCTACTTCACGGATCCGCCGTACGGCCTGCCCACACAAAAAGACACGGACCCTAAAAAGGAATTGAAGGTGAATGGCGTCTATCGGCTTGCCGGAGCAGCGGAACAAAAGCCCGGTTCGGAGTCCCGACGCGATAAATTGCAGCTCTTGATCAAGGATTTGCCGCGGCCCAACGGCATCGTCTTTTCGCCCGATGAGGAAATTCTCTACGTCAGCAATTCCGAGCCGCAGAAGACATGGATGCGTTACCGCGTGAACGCCGACGGCTCCCTCGCCAACGGAGAGCTTTTCTACGATGCCACATCCGACAAGCGTCCGGGAGCTCCCGATGGGATCAAAGTGGATGAGCGGGGAAATTTGTACGGCTCAGGCCCAGGTGGTCTTTGGATTTTCTCGCCCACGGGAAAGCACATTGCCACGATACTCATGCCGGAGGTGGTCGCAAATCTAAATTGGGGAGGAAACGATGGCAAATCGCTGTTCATTACGGCAAGCAGCAGCGTGTACCGGATCGACCTGAAGATTACAGGTGTTCGCCCACATTAGCGGCGGAGAGGAGGCGCATCTGCCAGCGGAAAATGCTTGCGGCGCAGCGCGTCGGGCTGCAGCGTCACAGCCAGGTCATTCGTCACAAAGGTTCTGTTCTCCTTCGTGCCAGCCTGAGTCGCATGATCCAGGCGAACATTTCCCCTGCACGGCACTAGACTTCACCATCCGCGAAGCGTTCGCGCGCGAGGTGACCGCGCAGCACGATGATGTCGTCGGCATCTCATCGATCATTACGAATATCGGCAAAGCTCGCGAACTGTGCCGCATGCTCCGCAAGCTCTCTCGAAAATTCCACTATTGCTCTGGGCGCCATATCGCTGCCATACCGGCCATCGAGTCGCTGACCGACGCCGGCCACTAGGTGCTTGGCGAGGGGATCTCCTGGATGCGGTCATGAGAAGTTGCGTGCCGAACCGGTCACGTTTTGGCCACTTTGCTTCGCACTAGGCGATAGACGAACAGCAACAACACTGCGCCGACTACCGACATGATGAAGCCGGCTGATTGCCCCGCCTGGTACCAGCCAATCGCTTGACCCAACCATGTCGCAATAATGGAACCCGCGATTCCCAGCGCCATGGTGATCCAGATGCCGCCGGGGTCTTTTCCGGGCATCAACAGTTTTGCTACGGCTCCGACGATCAATCCGATGATCGCTTCCCAGAGAAGGTTCATCATTCGCGTGCTCCTTTGCTTGTTGCTTTGGCTTATCGCCCTGCCAGGTTCCCCAAACAACCGGCCGCCCTGCATCGTGATTGCTCACGGAATTCTGAGCGTGTTTCCTTCTTTCACAGTAGAGGTCTGTTCCCGCCCCTGATAGCGATAGATGACCGTCAACACCTTGTCTCCGCCGACCGCAGGATCGCCACCCATGTTGTTGTTATTGACTTGAATGACGAGCGAGCTGTTCTGTACGCGGCCACGCAGGAGTTGCGTGACGTCGTTGGTACGATTGTTTAAGCCATAATACGCGCGGACAATTTGCAGATCGCGGCCTCCACCACCCGGGTAGCCGGGGTTCCCAGGATAGCCGCCACCGCCGTAGTTGTAGAACTGGCTGGCATCGATATTGGAGCCTTCTTTGTAGCTCAGCTGGCGAACTTGCCCTTGCATGTCGCGGGCGTAAATGCGCAGGACCTTGTCCGCGCCTACGGCAGGATCGCCGCCTAAGTTTGCGTTGTTTACCTTGACCATGCCGTTTCCAGATAGCAGGGCGCGCACGCGAGTCGTTACGTCCATGCGGCGATTCCCGGAGCCCCAGTCGGCCTGCATCACTTGCAATCCCGAACCGTTGCCTCCACCAGTGCCACCGCCATAGTTATAGAACTGGCTGGCATCAATGGAATCGTTTTCGTTGAAGGTGAATTGACGGGACTGTCCGCGAGAATTTCGCGCTTGAATCCGCAGAACTTTAACCGTGCCCTGTGCGGGATCGCCGCCAAGGTTGCTGTTGGTGACCTGTACCATGCCACTGCCGGATAACAACACGCGGACGCGGTTCGTAACATCCATCCAGCGGTTGCCCGAGCCCCAGTCCGCTTTGATCACCTGCCAACCGGGTCCGGGCATGACGGCGGTTTGGTTCTGTGAGGGGACGGATGTAGACAACAAAAGGACAGCGGTAAGAGCCCAGTAAAGATTACGGAAGATAGTGCGCATCTTCATTGGCCTCTCCTTGGCACGCGGCACAATGGCTTGTGTGGCCAGGCTCCATCCCTCCCGCAATGAACCATGGACGACGATTTTGTGGTTCGCCACTCGATGGGCGCTCAGCAACGTTACGGTACCGAGCGTCCCTCCCTCCACATGATGGCGAACTCAAATCCTCTCAGGCCTGGCGTTGTCGTTCGGCAACCTTGGCTAGGGCAATCGTCAATGCGGCCCCGCCCAGCGTTTTCACGAGTGTGGTGTGCTGGGCATAGAAGTTGCTGACCGACTCAACGACCGAGGGATTCGCGTTTTGCGCGTGAGTGGCGAGCTGCTGCACCACTTCGGGCGATAGCTTCTGGGCCTGGTCCGGTGTCAGCTGCGTGCTTCCCGACCCCATAAGTCCGGCAAGTCCGGCGCCCGACAGAAGCTGCGTGAGAGTACCGGGACTGACGGAAGACAACAGATGATTGACGACGCCGGCCTTCTGGTCGCCCGTCGAGTTGTTGAACAACGTTGAGAGCATTTGTCCAAAAGCTGGCGTTTTGTCCGAATTAAATGCAGCTGTTAAACCGTCCGCAAGTACACTCGGCGGAGCGGCTTGCGCCACCTCATCGAAATGCGCGTGAACGTCCGGGGCAGGTTGTGCCGCTGCCGCTGCTCCGCCGGATGTGTACTGCTTCAGCAGATTTCCCACCTTATCTGTCCAGGTCATCTCTTGCCCTCCTTAAACTGTATCTATTGCTTCGCTACCCACACTTCGCCGCTGCGCTGGTTTGCCTAACGAACATTAGTCCTGAAGACTACGACGGAATCACGAGATCCATTCCCGGCTTGATCTTGTCCGGGTCAGAGAGCTTGTCCTTGTTGGCCTCAAAAATCTTCATGTACTTGCTCGCGTCGCCGTAGAATTGCTTGGCGATTTTCGAGAGGCTGTCGCCCGCCTGCACGGTGTAGCTGCGCGCAGCCGTAGTGGAAGGCGCGTTCCCTGCCGCAGCCGCAGCCGCTGCTGCCGGCGCCTGGATGTCTGCGATGAGGTCGGAGAAGTTGGGATCGACCAGTTTGATCTGGTCCCACACCTTATTTTTCAGATCCGCAGAAGGCGCAGTGGCGCGAATCAATAGCTTGTCGCCTTCCATGTTCACGTTTTGCAGTTGAACTCCCTGAGATTGGATAAAATTCAATACCGACTGATACTTCACTTTTAGTTGCTCGAATCGATCTGCCATGACATTTCTCCTTTGACTGAAATTCACTGTCCGACGTAAATTCTGTTGCCACTGCTCGCGACCCGCCACACGGCACCCATCATGCCTTCGCAAACTTGTTCTTCAAGATGCAATGATGATTGGCAACAGTGCTCCGACAACTCCGGAAGCCCCGATGTTGTCAATCTGACCGAGGGATTGCAGTCCGCCAAGCTCCGAGTAATTGGCTCCCGCCAACTCCGCCGATTAATCCGAGAATCGTATTCACGACCGGGCCGAGGCTTTGGTCCTTTATCAGGGCACCGCCGACGTTGCCGCTGACGGCGCCGGAAGTCAGAGAAAAAAGCCAAGTGACGATTGGGCTCGTTATCGAAATCCTCCTAACGTGAATTGACATTAAATGGGCGACTGGCCTCGTCACTGCAGGAAAATACCAAATGAGTCAGATATCGCATGCTTGCACACACAACCAGTGGTGGCAGGCGGGCACTTTACTCCGGGGGCGGAAGGCTGAAAGGGCGGGCAGAATATTCGGGAAGACACTACACCGGGGAAACGCAGAACGCAATAGAAAATGGGCGCCAGGGCAGCACCCCGGGGACAAAGCCTCTGGTGTCGGATTAGTCGATTGCAACCCTTCTGCTAAACTTGAATAGGTTTTGCTTTTAGCTCGAGCTGCGGTTTTCGCCCACAGAGTAGGACGCTGAGTAGCTGCTTGCTGCTCCCGCTAATTGCGACGCAAGTAAGAATGTCCAAGAAAACAGCCATCATCATAGGCGCCGGGCCTGCCGGCTTGACCGCCGCGTACGAACTTCTGGCGCGCACGGACGTGCATCCCATCGTTCTGGAACGCAGCATGCATATGGGCGGAATTGCGCGCAGCATCAATTACCGCGGCAATCGTGTGGACCTGGGCGGGCACCGTTTTTTTTCCAAGAGCGATCGCGTGATGGACTGGTGGCTTTCTCATCTGCCGCTAGCCAAGGGCGACGAGGCGGAACGCGAGGACTTGCACATGCTCTTGCGCCCAAGAAAGTCGCGCATCTATTTCCTGCGCCGTTTTTTCCAGTACCCGGTGCAGCCGAACTGGGAAACGTTCGGGAATCTGGGTCTGTGGCGCACGGTGAAAATCGCCTTCAGCTACCTGCGCAGCATGCTCTTTCCAATCAAGCCGGCAACGAATCTGGAGCAATTTTTTATTAACCGCTTCGGGCGCGAGCTTTATCGCACCTTCTTCAAGTCCTACACGGAAAAAGTGTGGGGTGTTCCATGCGCGCAGATCGGGGCTGAATGGGGAGCGCAACGCATCAAGGGGTTGTCGATCCTCAGCGCCATTCGTCATGTACTGAAGCGCTCCTCGAATAAACATGGCGATGAGGCTTCGCAAAAAGAGACCGAGACTTCGCTCATCGAGCACTTCCTCTATCCCAAATTTGGCGCCGGGCAAATGTGGGAGGAAGTGGCGCGCAAAATTAGTTCCATGGGCGGGGAGATTTTTGGCGGTTTCGA
>Ga0126379_10000574_pt1 | contig 20556 bp, 21 predicted proteins | sample PanSoiMetPlot_24_FD_92640 | JGI IMG/M metagenome (GOLD analysis project Ga0126379, IMG submission 92640) | Tropical forest soil microbial communities from Panama - MetaG Plot_24 | ecosystem: Environmental > Terrestrial > Soil > Tropical forest > Bulk soil | place: Panama | collected 2016-02-17
CCCCCTTGGCCTCGAGCTTGCGGAGGCCGCGCTCCTCGAGGTCCTCGGTCTCCGCCGCGAAGGCGATGACGGTCTGGCCGCGGCGAAGCGGTGCGAGGCTCGCGAGGATGTCGCGCCCCGCAGCGAGCCGGACGGATCGGTCGCCGTCTTCCCGGTGCATCCTCTCGGGGCTCGATTCCGGAATAAAGTCGGCCACGGCCGCGGCCATCGCGAGGCCGTCGCACTCCGGGAACTCCCGGACGAGCAGACCGTGCAGGTCCGCGGCCGTCTCGAAGCGCTCGAAGCGAACGCCGTGAGGGCGAGGCAGGTCCGCGTGCCCTGAAAGCAAGGTCACCGAAGCGCCCCGATCCCTCGCGGCTTCGGCCAGCGCGTAGCCCATCTTCCCGCTCGACCTGTTGGACAGGAAGCGGATCGGATCGAGCGGTTCCCGGGTCGGTCCGGCGGTGACGAGGAGGCGCTGGCCGGCCAGGTCTCTCCCCCGCTCGAGGATTCTCCACGCTTCCGCCGCGATCGCCTCCGGCTCGGCCATGCGGCCCAGGCCTTCATGCCCCGAGGCGAGGGACCCGGCCGCCGGGCCGACGAATCGGACCCCGCGCGTCGCGAGCGTCCGGATGTTCTCGGCGACCGCGGCGCTCTCCCACATCGCGGTCTCCATGGCCGGCGCGAGCAGCACTGGCCCGCGGTGCGCCAGGAAGTAGGTCGAGAGGAAATCGTCGGCCAGGCCGCGGGCGAGCTTCCCGATCGTGTGCGCCGTGGCGGGCGCGATCACGAGCAGGTCCGCCCAGTCCGCGAGCTCGACGTGGCTGACGGCGGGAGTGTTCCCGTCGCCCCAGACCTCCGTGTGGACGGGACGGCGGGAGAGCGTGGCAAAGGTCAGGGGCGCGACGAACTCGCGGGCGCCGCGAGTCATGACGACCTGGACCTCGGCGCCGCGCTCGGTCAACCTCCGGAGCAGCTCCGCCGCCTTGTAGGCCGCGATGCCGCCGCTGACACCCAGAACGATGCGGGGGTTCATCGGTGTCCCGGTGGAGAGGGTTAGACCCGGGCTTCTTCCTCCGCCGTCGTTTCCTCGGCCGCCGGCTCCGCCGTTCCATCCTCGAGGACGCCGCCCTCCGGGCCGTAGTCCCAGCGGACGAGGCCCTGGTCGAACTCCTGGGCCGCCAGCCGGGTGGGCTTGACCGGACGCTCGGTCTCGATCTTGGGGCGCGCGCCGCGCATCAACTGCTCGGCCCGCCGCGCGACCAGGAGCGCCAGCCGGAACTTGCTGTCCACCCCTTCAGGCATGCTCTGGATCATCGGTGTCTCTTCTCCTCTCCTGCGAGGGACGCAAATCCCTCGTACCCCCTAATGGAACTCCTTGCGGATCCGCTCCAGGCGCACGGCCTGGCGCTCCGGTGCAAGCCTCCTCGCTCGAACCACTGATTGTAGCTCAAGAACGGCCCTTTCGAGGTCGTCATTTACGATAACGTACTGAAACTCCTCAGCTTGCTGGACTTCCCGGGCCGCGTTGATGAGCCTCTTTCGGATCGCCTCCTCTCCGTCGAGGCCCCGGCTGCGCAGCCGCTCCTCGAGGATCTGGGGGGACGCCGGCACGATGAAGATCGGGACCGCTTTCGGGTAGGCGCGCCGAATGTCCCGCGCGCCCTGCACGTCGATGTCGAGCACCACGTCCTCCCCAGCCGCCAGCCGGGGAAGGACCTCCGCCTTCGAGGTCCCGTAGATGTGGCCGTGCACCTCGTTGTGCTCGAGAAACTCCTCGGCCTGGACCATTCGCTGGAACGCCTCGGCCGTCACGAAGTGGTACTCCCGGCCCTCCTCCTCCCCCTTCCGCATCGGACGCGTCGTGTGCGAGACGGAGAAGTGCAGCGGCATCCCGGGCGGGTTCTCGAGTAGCCGGCGGATCAGCGTCGTCTTTCCTCCGCCGGAAGGGGACGAGACGATGAAGAGGTCGCCCGTCACCTGAATCGGAGCCGGCGAGCTCATTCGACGTTCTGGACCTGCTCGCGGATCTTCTCGATCTCCGACTTCATCTCGAGGACTTCGCGGGTCAGCTGGAGGTCGCGGGCCTTCGACCCGAGCGTGTTCATCTCCCGGAGAATCTCCTGGGAGAGAAAGTCGAGGCGCTTGCCGACCGGCTCCGAGGAGGAGGCCACGAGCGCAGAGAACTGCGTCAGGTGCGCCTCGAGCCTCTGGAGCTCCTCGGAGATGTCCGACCGGTCCGCGGCCAGCGCCGCCTCCTGCTCGATGCGGCCGGGCTCCAGGGTGACCTGGGGGAAGAGCGCCTGGATCCGGGCGCGGAGCGTCTCGAAGAGGTTTCGCGTGATCTCCTCGCGCCGAGACGAGATCTCGCCGACCTTCTTCTGGAGGAAACCGATCCTCGAGGCGAGGTCCGCCGCGACCGCGGCCCCCTCGGACTCCCGCATCGCGACGAGCGCCGCCGCGGCCTCCTCGGCCAGGCGCTCGACCTCCTCGACCTCCTCGGGCGAATACTCCCCGCCACCGTTCTCGACCGAGAAGATCTGCGGGATCGCCAGCAGGTCGCGCGCCTCGAGAGTCCCCGCGACCGGGTACCTCCCGGAGAGCTCTCGGACCCGCCGAAGGACCGCTTCGATCAGCCCTTCGTTGATCGTGATCTCGTGGGCAACCTCTCCGCCCTTGCGGACTCTCAGAGCGACCTCGACCTTGCCGCGGGAGAGCGCTCGTGTGAAGACCCTGCGGAGCACCGGCTCGAGCGCCCCCTCGGTCTCGCGGACCTTGATCGTGAGGTCGAGGAAGCGGTGGTTGACGCTTTTGGCGACGAGCTCCGCGGAGGTCTCCGGCGCCAGGTTCCGGCGAGCCCGGCCGAAGCCGGTCATGCTTCGGATCACGAGGAAACGGCGCCGCTCCTCTCGCGGGGGCCCGGCTCGCCGTCGCCGGCGAAGAACTGCATGTCGTGAAGCCTGCGGTAGAGGCCCCCACGAGTCAAGAGCTCGCGGTGGGTCCCTTCCTCGACGATCCTCCCCGCCTCGAGGACGACGATCCGGTCGGCGCGCCTCACCGTCGAGAGCCGGTGGGCGATGACCAGCGTCGTGCGGTCCTTCATCAGGTTGGCGAAGGCGCTCGCCACCAGCGCCTCGGACTCCGAATCGAGCTGCGAGGTCGCCTCGTCGAGGACGAGGATCGGAGCGTCCTTGTAAACGGCTCGGGCGATGGCCAGGCGCTGCTTCTGTCCTCCCGACAGCCGGCCGGCGTCCTCGCCCACGCGGGTGTCGTAGCCGGCCGGAAGCTTCTCGAGGAACTCGTCCGCGTTGGCGGCGCGGGCCGCGGCGCGGATCCGCTCCTCCGGCGCCGAGGGCTGACCGTACGCGATGTTGTCCCGCGCGGTCGAGTCGAACAGGATCGTCTCCTGGGTCACGAGCGCGATCTGCCGGCGCAGCGAGGCGAGCGTCGCGTCGCGAAGATCCGTCCCGTCGAGGGTGATCCGTCCCGCGGACGGTTCATAGAGCCGCGGCAGGAGGTTGACGAGCGAGGTCTTCCCGGCGCCGGACGGACCGACGATGGCGACGGTCTCGCCCCGGCGGATCGTCAGGTTCACGTCGCGCAGGACGGGCCCCTCGGCGTAGCCGAACGTCACGTTCTCATAGCGAATGGCGTCGGAGAATGCCGGCAGCTCGCGAGCTCCGGGCCGGTCGGCGATCTCGGGCCGGGCGTCGATGATCTCGAAGACCCGGCGTGCCGCCGACAGCGCGATCTGCACGGCCATGTTGATCCGCGTGACGTCTTTGAGGGGCTTGTACATCATCATCAGCGCCGCGAGGAACGCCCACAAGTCGCCGGCCGTCATCCGCCCGGCTCTGATCTGGCCGCCGGCGTAGACGAAGAGGCCGGCGAGCCCGATTCCCGCGAGGATCTCCATCATCGGCGAGTTCAGGGCCTGGAGGCGGACCGTCCGGCGGTTGACGCGGAAGTACCGGTTGTTGGCATCCCCGAACCGGCGCTCCTCGAACTTCTCCATCCCATAGGTCTTGATGACCCGATGGCCGCGCAGGGTCTCGGACAGGATCGTGCTCATCTCGCCGATGCGCTCCCTGGCCGACGTCGCCGCCCGTCCCAGCCTCCGCGTGTTCTCAACGATCGGGTAGAGGACGACCGGCGCGAGGATGAAGACGATGAACGCCAGCTTCGCGTTGAGCGAGAACACGTAGAGGAGGACGGCCAGGAGCGTCAGAACACCCTGCACGAGGTCTGTCAGGTTGTGGCCGAAGGCGGTCTGGATCTGCTCGACGTCCGTGAGCATCCGGCTCATCAGGTCGCCGGTCGTCGAGCGGGAGTAGTAGCTCGCCGACTGCGCCAGGAGCTTCGCCTCGGCGTCGCGTCGGAGATCCCTCACCATGGCCACGCCGATCCCGTTCAGTTCGAACTCCGAGAAGTAAGAGAAGACATTCTTGGAAACGAGCGCGAGGAGCAGGAGCAGTGGGACGGCGAGGCGCAGCGGGATTCCCTGCCCGCGGGCGAACGCGGTCGCCGCGTCGTACCACCTGTCTAGGACGCGCAGCACCGGCTGGGTGCGGGCGCTCCCCGGCGAGAACGAAGACATCCGGGCCGAAGCGCCGGCGCCGAGCGTTTCGTCCACCACCTTCCCGAGCAGGAAGAGCATCGCGACCGTCGAGACGGAGACGAGGAGCATCGCGAGGACAGCGGGAATCGCCCGGCCGCGATATCGCGAGAAGTAGCGGAGGAGCCGGGCGAAGGGTTTCATGCGGCGGGCTCCAGCGCGGACAGGACGGCCTCGGCGGCGCGGTCGCTGGCACCCGGCGGGCCGAGAAGAGACGCGACGCGGGCGAGCTCCTCCCGCATCCGCGCGATCCGCTCGGGAGAATCGAGGATCGCCCCGGCCTCCCTCTCGAGCCGCTCGGGGGTGGCGTTTCCCTGGAGGAGCTCGGGAACGACGCCGGCGCCCGCGACAATGTTGACGAGGCAGATCCACGGGATTCGGACGAGGAGCCGGGCGACCGCATGGGTCAGCACCGAGGTCTTGTACAGGACCACCATCGGCGTTCCGCACAGGGCCGCTTCCAGAGTCGCCGTGCCGGAGGCGACGAATGCCAGGTCCGACGAAGCCAGGAGCGGGTGCATTCCCGATTCGCAGACCCGGAATCCCCGCTCCTGCGCCCCGGCAAACGCGGAGGCCGGCAGCCCGGCGGCTCTCACGACGACGACCTCCATGTCGAACCGCCGGGAGAGCCTTTGGGCCGCCGCCAGCATCGGCTCCCAGTGCCGGCGGACCTCGCTCCGGCGGCTGCCGGGAAGAAGCAGGAGCCGTCGCCGCGCCGGAGGAGGGAGCGGAGAGGGCACGGCCAGACCTTCGCGGACGTCGTCCACGATCGGGTGGCCGGCGCAGACCGCATCCGCGCCCAGGCGCCGGTAGATGTCGGCCTCGAAGGGGAAGAGGGTGATGATCCGCCGAGCGCGGCGGGCGATCTTGCGCGCCCTCCCCCGCCGCCACGCCCAGACCTGCGGGCTGACGTAGTAGAGGAGCGGGACTCCTCGCCGCTCCAGTCTCCTCGCGAGAAGGCCATGAAAGTCGGGGAAGTCGATGAGCACGGCCGCGTCCGGCCGTTCCCGAGCGGCCCGGGCGTCCAGGGCGCGAAGGGAGCGCGCCACCACGGGCAGCTTCTCGACGACCTCGGAGATTCCCACGACGGAGATGTCCTCAGACGCGGCCTCCGCCGAGAGGCCGGCAGCCCGAAGCCTCGGCCCTCCCATCCCGAAGGCGCCGAGGTCGGGCCGGCGGGCGCGCAGGGCGGCCAGCAGCCGCGCCCCGTGCATGTCGCCGGAGGCTTCGCCGGCCGAGATCAGAAGGTTCAACCCGTCCAGAATAAGGCAAGTCCGCGGGCCGGGGCGGCCACTTGTGAGATAACGCCGCCTCGAATGACCTCCCCGTCGAAGATCCGGACCGCGCTCGTCGGCTGCGGCCGCATCGGGGAGAGGCACGCGAGGATCCTTGCGTCCTCGCCCGAGTCGGAGCTCGTCGGCGTCGCCGACGTCGAGCCCGCGAAGGCCCGCGTTTACGCCTCCAGGCACGGAGGACGCCCCTATCCGAACCTTCGGGAGTTGATCGCGGCGGAGTCGCCGGATCTCGTCGCGATCTGCACGCCGTCGGGCCTTCACGCGCGGGACGTCCTGGAGGCCCGCGCCGCGGGGGTGCGAAACATCCTCGTCGAGAAACCCATGGCCCTGACCCTTCCCGACGCCGACGCGATGATCGAGGCTTGCGAGAAGGCCGGATCGCGGCTCTTCGTCGTCAAGCAGAACCGCTACAACCTCCCGATCCGGAAGCTCCGCGAGGCGCTGGATGCCGGACGATTCGGCAAGCTCGTCCTCGGAGCGGTCCGGGTCCGCTGGTGCCGCCGGCAGGACTACTACGACCAGGCGTCCTGGCGCGGCACGTGGGCGATGGACGGCGGGGTCTTCTCCAACCAGGCCTCCCACCACGTGGACATGCTGGTGCACATGATGGGAGACGTCGAGTCGGCCCAGGCGATGTCCGCGACCCGACTGGTCTCGATCGAGGCCGAGGACACCGGTACGGCGCTGCTGAAGTTCCGGAGCGGCGCGCTCGGGGTCATCGAGGCGACGACGGCGGCGAGGCCCGTGGACCTCGAGGGCTCGATCTCGATCCTCGGCGAGGGCGGAACCGTGGAGGTGGGAGGATTCGCGATGAACGAGATGACGGTCTGGAAGTTCTCCGAAGCCCTCCCCGGGGACGAACAGGTCCTCGAGAAGTACAGGACGAACCCCCCGGACGTGTACGGCTTCGGCCACCACGCCTACTACCGCGACGTCTTCGACACGATCGCCCGCGGCGGGCGCCCCGTCGTGGACGGCCGGGAAGGACGCCGCTCGCTCGAGGCCATCCTCGCGATCTACGAGTCCATCGAGAGCGGGCGCGAGGTGCGGCTCCCCTTCGAGGCGAAGCACGCGAAGCTCGGGAGGCGGCAAGCGTGATTCCCCTCTCGCGGGCCACCGTCACCGAGGAGATGAAGAAGGCGATGCTGGAAGTCGTCGACTCGGGCCGCTTCATCCTCGGGCCCGAGACGAAGGCCTTCGAGAAGGAGTTCGCTTCCTACGCCGGCGTCTCGCACGCCGTCGCGGTCTCCCAGGGGACGGCCGCGATCCAGCTCGCCCTCCAGGGCATCGGCATCGGGCCGGGAGACGAGGTGCTCGTCCCGTCGATGACGGCTTTCCCGACGATCGAGGGGGTTCTCCACGCCGGCGCGACGCCCGTCTTCGTGGACAACGACGAGTACGGCGCGATGGACCCGGACGACGCACGGCGGAGGATCACGGAGCGGACGGTCGGGATCGTCCCCGTGCACCTCTACGGAGGCGCGGCGGACGTCGACGGACTGGAAGCGCTCGCCAAGGAGCATGGACTCTGGATCGTCGAGGACTGCTGCCAGGCCCACGGGGCCCTCTACCGCGGCCGGAAGGTCGGCTCCATCGGCCGCGCCGGCTGCTTCTCCTTCTACCCATCCAAGAACCTCACGGTCTTCGGGGACGGCGGAATGGTCACGACCGACGACGACGCGATCGCCGCGCGGGTGCGCCTGCTGCGGGACCACGGGCGGAGCGACAAGTACACCCACGTCGCCGTCGGCTACAACCTGCGCTTCAACGACGTTCAGGCTGCGGTCGGGAGAAAGCAACTCGCGCTGCTCGAGGACTTCATCGAGAAGCGGCGCTCCGTCGCCCGCCGCTACGACGAAGCCCTGGGCGAGCTCGACGAGATCGTCGTGCCTGAGGAGCGCCCCGGCACCCGGATGGTCTACCACCTCTACCCGATCCGCGTGCGCGACGACTCGGTCCGGGACCAGTTCCGCGAGCACATGAAGACTCGCGGCGTGGAGACCGGCGTCCACTACCCGATCGCCAACCACCTCCAACCCGCGATGGCCGACCGGGGCAAACCTCCTGTCCTGCCCCAAGCCGAGGCGCTCGCCCGCTCGACGGTCTCCCTCCCGATGTTCCCGGCCCTCTCCGACCAGGACGTCCAGGCCGTCATCTCGGCCGTCCGGGACTTCTTCCGCGAATCCCCCTCCGCCGGGTTCTAAGCCTCCTCTACGGACACGTGGCGAAGGCCGAGGTGTCCTGGATCGGCTGATATGCCGTGTTGAGGGGGTTCACGTAGACCTTGACGGTCCCGTTGGCGGTGTCGGTGACCGTCAGCGTGACCTCGACGTTGGTGAGGCCGCCCGTGAAGACCCAGAACCGGTTGTTGAAGGTGCAGGCGTTCAGCGCCTTGACGATCAGCTCGACGTTGCCGGCGGTGAAGAACCAGAAGTAACCGGAGTCTCCCGTCAGCTTCACGGCGAATCCGTTGCCCGACGCCTGGGCGCTCCTCCAGGCCGCGGTCACGCGGAACCGCCCGTTGTTCAGGCACAGGGACGTCGCGTCGTCGGCGCAGGCCGAAACCGCTTCGGAGGAGGTGCCGGGGCTCGCCTCGACCTCGCCGGGAGGCGCGTGCGCCAGGTCTCCTCCCCCCGTCGAGCAGGTCGAGAACGCCGAGGTGTCCTGGATCGGCTGGAAGGCGGTGTTCAAGGGATTCACGTACTTCTTGACGGCCCCGGTCAGGGTATCGAGGTAGGTCAGCGTGACCTCGACGTTGGTCAGGCCGCCGGCGAAGGCCCAGAATCGGCTGTTGAAGCCGCACGCGTTCAACGCCTTGACGACCAGCTCCACGTTGTTCGGCGTGAAGAACCAGAAGTACCCGGAGTCGTCGGTCAGCGCCGTGACCTGCCCCTCGCCCGAACCGGTCGAGGTGCGCCACACGGCCGAGACCTGGAATCTCCGGTTGTCGAGGCACAGCGTCGTCGGCCCGCCGAAGCAGCTGAAGATGATCCGCCCGATCTGGTTGCCGTTGAGCTCCGTGAACCAGAGGTTCCCGTCGGGACCCCGAGCGATGTCCTCGGGAACCGGACTGGCCGCGCTCGACTGGAACGGAAGATAGGTCACCACGCCGGCGGTCGTGATCCGGCCGATCCTCGAGGAGTTCGTCGTGAACCAGAGCGCACCGTCGGGGCCGAGCGCGATCCCCTCGCCGACTTCCGGAGCTGGAAACTCGGTGATGACTCCGGCCGGCGTGATGCGGCCCACCGAACCGTTCTCCACGAACCACATGTTCCCGTCCGGCCCCGCGACGATGCCGAGCGGGCTGCTGTTGGCGGTGGGCGTCGGGAACTCGGTGATGACGCCGGAGGTCGTGATGCGGGCGACCTTGTTGCCTCCGGCCTCCGTGAACCAGAGATTGCCGTCGGGTCCGCCCGCGATCCGGATCGCCTGATTCTGCACGGTCGGGATCGCCCACTCGGTAAGAGCCCCGGTGGGCGTGATCCGTCCGATGTTGAAGTTGCGCTCCACGAACCAGAGGTTGCCGTCGGAGCCGAGAGTGATTCCCGTCGGGCCGCTCTTGACCGGAAACTCCGTGAACACGCCGGAGGGAGTGAGGCGGCCGACCTTGCTGCGCGCGCCCGCGGTGTACCAGAGGTTGCCGTCCGGACCGGTGGTGACGTACTCCAGGCCGCTCTGGTCGGCGATGAAAAACTCGGTGATGACACCGGCCGGGCTAATTCGCCCGATCCGGTTGCCGTCCAGCTCGGCGAACCAGACGTTGCCGTCAGGCCCCGCCGCGATGCCCAGCGGCCGGCTCGCCGCAGTCGGCACCGGGTACTCGGTAACGACCTGCGCCGCGGCCGGGAGTGAGCGGGCCAGAAGCGCAGCGGTGAACAACACGAAACGAACGGCGGGCTTCTTCCAGGCAATTCTTGCCGGCATGGGACCCTCCTTTGCCTAGTTGTGCAGATTCTATGCGGAAACGGCCGCGGGGGCACCCGCCCCGCCGGCTTCCCGGGAGGAGCGTCCCCGGATCCACCGCCGGTACCAGGCCTCGAGGTTCAGGAGGAGCCACAGCTTGTTGTGGCGCCTCTGGGTGCCGGACTCGACGAGGGTCCGGACGCCTCGAGGGTCGATGACTCCGTCCGCCGCGAGGTCGCCGGCCTCGAGCGTCCGGAACGCGCTGCGCCGGGCCTCGCCGCCGACCCACCGCTTGAAAGGGGGAGAGAAGCCCGACTTGGAGCGGGTCATCACGGGCTCCGGAAGCCACGGCGCGATCGCCTCCCGGAAGGCGATCTTCGTCGCGCCGGGCCGGACGATCCTCTCGGGAGGGAGCGAGAAGGCGTACTCGACGAGCTGCCGGTCGAGAAGCGGCACCCGCGCCTCGAGCCCCACCGCCATCGTCGAGCGGTCCACGAGCATCAGGTTGTTGTCGGGGAGGTACGTGTGGATGTCGAGGTAGAGCAGCCGCTGGGCGAGCGGCAGGTCCGGGCGGTCGAACTTGCGGAAGAGCCAGGCGTGGTCTTCCGGCGCGCGGCCGAGAACGCGGCGCTGCTCCGCCGCCGTGAAGAAGCCGCGCACCGGGAAGTACCGGTCCGCGAACTCGCCGGCGAGAAGCCGGGCGGAACCGGCCGCCCGCGAGGCCGCCGGGATTCCCGAGAGCGGCTCGACGATCCCGCGGTGCGCCGCGGAGAGGACCGGGTCGAGGAAACCGATCCGCTCGCGCATCGCCTCGTAGCGCATCACGGTCTCGTGCCAGCCGTAGCCGCCGAAGATCTCGTCTCCCCCGTCTCCCGTCAGCGCGACCTTGACCGTCCGCCGGGCGAGCCTCGAGAGCTCGAGCACCGCCAGGGCCGTCGAGTCGTAGAGCGGCTCGTCGTAGACCTGCGCCGCGCGGTCGAGCGTCGTCCGGAGGTCTCCGATGTCGAGGAGCTCCTCGCGGTGGTCGGTGCCGAACGCCTCGGACGCGACCTTCGCGTACCGGACGTCGTCGAGGTTTCCGTCGCGATAGGCCACCGTGAAAGTGGGAAAGCGAGCCGGCCCGCCGGCGCGCGCCGCCCGGGAGACGACCGTCGAGGAGTCCAGGCCCCCGGACAGGAACGCCCCGACCGGGACGTCGGAGACCAGGTGCGAGACGACCGCGCGGTCGAGCCGTTCCCGCAGTTCGTCGGGGTCGTCGCGTACGTCCGCTCGCTCGAGCTTCCAGAAGGGAGCAACGTCGGCCCGCCCGGACGCGGCGTCGTAGACCAGGCGGTGAGCCGGAGGAAGCTTGCGGATTCCGGCGAAGAGAGATCGGTCGAAGGGGACGTACCCGTAGGCGAGGAAATCCGCGAGGGAGTCGGGGTCCAGACGCGCCGAGATTCCCGGCAGTCGCAGGATCGCCTTGGGCTCCGAGGCGAACGCGAAGCCTCCCGGCCAGCTCGCGTAGTACAGGGGCTTGATCCCGATCCGGTCGCGGGCCAGCAGGAGCGTCCTCGACGGCTCGTTCCACATCGCGAGGGCGAACATCCCCTCGACCCGCTCCAGGCCCGCCGCGCCTTCGAGGCGGAGGAGGCGGTGAACGACCTCGCCGTCGCTCTCCGAGACGAAGGACTCGCCGCGGGACTCGAGGTCCCGGCGCAACTCCCGGAAGTTGTAGACCTCTCCGTTATGGATGAAGGCCGACCGCCGGTCGGGAGCGACCGACGGCTCCTCGCCGCGGACCGAGGGGTCCAGGATCGCGAGCCGGCGGTGTCCGAGAGTGACGGTGCGCTGGGAGTTCGTCCAGGCGCCGCTGCCGTCGGGGCCCCGGCGGTTCAGCGCCTCGAGCGCGCGGTCCATCGCCGCCGGGTCGATCCCTCCCGAATCCACCCACCCGGCGATTCCGCACATGTCACGAGGGGAAGGGGTACATCAGCCATGCGACGGCCAGGGCGCCGACGACCAGCGCGAGGAAGAGCTTGACGAAGAGGACGGCGCGCTCCCGCTTCTCGCTCCGCCACAGGAGCGCGAAGAAGAAGGAGATCAGGAACGCGTACAGCGCCATGATCAGGAAGTGGTCGGCCGGGACGAGGGAGGAGAGAAGCATCACTTCCTTCCCGTTGCGATGTCGTAGGCGTCGAGCATGAGGAGCAGGTTCATCAGGCCGGCCGTCAGCAGGAAGGCGCATCCGTACTCGTAGGTGACGGAGAGGATCGACCCGCTCGGGTTGGTCGAGATCAGGCGGGCGGCAACGTTGAGCAGGCCGGCGCCGTAGACCGCGAAGGTCGCGAGGATCGTCAGCGGCTGCCCCGGCTCGGGAGAGTAGAGGCGGCCTTCGAACGACATCCCCAGCAGGAACGTCGCCGTGACGATCAGTGCGTAGAGGAGCGAGGTCCCCCGGCGGCCGACGGCGAAATGCCCCAACCCCGGGAAGACCCAGGCGAGGATCGCCGCGACGAGCCCGGGCGGGCCGCGGCGCGGGACCGCCGCTGGCGAGGCCGGAGCCGCGGGCGGCGGAGGGGGCGGAGCGGACGGAGGCGGCGGAAACGCCGACTCGCTCACGACGCCGCCTTCGCGAAGAGCGGCCGCAGCCTCTGGAGCGTCGCCGAGTGCTCTTCGGGAATGATCCGGGTGCCGGCCGCGACCGTCATGAAGTTCGTGTCGCCGTTCCAGCGAGGGACGACGTGGACGTGGTAGTGGCCCGCCACGCCGGCTCCCGCGGCCGAGCCGAAGTTGATCCCGACGTTCAAGCCGTCCGTATGGTACTCGGAGACCAGGATCTTCTCGGCGCGCGCTATTGTGGCGATCAGCTCGGAGAGAGTCGAGCCGTCGGATGACGACAGCCACCCCTCGTGGGCGTACGGCGCGACCATCACGTGGCCGTTGGTGTAGGGATAGCGGTTCAGGATCACGAACACTTTCTTGCCGCGGAAGATGACGAGCGACTCGTCGCGCTCCGGGGCCTTCGCGGCCTCGCAGAAGATGCAGCCGCCGCTCTTGTCAGCCACGAGGTATTCGTAGCGCCACGGGGCGAAGAGGACGTCGGGCATCTCGTCCCGGACTCAACGATTGATCAGTTCTTTCAATTCCTTGCCCGGCTTGAAGTACGGGATCTTCTTGGCGGGCACGGCGACCTTCACGCCGGTCTTGGGGTTGCGGCCCATCCGGGCCCCCCGCTCCCGCAGCCGGAAGGAGCCGAAGCCGCGCAGTTCGATCTTCTGCCCTTCCTTGAGTGACCGCACGATCGCGTCGAACACCGTGTCCACGATCGTCTCCGCCTGCTTCTTCGTGACGTCCGTCGCCACGGCGACCCGTTCGATCAGCTCGGCCTTCGTCATCGCAGTTTTCTCCGCTTCTCGGTCCATCAACTCTCGGAAGCCGCGTCCTTCTTCTTGCGGGTCCTCTTTTTCTTGGCGCCGCCCTCTCCCTCGCCCTCGACCGCCACCGGCGCGGCAGCCTGGGCCGTTTCGACCTCCGCCGCGGGCGGAGCCTCCGCGGGCTGCGGAGTGGCCTCCTCGGCTGCGGAGGCGGAGGCACCGGGCTCGACGTTCAACGCCGAAAGGCCGACCTTCATCTCGCCGTCGTCGATGCGAAGGATGCGCGCCCGGACCGGGTCGCCCTCCTTGAAGTGATCCTGGGGCTTGTCTCCCCGGGGAATCCCGGTCTCCGAGACGTGCATGAGCCCTTCGATCAGCCCGTCCACCTGGACAAAGACTCCGAAGTCGGCGATGCGGGTGACCGTCCCCTCGACGACCTCTCCGGGCTGGTGCTTCTCCTTGAAGGTCTGCCAGTCATTGGGCTGGAATTCCTTGATCGAGAGCGAAATCCGCCGGTTGTCCTGGTCGATCGACGTGATGATCGCCTGGACGTCGTCCCCTTTCTTCAACACCTCCGAGGGATGCTTGATCCGCCGCGTCCACGACATGTCGGAGACATGGACGAGGCCGTCCACGCCCTCCTCGATCTCGACGAACGCGCCGAAGTCGGTCAGGTTGCGGACTTTTCCGGAAACGGAGTCGCCGACCTTGTACTTTGACAGAACGCTCTCCCACGGATCGGGCAGCGTGTCCTTCAGCGACAGCGAAATGCGCCGCGCGTCGCGGTTGACGTCGGAGACGATCGCCTCGACCGTGTCGCCCGGCGACACGACCTTGGCCGGGTTCTTGACCTTCTTGGACCACGACATCTCCGAGACGTGCACGAGGCCCTCGACGCCCTCCTCGAGCTCGACGAAGGCTCCGTAGTCGGTTACGTTGGTCACGCGCCCGGAGACGCGGGAGCCCGGTGGGTACCGGTCGGGCACGTGCGTCCACGGGTCCTCGGTCAGCTGCTTGGTTCCGAGCGAGACGCGCTCGGTCTCGCGGTCGAACTTCAGGACGACGACGTCGATCTCGTCCCCGACCTTGACGAGGTCGGAGGGGTGGTTGACCCGGCCCCACGACATGTCGGTCACGTGGAGGAGCCCGTCCAGGCCGCCGAGGTCCACGAACGCGCCGTAGTCGGTCAGGTTCTTGACCGTGCCCCGCAGGACCCGGCCCTCCTCGAGGAGCTGGAGCGTCTCCTTCTTCTTGGCCTCCTGCTCGATCTCGACGACCGCCTTGCGCGAGAGGACGATGTTGCCGCGCTTCTTGTCCACCGAGATGACCTTGAAGTCGAGGTCGCGGCCCCGCAGCGACTCCAGGTTCTTGATCGGCTTGACGTCCACGAGCGACCCGGGCAGGAAGGCCTTGACGCCGATGTCCACGGCCAGGCCGCCCTTGATGCGGTCGATGACGCGGCCTCGGACGGTCGAGCCGGACCGGTAGGACTTCTCGACCTCGTCCCAGACCTTCATTTTCTCGGCTTTGTCCTTGGAGAGGACGACGTAGCCGTTCTGGTCCTCGGTTCGCTCGAGCAGAACGTCCACGGCGTCCCCCGGCTTGACCATGACGTTGCCGGAGAAGTCCGTGAACTCGGAGACCGGGATGATCCCCTCGGACTTGTACCCGATGTCCACGATGACCTCCGAGGGCGTCACCGTCAGGACGCGGCCCCGGATGATCTGTCCTTCCTGCAGGTTCTTGAAGGAGTTTTCGTACTGGGCGAGGAGGTGCTCGTACTCCTGCGGCGACAACTCCTGTTCTTCGGTTTCTGTCTGTGTCGGTCCGGCGCGCCGGCCTCCCTTATCGTTATCCGCCGTCATGAACCAGGGCTACCCCCTACTAAGTATTTGAGAGCCAAAAATATATCCTATGGGGACACGGAAGCCGGAGTCAAATCGCGATCACATCGAGCCGCGCACGCGGCGCTCGATCTCGGCCGCGACGGCCGGGGCGTCCCGGTCCCCGGAATCCACCAGGACGTACGTCTCGTCGCAGGTCAGGGGGCTTTCGGCGCGGTTGGCGTCGTCGAAATCCCGCTTTTCCATCTCGGCCAGGACGTCGGCCTGACTCTGGGGGGTGCCCCTCGCGTCCAACTCCGCCGCCCGGCGCCGGGCCCGCACAGGCAGGGGCGCCGTCAGGAAGAACTTGTGGGGGGTGTCCGGGAAGACCTTCGTGCCGATGTCCCGCCCTTCCATCACTCCCCCGCTCTCCGCGGCCAGGCGCCGCTGCTCGGCGACCAGCCTGCGACGGACTCCCGGGATCGCGGAGACGGCGGAGGCATAGCGGGAGATCTCCGGCTCTCGGATGGCCTCGGTGACGTCCTCGCCGTTGACGGTGACCCGCATCCGCGCGCCCGTCTCGATCCCGAGCGAGAGGGATTCCGTCAGGCGGACGACCGCCTCGGGCTCCTCGATGGGAAGCCGGATGCCGGACCGCCGCGCCGCGAGGCCGATCGCGCGGTACATCGCGCCGGTGTCGATGTAGGGAACGCCCAGCCGCTCCGCCAGCATCTTCGCGACGGTGGACTTTCCCGCGCCCGAGGGTCCGTCGATGGCGACGATGACCGGACGCGTCATTCGCCGGCGCCCGGCCGGGCCTTCTCGCGTGGCCGGCGCGATCTCGACGCGCGGAGGGACGCCTTCAGCGAGGCGACCTCGGCTTCCGAGAGGCGTCGGTGCGCGCCGGATGGGAGCCCGTCGTCGCGGACCGGGCCGATCGCCACCCGCTTCAACTTCGAGACCGGGTGCCCGATCCCCTCGAACATCCGGCGGATCTGGCGGTTGCGGCCCTCCGTCAGGACGACCCGGAACCAGGTGTTGCCCTCTTCGCCACGGGCCGTCTTCGAGATGCGCTCGACCGTAGCCGGCCTGGTCCGCCGGCCTTCGATCGGGACGCCGCGGCGCAGGCGATCCAGGTCCTTCTCGGCGGGCTGGCCCGAGACCTTGACCCGGTACTCCTTGGGGCATTCCGAGGCCGGATCGGTCAGGTCGCGGGCGAGGTCGCCGTCGTCGGTCAGGAGGAGCAATCCCTCCGTCTGGACGTCCAGCCGCCCGACCGGCTTCATCCCGCGCCGGAGGCCGCCCGGCAGGAGATCCAGCACCGTGTCCCGGCTCTCCGGGTCCCAGACGGTCGTGACGTATCCGCGGGGCTTGTTGAGCAGGATGTAGGTCCGATGCGAGGGCCGGTGCGGGACGCGCTTGTCGCCGACGCGGATCGAGTCCTTCTCCGGGTCCGCGCGGTCGCCCAGGCGCGCGACCTTCCCGTTGACGCGGACGCGCCCCTCGCGGATCCACTCCTCGGCCTCGCGCCTCGATGCCATGCCCGCCTGAGCGAGGATCTTCTGGATTCGGATCCCGGAGATTTCGGATTTCGGATTTCGGATTTCGGATTTGGGGGACATCACCTCAATCCTCGGAGTGTCCCTCGTCGTCGTCGAGCTCGTCTTCGTCCTCGTCTTCGTCTTCGTCGTCGTACTCTTCCTCGTCGTCTTCCTCGTCGTCCTCGCCGGGAGCGCCCATCGCTCCGAGCGGAGGCAGTGGGGGCGACTCCGACGCAAGAGGGGTCGCGACGGTCGCCGCCATGTCCTCGGCGAGCTCCTCGGGCCTGGGCAGCTCTTCGAGCTCTTTCAGGCCGAACCGGACGAGAAACTCGGGCGTCGTGCGGTAGAGAAACGGGCTGCCGACGACCTCCTTCCTTCCAGCGGTCGTGATGAGCTTCTTCTCGAAGAGCGTGTTGACGACCGAAGAGGAGTTGACGCCTCGGATTTCCTGGATCTCCGGGAGGGTGATCGGCTGGCGGTACGCGATGATCGAGAGCGTCTCCAACGCCGCGAGCGAGAGGCGGCTGCGCTCGGCGACCTCGTGGTACTTCCGGAGGAGCGAGTCGAACTCGGGCCGCGTGACGTAGCGCCATCCTCCGGCCACCAGCTCCAGCCGGATCCCCCGGTCGGGGGACTCCGACTCCTGGCGCAGCGATTCGAGCGCCTCCGAAACGGCTTCCCGCGTCGCCTCCACCGCCTCCTCGATCTCCTTCTCGGAAATCGGGCGAGAGGAAGAGAAGAGCAGGGCTTCCACGCCCGCCCGGATCTTCGTCCAGCGGGTCTCCTTCGGGCGCGGCGGCTCCGGCTGTTCGACCGGGCTCGGGAGCTCTTCCGTCATCGCTTACCGGTAAGTATCCCGCACCTGTTCCGCCGAGAACGGGACATCGGTGCGGGTGGCGTGGATCTCGGCGAACGGCGCGGGCTGGAAGATCCGGACGACGCCCAGCCGGATCAGCTCGAGGGCCGCGAGAAACGCCGTAACGGCCTCGGCGCGGTAGCGCATCGTGCCGAGGAACTCGAGAAGGGGAAGGGTCTTCTCGGCGTCGAGCCTCGCCAGCAGCTCCTCCATCTTCTCGCGGACGGAGAAGCGAAGGTGCCGGATCTCCATCGCCGGCGGGTGCGCGAGCCTGTAGCGCTCGGTGACGAGGCGGAAGCCCTCGATCAGGTCGAAGAGGGAGACCTCGAGCGTGACGTTGTCACCCGCGGCCGGAAGCTGCATCTCGGGGCGCGGCCACAGCCCCGCCCGGAGCGAATCGATCTCGTGGAGCGACTCGGCCATTCGCTTGAAGCGCTCGTACTCGAGCAGGCGCCTCGCGAGGTCCTGCCGCGGGTCCTCTTCCGGCGCGCCCGGCGGGCGAGGCAGGAGCATCCGCGACTTGATGTAGATCAGCTCCGCGGCCAGGGCGACGTACTCCGAGGCGACGTCGAGGTCGAGCTCCTGCATCGCGTCGAGGTACGCCGTGTACTGCTCGGTGATGCGGGCGATCGGGATGTCGGTGATCGAAACCTGGTTGACCCGGATCAGGTGGAGGAGCAGGTCGAGGGGACCGGAGAACGCGTCGGTCGCGACCGGCGGAAGGGCGCTCTGGGACTCGGTCTCGTCCGCCATCACTGCCCGGTGATCAGGCGGATGACGAGGTACTGGAAGGGCCGGAAGATCCGCCCGAGTACGGGAGTCGAGATCAGCAGGATCAGGATGACGAAGCCGAACGGGGCGATCGCCGCGTAGAGCCTTTCGACTCCGGGCCCGCCGAGCGACCGAACCACGCCGCTGCCGTCGAGAGGCGGGATCGGGAGCAGGTTGAAGATCGCCAGGCTGACGTTGACGAGGCAGAAGAAGAAGAGCAGGTAGGTGATCGGGGCCAGCGCGCCCGGCGCGAAGCGGTTGCCCTGCAGCGCCTCGGCGAGGTCCAGCATGGCGTTGGGAACCGTGCGCCGGATGACGATCATGATGACGATCCCGATGGCCGCGAGCAGGAGGTTCGACAGGGGCCCGGCCGCGGAGACGACCAGGTTGGCCAGGCGCGGGTTGCGCGTGTTGCGGAGGTTGACGGGCGTCGGCTTGGCCGCTCCGAAGATCATTCCCGAAAAGATGTAGAGGATCAGCGGCAGCAGGATGCTGCCAAAGGGGTCGATGTGGCGGATCGGGTTCAGGCTGATCCGGCCCTGGTCGCGCGCGGTCGTGTCCCCGAACTGCAGCGCGGACCACGCGTGCGCGGACTCGTGGAAGGAGATCGCGAAGAGGATGACCGCGAGCTGTATCGCGAAATCGACGACTTTGTGAGTCAACGCCGCAAATATACCGGAAGGGTCACCCCGTGAGGACGAACGTGAGAAGCAGCACGGTCACTGGGAATTGAGCCTCCAGTCGTACGGAAGGAACTCGACCTTCCAGTCTTCCGGGATCGGCTGGATCCGGTACTTGTTGGCGAAGGCGATGAGCGAGGGCGCCTTCTTCAGGAAGTCGTCCCTGTAGAATTCGAGGATCTGGTTGAACCGGACGGTCTTCTTCTCGGGATCGAGCCGGACGTTTCTCTCCTCCCCGAAGAAGTACTGGGTCGTCGCCTGGAGCTCCGCGTCGAGAATCTCCGCCCGGAAGGGCTCCCGGGGAAGCCGCGGGCACCCCTTCGCCATGCAGTTCAACGCGGCGTGGATCCTCGGGTCCCCGAGCGGCCGGATGACCTTGTTCTCGAGGTCGTACAGGGAAATGTAGCCGCCCCCGAGGAGGAAGTGATCGCGATAGAAAAACCGAACTCGGACCGCGTGCAGGTCCGGCGGCATCCCGGAACGGATCGCGTTGAACATGGCCAGGGCGTTGTAGGCGTTGATCAAGTACGCCATCTGAAGCTCCCGGGTCGGGAACCGCCCGGGATCAGACCCCGGGCTGACCCGCGAGAGGTACTCGACGTAGGTCTCGAGGTCCGCGGGGTCCTTCGCCACTCCGGCGAAGTCGATCCGCCCCTCCCCGTCCACGAATCGGGAGAGGACGGCCGCCCAGGCTCGGTCCGGGTCGGCCGGGGCGATCGCCGCCGCCTTCGGAGGGGGTACCTGGACCGCGCAACCGGCGGCGCCGGAGACGGCCAGGAGAGCGGCGGCCGGCAGCGCAGCCCGAAGCAAACGGCTCGTACGCATCGGCTTTCGGCGATCATTATGTCCGCAGGAGGCGACAATGCGCGCCAGGCCGGTCCCGTCCCCCGTAACCTTCAGACCCTGCTGGCGTCTCCCCTGATGCCGTGCCGGTCGGATCATGAATAACCCGGGGGTCGGACAACCGACCGACCGGACGCTGCTGGAAAGGATCCGCCGGGGGGACACGAGCGGAGCGGCAGAGCTCTTCGAGCGCTACGCCCCGGCTCTCCTCCGGTTCACGGACCGTCTCCTCTCGGACCGCGGCACGGCGGAGGAAGTGACGCAGGAGGTATTCGTCAAGGTGATCTCGAGAGCGCACCAGTACGACGGCCGGGCGGAGGTCTCCTCCTGGCTCTTCGCGATCGCGGCCAACGCCTGCCGCGACCGCAAGCGCCGGGACCGCCGCGCGACGATCGTCCCGCTCGAGGCCGTCCCCGAACCCGCCCAGAAGGGGGAAGGGGTCGAGAGCGCGATCGGCGACCGCGAGCGGCGCGACGCCGTCCGGCGCGCCCTCTCGGCGCTCTCGGAAGAGCAGCGCGAAGCGCTCGTCCTCGCCCGCTATCACGGACTGCCCTACGCCGAGATCGCGGAGGTCCTCGGGATCTCGGTCGGGGCCGTCAAGACGAGGATCTTCCGCGCCGTCGAGGCGCTGAAGATCCGTTTTTCGGAAGGAGAAGCCTCATGGAATGCAGCGAACTGACCGCGCTCGTCGTCGGCGACCTGACCGGCGAAACGAACGAGGAGGCGAGAGAACGGCTTTCCCGCCACCTCTCCTCCTGCGCACAGTGCCGCGAAGAGAAGACGCGGATCGAGTCCGCCTGGCGGCTGCTCGGCCAGGACGCCGACGCGCCGGTCACGTCGGACTTCCGCCGCGCCTCGCTCGCCCTGATCGAGGACGAGATGATCCGCCGGAGG
>Ga0126379_10000576_pt1 | contig 20509 bp, 25 predicted proteins | sample PanSoiMetPlot_24_FD_92640 | JGI IMG/M metagenome (GOLD analysis project Ga0126379, IMG submission 92640) | Tropical forest soil microbial communities from Panama - MetaG Plot_24 | ecosystem: Environmental > Terrestrial > Soil > Tropical forest > Bulk soil | place: Panama | collected 2016-02-17
CCTGTAGTAGAGCGTCTGTCCAATATTCACACCATCCGCCTATTGCATGCAGCGATGGGATTATGCACTGAATCAGGGGAATTCATGGATATGATGAAGAAGCATATCCTGTATGGCAAGTCTCTTGATGAAGTGAATTTGAAAGAGGAACTCGGAGACTTGGAATGGTATGTAGCACTCGCGATTGATGAACTGAAAACTACCTTCGGTATCATCTTCGAGACTAACATACAGAAACTACGCGCTCGTTACCCTAACAAGTTTACAGAGCAAGATGCTCTGATTAGGAATTTAGATAATGAGCGACGAATCCTCGAAAGTGGTGAAGATTCCTCCAAGTGACGTATGGCTAGGTAGCTGTCCAATTTGTGGAAAATACATTTGGAAAAGCTATCAAGTCCACCCTTCAACAGAACACTTGAAAGCAGTATACAAGTGTATTGAATGTAAGGAGTTGATAGATGGCGAGCAAATCATCCCCTTCTGACCCTGGAACGTTTCAAGACTTCGTGAACGAAGTCCGAGACTTAATGGAAAGGAATGCTGAGAAGAAAGGCTATAACGACACAGGAGTAGAGGGACAGAACGAACTATACGAATTCGTTCAGGGTATGACAGGAAGTGATTCTCACGCTCTTGGTGAAATCGTTTATAAAGTCGTTCGCTTTACTCGCAAACGCGATAGAAGCGACCTCACCAAGATTGCAGCATGGGCGTATTTAATCTGGCGTCACGGTCTTACCGAATCCTCGGGACAGAAGGGCCGGTAACTCCGAATAGTTGTAGTAGCCAGAGAACAACTACTACCACAACTACTACTCTGATGATGACTTTAATCGGCGGAGACATTGGGACGTATGTCTCTAACAGATAAAGTGCAACACCAAGAATCACCAGAACTAGAACTAGTCCTATCAGGGTCATTCCGGAACTCCGTTTCCGAAGCACGTAAACCCGTATTTAGCCATACCAGTAGCAGCGTCGATGGCATCCTGTGAAGTGGCAATGCCACCATTGTAGAACCACGTAGCTACTGTCTCGTATACATCAATTGCGATGTATTTGTTCACTCCTGCCAAGTAGTAAGGTGTTTGGGGTCCAATTAAACAATTTGGCCCCAATAGCCTTGTCGCAATTTGCTGTGAGCCTTCCCCTATAACTTGGATTGGAAACGCCTCAGCCTCTAGGCTGAAATGGTCCAATATACCAAGTTTATCAGGTGCCCAATCCGCAGGACCATTTCCTAGATGTATATAACCCCACGCACCAGGAGGCCCCGCGAATTCAGTATCTAGTTGTGCATTATCCCCTAGGACTGCACGCATCTTTCTAAGCATATCGATTGTCTGTTGTGGACTCCAGTCTGGAAAACAGCCATCCATTCCAGTAGACCACAATACACTGTCGATATGCTTGTGCAATCCATTAGCAATGCGGTCGAGATTATCCATCCCATACCGCCAGCCGTATGTAAATCCATTAGGGTCATATCCCTGACCATCAAACGCGAGTTTGACGATAGGAACAAGTCCCTGCCTTTTTACCCAATCAATAATATTCGAAAAAGTCCCCAAATCCTGCATAAAATCAGTGCCAGGAACAGGGTTATTTCGATAATTAACAGCAATAGCGATATTATAGTGAGTGCTACCAGCACGCTTCGCACGCGCAATCCAATCCAGAGCTTTTGGCTCGTTGTGTAGTATGAGCCAATTTATCATTAGCTCGAAGATGGGGTTGTTGTCTGCATCATACAGGTTGCACAGATTTGCCTTCACATTTATGATGCGGTCACGTGAAGGCTTTTTAAAAGATGGGGTTAGTGAAAGTGGATAATTCTGATTAGTAGCTCCCAACGTCAGTTGAGCATAATAGTTAACGTAATTGGCAGCCTGAACATATACTTCTACCGGAGTATTGTCAGGGACCCAATTGAACAGGACGTAACCGTCACCGTTCGTAATACCTTCTGCTAATAGTGTAGGTGGTCCTTGATGTTGCTGAACTACCTGCACTACTGCATTCTTTACCGGACCCGCTGAGTCCGTGCATATGAACGCAATTGCATGCATTATTGTTCTCTCCCGTAGGTTTGTGAACCCATTCCCACACTAGCTAAGAAAGCTGCTAATGCCTTCTCTTGTGGAGGTGTAGTTTCATCCTGATACAAGTCGTAAACATCCTGAAGTAGCATCGGGATGAATCGTTGTGCTATTGAATTATCGAAAAGATTTTCTCCCTTACCTCCGAGGGGATTAACAGAAGTGAAGTTCATAGGCTTACCAGAAAGCTCTTTCTGACCAGCCAATAAACCCCATCCAAAGTTAATAATAGGATTAGTTTTAGACCTAAAGAATCTGCTCAACACATCAGCGCGAGTGGAGCGTCCAAACTTCGGGTCAAATAGATTATATTCCTGCTCAGTAGTGGTAGACTTCATTCTACCGCCGACTCCTGGTAATCCGATAGCTTCAAGATTAGGCATGAGTCTTTGAGCAGCTACGATATACTGCTGGAATCCACCATAGGGGTCGATTCTAGTATCACCAAATTTAACCTTGCCAGCATCACTGCTTGCAATGTCAGTTTCAACGTTAGCACCTGCCATTTTCATCATGGTAGTAAAGGTGCCTGTTGCTCCTGCTACCGCGAATAGAGACTTTAATGCCTCTTTCCTCGCGATAGGATTCAATCCCACATAATACATGGGATTCATCATTTGGATTCTTGATGCCATAAGGCGTGGTGAGAAGAATACGTTTGCAAGATTCTTCGCAGCACTACCTTCTAATGGCCCTAATGAACCCCGACCAGTAGCAGTATTAACTACCGTTGCCAAGTCTTTAGCAAGCGGCAGATTATTCCGCATATTCATTCCAGAGAATGCTTGATACTCATTGACCATGCTCTTAAAGACATCGGCACGAGTCTTATTGAGGAATAGTGAGTATGCACGTTCAGAAGCTCGGACACCAGGAATTTTATCTAGCAATCCTCCAGAACCCATAGTTTCTTCACGTGTCATTCCTTTCATATTAGTAAGTTTAAGCCCTGATTCTTCGGCGAATGAAGGCTTCACTTGTCCCACGGCATTTATCTTCTTTTGGAACATTGGGTCAGAAGTAATTTCCTTCATTGCATTATTATAGAAATCTTCCTTCCCAAATGCCTTGACCATTTCAGGAAGATTCTGCCAGAATTCCTTACGATGGATTAATCCAAGCCCCTGTCTAAATGGGGCTGACATATCCATTGATGCCATTAGTTCGCGAGGAACGTTAGCGATACGCGCAGCAATATTGGAAGTCTCCTCTGGTGTTTCAGGTATATCTACCATTGGAGAATCCTTAGTTTTTGTCCACTTGATTTTGCCGCTATCATCAAGACTAACGTCAAATCCTAATTTAATAGCATTACGTAGTTTACCAAAGTTCATTTGGTCAGGAGACATATGAACTTCAGTTCCTACGGGCATTTCTCTGTATTTAGCGAATGGGTCTACTACTCCTTCAGGTAATGGTGCTCCCTTTTTAGGAGCAGCTTTTGGCTTCTCACCAAATAGATTTAATTGTGGGTCTTCTGCTGGTAGTTTAACCGTTACGTCTTTGAGTTCCGGAACGGATACACCAGCACTATTCTTGGTGGAAACTTTAGGTCCGTTAGGCGTAGATTTAGGTGCTTCCTCAGCCGCTTCGGTTGCAGCTTTTCCAACAGAACCAACAGGTGTATGAGCCATTGCAAGACCACCACCCGCCATTTCTGCAAGTCCTTGTGCTCTCTCCGATAATGTACTATCCGGATGAAGCACATTAATAGCACCATGTGCAACCAAAGGTGCGCCCACAACTTTATTAGCAAAATTTGCTGCGTTAGCCAGCGTTGAAAATCCAGTTTTACCCGCAGCATATTCCGCTCCGCCTAATCCTATAGTTGCAAGCGATAGTGGACTAGTAAGACTACTCGCAATATTACCTAGACCTTCCGTTGCTCCTGCTGCGAATCCCTTGGCTCTAGCACGGAGTCCAGAGAGATAACTATCGTCAGCATTAACAGGTTGGTCAATGTAGTCAGCAACAGACTTAGCAAAACGCGATGGAGCATCAGTAAGTGGGTCACTAATAGCATGCCATGTCCTGCTGATTAATCCTCCTGGTTTAACAGTCGGTTTATCAGGAAAATCCGATACATCAGGAAAATCCGATAAATCCGGCTTACTTCCAGAAGTCCCTACTGGAGTATCAGGCTGGTCCGGAAAATCATCCAGTGCCATTACTGCACTCGCTTGGTCCTAATAGCATGTTCAATATTAGCAGTAGTGACTGGTAGTCCATTATCTCTCAGGAATTGCTCAGCCCTTTTATTAATATCGCCAGTATCACCACCCGTTTTACCGGAAGGTGTTCTAGCAGGAGGTTCAGTCCCCAGATTAGGAGTATTAGTAGGAGTATGAGAAGCGACGGGAGTATTAGCATCGCCCCCATAAATATAGTCGTTAATTTTCTTGAAGTCTGCCGCCGATGGCTTACCACTAGTAATCCAGTCATTCGGTCCAGCAGGCGACGTAACTTTAAAGTCAGTTCCGCTACCCAACTGGATGTATTTTCTGAGGTCTGGATTTTCAGTAAATAGTTTCTGAGCCGCATTAAAACGTCTAACGCGAGCTTCATAAGGAGTCTCTGGTTTTGAACTTCTACCCGCAGGGTTAGACCTTGGTGTAGGAGTTCCACCGGGAGTATCAGTTCTTTTCTCACCAGTGATTTCGTTATACATGAAAGTCTCACCCTGTGGTGTAGTATAAGGCTTCCATCCTCTAGTTTCAGCAATAGCTTCGCGTCCACCCTGTCTAGTATTTTCTACAGTAACCGCACCAGCAGTGCGAGCACCAATTTCTTTCATAGTATTTTCATGAGCAAGATTCATCTGGTCAAGTTTCGTCATATGACCAGTAGGAATGCCCAAATCTTCTACTTTTCCACTAGCAGGGTCTGCAACTTTTACAGTCGCGCCAGTGAAATCAAACTTCGCATTAGGATGCATTGCTTTGTATTCATAAACGTTCGCGCGATGCTCACGAATTTCAGCATTTCGTGCATCATTCTTCTCTTTAGCATCCTGGGCATGCTGTCTCAGTTCCTGAGAAACAGTCTGATATGCTAAAGTTCGCTCATTAATATTATTGGCCTTTTCAAGATTAGCCGCAGTTTGTGCTGGACCAATCTGATTCTTCCAATCCGACTGTTTTTCAAGTAGTGGCTTGTCAATAGTCTGTTTACCAAATTCGATAGCCTGTGGATTGAATCGAAATCCTCGACCGCGTGGGTCAAAGCTATTTCCAACAGCCGCTAACATTCCTCCCAACATACGTAGCTTGGTAGGATGATAATCTTCCTGTTTGGGATAACTTCCAACCATAGCATTGAAACGGTCTTCAGCAGTAGTATCAGGATGATAAAGCTCGCGCATTCGAGCGCCAGCATCATATCCACTAGTAGGGTCAGACGCAATAGCAGTAGGTGCAGATTGTGGAGGTGGAATAGAACCCATTCCAAAATCTACTGCTGATGGCGGTGCCATAGTTCCAGTAATACCACCCTGTGATGGAAGGTCATTACCAATCATCGATGGGTCATTTTGCCCACCGAAGATATTACGCATCCGTAGCATTTGCATGAAATCCATTAGAGTAGCCCCGCGATAGTTCCGCCAATCCCTAATGCTTGCTGCCACCACGGAGTGCCTTGGTCTCCCTTATTAGCACCATATGCACTCAGCTGCGTATTCAGTAGGCCAAGGCCATAGTTGTTACGGGCGTTCTGCATATCGTTACGCAGACCATAACCCTGCAACATTTGATTACCGAACATCGAAGACATTCCGGGAGTAGTTCCATACAGACTAGCCTGTCCACCCATTGAGGCAAGCTGACTCTGACGGAGATTTTGTAGGCTCTGTTCCGAGAGCTGTTGTGCGCGCAAATCCGCGTCTTGGTTCGCAAGGGAGGCTTGCAATTGCCTTCCAGCTTCCTGTGAGGCCAGCCCTCCGATGTCGCCCCCGACTCCTCGAATGCCCGCCGCTCCCGCAAGTCGGCCGCTTCTGATGTCTTCCGCTAGTTGTGCGTTGACACCTGTCATTGCATCAGCCATTTGACCTGGTAGGTCACGTTGTGCACGGCTTGATGCAGCAATATAATTAGCAGCGCCTCCACCACCTGCTAAAGCATTAGCTCTATCAAGGTGTGCTTGGGTATTAGCATAAGCAGCCCTAATAGGACTAGTCCCTCTAGCACGTAGTTCCTGAATATCTGTAGGTGAGTAACCACCTGTTTGGGCGAATTCTCTATACGTGGGCAATGCCTCGCGTAGAATTCCATAGGATTCGCCTAATTCCTGCGGACGACTCGCAGTAACATTTTGAAAGTTGAATTTCGTGGGACCACCGAGATTATTCCGGAAATTCTCGTATGCCCCCATGATATTGCCGTAATCCTGCGTATTTCGCTGCACGGCATTAGTATAGTTGTTAGTCATCCCCTGACTTACAGGGGTAAATTCGTTTTCAGTAGGGGATGGCCCACTCGCATTTTGTGTGTATGCGGACTGAGCCTGATTGATTACATTCTGCGGGGGTGCAGGTGCTTTTTTGCCCATCAGGGTATCCTCAGTTTTAATGCCCTGTCACAATCAGAGAAACCATGCTGTTTCAGATGGTCTGCATAATCGTCATTATTGACGAAAGCATATACATCTCTGATTCGATTCACCTTAGCGGTGAATGCTATACACTGCTGGGCTTCCACTAAAGCCTTGCCGATTTTTATTCGGCTTTTCTCCTTATTTGTTACTAAGACAGCCTCGCCCACTTTCTCTAAGGCGCCAGCCATCACAATTTCTTCTTTATCATCCTCAATTACAAATGCATTAAGCATCTGTCCAAATTGAGGAAGTTCAAATTCTGAATAGTGAGCTTTATGTAATCTCTCGATTTCGCGCAAATCTTCGAGACGTAAAGCTCTAATTCTAATCGCCATATTAGGCGAGCACGTCTTCGTCGCCGTCAATAGTCAGAACAAGAACGTTATTAGTTCCCGCGAGTGCTTGGATAATTTCAGCAGCTTCCAGAACGTAATAACACATTGCATCAAGAATTGAATTGGCAGGAATGCTGAAAGCATCGTAAATACGTGTTGCAGCAGCATCCGCACCAATTGACATAGTGAACGTCACAGCACTACCAGAAGGATTCTGGACGTGAATATGACGAAGAATACCACGACGGTTAGAACCTACTGTGTATTTCGTCGCAGCAGCATTACTAACCTGCGCGGGACCAGCCATTCGTTTTGCTATTCTCATGGAAGCCTCTGAACGTATACACCCGCAGAAGTTGCGTTTAGTATTGCGCTACCGACGAATGGGATTTCCCAACTATCCGAGCTTCCGTCAATACCTGCTGGTCCCATTGGACCCATTGGTCCCGGTATGCCTTGAGGACCAGGTAATCCTTGTAGTCCATCACTACCATCTTCTCCGTCTCTCGGAAAGACAGTACCAGTAGTAATAGTAGTGAAACTAGTGCTCCCACCCCCACCACTACCAGAAACAGCAGTGATATTAGTGTTAAGTTCATTTACGCCCTGTCTCACTGCATCAATGAGTTGGTTAATAACCTGAAACAGGGGTTGATTTTTCTGCTGTAAGCCCGACGTTAAAAGTTGGGACTTCAGTCTATCTAATTGTGGAATAATCTGAGCCATTTACTGCGGATACTCCTGAACGACAGGCTTCGCGTAAATAATAATGCGATTAATGTGAAAAACTTCATTGATAGCAGTAGTTTTCCCCTCAAGTCGAATTCTCTGAGATTGAAAGTTCCACAATCTCATAGGTTCGATACGAGTGGTTGCTGCCATAACTAGTGGAACAGCATTCTGAGTTTGAACTTGGTCCAAATCAGTCAAAGTTAGCCGCAGATTCCCCGCGCCTTTGACGCGAAGTCTTGTAGCTACTATATGATGTTCAAACTCTCCGCCGCCGGGCACATTATCCTCCTACGTAACCAGTTTTCCACGTTGGGTCTGGTATTTGAACGTCTAAAGTAGTCTGACCCGCTTGTCTGTCAATGAGAGTATCGTTAGTTTTGCCTCCAATCAGCGTATATAGTCCGGAAGCGTCCTTTAACATCGTTATTGGAGCGTTTCCATTCAGAATTAATCCACCATTACCGATAACATTGATATCACCCGATGGCAATGACGGAGGAATCCACGGTCCATCACCAAAACAATAGGTGGAAACGTAAGTTCCATTCAATGCACCAGAAGTATCACCCGGTAACGCGAGGACTGTGTATGTAATACCGTTAGCATTTAGGCCAGATTGAACAGTAAAGGAATCAACACCAACTGCTGTAATACCAACAGTAGAAGTTGCCATCGAATCTGCAAGGGAACTATTGTTACCCGCATGAGATGGGTCACGGAAATAGCATTGCCCACCAGACGGTGCAATAGGACCAATGAAGATAAAGAATGGAACTCTACCTGATGCAACAGGCAGATTAATAGTTCTAGGATTCGAGTTATTGCCCACATAGGACATAACTTGAACCATTGATTGTGCGCCGCATCCTCCACCAGAATCACTACTACGCCATAGTGAACAACTAGTATTACCGTTGCCTGTATGTAAATCAGCAAAGGTATTCAAGATACCGGCAGCGAAATTAGCGCCATTTGCTTGTAGTCCGCCACCACCATTGATAGCGTTAATATTATTGCCAGTAGCCCCAGGGCCTCGCATAAAAGCCCCTAAGTTACCAGCAACTCCGTTGAAATCAAAGTGGAAGAATGCAAATTCTGCTAGAAAGTCTGCTGCAATTAGTGGATTAACTTGTGGTGTAGCAGATGACCCACCATGTGCGAATGCAGTACAGAGATTATACCGCATGCCAGGGTCACAGAAAAAGCAGACCTGATAATTGACGCCACTCACATTGATTTCAGATGAAGCAGCGCCAGTAACGCTCATTTTGAAGACTTGGTTGACGAAATCATACCAGAGTCTACAAAATGGAACAGTCTGAACGGAAGCGTTAGTCCATCCACCCAGACTTGCGCCAAACATCTTGTGACCACCTGCACCAGCAGTTAATGGTCTAATCCAAACAAAATGAGCGGGTGCGGGTAGAGTAAACTCCTGATACGTGCCATTTCCAGCATATGTAAATCCTCCCGAATACACTGGAACAGCAGGTTCAGAACCTAAGTATCCAAAGACAGAGTTATCATATCTACTATTATGTAAATACGATAATCTGCTCACTGGATAATCGAAAGTCGGGTCATCCTCCGCGGCCCATACACCTAGATACTCAATAACAGCCGCCATCATGTAAACTGTATCTGTGGCAGCGTTATTAGCTTTTTGATGTATTGCAACAAATGGCGTAATATCACCGGGGACGACTACACCACTCGGTAAATATGCCGCTTGTTGTGGTCCTGCAGCTACTTGTTGGTCTACAACTGATAGAACATCTGCTCCACCAGCAAGACTATATCCCAATTGTCCATCTGACCCATCTGAAGTCTTACTATACATGCAGATGAGACCAGCAATTGGCCCTAATACGTTCGCCAGACTATCTGGAACATCCGGCGGTAACATATCAAGAGTTGCTCGAATTTGCGCGTTTGCAGTAGTAGACGTTAATTCTGAAGTTCCAATAATTCCTGCTGGACCTTCTGTCTGATTACAAACACCAGTTCCAGCACCAGCAGGCGACCAATTTGTTTGTAAAACTGACCCACTAAATGAATAATGGGCACGAACATGAGAACCTAGTAACCAATCTAATGAGAAGAAAGAATTGGTAAATGTCAACTGTGAAGTGTCAACATTACCTGGTAAATCAGCATTAATCCAGTCATCCCAATCAATTTCATATTCAGTGTCTAGTGTAGTCCAAGTTCCGCCAATTTCACTACTATCATGGCGGCTATTGCTAGACATTCCAGTCATGCCCGAATTGGCATAAAAGACATTCACTCCATTAATATACATGGAGAATGCAGTAGGAGGTGAACCACTTCCATAACGTAGGAATAGGTCAATCCTGAACCATTCATTAAGAGTAGGAGTAAAAACTGCTCCTTTATCGACTAATGTGCCGATATTATCAATGTCTTGAACACGCAATTGACCAGCAGTAGAAAGTAATATTCCTGCACCAGCCGCTGCTGATGGGAATCCATGACATCGCCAAATAGGTTGAGGCTGAGTAGTAGGAAGTTTACGAACGCGAACATATACACGTTCCCACGAAACTCTTTGATTCGCAGGAGTTCTATATGTTACAACGTTCTGTGACCAGTTACTTCTGTTATTATTACCGCGCTGACAGAATCCTACAGCGCCAATAATACGTCCAGAGTCTCTAGTCATGGTCTGCTGAATAGCAGAACCACCTTCAAATGAAATTTCTCTACCAGCTATCCACCTACGTTGCGCGCAGGCTGTAGCCGGTGGAGATGCAGACGAACCATTACCAGCAGAAAGTGTTATGTTTCCTGACCATGTGAATGTCGCATCCGGCCCAGGAGGCCAAATAGAAGCAGGAGTGCCAGCTTGCCCCGAAATAAGAGTAGTAAGAACAGTATCATCAACAAATTTTCCCGTTGGTCCGGGAAATAGGAATTGATTACCAACAGTATACGGAAATACGAAGTAGATTCCTCGTGGAATCGTGCTCATATCTCCCGTTGGATATGGGTAGGGGATTCCAAACGTAGAGGCAGCCTGACGGGGAGTCATTTGTATGAAATTACTCCCCGCTGCTGCAACCGCTAAGTTATACTCATCAGGGTCACTGAAGAATATAACATAGTTCATGTAATACGGGATGGTCGACATTATTCTCCCAACGCTTCCCTAGCCATTTGCTTCAGATAAAGCGCGTTTTCTAGTGGGACGTATTTTCCGCCATCTTTAGAGTAAGTTGGAAGCACATAACGCGAAATGTCCTCAAGTGCTTCCCTAAATACCTGTTCTTTCGACTTCTTGGGTTTTTCAGGCATCAGAATTGACTGGATACCGTATACTTGGGTATCACTCTGATAATACTGCCAGCCTGCGGAACAAATGGAACGTTGGCGGCTGGAAATCTATCAGCCCACATCAACTTTCCATCAGAATCTCTGGTTACATAGTAACCGTAAATATTGCCCGGTGCTCCCGTTGATCCAGTGAATGTCCATTGCTGTGTAGTATTGTAACTACCACTTGTGGGAGAACCAGCAGTGATAGTCCAATTTGCAAAAGTGAGAGGAAATGATGAATAACCACCACCCGAGACTTCTGTATAGGTAGCAGCACTGTCACCAGGCCCAGGAGTTACGTTATTCGAGTACAATCGAATAGTCAGATTGTTATTTAGCCTCGAATTGATGACTTCTAATTCCTGCGCGTCATTTATGACTTGAGGCATCGTTATACCATGTCACAGCCGAGTAGAAGTTCACTGATATTAATCAGTGCGAGAGTGTTGACCTTGATTAAAAACGACCAAGGCCCCCATCTTATGTTCTTTGGGTCAAAACCGTTCGCATAATTAGCGTAGAGAACAGTTCTGTCGGTCAAAACACAGTAAAGTTTTTGACCCACAGAATCATTCACTATTTGAATCCTTCGATTATCAGTCTTGAAAGTCTGTGTAGCCCATTTCGAGGACACTTTCCACGATAATTCAGGCAAGATATACTTGCCATTCATCATAGTGAGGCCCAAATACGTGGCCACAATAAGATAATCGACGTTAGAACCACCAGAATCGACAACAGTAGCAATGCCATGAACCCCGCAGCCCATTGCATTATCAATAGTCGTTGGTTCCCAACTCGATGGAACGTCACCATTATCAACATATGACACCGTTTTGTTGCGTTTCATGATGTAAAGGACATCACGAAGTTCCGCAGCATTAGTTAGAGGATTTCCGTCCGGTTGGACACTAATTAATCCGTCGATTTGTGAGATAGCTTCCGGTTCGCCCGGTGCTGACACTCTTACGACAGAAATATTGTCATATTCAGCCCAAGAACACAGGCGATTATGATAAGTGCAGAGTCCAACTCCTGCAGGGATTTGCGAGAAGTTGTCGAGAAGATGAGAGGCATCATCAAGCAAATCAGCATCAAAAAATGACTGACCTGCCAAAACTGTTCCCACGTTGTTGGGAATAGTAGCTCCAGGTATAAAGAAAAGCTGGTATCCTGTCGGGTCTCCGTTGTATGACTGAATAACCTTAGATGCGACAATGTGCCTCTTAGTTACAAACGCATCAGGAGAAACTGCTACGTTTGAAAAGTCTACAGCATTAGCAGCTAGTGTAGTGAATGCGACTAATCCTCCGGGTGCCGTAAGATAGCCTGTATCAGTTTCAAATACATAACCAAAAATATGAACACCGGCATCAGTATGACCAGCAGCACCATTTGCAGCAGTAATATTGGTAGTCGGGCCAGCACCCGCAGCTTTTCGCGCAGCAGTGCCATCACCTTTGTATACGTAGAGGAATTGACTTTGCATTCCTCGTTCACGATTAAGGCCACCAACCAACTCCGTGATAAATGGGGTAATATAAGCGCGGCCATTATACGGAACGAAGCCAAAATCAAACATTCCGGCGATACTTAGAATTGGTCCGAAAATAGTAGCGGAGTCTACAACGTGATAAATATCACCATTGGCTCCGTTCTTTACTAGAACGATTAGTGTCTGTTTATCCGAGGTGGGATAGTTATACATTCTCAGAATATTCCCAACCGGAGCAGGAACACTCTGATGTATACCTATCCCATCTCGCGTTTCAAAACCTTGGGGACCATAAAACTGAACGTTATTACAGTCGGAAAAGTGGTCCATAGGGGTATTTTCCACGTCCCCACGTGCCCACAATCCGTTGAATTTTTCTAACGTTACAGGTTGATGGTCCCGCATGATTAACTATTCACCCGCCATGTGGTAGTAAATCTGAACGCAAATCTTACCAGCGGTCAGAGTGCCACCCGAGACAGTGAAAGTAATAGCAGTATCAGCAGCAACTTTCACTGCTGATGCAGCAGTCCAAACAGGGATTAGCGCCAAAATAGCGCCAAGAGTATAGGTGCCGACAGCAGTTGCACCCTTAAGTGCAGCGTTCTGAGCACCGCTTCCGAAACCGATTGCAATAGAAGCACCACCGCCGAGTGGAGCAACTACTACGTCAATCAGGCCACCAAATACAATGGCGCCTGCTGGAATAACGGGAGAACTTACGGGGGTGATGGTAGCAATTGCACCACCATCAACAGTGAAATCGTAGGTAGCTTTAACTACCTGCGCACCACCCATTCCAACTTGGTCGGAAGGGTTAATGGCAGTTCTACCTAATACTAGCTGTCGGAGAGACGCCCAGAGATTACCCCTTCCGGGAGCCTGTCCAAACTGTCCCTGACCTGTGTTGTAACTCATGTTCCATCCTTGTGGACAGCCCTTTATTGGGCCAGAACATTAGCTAAACCATCCACGACGCTTGTATGCGTTCCTAAATGGCCTCCTTCTAGTCATAATATTCTGCTTACCCTTAACCCCGATTCCGGTAGCGCGGTCAAGTGCAAGCATTGCATATGCGCCGAGAGCTTGGGAAGAAGTAGTATTGCGTTCGATAAACTCAGCGCATAGTGAAGCAGTTCGATATTCTAGGAATGTTTGAGCGTTTATAACATTAATTTGAGTAGTATTATCAACAGTAGCTCCCGCGTCTGGGAACAACTGCTGAATATAGTCAATTTTAATATCGTTCACCTGATTTGCAGGTAGAACAGTAATTTTCTGATTATTCCAAACATAGTAAACGAACTGCGAAGTCTGAACACCCTCCAGATAGTGAGGAAGATAATCTTTCTTAGTCATCGGCATATACGGGTCAATTCCCGTAGGCCGCTCCCATAGTTGTGCAGGTTCTACCATATCATCCGGAAGTTTCGGATTGGCAGGAGTTCCAGCAGCATTATAAGTAATATCAGTCACACCAGCGTTTAGTGTGATAGTAGGAGAGCTTACCTTTTGAGTTACGGGAATGTTATTAAGTTCAAACAGTTCCCGTAACTCTTGCAAGGCAAGACGCAGATATGGTGATTGTGCAGCGTAAGTGTAAATCTGCTTAGCAGTGTCATTCAGTAAGGACGCCGAAACGTCCATTACGTTTGCACCTGTTAAATCCGCTGCACTCATTGTTTACGCCTGTTTTGGCATAGCCTTTTGGGCTGCCAGAATCTGCGCTGTCATAGGATGCTCTGGGTCAGGGAAATGACACTGAGCACACACCGGATAATCCGGATTTTTGAGAGCGCCGCAAGCCTTGCAACGCACCATATCCACAGCCTGGAAATCTTTTAGCCAGTCTTTTGTGTTAAGACCAAGTTGTCTGGCTGCCAATCGCATATCATCGCTGAGTGCGAGTGGATTTCCGTTACTTCTCGCCCATAGTGAATCAGCATGCCTCACTAGAAGCGACCAGAAATTCTTTTGTTTTGCAACAGCAGTTGCCAATGCTTTTGCATATTCAGTCTGAATCCACTTGAGAGTAGCTGGATAATCAGGTTCATTCTTATCATTCACTTTTGCGCCAGGAACGTAGAAAAGTCCCGGCATAACGGAGTCCATGTCACATCCGAAGACTCCATTGCAGTAATCTTTAACAATAGACTCCGCAATTGCGATTGCAGAGACAGGAATTTCTAATAGTGGCTGGTCATCGTCAATTTCTCGCCACCATGACGATGGACCAACAATAAGAATAGTAGGTTTGTCAGGTGTGCCGGGGTCAATTTCAAACAATCCCGGCTGAATAGTGCATTTATATTCCTTAATAGGCTTCGGATAGATACTTACGACAGTTGCTTTATCGTAAGGATTGATTGGGGCTTTAATCTGCCTTCTCTTGAAGACATTCATCCCCGGAAATGCGCCTACCGCACCCGGAATTGACATTAGCTATTCTCCTCTGTACTGGCAATTTTGGGCTCGCCAGTATAAGCCACAGCTTCACCTGTGACAGTTTTCAACTTCAAATCAGATTCATCGCCATAGAGGTATTCTTCTATTTCGGCGATACGTTTTGCAGTTTCCTGAATAGGATTTTTTGCCATTTCATCAACGTATTTTGCCATGCTTTTCCTACCCATCGCGGCATACATGGTGTCGATGATGAACTTGCAAATCATATATTTCGGAGGAAGTAGTATCTTCTTATCCTTTGGGGACCAGAAGAAGTGTAATGGCTCATAAGATTGCGCTGAGCCAGGAATCTCGTTCTCATGCATGATTGGAACAATAACTAGCCGTTCCAATACATAGACTTCCTGTGAGAACTTCGCGTATTTCTTAACTTCCATTACCTTGGGCTGCAACATTTGCATGCCTTCAGGTGTATGAGAGAGTAATCTATGTTCAAGCTGGTCACCAGCCCAAACAACACGGAACATCGGCTTACCATTGTCAGTGGCAATACCAAATTCCCGTATCAATTGCTCGTTGATATCTTCAATTTTCTCTGGAAGTTCCATTACAGTGTTCCAAGAGTCTGAATCTTGGCCTGAAGTTTGTAGTAGGGATGCTCCTTATCATATGGCAAATCACCGATATTGCCACCGTAAGGTTTCAGTAGTTCTTTCTGTTGCTCACCGTATTTTTGCATTAGTTTGGATTTATCCCCACCCATTGCTTCCAAGTCCGAAAGGACTTGTTGCATCATTATCATTATTTCACCTCATATTTCGGCATAGAAGTAAACATTGGAACATTTACGATACCTGGTTCGCCATTAGTATCGTAACCAGCATACCATTTGCCATCTTCTCCAGTATTGGGCCAGATAATCATGGTGCCCATATGTCCGCATTTGACATCCAAATCGACATATGACTGGAAACCGGCTCCTCTTACACGATTAAAAAAGCCGATATCATCACACCAGTGTTCAGGATTTAGTTCTCCAAGTCTCACATAAGGCTTTGCGAGACAATCGAAAACTGACATTTTGATAAGACAGAATCCAAACCCTGCTGCAACGATGGGTTGTAGACCCTTCTTACCTTGCAATAGATACATTGCACAGGCAGAACCGTCTTCATCATCTGCCAAATCAAATGCAAGTGGCGAATGAGGAAACGCACGGCTGAGATACAATGCTGACACAATATCAACATCGTGTTCCAGTAGTTTTAACAATGAATCAGGCTTGTAAGCCATATCATCGTCAATAAACAGGATGTGAGTGCAATTCTGAGATTTCGCCATCTCAACAAGTTGATTTCTCCCCTGTGCAGGAGAACGATTATGATTGAAGGATACTAATGCTCCTTCAGGCTTTTCGAGCATGTGGTAATAGTCGTAGAAATCGGCTCTACGAGCATATTCATCAGTAATTACGCCAATCAATACTTTAGACTGAACCACAGTGATGTCTCCTTTACAAGTCTTAAATCGTCTTTACCAATCAGTTCGTCTACTGCTTGTTGCACTCCGGCCCATAACGGTTCCCCGTAATCATGGCCGCAGATTAATCCACCGGGCCTTAGTAGCTCGAAAGCTTTCTTAATATCTTTCTTTACTGTTTCATATCTATGGTCTCCATCAATGAAAACCATGTCAACTTTAAACGGTAAAGAAAAATTATAAGAAAATTCTCGAACTGGTATTACACGGCCTGCGTCAATGTGGTCCTTCAGATTATGTATGAAGTATGGCATTACGTAAAAATTCATGGGAACCCTGCTCCCATCTTCATATCTATAATCTGACTTCCAAGGGTCAACAGCCCATACTTTACCGTGCTGGGGTAAATGGTCTGCTAATACTCTGGCACTCCTTCCGTGGAATACTCCAAATTCCACAATATATTGGTGACGTAATGCCTGCGTAGCTAACCAAGTAAGTTCAGACTCGTTCATCCAACCGCCCAGCTTAACGGCTGATGAGATGTCAACTTGTTGATTAGCTACGCTAGGCATTTTGTTCTCCTACGACGCCTTCAGCACGCCAGCGTAATACTTAAGCTCGTTGGGATTCCATGTCAACAGAACGGGGACATTCTGTGCAGGAGTTGCAACGGCTTTGATATTACCTGTCGTGGTAAACGCAGTGGGAGTAGTCGTGGTGAAAATGAACATCAGCATGTGAGCACCATCTTCCGGAGGTGTCACCGTGGCGATTGCCACAGTTCCGGAAATGAAGCTCAGATAAGTAGTCGGAGCAACAGTTGCTGCCGATGCGAGTGTGGGCGGCTTTGGTGCAAATGCACCCTGCACAGTGGATAGCTGGGCAGAATTGAGGTCATTTGATGGCACTTGACCCTCCTAATACCCAGTCGGGACAGCCAGAGTATCAATAAACGCAGTGCCGGCAGGATTAGACACGAATGTCTGCATGCCGCACACCATGTAAAAGATTTCTGACGTCATGACACCACCGGAAGGACCGCGGAGTTCAAAAATGCTACGACCATCGGTCTTGTAGAAACCAATGGGAAGCATTTCTGCCCGGCCCCACACTTCGTCAACGACAAAGTCAATTCTAGTTTTGTCCCAGTTAAAGGACTTCTTAACGGAAGCCCCTGCCATTTGCATCTTCTCGCCAAAGTACATGTCGAGAGCTTCGTCCTTGGCTTGTTTGGAAATCAGGATTACGAGCTGTCCGATTTCCTCATATGCCTGGACTTGTGCAGGATGCATCCATGCGTCAGGATTGAAATCGTTATCCAATCCGACACGATTCCCAATCTTGTTGATGGCAAGACGGGGGAACGGCAATGCTAGTGCAGCGCCACCAGCATTAACGCGGTTGGAACGAATTTCAGGAGTTGCAGCGCGGCTGAAACCAAGCCAGGTTCCAGCGGAAGCGTTGCTGTGATGATAGGGCACTCCGAATAGTGCAGGCAGTGACGAAGGCGAAGTGATACCATTGGTAACGAGCCTATCAGTTGCGATAGCACCAGCAACAGCCGGTGTCACATCGATAGACTTGTTCTCAACGTCCCACTTCGTGATAACGCCACTTCCACGGAGTGTCGCCAGAGTAGCGTCGAAAACTTGCACTGTCTGGCCGAAACGGACAAGGCGTGCGCCAAATCCATCGGAACCAAGAGTATAAGTATCGACACCGCCCGCAGTAGCAACGACAGAAATAGTGCCGATAGCACCAGTTCCATCCTGCATCATTTGTGAGTCGAGCTGCCTACGCAGTTCGTCCAAAGCAGTAGCAGTGAGACGGCGAACGCCATTTGTCACTGCCTTGCGCTCATCATCAGTGGACCACTGAGTGAGCTTCGTATACTCGATGTTCTCGCTAACGAACACCGGAGTTACGACTGCCTTGTCGAAAGTAGGACCGCCACCACGACCCAGGTCTGAGCCGTCAGGGTTAAAATACCCAAACGCTCCGCCGGGACGCAGTTCCAGAGGAACACGCATCTGTCTGTTCGAGACTTTCTCTACGTCACGCTTCTTGATGTTGGCGTAGAATTTGTCGTCTCGTTCAAACAGTACGCGAATCTTCGGGATAACTCGCTCAAGTTCTAGCGCAGCTACCTGAGATTCAACTACGGCCATTTTCTCCTACTTTGCGGTTAATCCGCATTCAGAAAGTCGATAGTTCGCATCCCTCTCGGGATATCCTTTGCTTCCTTAATTTTGCCAGCATTAGGAGTTTGGGAGCGTGGCCGTCCCGCAGGAATTGGACCCTTACGAGGGGTCGATTCATCAGTAGCGTCTGCACTAACGCGCTTGCCCATTCCACGCAAAGCTTCGTTACGGGCCTTTTTAATGACTGAAGGCAACAGTGTCTTTGCTTTGCTTAGATAGGCCGACTTAATCTTATCGACAGCATCTCGGGAGAACTGATTTTTATAAGCGTTATCCCAGAGTTTGTCAACGAGAGCTTTGAAACGAGTATCTCTATTGATGAGAGTTTCGAGAGTTTCCAGTGCATCACGAGAGGCATTACCACGCACATAATCAGTCATTGACTGACGTGGGTCGATATGCGCTGCAATCGTGTTGCGCAGTGTGTTATTAACTTTGCTATTCAGGTCGCCACGCGTATTCTCGAATTGCTGACGAGTATACGCAAGTTCCCGTTCATTCTGCTGATTGTTACGCTGCCTATCTTCTGGTCTCTCTTGTTTTGAGAGATTCGTCGGAGGCTGCCAATCAGATGTTCCAAAGATAAACTGATTCAGGATATGAGCAGCACTTTGAAGTTGCTCATTATTAGTTCTACGTGCTTCCTGAACCATCGTAAAGATTGTGTGCTTCGTGAGATTTCCCAGAACGTGGAAGTATGCTCCTTCATCCACACTCTTGAGAGACATCATGTAGTCATCAACAATCTTATTGAAAGCATTTGGGTCTTGAGCTTTAACAGCAGCAAGAACTGTTTCAGTCTTGCCACTCATCAAGTCCCGTTCAAAGTTATCGAGAACTTGCTTAGCCTCGACAGCTTGTTTTGCATCATCGATAGTTGGCAACAGTTCAGTAAACTGCTGCTCACGATAGTAGGCTTTCTCCAAGTAGGGGAAATCTTTAAAAATATTGGGATACTTCTTGAGAATATCCCTACGTCGAACGGGAGTTACAAGTTCCAACTGTTCTTCAGAAGGCTCTTGTAATTCCGCTTCTAGTTCTGCAAGTTCATCAATTTCTTCTGATTCCTCATCTCCTTCAGAATCAGATTCATCTTCAGCAGGAGGAGTTTCATCTTCTTCTTGCCCTTCCTCCTTACCTTTCTCTTTTCCCTTACCTTTTCCGACTTGCGGAGTAAGGTCGAGAGTTTCCTCGTCCGAACCATCACCGAGAAACTCGATAATATCTTCTTTCCCCTGTCCAGCAGGGCCAGAAGGTGTAGCGAGTCCTGTTCCAGAAGCGCCTCCACCGCTCGGTGGACCTTCCGGACTAAGCAGGGGCATTAGCAGTTTGAACATCAGATTCTCCAGTTATGGGTGCTTCTTTTTGAGTAGAATCGGGCTTTTCAGCAGGTGCCGCACCTTGTGGCTGCTGAGCCTGTTGTCCCTGCATCATCATAAAGTGCATACGACCATGCAGGAGCACATTGCGATAACCTTCCGGATTATCTTGCTTCGCTTGTCTGCCAGCTTCTGAAACAATGAACCTACGACAAACTTCCCAACGAACTTGGTGATTGTCGTACATTTGGTCCACTTCTACTGAGGGTTGCTCAGGATTCATTGGGTCGCCCGTAGGCATAGGCCCAGACATTAGAAGTAGCTTTATTTCATCGTTCTCAGCTTCTCTATCATCCTCACCCGGCACAAAGAAATCATCCAATCCAATTGCTTCACGAATAATTGGAAGATTCTCGGGCGCACCAAGAATTGCAAGAATTTCAGGATTAGCAGCTTGTAACATCTGCATAACCACGTCTTTACGCTGACTCCATGTCATTGGAAGATTTTC
>Ga0126379_10000577_pt1 | contig 20504 bp, 18 predicted proteins | sample PanSoiMetPlot_24_FD_92640 | JGI IMG/M metagenome (GOLD analysis project Ga0126379, IMG submission 92640) | Tropical forest soil microbial communities from Panama - MetaG Plot_24 | ecosystem: Environmental > Terrestrial > Soil > Tropical forest > Bulk soil | place: Panama | collected 2016-02-17
CTTCACCGGTTCCGGCTTGCCGTAGATTCCGGGAGCTCAATTGACGACATTATCAAACGAGCCACGCCGGCGATACATTTCAGTCGTGAGAAGGCCGTGAGGACAGCACTTCAGACGTGGACACCCAAACGGCTTGAGCGGTTGATCGGTCAACTCGGGGAAGCGACGCTCGAGGTCCGCAAGAATTCGGATTTAGCGTATTTGATCATCCAGCGAGCGCTGCTGTCGATCGCGTTGGCGGCGCGGCGCAAGGAATGACCGAAGGAGGCGCGACGCCTTCCTCCAGGCCGCCTTCCGAAGCAATATACAGCTATGGTGCTCGCACCAGTCTTCGCTCGAGGTCGCGGAGCTGATCAAGGGTGCGGTACTTGATGTGAACCGCCCCCCCGTTGCTGCCATGATCGATGGTAACCGCGAGACCAAGTGCATCCGATACGTGCTTTTCCATCGCTACGGTGTCGGCCTCCTTTGGACGCGCCTGGCGAGTTGGGATACCCACCTTGCCGCGATCACGGACCAAGGCTTCCACTTGGCGCACATTAAGTCCACGCTCGATAATTTGCTGCGCAAGCCGTTCCGGTTCAGGGTGTCCTATCAATGCCCTTGCATGACCGGCGGAAATTTGTCCGGAGCGGATGGCGGTTTTGACGAATTCGGGAAGCCTCAAGAGACGCAGCGTGTTGGCGATGTGGCTGCGGCTTTTGCCCACGACCTTGGCAATATCATCCTGATGGTATTTGAATTCGCTGAGAAGCGATTGGTAGCCTGCGGCCTCTTCAAGCGGATTTAGGTCTTCACGCTGCACATTTTCCACGATCGCCAGCTCAAGCGCCTCGGCATCGCTGACGTCGAGAACAACCACCGGAACTTCGTGCAATCCTGCGCGTTGCGCCGCTTGCCAACGCCGTTCGCCGGCGATGATTTCATAGGCCTCGTTGGCGCCCCCCCGCAGCGGGCGTACGGCGATCGGCTGAATGATGCCCCGTGCCTTGATGGAACCTGCAAGTTCATCAAGCTGAGCGAGAGGAAATTCGCGGCGCGGATTGCGCGGATTGGGGCGAAGAAATTCGATCGGCACCCGGCGTTGGCCGCGTACGCGCTCGGAAGGGGTATTGGTCTCGGCGCCCATGTCGCCGATCAGAGATGCCAGGCCGCGCCCCAGTCGCGACCGTGTGGACTCTTCCGCCATCGCGGCTTCTCCTGAGAAGTCGTTCACGTCATCTGCCTCATCGCTTCACAATTACAGGCATCTGCGATGATCGAATCAGTGCGACGCGGGAGCGGTCAATTCCCGCTCGCGCTTAATGATTTCGGTGGCGAGACGTAGATAAGCCTCGCTGCCCACGCATTTGAGGTCATAGACCAGCACCGGCTTACCGTAGGATGGCGCCTCCGATATCCGAACGTTACGTGGGATGATGGTGTCGTAGACTTTCTTGCCCATGAACTCGCGTACGTCGGACACCACTTGTCCGGAGAGATTGTTGCGTGCATCGAACATGGTCAGGACGATACCGTGGATGCTGAGCTCCGGATTGAGGGTCTGCTTGACTTGCTCGACGGTTTTCAACAGCTGCGACAGCCCCTCAAGCGCGAAGAACTCGCATTGCAGCGGCACCAGAATAGCGTTCGCGGCGGCCATGGCGTTGACGGTCAAAAGATTCAGTGACGGGGGGCAATCCACCAGAATATAGCTGAAACTGGCAGCCTCGTCCGAGTGAGGCGCTGCCAACGCCGCGAGCGCATTGCGAAGCCGAAATGCGCGGTCGCGCGTGTGCCCCACTTCCAGTTCGAAGCCGGACAGATCGAGCGTGGACGACGCAATGGACAGACGTGGAACCGCGGTCGGCAATATTGCCGAGCGCAGCGGGGCTTCGCCGATCAACACGTCGTAGGTCGAAAAGCGCCGGTTAGCGCGGTCAATACCGAGGCCGGTGGAGGCGTTGCCTTGCGGATCAAGGTCCACGATCAGCACATTCTCCCCAACTGTGGCGAGCGCAGTTCCAAGATTGATCGCAGTAGTGGTCTTTCCCACCCCACCCTTTTGATTGGCAATTGCAAGAATACGCGGCGAGCGTGGACTATGCGTGGGTTCATTGGCGAGAGCGGTGCGGGACTGTTTAGACATGATGACTGGCCTCGTCATAGATTCGGCGTGGCTTGATGAACGCGGAGTGGCGTGCGCTTCGAAAGCGTGTGGACGATTAAGATTCGCCCGGATTTACCGGTCTTACTGGGTACCTGCTCAGCCTCAATATTCCAATGTTTAGTGGCCTCGGTCAATTCACTATCTAAATCTTGTCCCTTCAGCAGCAGGGCTTTTGCACCCTTTTTTAACAACGGTGCGACCATCTCAAGTAAATATCGCAGCGGCGCCAATGCTCGCGCCGTAATATAGTCCGCCGCTGCCCCAAGCGCCGGACCCGCTGTTTCAATTCGTGTGGCATGCACGATCCCAGGCGCCTTCGTTTCGCGAATGGCCTCACGCAAAAAGGCAGCTTTTTTCAGATTGCTTTCAATCAAATGAACGCAAGCTCCCGGAACGTCCGCAAGCGCGCACGCGACAACAACTCCAGGAAATCCGGCACCGGAGCCGAGATCGAGCCAGACTGGCGGATTTTTACGCGGACTGATCGGGACCAGCTCTAAGAGCTGCAGCGAATCAGCGACATGGCGGGTCCAGAGGGACGTCATCGTCGATGGTGAAATGAGATTTGTTCGACGCTGCCAGGCTAGCAATAGGGCGACAAACCGGTCGAGCCGCGCAATCGTTTCACGTGAAACATCGAACATCGCGAGCGCTTGCTCGCGATCAGCGGAGAGGTCGATTGGGGCGTCCGGCATCTGTTTCATCGCCTGGAACTCCGGCGCGCGACGGCACGACGTCAAGCTTTAATGCTTGGAAGCGACGCGCGCAAACTGGCCTCGTCGCACAAAGGCGGCCAACAGTGTCAAGGCCGCGGGGGTAATCCCATCGATGCGGCTCGCCTGGCCGATGGTGCGTGGCCGCGCAGCTGAAAGCTTTTGTCGCGCTTCGTTGGAAAGTCCGGGGACGACAGTGTAGTCAATGGTATCCGGGATGCCAAAGGCCTCATCGCGCCGAAACGCTGCCACCTCAGCGGCCTGTCGGTCAAGGTAAACCGCATACTTCGCATCGGTTTCCAGCTGAAGCCCGATGCTTGCAGGGACGTCAAGAAACGCCGGCCAGATCCGTGCAATCTCGGCAAGGCCAATATCCGGATAGGATAGCAGATCGAAGGCCGTGCGCCGTTGACCGTCTCGGTTTAGCGCAAAGCCGAACCGTTCAGCTTCGCTCGACGTCACCGACAGGCTTCGGGCTCGCTCCCGCCAAGTCGCCAGGGCTGCCATCTTGTTACAATAGAGATCTCGACGGATTTGACCGACGCAGCCAAGCTTGATCCCGACGCCCGTTAGCCGCTGGTCTGCATTGTCGGCTCGCAAAGATAATCGGAACTCCGCCCGCGACGTGAACATGCGGTACGGTTCCGTAACGCCCCGGCTCACCAGGTCGTCGATCATCACGCCCAAATAGGATTGAGACCGGTCGAACGTGATCTCCGGCGATCCATTGACGCGGGCCGCGGCATTGAGGCCCGCTATCAATCCCTGGCCGGCTGCTTCTTCGTACCCTGTCGTGCCATTGATTTGGCCAGCCAAGAACAACCCACGAAGGCGCTTGGTTTCAAGGGTCGGATGCAGTTCCCGCGGATCGACATGATCGTACTCTATGGCATAACCGGGCCGTGTGATCTTGGCCCCTTCCAGTCCCGGGATGGTGGCGACCAAGGCGTGCTGTACATCAACGGGCAGCGACGTAGAGATGCCGTTCGGATAAACGATCGGGTCATCGAGGCCTTCTGGCTCCAGAAATATCTGGTGCCCATCGCGTTCCCCGAACCGCACGATCTTATCTTCGATGGAGGGACAATAACGCGGGCCCCGACTTCGGATCTGCCCCGAATACATGGGCGATCGGTGCACATTGGCTCGGATAATCGCGTGCGTGGCTTCGGTCGTGCGCGTGATGCCGCATTGGATTTGAGGATTATCGATTCGGTCTGTCAGCATCGAAAACGGCTCCGGCGGATCGTCTCCGGGCTGCATTTCCAACTGACCCCAGTTAATCGTCCGACCATCAATTCGTGGCGGGGTGCCGGTTTTGAGGCGCCCTAGGGTCAGCCCGATCCGCTCCAAGGTGTTCGACAGGCCGATCGACGGAGCCTCGCCGACGCGCCCCGCCGGGGTAGATTGATCGCCGATATGGATCAGCCCTCGCAGAAACGTTCCCGTCGTCAGAACCACCGCTCCAGCAGCATAAATGCCGCCATCGACAAGCCTTACACCGGTGACCGCCCCCTTCCCCGTCAATACATCGTCGGCCTCACCGACGATGACTGTCAGGTTGGGACAGTGCCGGATAGCATGCTGCATCGCCGCCGCGTAAAGCCTCCGATCTGCCTGGGCTCGCGGGCCCCGAACCGCCGGCCCCTTCCGGCGATTAAGCATGCGAAACTGAATGCCTCCCAAATCTGCCACCCGGCCCATCAAACCATCCAGCGCATCAATCTCCCGCACCAGATGCCCCTTGCCGAGCCCGCCGATAGCAGGATTGCACGACATCGCTCCAATCGTATCAAAGCGATGGGTAATCAGCGCCGTGGATGCTCCCATGCGGGCGGCACCAGCTGCCGCCTCGCAGCCGGCATGGCCGCCGCCGATAACTATGACATCGTACCGCATGTCCATATTGCCAAATCCGTCAAGGACGAACCCTTAGCGGGGCGTTGTGGTAACTGTCAAAGTTCCCCCATGGACGCCGCGTCCTGTTTCACGTGAAACATCTTACTTGCCGATACAAAAATCTCGAAAAATGACGTCGAGGACATTCTCGACATCCACTCGCCCGGTCAATCGCCCCAACGCTCGAGCGGCAAGACGAAGCTCTTCCGCAACGATATCCTCCCGATCGACGTTACCCCCGGCAGCGGCACGCTGCAGTGCCTCGGCACAATCCAGCAAATGAGTGCGATGCCTTTGCCGCGTGATGATCGCAGACTCCGTTCCCGCAAAAAACTGATTTGCATAAGCCGCAAGCCCACTGACGAGCTCATCAAACGACGCTCCGGTCTCTGCAGAAATCCGATATTTCACATTGCAGAGTTCTCCCGCGCGTCCGCCTCTGATGCTATCCTCTAGGTCATCTCCGCCAATCAAATCGCTCTTGTTCGACAGTATCCAAACCGCCGGCGCATCTAGCCCTCGCAGTGCGGCCGGCGGCATCGGTGGGTCTTTAAGCGTCGCGTCAACCACCCATAACACAAGGTCTGAAGCCCCGGCGCGCTCGCCTGCCCGGCGCACCCCCTCCTGTTCGACCGGATCGTTAGTATCGCGCAACCCTGCGGTATCAAGGACAGTGACCGGAAAACCGCCAAGATCGAGATGAACCTCGATTATATCCCGAGTGGTCCCCGCATGAGGTGACACGATGGCCGCCGATCGTCTTGCCAATCGGTTCACGATGCTGGATTTTCCCACATTCACCGGACCCGCGACCGCAACCGTCAACCCCTCCCGCAACCGTTCGCCGCGATGCGAGTCCGCCAGGAGATCTCGAATTTCATTTTCAAGTTCCTTTGCGGCAGCCATCGCTGGCCCCAGCATTTTTTCCGACACATCGCTTTCGTCGGGAAAATCGATCAATGCCTCGACCAGCGCCAGGGCCTCGATTAGTCGCTCACGCCAGCGCTCGGCGCGCTCACCCAGCAATCCTTTGAGCTGCCTGAACGCTTGACGCCGCTGTGCTTCGGTCTCTGCCCCTATTAGATCCGCTAACCCCTCGACCCTAGTGAGATCAAGCTTACCGTTCTCAAAAGCTCGGCGGGTAAATTCCCCCGGCTCTGCAGGACGTAGTCCTTCCATTCGGCCAAGTGCTGAGAGCACCGCTGCCACCACGGCGCGCCCGCCATGCAGTTGGAATTCGGCCGTATCCTCGCCGGTTTCGCTTCGCGGGCGCGGAAACCATAGAACCACGGCGTCATCGATTGGTTCCGTGACGGAACCTGGAGCCGTGGTGTGCATAGGCGTTAAGTTATGCCGTGGCGGTGCGGCAAACTCCTCCCCTTCCCTAACCGAGGTCGGCTGCTGCCGACTTCGATCACTTTGTAGTGTGGCCGAACCGTCGGCTGGGGAGGGGTTGACGCCCCTCTTGCCGCTTCGACTTGCAAGCCGCATCAGCGCTGCCTGTCGCGGTGGAGGCAACCGCCCGGCCAGTGACATGATAGCGTCGCGCGCGCATGGGCCACTGACTCGCACAACCGCAATGGCGGCTGGGGGCCGCCCGGACGACAATGCAAAGATAGTATCGCGATGATTGAACATCCGTTTACCTGCAATCCTCCCGCTTGGGACCCAAAATGCAGTTTGCAAAGACCTCAGTCGCCACGCCGGTTAAATCGAGACTTCGACTCTGAAGGGATCGCGCATTATGCTTTCGCCTAACCGGCATAAGCGCCGACATCCCAACTGCATGGATTTCCGTATCCGACGGTCCATCATCCGAGTCCCATGACAATTCCCAACTCAGCTCCGCGCGAAAATCGTCTCGCCTATGAGACCAGTCCATATTTGTTGCAGCACAAATACAATCCAGTGGACTGGTGGCCTTGGGGTCCAGACGCCCTTCGCGAGGCCAAGCGCAGCAATAGGCCGATCCTGCTCTCGATCGGATATGCGGCCTGCCATTGGTGTCATGTCATGGCTCATGAAAGTTTCGAAGACGAACAGGTTGCCGCCGTCATGAACCAGTTGTTCGTGAACATCAAAGTCGACCGCGAGGAGCGGCCCGACATCGACCAAATCTACATGGCGGCATTGCACCATTTGGGCGAACAAGGTGGCTGGCCTCTGACCATGTTTCTCACCCCCGACGGGGAGCCGGTTTGGGGCGGCACCTATTTTCCAAAGGTCTCACGCTATGGCCGTCCGGGCTTTGTTGACGTGATGAGGGAAATCGCCCGCCTGTTTCGCGACGAACCCCAGCGCATCGAACATAACCGCACTGCACTGATGGACGCATTAGAGACCAAGTCCCGGCCAGCCAACCAAGTTGTCATCGGTACCGCTGAATTGGACTCGGCTGCCGCCGCCATCGCACGCGCATTCGATCAAACCAACGGCGGGCTCGGCCGGGCACCGAAATTCCCGCAATGTTCCATGCTGGAGATGCTTTGGCGTGCTGGTTTACGCAAACACGATCCGCGATTTTTTGAACTCATAGACCTCACGCTTTCGCATATGTGCGAGGGCGGAATCTACGACCACCTGGGCGGAGGTTTTTCTCGATATTCCGTTGATGAAAAATGGCTGGTTCCGCATTTCGAAAAAATGCTCTACGACAACGCTCAGCTCCTGGAACTGCTTGCCCTCGCCTATCAACACAGCGGGAAGAAGCTCTTTTTCCAACGCGCCCAAGAAACCGTCGATTGGGTGACCCGCGAGATGTCCACTCCGGAAGGCGCATTTTGTGCCTCGCTTGACGCTGATTCTGAGGGTCAGGAAGGCAAATTCTACGTCTGGTCGCGTGCCGAAATCGAGGACATCCTTGGTCCGGACGACGCCGACTATTTTGCGCGTTACTACGATGTAACCCTGGATGGAAATTTCGAGGGACACAATATTCTGAACAGACTTAAGCACTTGAATAGTGCCGTCCGCGATGCGCGCGATTCTGAGAGCGGGCAGCAGCATCGTAGCCTGGAGGACGTCGAGACCCGCCTTGCTGCCCTGCGGCAGAAATTGCTGACAGCGCGCAACCAGCGCGTGCGACCCAGCCTGGACGACAAGGTGCTCGCCGATTGGAACGGCTTGATGATAGCCGCCTTGGCAAATGCTGGTGTAACTCTGGAGCAACCTGGTTGGCTCGCCACGGCCCAACGGGCATTCGCGTTCATCGAGCGCCATATGACCCGGGGCGATCGCCTCGGCCATTCTTGGCGGGATGGAAAACTGCTTTATCCGGGCCTTGCCTCCGATCACGCCGCGATGGTCAAAGCTGCCCTTGCGCTACACGAGGCTACCGGTATGGCGGAATATCTCAATCGCGCCGTTCAATGGCAACAAGCTCTTGATCGCCACTACATCCAAAAAGACATCGGCGGTTACTATCTGACCGCCGGCGATGCCGAGGGATTGGTCATTCGTCCGGATTCAACAATCGACGAAGCAACGCCGAATCCGAATGGAGTTGCCGCACAAAATTTGGTCCGCCTCGCAATCCTGACCGGTGATGAAACTTGGCGCGAACGCAGTGATATTTTATTCGATGGTTTGCTGCCGACTGCAGCGCAAAGCATGTATCTCCATGCCAGCCTGATCAATGCTCTCGATCTGCGCCTGCGCGCTATTGAGATCGTCGTACTCGGTCCACAAGCCGACCGATTTGCCGTCGTTGCTTCGCGGTGGCCGTTCCTTGAACGTGTAGTGGTACGCGCGGCAACACCGAGCGATCTACCTCCAGCACATTCGGGGCGAACTATTGCGTTGCGCGATAGTCAGTCCGCCGCGCTGGTCTGCTCCGGACAAAAATGTTCTCTGCCGCTGACCGACCCTCAACAACTCATGGCGGCCATTGCGGCAGCCGGCGGCGAGGTTCGGCCGTTGCCCGGCTGAGACGAAGTACAGCCCGGAGATTCGCTCGGTGGAGGTAGCGCAACTACAACGACGCTCTCGCGCTTGTGTCTTACCTTGCCCTCGCCGTCGCGAAGGGGCCCACTTCAGGCTTCGCCTGTGTATCTGCAAACTCGCCGAGTTCGATCTTCACGCCTCGTGCAATGGCTGCCATTTCGTTGCCTGCTTGAAAGCACGTAAAATCGGGTCGGTCCCTCCACGCCCATGGGCCGCACAGCTTCACCCCGGCCTTGATAGCGGCGTCGTGAACGATGTTGATCTCCCGCTCATAATCTGGGTCGCCTTGCTTGTAGCCGGAGAAATTCCCGAGATCGCTGCTGGCGGCAAAAATCGCATGGACCCCCGGAACTTTGGCGATTTCGTCGGCGTTTTTGAGGCCTTCAAGGGTTTCGATCATGAGGATCAGAACCACGTTGTCGTTGATGGTATTGCGATAGCCGCCGGGTACGTTACCCCACATGTTCGGATCGAACGCGAACCCGCCACCGAGACTGCGCTTCCCCAACGGGGGAAAGTAGGTCCAATCCCTTGCAGCAATTGCCTCCTCCACGGTGTCCACAGTCGGAACCACCACTACCAGCGCACCAGCATCGAGAGCATGTTGTATCTGAAACTCATCCGCATAAGGCACACGTGCGCCTGGAACCGCTTTGGCGTTCGGGCAAGTCCGCCACGCCTTACCGGCTTGGTCCCAGGTTGTGTTGGCATGCTGCATCTCGGTCCAGATGAAGTCGTATCCGGCATTCGCCATTGCACAGTATGTGCTCGGATCAATCCCTGAAGACACCGTGCCACCTACCAACTTGCCGCCGGACATCAACTTGATCTTGGCCGGATTCCATATTTTTGTGCCCGGTGGTGGCGTAAACGCGTTGCCATACTTCCAGGTGTCCATATCGAACGGACCCTGATTGATGGCGCCCGCAGGGGCCAGTTGTCGTGCCTTGCTGTCCACACCGGCGGGCGCCGCCAGCGGAAACTGACTTTGTTGTGCGTTGGCCCCGGGGGCGCAGATGCACAGCCCTGCGCATGCAGCAGATATTCCAATCAAATACCTTGTCACTGCGTTTCCTCCCTTTTTGATCCCGGTTTAAGCAAAAAAGCTGGACTCCGGGCTGGAGACCGGCTCTTGCCCTGTCGCGGACGACAATTCTACAACGATCACCAATGTTTCAGGAAGGCGGGATGAAATGCAGCGGTGCGTTCTGGATCAACCCTGCGTCTGGATCGCAGTCATTCCCTAGGTATTCATCGACTCGAAGAACTCTGCATTGTTCTTGGTGTTTCGCAGCTTATCGAGCAGGAAATCGATGGCATCCATAGTCCCCATCGGGTTAAGGATGCGGCGCAACACGTACATCTTCTTGAGTACGTCGGGTGGCGTGAGCAGTTCTTCCTTGCGGGTACCCGAACGGGTGATATCGATTGCCGGGAAGGTCCGTTTGTCGGCAACCTTGCGATCGAGGATCAACTCCGAATTGCCGGTGCCCTTGAATTCTTCGAAGATCACTTCGTCCATACGGCTGCCGGTATCGACTAGCGCGGTCGCGATGATCGTCAGCGATCCGCCTTCTTCAATGTTACGTGCCGCACCAAAGAAACGTTTCGGGCGTTGCAATGCATTAGCGTCGACGCCGCCGGTCAGCACTTTACCGGATGATGGCACCACCGTGTTGTATGCGCGTCCGAGCCGGGTAATCGAATCGAGTAGGATCACCACATCCCGACCGTGTTCTACCAGCCGTTTTGCTTTCTCGATCACCATTTCGGCGACCTGCACATGGCGTTGCGCCGGCTCATCAAAGGTCGAGGAAATCACCTCGCCTTTGACCGAGCGTTGCATGTCGGTGACTTCTTCGGGCCGCTCATCGATCAAAAGCACAATCAAATAGCATTCCGGATGGTTCGCCGTGACGGCATGCGCAATGTTCTGAAGCAATACCGTCTTGCCGGTGCGAGGCGGCGACACAATAAGCGCGCGCTGCCCCTTTCCGATCGGCGCGACAATGTCGATGACCCGTGGCGAAAGATCCTTTTTGGTCGGGTCCTCGTGCTCCATGCGTAACCGCTCGTCCGGATAGAGCGGTGTCAGGTTGTCGAAATTGATCTTGTGTCGAGCTTTTTCAGGGTCCTCGAAATTGATGGTGTTGACCTTCAGAAGTGCAAAATAGCGCTCTCCTTCCTTCGGGCTTCGGATTTCGCCCTCGATCGTGTCGCCGGTCCGCAATCCGAACCTGCGGATCTGCGACGGCGAAACGTAAATATCGTCGGGGCCCGGCAGATAATTAGCCTCCGGCGCTCGCAGAAAGCCGAAGCCGTCTTGCAGCACCTCCACCACTCCTTCGCCGATGATGTCGATCTCCTTCGTGGCAAGCTGCTTGAGGATTGCAAACATCAACTCCTGCTTGCGCATCGTCGACGCATTCTCGACGCTATGTTCTTCCGCAAAGCCAAGTAATTCCACTGGGGACTTGGATTTGAGGTCTTGGAGTTTCATCTCCCGCATACGGGTATTTCCTGTGGACGACCGGCTTGGAAGAAGCCGATCCAAGTTGTGACGGGGAAAAATCGCAGATCGTTGCCGAAGCGAAGCGCCTCTAGCTTGACACCGCGATTGGGGTCCCTTCACGGGCAGCCCTCGGCAGTATCAACCTGCGTTTGGTGAGATATGATCAATGTAGAAAAAGTTCGGGTACAACGCAAGGGTTCCGGCACCCTGCAAGTCTTTTAATCGATCAAAATGGCTTGATCACCACCATGATAACGATCCCAACCATCAGCACCGCCGGGACTTCGTTCATGATGCGATAAAATTGCTCGGTATGGCGATTCCGATCGGCGGCAAAATCACTGGTCCAACGCGCCAACATGCCATGAAGGCCGGACAATACGACAACAAGAAGCAGTTTGCACTGCAACCAGTGTTCCGAAATCCAAGAACCGTCATAGACCATCCACAGCCCAAGTGCCCAACTGACCACCATGGCGGGATTGATGATCCCGCGCAGCAGCCGCCGTTCCATCACCTTGAACGTCTCGGATTGGGGCGAGCCTACCTTCGTTCCGCAATGGTATACGAAAAGACGGGGGAGGTATAGCATTCCGGCCATCCACGACATCACCGCCATGACGTGAAAAGCCTTGAGCCATGGATAAAGATTGGAGGGATGCCAAGCCGCGAGCCCTGCTACCAAAGCCGCAACTGTCGCGATCGCGATAACCGCTCGAATCCACCGTTTTTTGGCATTCGGAACCATTCCGTGTCTGCGCTCCGTAGCCGAGCCGTTACAAACGCCACTTTCGAACACGGGTGACCATCTGCTCGACATGAGCCACAGGCGTCTCAGGCAAGATGCCATGGCCGAGATTGAAAATAAAAGGCTTACCAGAAAATGATGCTAGCACGGCATCTACCTCACGATCCAGCGCTGCCCCTCCAGCCAGCAGTGCCATCGGATCTAGATTTCCCTGTACAGGTCGACGAGATTGAATTTCATCGCGCGCGAACTTGCGATCAATCATCCAGTCCAACCCGATCGCGTCGAAGGGCACGCTATCGACGTAGCCCACCAAGGATGTACCTGCACCTCGCGGAAATCCAATTATCCTTGCATCTGGTATTCTTTGACGCACTCCACTGACGATTTTTCCGCCCGGCTTCGTACACCATTGATTGAATTCGTCTGCTCCCAGTACACCAGCCCAGGTGTCAAAAAGCTGTACCGCATCGACGCCGGCGTGAAATTGCGCCGTCAGGTAGTCAGTCGAAGCCCGCACCAACAGATCAATCAATTTCTGGAACCCGTCCGGATCGCGATAGGCGAACAAGCGTGCCGGTGCCTGATCCGGGGTTCCAAATCCGGCCACCATGTAAGTCGCAACCGTCCAGGGTGCACCACAAAAGCCAAGCAGTGCCACTTCGTGCGGCAGCTGTGCACGCACCCTGGCAATTGTCTCGAACACCGGTGCCAACGCATTGAGATCTATATTGCTAGCCAACTCAGCCAATGCAAAGGCGGATGCGATCGCCGGCGATAACTGCGGGCCTTCGCCGGCCTCGAACGTCACTCTCTGTCCAAGCGCATGGGGAACGACAAGAATATCCGAAAACAAGATTGCAGCGTCAAAGCCGAACCTTCGTATCGGTTGCAGTGTGACTTCTGCGGCAAGTGCTGGACTGAAGCACAAGCTCAAAAATGACCCAGCCTTCGCACGGATTTCGCGATATTCCGGCAGATATCGACCGGCCTGACGCATCAGCCAGATCGGCGTTTCCGCAGGCACTTTATTGGCAAGAACATCTAAGATTGCAGGATTGGCACGCAGGAGGGTCATCGATCATGTCCTTACAAAAATAGAGTTCAAGACTTGATTAGATTTTTTTGATTGGCGGTGGATTTGACTCATGAATCGATCTTTATGTTCCATGCGCCGATTGTCCACATCGTCTCTGATTCCTACATCACTTGCCATCAATTGCCCGCCTGAGAACATTCGCATGAAGTTACAATAGGTTGGCGGCGGACGCCGGAGCTGGTCAGGGTTTGCGTGCGGACATTTCAACAGCCAAAGGACAGGCCCGTCTCTATCCGTGCGTAGCTGTGGTCATGTGGAAAGGGGAGCAGCGATCAATCGTCTGTCTCTTGCTCTTGTCCCCAAGACATGGCTTTCTCCTGCGTTGTTCACAGAAGTTCAAACGAGCCAAGTTTTGATGTCGCAGCGCGATTCGAGCTTCTTTCATCTTCACCTCATCTCCGATTCCACCGGAGAAACGTTGATCACGGTCGCGCGTGCTGCGTCCGCGCAGTATAACAATGCATCGTCGGTGGAACACGTCTATCCGGCGGTACGTACCAACAAACAACTTGATCGTGTGTTGAAGGAGATTGAAGAATCGCCGGGCGTCGTCCTCTACACCCTGCTCGATCAGACGTTAATCGGCCGACTTGAGGAAACGTGTCGCGATCTCGGGTTGCCATGCCTGTCGATACTTGGGCCCGTGTTACGTCTGTTCCAAGCCTACCTCGGCGCCGAATCGACCCATAAAGTCGGCGCTCAGCACATCCTAAACGCTGAATATTTCAAGCGGATCGATGCGCTCAACTATACCATGATGCATGATGACGGGCAGCTTGCCGACGACCTTGAAAACGCCGACGTGGTGCTCATCGGCATTTCGCGGACATCTAAAACCCCAACGTCGATCTATCTTGCCAATAGAGGCGTGAAAACCGCTAACATTCCGCTGGTCCTTGGTGTACCGACGCCGCCACAGCTCGAGACTGTTCGACACCCCCTTGTTGTTGGTCTTTTCGCCAGTCCCGAACGCATTGTGCAAATCCGGGAGAATCGCTTATTGGGACTCAGGGCACATCACAATGACGATCAATACATCGATCGACAGGCTGTCTCCGAGGAGATTGTGTTTTCCCGCCGTCTTTGTGCCAAGCACGGTTGGCCGTTGATCGACGTCACAAAACGCTCAATCGAGGAAACCGCAGCCGCTGTAATGGCATTGCTTGCCGAGCGGCGGCGGTTGCCGGCGGAGGATTGATGTCGATGTCGTTGTGGCGTGACGATCAACCACTTGTGCTTGCTTCCCGCAGTGTTTCTCGACGCGCTTTGCTGGAAGCTGCGGGTATTCCGATTGAAGTCTGCGTCCCGGATGTGGACGAACGTGCCGTAGAAGCGGCTACCGGGAGTTGCAGCCCAGAAGAGGTGGCTGTGCTGCTGGCCCGTGAAAAGGCAAAAGCAGTGACGCGGCTTATGCCACACCGAATTGTGGTAGGTGCCGACCAGACACTTGCGCTCAAGCAACGGCGCTTCGACAAACCTCACGATCGGATCGCCGCCCATGAACAGCTCATGATGTTGGCTGGGAAAACCCATCATTTGCATTCTGCCGTCGCGTTGGCGCGGAATGGACAGGTTCTATTCGACGGAGTCGATACTGCAAGCCTCACCTTTCGGAACCTGTGTGAATCTTTTGTTGATCGCTATCTGGATGCGGCCGGTGGTGCCGTCCTGGAGTGTGTCGGGGCCTATCAACTTGAAAAGCTCGGCATTCATCTGTTCGACCGGATCGACGGAGATCATTTTACCATTCTGGGATTGCCGCTGCTCAAGCTCTTGGACTTTCTGAGACGGATCGGCAGCCTGGCCGCGTAAAGCTGCTGAGAAAGGCGACAACGTGGTGGTAATCGGCCTCACCGGCTCCATCGGAATGGGCAAATCCACAACAGCACGGTTTTTTGCAGAGGCCGGTGTGCCGGTTTACGACGCCGATCAGGTCGTGCATCGGCTTTACGCTGGCCAAGCAGCTCCGATAATCGAAGCGGAATTCCCTGGAGTTACCAATACGAAAGGGGTTGATCGCCACGAACTCGCTAAACGCGTGCTCGACGATTGCGCGGCATTGCGGCGTCTGGAAAGGATCATTCATCCGCTGGTTCAACACGAAGAATTGCGCTTTCTTAACGAGGCCGAACAGGCGGGCGCCCCCATCGTAGTACTCGACATTCCTCTGCTATTTGAAACCGGCGCCGATCGTCGCGTCGACGCGGTCGTAGTTGCAACTGCGCCGCCAGAGATACAACGCGCTCGGGCCTTCGAGCGGGCCGGCATGACGGAGGAGAAATTTCAGGCCGTGCTCACCAAGCAGATGCCAGATGCGGATAAACGTCGGCGCGCCGATTTTGTGGTGGATACGTCTCAAGGCTTCGCTTCCGCTCGTCAGCAGGTTCATGCCATCCTACAAGCTGCATCCAATCTGGCGATTCGGCGTAATCCGCTATAGCGATGGTGAACGAGAAAGAGTCATGCGCGAAATAGTGTTCGATACTGAGACCACTGGCCTCGACCCCTACCAAGGTCATCGGCTGGTTGAGATCGGGTGCATCGAACTCGTCAATCGATTTCTCACCGGTCAAACCTTCCATCGCTATCTTAATCCCGAACGGGACATGCCGGCAGAGGCTTTTGCGATTCACGGCTTGTCGTACGACTTCCTAAGGTCCCAACCGGTGTTCGCGGATATTGCAGTCGAACTCCTGACCTTTGTCGGCGACGCACCCTTGGTCGCTCACAATGCCTCGTTCGATTTGGGTTTTCTCAATGCCGAACTCGAACTGGCAAAACAGACGGCTATACCGCGCGATCGCTTGATCGATACATTGCAGCTGGCGCGGCGCAAATATCCAGGCAGCTCGAACCGATTGGACGATCTTTGCGCCCGCTTCGGAATCGACAACAGCCGTCGCGCCAAGCACGGCGCACTGCTGGATGCCGAGTTACTGGCTGAAGTCTATCTCGAGCTTATTGGTGCTCGACAAGCCCAGCTTGGGCTTGTCGCCGCAACAGCCTCTCCGATCGTCCTAGGCAATTTCGCCGTTTCGTCGAAAGTCCGTCCCAGTCCCCTGCCGCCGCGCGTATCCGCTCTTGAGCGCGCTGCGCACCGTGCACTCATTGCGGAACTTGGTGCGAAGGCGGTCTGGAACGATTACCACACTTCGACCGGCTAGAACGGAATTCGATCGACTGGAATCACTCGTAGGGTAAACAAACGCACGCTCCCGAGGATTTTTCGAAGGATCGCGCCGTGCCCCATCGGACTGCGGTCTCTGGTGGGTAGGCAAAACCTCTCATTGGGCCGGCCGAAGGCTGCACCCGTTCGCTTTGCCCACGACACTTCCAAACGACCAGAACGCGCGCCAGCTTGCACCATTCAGGTCAGCTTCATCGGGATCGCGCCGAGGAAATCGCGTTTGCCGATGTCTACACCGCAATGACGCAAGATCGCGTAGGCAGCCGTGATGTGGAAATAGAAGTTCGGCAACACGAAGTGATTGAGATAATCGGCGCCCTTCATATGGCCTTTGTTGGTTGGACCGAGTGGAAACGTAATGTCGTGGTCTGCCGATCCGTCGATCTTTTTTGGGTCGACCGATTTCAAGAAGGCCAGGGTCCTTGCCAGCCGCTCTTTTAATTGATCGATTGTCGTTTCGTTGTCCTCGTAGCGGGGGGCTTCGATGCCGGCCAAGCGCGAGGTACCGTTCTTGGCCTGATCTGACGCAATCTGCACCTGTCGGACCAGCGGAAACATATCGGGGGACAAACGCGATTGTAGCAGTACCGAAGGTTCGATCTTCTTAGCTGCCGCATAGGTTGCGGCCTTGTCGAGAACGGCCGACAGAGCGCTGAGGCCGATCTCAAAAACCGGGATGGACGCCTTCGACATCGAGAACGACATGAGATCGTTCCCGATCATCAACCGGCTTGCGTTGTTGCCGGTTGCGCGGCCTGCGTTTCCGCCAGTCGTCGCTGATAGAGTCCGATAAAATCGATCGGATGCAACATCAACGGCGGAAATCCGCCACTGGAAATGGCGTTTGATATGATCTCACGGGCAAATGGGAACAGCAGTCGCGGGCACTCGATCATCAACAAAGGACCGAGATTTTCTTGCGGGATGTTCATCAGCCGAAACACGCCTGCATAGTTGAGATCGAACGCGAACAGCACAGTTCCGGTCAACTCGGCCTTTCCTTCGAGCTTCAACTCCACCTCGTAATCGGTGGTCGATAGCTGCCGGGGGTTGACGTTGATCTGGACGCCGATTTGAGGCTGCTGCTGTTGCTGCATAAGCGACTGCGGGGCATTCGGATTTTCAAATGAAAAATCCTTGGAATACTGCACGATGACGCTGAGACTAGGCGCCGTATTCTCAGGTGTTGTTGCCGGAGCTGCATCTTCTCCGCCATTCGTTGTGGTCATGGTACTCCTCCGCCGACTGCTGCAATTTCTCGGTTGAAACGTTCGGCGTGTGGCTAACACAAGCGGTAAATTCGAACAAGGATGCTGCGGTCGTCGCCTTCACTAAAAATCAGCATGGACTTCGGGATCTAGCGTATCACCCCGTGGACTGGAGCCGGTTACCGTCAAGGCAAGGGCGTTGTTCAACCCTTAGGACTTGGGGGCAGTTTCGGACTAGGCAGAGGCTGCCATTCATTCGGCGCGAGATCGATGATTTCCGGGCCGGCTGGTTGTCGGTCCGCTGCAAACAGGCGTCGGCACACGGCCAACAGCCAACGGCGGGATACCGAGAACAGTATCATGAGGCCGAGTAGGCCAGTAATAAACCCAGGAATTAAAAGAAGAATTCCGCCCATTCCGGGCGCCATCCCGGTCCCATCCAAGGTTACGGCGGCGAATCTGGCGTCCCCGGAAGCTGCTCGCAATCGCGTCACGCCGCCGCCAAAATGTCGCAGAATCAACAGCCCAGCAAAGGAAACAAGAATTATCAGTAGCAACGCAGTTGACACGCCCACTAACGCCGCAACGAGGATGAATGCTGCAATTTCGGCTGCGGGCCATGCCAGCAACCCTATGACGATCATCTTAAGGGGACGCATCCGTCCGAATTCCTTCGATCATGCCTCGACAGACCTCAAATGCAGGTGATCTGACCTTCAAACGCTAATTTATTGCCGGCAATGCGGGGGCATTGTGTTGGCGCACACCTCCCGATGGTTTAAGCTCGCATTGCATACAAAAGCCCGGTTGGGATGGCAGAGTGTAGGCCCTGGAATCAAATCGCCGGTCCCCTAATATATAGCTGTATCATCGACAGGGAAGAGCAGTAGGAAAAAACTCCAGATCACTGAGCGCCGGCACCGTGCGGTGCAGCCGCGTGCGAAGGCATGAGACGTGTTCGACCCAACCACCATAATCTTACTGGCGATCGCAGTATTGATATTCCTAAAGCTTCGCAGCGTGCTCGGTCAGCGAACCGGTCGCGAACAGCCACCTTACGATCCCTATTCAGCGCCCGATGCGGTACGTAATTCGCCTAGCGATAAAGTTATACCGCTTCCGCAACGCACCAGCGAACCCGCAACGCCCGCGGAATCGAATGAATCCCCCGATCGTCACGCTGGGTTCGCGACACGGGGCTCGCCGGTGGCCAGGGGGCTCGATGCCATCGCGGCAGCGGACAAAAATTTCGATGTTAAGCAGTTCATCGCCGGGGCAAGGGCGGCCTACGAGATGATCGTGACGGCCTATGCGGTGGGCGATCGACGGGCGTTGAAGAACTTATTGGCACGCGAAGTCTATGACGGGTTCGAATCCGTGATTCGCGAGCGCGAAGCGCGGGGCGAGACCGTCGAGACCCGTTTTGTATCGATCGATACGACTGAAATCACGAATGCAGAGCTGCGTGGCAAAATGGCGCAGCTTACGCTGCGCTTTGTCTCCCAGCTGGTGTCGGTGACTCGCGATCGTAACGGCAATGTGATCGACGGCAGTGCAGACACGGTTACCAGCGTCACCGATGTTTGGACTTTCGCCAGAGAGGTTACGTCGCGCGATCCAAACTGGAATCTGGTCGCCACCGAAGCCGGTTCTTGATCGGCGGAGGCGGGCATGTGGACGCTACTGCTTCGATTTATCTTTTCGTTGGCAGCATTAGCGTCGATTGGAGCGGTACTGGATACCGCCAATGGTCGTCCGCAGTCGGTCGACGCTTCTCCAGCGAAATCAAGGATAAGACCAGAGGACAATTCACATACCAGGCTTGGCACACGTCGTGCGACGGAGTGGTCTGCTTATCCCGGAAACCGTGCCGCACGTCCTTGGGCATCTGGACCTTTGAGGATGGCGGACGCGGCGCTCGAGCCGGCCGGCTGGAACGAGCTGGACGGGTGGCGCAGCGATGATCATGCCAGCGCTTTTGCAACTTTCCAGGCAAGCTGTCGCCCGATCGTGCGGTCCAAATCCTCAAATGATGAGCGGCCGGTCCGCGCCGCATTGCAGACAGTGTGCGCGCGTGCAGTCAAAGCCGGCCCTTTAGGGCGCGAGACAGCGCGGCAATTCTTCGAAACCAACTTTGTACCGATACGCATTCGTAAGCTCGGCGACACTGCCGGTTTCCTCACCGGCTATTACGAGCCGATTGTCGATGGTTCGAGGTTCCCCACCCGGGAATTCACAGTTCCGCTTTATCGCCGGCCGCCTGACTTGCTGGCTGCCGGGGCGAGCCAGCCGGGCGGGCCGTTTCCCAACAGTGGACGTGCGTTTCGCCGAACTTCGGGTGGTGATCTGGTCTTCTATTACGATCGTGGCGAAATCGAAGACGGCGCCCTCGACGGTAAGCATCTGGAAATTTGCTGGTTACGGAGCGCAACCGAGGCGTTGATCATCCAGATTCAAGGTTCGGCACGGGTTAAACTTGAAGACGGTACTATGCTACGCCTCAATTATGATGCGCACAATGGCTATCCCTACGTCCCAGTTGGTCGCGTGCTGATTGATCGCAATATCATCCCGCGTGAAGAAATGTCGATGCAGCGGATCCGCGAATGGATGCAGTCCAACCCGGACGATGCTAAAGACGTGCGCCGACAGAACCGTTCTATGGTGTTTTTTCGCATCGTTGGGCTGAACGACGACGGTGAACCGCTTGGCGCACAGGGGATTCGACTGTCGGCTGGCCGTTCGATGGCAGTAGACAAGGCGCTGCACGTCTATGGAACACCGTTTTTCATCGAGGCGGACCTTCCGCTTGCCGGTGTGCGCGCAAGTACCCCATTCCGCCGCACCATGATTGCACAGGATACCGGTTCCGCCATTGTCGGGCCGGCCCGCGCCGATCTCTATTTCGGCGCCGGCGACGAGGCTGGCCAGGTGGCCGGACGTGTCCGTCAGGCAGGTCGTTTTGCGCTGTTGCTGCCGCGCGATCTCGACCCGGTTATGGCCGGTGCGCACATGCCGCTGCCGCCCGCCAGGCCCACTTCAACTAA
>Ga0126379_10000578_pt1 | contig 20504 bp, 22 predicted proteins | sample PanSoiMetPlot_24_FD_92640 | JGI IMG/M metagenome (GOLD analysis project Ga0126379, IMG submission 92640) | Tropical forest soil microbial communities from Panama - MetaG Plot_24 | ecosystem: Environmental > Terrestrial > Soil > Tropical forest > Bulk soil | place: Panama | collected 2016-02-17
CCCGCCGGCGGATGCGCTGCTCGCCGAGCTCGCGAGCCGCCCGGAGGTGCTGGCCCTATCCTTTCATGTCGATTACTGGGACAGGTTCGGCTGGAAGGATCCGTTTTCGAGCCCAGCAGCCACCGAGCGCCAGCAGCGCTATGCGTCCGTTCTCGGGCTCGCGACCGTGTACACGCCGCAAATCGTCATCGACGGCAAATCGCAAGCTGTCGGCTCGGACCGAGCCGAGGTCGAACACGCGCTCGGCTCCGCCCGGCGCGAACATACCGAGGTACCGGTCGTTCTAGATCTCGGTCGCGGGGTAGCGCGTATCCAACTCGGGCCGGCACAAGGCTCGATCTCGGGAGCTATCTTGCTGATAGGCTTCGACCGCCGGCATGCCAGTACGGTGTCGCGCGGCGAAAACACGGGCCGGAATTTGGTGCATACCAATGTGGTACGCGGCATCGGCGAGGTCGGCAAATTCGACGGATGGGGCGGCGCGATCGAAGTGCCGATCGCTTGCCAATGCGATCGCGTAGCTGTGCTCGTGCAGGCTTCGGACGGAAGCATTCTCGGCGTTGCTGTTGGGGACTCGAACTCACTTTGAGCCCGGCTTATTGCGCAGTCGGCCCGCCATCGACAACGAGCCCGGCGCCGATCATGAAGGCGGCACGTGGCCAGAGAGAAAGACGACGCCTTTGGCGATGTCGTTCGGTGTGCCGAGCCGACGATCGGATGCGGGCCAGCCATCTGGCGCCGCGTTGGAGTGTTGGTGCCGAGATTGCGCGGCTGACAAAGGTCGGATCGCCTCATATCGGTCTGAATGACCTCCGCATGTCGAGTTGACGCGCACCCGATAGTCCCTGCGCTCAATTCAAGCACCGCCGCCTCGGGCCATCGAATAAAGCGGATCGCTGCCGCGCTGCCTCTGCCGGCGCATTCGCGCAGCGCCTTTGCCTGAGCTTCGCGCCAGCAGTTGGCCATGCCGGGCAGATCGTGCCAATCTCCGCTTCTATGAAACCGGAGGTTCTCGGTTATGCATATCGAACGGCTTGATCACTTGGTCCTGACGGTGGCCGATATCGAACAGACCTGCGAGTTTTATACCCGGGTGCTGGGGATGGAGGTCGTTCATTTCGGCGAAGGACGGACGGCATTGCGCTTCGGGCAACAGAAAATTAATTTGCACTCGATGAGTAATGTCCCGAGCCTCGTCGCCGGAACGCCGACGCCGGGGTCGGGCGATCTGTGCTTTATAACGAAGGTTCCACTTGCCGAGGTGACGGCACATCTCGAGCGTTGCAGTATTCGAATCGTAGCGGGTCCGGGACCGCGGGCAGGCGCAATCGGCACAATTCAGTCGGTCTATATCCGCGACCCCGACCAGAACCTGATCGAGATCTCGAACTATTGAGAGCCTGAGCATGGCGCTGCGTCAGAAGTACCTGAAAATCCTGTCCGGGATCGTCCCGGCCGGCGCCGTCGGCATTTCGATGCTGCTCGGTTCAGCCGCGCCGAGCGCGGCGAAAGAGCACCCCGATGGCCTGCAACCCTCGGCCGCCCCGCCTGTCTCGGAGCGGCTCACAGCCATCCGCGACGCGGTTTCTGCCGTGTCCGAGGAAGCAGAGAGGGCAGGAAGGCCAGCCGACCAAGATGTTCAACTCGCCTGCGGCAATTGGTGGCGCAATTGGTAGGGAGCTCGATCGGCTGCTCCGGCTGACCGCGCGCCGAATGATCCTCGTTGCCTCGCCCCGTGGCGGGTTCTGGGCGTTGCCGTTGGACCGCGAACCGCGCCTGCCGTCGGCCGCGCACAGGGCCGCCGATTGCGAGCTGAGTCGCGTCTGGCACACGGATGGTTGGTTTGGCGGACGCCGCTATGTGCAGAGGCATTACCGAGCCGCGAGCGGTAAGGGAGAAGTAATGAAGATCTCACATCTAAGCAGAGCCAGCGCTGCCTTCGGTATTGCTATCCTGCTGTTTGGCGATCCGGCAAATCGCCCAGCAGGGCCCGCCGGCCGAGCTTGGAAGAAGTACTTGTATGCGTAGGGCGCCAGGTGCCAGGGCAAGATCGACACGAACCTCTTTAACCAATGAATATTATGGTGGCTGCTCAAGGCGACTCTTTGTCGAACAAAGTCTGGAGTTGTGCGGTGGTTGGCTGATAGAGGCCAAGCGCGCCGATGGCTTGCTGGGTATCGTCTATGTTATGTCTAGTCGAAGGCGCAGACGATCGCTGTGGGAACCTCGACCGCCATCATTTTCCTGACGCCTCTGGCCGCGTAGTGCTCGGCGCGGCTGGCGGGGGCTGACCGACATAAATGTCAATGACAGTTCGTGAGGACGCAACGTAGACACCGACCCTACCCAATGGCCGAGCGCCGTAAAGGATGCATAGTGCGGGGAGGTGTGACGGTAGTGGCAACCAAAGAGACATCCTCCATAAGTTCAATGAGGGCGGAGAGGCCTCCCCCTTAGCCAATCGCGGACGGTGTGCGTTAGACAAAGATATCCATACTTCACAATGCCAACCGGTTCCCACAAGACCATCCTAGGACTAAATTTGAAACGGCGGCGAACCTGATAGATGCTTTTAGCAAACCACACGAACTGGTGGCCTCTCAAGAGGAGCTTCATGTGATATGCACCAGCGCCAATCCCATAGAATTTCATCAGACGTGGAATGTCAGGTGCCTTCCGTCCGTGGTGATGTCTGACAATGACTTCGGGACAATATAGTCCCTTCCAACCCATTGCACTCGCGCGGCTGGCGACGTCCAGATCCTCGCCCGCAAACAGAGACCCTGCTCCGAATTCCGGATCGAATCCACCGATGCCGCTCAGTACTCTTCGGCGAAAAGCCATATTGGCTCCCTGAACTGTCCCGACGCTGACCAATGATCTTCCAGGGAACGTAAGTGGTGTTGTGGCTTGGTTAATCGTAACCGGATGATCCACAGGATCATGGAGCATAATGCGCCCGGTTATGTAACCGACGGTCGGGTCTGCGAACGCCGACCACACATGGCTTAAAAAATCCGGTGCCGGGTAGCAATCATCGTCTGTGAATGCAAGAATATCGCCACGAGCGATTTCTATTGCGGTATTCAGGGCATTTGACTTACCTGGTTTAGCCTCGAACACATAAACGGCAGAAATTCCAGCACTATCGATAAATTGCCGGATAACCCCAGCCGTCTTGTCGACGGATCCGTTATCCACAACAATTAACTCCCAGGGCCGCTCGAAAGCGATACCCCGGACCGATTGGAGGCAGCGACCGAGCTGTTGGCAGCGGTTGTGAGTGCTGATAATCAGCGAGATGTCCATGATCACTGAAGCGATAGTAAGTTGAATGCTGATCGGAGATCCGATGCCCTCGGCCATCTCGTCGAGCCTATAGGCCTACCAAATTCGGCCGGCTCAGCTGATGAGGTCGTCAACATTATCCGGCAGGCAGGTCTGCTTGGCTACGATTTCTGTTAGTATACCGGAACGTCCCTGCCTACCAGCGATCGCCGCGTCTCTCCATTCCGATTGCCGCGTCGCACCGCCGGTGCTACCTTGTCCATCCGCATACATCGGGATGGCCCGTTTTGAAAAAAAGTGCACGCGAGTACATACACTCATCCGCACCGACACTCGCGCGATCGGTAGTGATCAAAACGAAATCCGCACGTTCCTGACCGTGCGCAACGAAATGCTACGTTTGCCGTGGACCCTCGAACATTATCGCAATAGGAGTGAGCCGATTTTTTGTTATCGACAACGGCTCAACAGACGGATCAAAGGAGTTTCTGCTGGCGCAGCCGGATTGCCACGTTTTCACGACTCGCGATTCTTACGCAGAATCGATGTATGGCGCAGAGTGGCAGAAGGCGCTTCTCAATGAATATGGCATAAACCACTGGTGTCTTACAGTAGACGCCGACGAATGGTTCATATATCCGGGGTACGAAAGCCAGCCACTATCGGCGCTTGCTACGCATTTGGAACGAAGTGGCGCGCAAGGAGTGTTTGCATTTCTGCTCGACATGTATGCTGCGGGCACGATAGCCGAGTCAATCTCCGAAAAGCAGGTTTCGCCATTGGACATTTCTCGCTATTTTGATCGTAATTACGTGTGGCGCCGACGGTTCTATATTCCTCGCGTGCAACAGCCCGCATTTCCCGAATACGACGTCACTGGCGGTCCCCGGCTGCGAATGCTGTTTCCATTCTTGCATCGGCACTATTACTTATTGGAAGTGATGTGGCAGACTAGCTATTGTATCTATCTTGTTACAAAGAAAACCCCACTTCCAGTGGCTCTGAGGCCACCGCCAACCCTGCCGAAGATCCCTTTTGTTCGATGGCTGCCTGGCACACGTTATCAGCATCCCCATGCGACGACACCAATCAAGCGTCGAGCATACCAAATTCTGCCGGCTTATCAGCGAGGCTGTGAACATTATCGGGCACGCGGACCAGTCCGGCTACGATTTTCGTTGATATGCCACCCACCATCTAAGATTGCCGTACTAAGATTGCCACTTCGCCGCGCCGGTGCTACGTTGCCATCCGATAGACTAGTGGATTGACGCTAACACTTGATACCTTCGGTTCAGTTCTCGATGATGCCGTGCCATGCACTGGCCGGTCACGGTGCCATCGAGGACATTGAGTGCGGCAAACAGCGCGGTCGTGCCATGCCGGATATTGTCGTGGGTCATCGTCCCGGCCCGGTCTTTCTGCGTCGGCAGGCCTGGCTGCGTGCGGTCGAGCGCGTGAACTTGCGACTTCTCATCAACCGAGAGCACAAGGGTCCGGGCCGGCGGGTCGAGATCCAGCCCGACCACATCCGAGCAGCTTGGCGGCAAACGCCAGATCCCCGGACAGCTTGCAGCGCCGCACCCGGTGTGGCTGCAGCCGGTGCGCCACCCAGATCCACTGCACCGAGCGCAGCGAGATACCAGTGGTCGCCGCCATCGCCCGGCCCGTCCAGTGAGCGGCCTCACCCGGGCGGTTCACCGAGGGTAAGCGCGATCACGCGGTCAACCAACGCCGGCGACAACCCGGGCTTTCTGGCCTTCTCGCGCAACAGGCCAGCCACGCCCTCGCGCATGAACCGCTCTTGCCAACGCCACACATACGGTTCCGAAACTCCACCGCGGCGGATGATCTCCGCCGTGCCTCACCCCTCCGCCGTCGCCAAGATAATCCGTGCCCGCCCAGACATGCTTCTGAGGCTTTTGCGGTCCGCCACCATCGCTGCCAATCGCCCGCGGTCGGCGGCACCTACCTCGATGCTGATCCTCTCGCGCATGGCGCATCATGGCACATGCTGTGCTCATGTTTGTGTCGTACCACTAGGGTGACCGATTTTGCAAAAAAAGTGCACGCGAGTACACACACTCATCCGCACCGATACCCGTGCGATCGGTGATGATCAAAATGAAATCCGTGTATTCATGACTGTACGTGATGAAATCCTGCGGCTGCCACGCACTTTCGAACACTATCGAAAGATCGGAGTGACTCGATTTTTTGTTGTCGATAACGAATCTACGGACGGCTCAAAGGAATTTCTTCTAGCACAGCCGGACTGTCATGTCTTTATGACTCGCAATTCTTATGCCGAATCGTTGTATGGCGTGGAATGGTACAACGCACTTCTCAATGAGTATGGTGTAAACCACTGGTGTCTTATAGTAGACGCGGACGAATGGTTCGTATATCCGGGCTACGAAAACCGGACCTTATCCGACTTTGCCGCATATTTAGACCGGAGTGCGGCGCAAGGCGTATTTGCATTCTTGCTGGATATGTATGGACCCGGTACAATTGCCGAGTCGATTTCTGAACCGCAGCGCTCGCTGCTCGATGCCTGCCGATACTTTGATAGTGAGTATGAATGGCATCGCCGATCTCACGTCGGTGCTCCGTGCTTCCCTGAATATCAGGTGTTCGGCGGCCCTAGATTCCGCCTGTTTTTTCCCAATCTGCGCCGTTACCATTATTTTATGAGAGTTGCGTGGCGTGGTTTCGACCTGGTACGACTTCCGCTCCCGGTTGCGCTCAGACCACCACCTCGGCTAACGAAGATTCCCTTCTTCCGCTGGCTGCCAGGCACAAGCTACCACCTGCATCAAACCACGCCAATCACGCTCTCGGAAACCACGGGGGTTCTGCTGCATTTCAAGTTTCTTCAAGATTTTTACGCCCGAGTTGTCAGCGAAGTAAGGCGAAAAGAGCATTGGGATGGCGCGTCTGAATATTCGCGCTATTTGGCCAAGCTGAAGAATAACCCATCCCTGACCTTCCACTACGAGGGCAGTGTTCGGTACGAAGGCAGCGAGCAACTCATTCGGTTGGGTTTATTAAAAGAGGATGGGGCATGGTGGCAGATGCGCGCGCGCGCGGACGATACCACCGCCGAGAATACTCATCACAGCGGTACCCAACCGGCTTATGGACCTTTCGTCACAACCTAGGGGTATCGTCGACGCGTGCGAACGCCGCGTGGCGAGATCGGGGATCTGTTAACTTAAGCCCGTCTGCGCGGCGCGGTTCGCTGCCCGCTTTTTTGTTGGTGCTGGTGAACGCCCAGCGATGCTGAGCACCGTGGTGAATGCGCGCTCAAACCATTTTGGCCTCTGGCTAGCGATGAAGCGGAACCCGATTAACCACCTTGCAAGAGGTCGCGGAGCCGTGGCCACACCCACGAGCCATGCTATGCGAAGTATTCGATTGACTAGCGGCAGCGGCGCGGTGATAGAGGCTCTGGCGGCGCGGAAGAGAGTGGTGAGCGTAGGCTCGCCCGCCTGATCCTCCGAAAGCTTAGCCGCGGCCAGCCGGCACTCGAGCGGCCAGATCGACCGGTTGCGCGCAGCCACCGGATCGAAAGGGATACCCCAAAACCGACAACGTCCCGCCAAGTAATCGAGCTTTAGTTCAAAAGTCCGGCATCTCGCAATGAAGCGCGCACTATCAATCGTATTTATTGCATACAAATTGCTGTCGTGAATTCGATAGCAGGCCAACGGCTCATATAGGGTCACCACCTCACCATAGAACGGGGCATTACACTCCAAGATCGCGTCCATCCAATGTTCGCGCGGACTCTCTAGTTCGAATCCCCCGTCAGCGCTTATACGGTCCAGCAGCAAACGCGCATATGCATTGCCCGTGGCCGGTGAGTTGGGTGACCCGCCAGTGCGGAGAAGCTCCGTCCGGATTGTCGCAGTGTCCAAATTTGGCGGATATTTAGGTGCCACATGCCCAAGTTGCTGTCCCGCTGTGTCGATGCTCGCGAGGGGAAACTGCATCTTCATCGTCGTGGCCGTCCAGCGCCTGGCCACAGTCGCAGCCGCATGCGGCAAAAGGAGATCGTCGGAATCGAGAAAGATCAAAATAGGATAACGCGCAAGTGGCCAAGCGCTGTTCAGCGCCGCTATCTGGTGACCGTTCTTCTCTCGGAGTATGAATCTGATCTGGTGACCATAACCGGCGATTATGGCTCTTGAGTTATCCGTCGAACCGTCGTCGACGACAATGGTTTCGCATAGCGGGTGGTCTTGGGCGAGAGCACTGTCGATCGCCGAAGCGAGAAAGCGTCCGTTGTTGTAGTTGACGACGATGATGCTGACACCGAGCGGCTCGCTCATAAAGTCTTTCTCATAGCTAAGGCGGAGTGGTGGCTACGTTCGTGACCGGACATCCATCGGGCACGAGCCTCGGCGTAAACTGTGATGTGGCGGCGAGCGATCTCGTCCCAAGATGGAATGCCCGCCCGCCTCAACCACATGGCCTCGGCGAGAGCGTCAAGCTGTCGTGGCGAGCTTGTCCAATCGGCAATTGCTTTGGCCAACGCAGCAGCGTCCGCCGGAGGCACGAGGCGGGCGCCACCACCCTCTTCAAAGAGCTCGCGAAAACCGTCGATGGCGGTCGCCAAGACCGGCACGCCACGGGCAATCGCACTCATCGCGACCCCGCTAGCATCGATATCCCGATAGGGAAGAACGATAGCGTCAGCCTCGGCGAACAGCCGCTCCTCCTCCGTCTCGGTTACGAATTCAAAACGCAGGCTGACGCAGTCAGCCAGCCCATTTGCGTGAACAAACTGCTCAATCCCGGCTGTATCCATATAAGGCTTGCCGACAATGCGGACATCGAGGCAGCACAGTGTTTCTTTCGGGACCAGTGTCAGGGCTTTAAGCAGCAGATCAGTCCCCTTATAAGGCTTGATCTTACCGAACTGCAGCAAAACGAGGCGGTCCCGAGAAGAGGCTTGCACCCGCCGTCTCGCCATGTGCCGGCTGTCACCCAGTAGCCCATGTGGAATTCGGTGGATCTGAGCCCGGTGGATGCCCATCGCCGCAACCCGCTGTTCAGCCTGTCGCGTGTGAACGATAATCGCATTAAACGTCTGCAGCAGACCTCCATAGCCTCGGCGCATTACGGCGTTCTCGACCCCTTGATACGGATTGCTGTCATGCAGTGTGAAAACAACGGGTATGCGACGCTGGAGCATGCCGATAGCCCACCGGTCAATAACCGGGACCGGCGACCACTGGAAGTGGACGATGCCCGCATCAAAAGCCGTTAACCACCTCGAGAGCCGGAACATGTCCAATCCGTGGCAGATGCCTTTAACCCATCGCACGCTCCCACTCGGAAGTCGACGTCCCCAACCTGAAGTCAGGATTGAATAGAAATGGCCGTGGTGGATGGGCTGGCTATGGGACAACTCGCTGGCCTGGCCGAGCAGACGCACATCGCGTCCCTCGGCCCGTATCGCACTAGCAAGCGCCAGATCGTAGGGGATCGTAAAGTTACTGGGATCGACGAGGACGACCCGATCCAAGGCCGCTGTCGGCGAAGCGCTCATCGGCTCGCTCTCAAGCAGCAAGCGGGAGCTGGCCCTTGTCCCCATCATCAGATCCGGTTCGGGAGGCGCGTGGATCGAAGCGAGCTCACAGCGCCGAGAAGCGTCTTGATCACTGCCGGTCGCGATGTCGGGGCAAAACGCCATAGGATTAAACTTCGGCGACAACTCCGCGGCGCCACCGCGCATCCGATGGCCCAGGCCAGCAATATAACGCGGTCCCGTAACGGCATCTGCGCCGATCTGGTTGCTGACGATACGAGGCGACAGACGAGCTGCGGTAGTGTATCCCCTGGAAACGGGTGGGCAGAGGGCTCGATCAGGTAGGAGGCGAGCCGATATTGCAGATGGTTCAGGCTGCGGCTCAGGTGGTCGCGCGGGAGCGACAAGCCGAGGCGCTGACACACGGTTGCCAACAAGCGCACTCGTTCGACATCTTGTTGTAGGCGGGTTCGAAATTTGACTGCCTCAAGCGATCCCATCCCGCCGTAGCTCGCGGGGTGGATCCGATAACGGGCGAGCGGCTTCCGAATTGTCAACACATCGCCCAAAATTGGCGCGAGGGTGAGCAGCACGGCATCCGACTGGGGGATCGTCGGCGTCGTTAACGCGAAGACGTCGCGCACAAAATCTCGGGAATAGGCATTGCCGGACCCCGGCGGCGTCGTATACGCCGTGGTACGGAGGTAGGCACGACGGAGCTTCTCAGGATCGTCCTGGGGCGGAAATTGCGGGATTTCCGATCCCAAGGGAGCGCCGGCCGCGTCGATAAGGCTCATCCGAAACTGGACCTTGGAGACGCCCGGCCGCCATACCTTCGCGACCTCCTTCATGACTTCCGGTTCCAGCAAGTCATCGGAGTCGAGAAAAATCACGACGTCACCGGTGCTCTGCTCGAAGCCGAATTTATGAGCGCCGAACTGGTGGGATTTCGGTCTGAAGTAGGCAGCCACCCTGCCGGTGAAACCCTCGATCACGCTTCTCGACTCATCGGTCGAGGCGTCGTCGACGACGATCACCTCCTTGTCCAGCCAGTCGATGGCCAGCGCACTTTCGATCGCCGCGCCGACGAAGTCGCGGTAATTGTAATTCGCGATGATCACCGACAGCCGCATCGCTCGCACCTATTGGTCCAGTACCGCGTTTAGTTCACGCACGGCGCGGCGCCAGCTCGCGTTGTGCCTGCGGCGCCAGGCCGTTTCACGAAGCTCCGCCAGCCGACCCGGCGCGTCCATCATGCCAGCGAAGTGTTGCGCCAGCTCAGCCGCCGAGATCTCCGGCGCAACCAGATCCCCGGCACCGAGCTCGACGATCTCCGGAGCGCCGCCGACATCCGTCGCGACAACGTGCACACCCATACGTAGGAACTCCAGGTAAGCGATGCCTGCCAGTTCGGCGCGAGACAGCATGCACCCGACATCGACATTTCGCACGATCTCGACGAATCGGTCCATACCCCGGCTCTTGTCGATCAGACCGAAATGAGTGACCCCCTCCTGCTCGGCGATGGCGGGCGGGCATTTCCCGATAACGTGAAGGCGAACATCATACCCGGCACGCCGCAAAAGCCGCACCGCCTCGGCAATGGTTGGCAACCCTTTGCGCTCAGGATAGAGGCCAATAAATCCGACTATGAACGACTTTAGGCCGGGTCGGCGGCATCGCTCGCGCGATTGGTCGAATTTCTCGACCAGGCGCTCGGCGATATTGGCACCTGGCGGCACGATGTGGAGTTTTTCTTGCGGCACGCCGTACTGTTGGCCGAGATAGCATGCAGTGCGCTTGCTCATAACCACAAGCTTGCGGCAGACTGCATAACCGACACGCTCGGCAGCCAAAGCCTGACGCATTGCTGTTGCGTCAATATTCGCGGTATCAAAAGCTCGGTAATCGCCAAAATATTCACCCAAGGTGGCGTCTACATAGAAGTAAGGCGCAATACCAAACGCTTCGTGGCATTCGAGGAACCGCGAGCCAAAGAGCTGGAAGTTATTGATGACTCGGGATCCTCGCAAGGCCGGGAGACCGCGTTTCCAGATGCCGTCGAGATATCCGTCAGTAAATTTGAACCCGTATCGCCCCCGAAGCCCGCCGCGTAGCTTCCACCAAGCTGCGCGGGCATAGATAGGCCACCCGCCGATGCCCCGCGGGTGTAGATTGACCATCCCGCTGAGCAGGCCTGCTTCCACTCCTTCCAGCGCGAGGTGATAGGTGCTACCGCTAAACACTCGAATATCGCTTTTGAAGTCGCAACCGACAACGTAAGTACGAAGTGCGTCAGGAAGCAATTGCTGCTGCATGATCAGCCCGCTGCTGATCCAGCAACGAGGGAGGGCTGGGTTTGGTTTAGCATAGCGCGGTGGTCTGACCTCGCTCGGGCTCGATCAACGCAACCAGAACGGTCATCCCGGTCAAACGGAGTGTCGAAGACATTTCCTACCGGCGCTATTTAGCTAAAAGAGGCGGTCGCAGCTGCGACTTGGACATAACTTTCTTACGACCGAGACAGGCTGATTTTGGGCCAAATCCAAGCATTTTCGATAGTTCTGAGTCAAGGGTTAGCAAAAATCGCATTTTCGACTTAAATGTGGCGTCCTTTATAGCGAGTATATGGCGATGACTAGCCCGGGGAACGCCGGCGGTTTTCGGAGCCGCAGTTCCGTTCGGTAGCGGCGACAATCGCGCATTTCCGATGAGTTATGCGATTGCTCTGGCGGTCTTTGTACGGTGGTTCTTTGCTGTCGCGAGAAAGCCCACATCGTCGGATCCTCAGGACGCCCTGGATTTAGAGAACTCTGAGTGGTCTCAAGATCCAACTTGACGACCCGCTTGTGAGGCAGTAGGTGTCAGTTTCGCTGTTCCGCGGCTTCCTCGAGCCGAATCAGCGGCGAGAGTCAGAGGATTTCGGGCGGCTCGTTGCTGTAAAAGTGACGCATTTGGACTACTCTACCAGTATCGGAGCATGCGCGAAGTGCTACTTCTGGTGGAAGCGGAACTGGCGCAGTTTTGCCCGGCCTCCTTACAATAGGCAAGTCCTGGCCGGTAGCGGCGTCAAAGAATAAGGATTGACAATGACTTCGCCGGAAGATCCTCGCGGCCTTAATCGCCAATTCGACCTTGAAACCATCGAGACCCACGTCAAGGGCTACGCGGATGCCTTGTCCACGGCGCTGCTTTCCATCGACTGGCGCCAACTCAATCTTGCGATTGAAGAAATTGAAGGTGCACGCATGCGCCGCGCGCGGCTTTGGGTCGCGGGAAACGGCGGGTCAGCCGCCATTGCGGACCACCTGTTATGCGATTGGGTCAAGGGCACCTTCACCCCGCCGCAACCGCCCATTAACGTTCACTCGCTCGTAGCCAATACCGCCCTGCTAACCGCTTGTGCAAACGATTTTGGCTATGATGCTAGCTTCTCGCGCCAAATCGAGATGCAGGCCCAACACGGCGACGTTTTGATTTGCATCTCCTCATCGGGAAACAGCGCAAACATTTTGGCGGCGTTGCGTAAGGCGAACTCCTTGGGTTTGAAGACCATTGCTTTTACTGGGTTCGGCGGCGGAGAAGCGGCAAAGCTCGCCGCCATCAGCCTCCATGTCGCCGCCCACAACTATGGAGTGGTCGAAGATTGCCATCAAATTCTAATGCACAACATTGCACAATATATTTATGGCCGTTCGGCCCGCGGCGGCTGACGTGCAAGTGGTTATCCTGGCGGGGGGACGGGGCACGCGGCTTGGTGAATACGCCCGGGCGATTCCCAAGCCGATGGTGACTATTGGTGGACGACCGAACCTGGAACATCAGATTCTGCTGGCCAAACGCTATGGTTTCAGGAGCGTGCTCTTCCTGGTGTCACATCTTGCCGATCGCATCGAAGTCCATTTCGGAGACGGCCGGCGCTTCGATTTGGAGATTTCATATTGCGCCGAAGAACCGCCTCTCGGTACGGCGGGGGCGCTGCGCCATGCGGGCGCGTTGCTGCAGGACCGCTTTCTCGTTCTCTACGGAGACGTGTTTATCGAGTGCGACCTTGCGCAGCTTTGCGCCGACCACGCCAGGTCCCGCCCGTTCGCCACCCTAGTTGTCCATCCCAACGACCATCCTTCCGACAGCGATCTCGTTGAGGTTGATGTGGAGGGATGGATATCGGCGATCCACCCGAAGCCGAGGCCGCAGGACCAATACCTGCCGAACATGGTCAACGCCGGCGTGGCGGTCATCGAGCGCGATATCCTGCCTCTGATCCGGCCAGGCCAGCATCTGGATCTCGCGAGTGACATCTTTCCGACGCTAGCCCGCGATGGCGACCTCAGGGCCTATCGCTCGGCAGAGTATTTCAAGGATTTCGGCACGCCGGACCGTCTGGCCCGCGTACGTTTGGATTTCGAAACGGGCAAAACTGCGCGCCTTAGCCGAGGCTATCGGCGCCCTGCAGTCTTCCTCGACCGCGATGGTGTCATCAATAGAGAAGTGCCGTACCTTTCAGATCCGGCGCAGATGGAGCTACTCCCTGGTGCAGCCCGGGCCATTGGGCGGCTGAATGAGGCGGGGTTCTTGGTCATTGTCGTCACCAATCAGCCGGTCGTCGCGCGCGGCGAGTGCACCCCGGACGCACTACGGTTAATTCACAATAAAATGGAGACGCTGTTGGGGCAGGAGCACGCCTGGATCGACGCCCTCTATTTCTGCCCGCACCACCCGGACAGAGGGTTTGCGGGTGAAGTTGCGGAACTGAAAGTCGATTGCGCTTGTCGCAAGCCGAAAACCGGGATGTTCGAACAGGCAGTCAGGGATTGGAACATCTCGTTGCCGGGCTCATACGGTATCGGCGATAGCCGCCGTGATGTGATCGCCGCGCGTCAAATGGGGATTGGCGCGATTGGGGTCAGCACCGGTCACGGCTGCCGGGATTGCGATACCCTCGTGTCGCCGGAGTGGCTGGTCGAAGACTTGCAAGAGGCGGTGGAGATCATTTTGGCATCCGACAGCGTTGCGCCGGTCCGGGGAGCACAACCATGATCACCACGCAGACGCCTTTTCGCATCAGCTTCTTTGGTGGCGGTTCCGACATAAGAGGGTTCTATAGCCGACACCCCGGAGCGGTGCTGAGCGCTGCAATTAACAAGAGCATGTATCTGACGACCCATCCCTATTTTGAGCCGACCGCTATACACCTCAAATATTCGAAGACGGAGCTCGTACCCTCGGTCGATCAGATCGAGCATCCCATCCTGCGCGCCGTTCTTAGTGAACTGACGCCACACGGCGGGATAGAAGTTGCGTCAATCGCGGATATTCCGGGAGGGACAGGCCTTGGGTCATCCTCTGCCTTTACCGTTGGGCTAATTCAGAACTTGAACGCCCGACTTCAACGATTTCTTGCACCGGCGCGGTTGGCAGAGCACGCGTGCCGCATCGAGATCGATGTCCTCAAGGAGCCCATCGGCAAACAGGACCAATATGCTTCCGCTTTTGGCGGGCTTAACCGCTTTGTATTCCATTCAGACGAAAGAACGACGGTCGAGCGGATTTTTCTGGCGCCGGACACGATCAAGCGGTTGGAGGCTACTCTATTCTTATTTTATCTCGGCGTGTCGCGTTCGGCCTCGACGATCCTTTGCGAGCAAACGAGCAATCTGGGCAACGAGGAGATTTTCGAAACGCAAAGGGCCATGGTAGCTCAGGTGGATGTCGGAGCGCAGCTCTTGCGCGATGGCGACCTCGATGGCTTTGGCAGGTTGCTTCATGAGGCTTGGCTTCTGAAGAGAACCTTGGCGTCAAATATTTCCGACGACGCCATCGATGCCCACTATCAGCGAGGCCTCGACGCCGGCGCGCTGGGCGGAAAGCTGGCCGGCGCCGGCGGCGGCGGATTTTTGTTGTTCTACTGCCCGCCACCGGCTCAAAGCTGCTTTCTCTCGGCAATGAGCGGGCTAAGACAAGTCCCATTCCATTTCGAATTCAACGGTTCGCGTGTCATTCACGTTTCGGATGAGTGACGCAAAGTCGCACGACCGCGCAACGCGAGCTCAAGCGCAGCGAAACCAAGCGGAACTCCCATTTGATCTGATAACGGTGGAACGATGAGTTTGGCGGGTGTACAGCGAGCATTCGTAACTGGCGGCGCCGGCTTTATCGGAAGCCATATTGCCGACAGACTCGTGAAAGATGGCGCAAACGTCACGATTTACGACAACTTCAGCACCGGCCAGGAGCAGTTCATCAGCCATCATGTTGCCAACCCCATGGTCAGCGTCGTCCGCGCCGACGTCCTCGACCGCGAACGGCTGCAAAATGAGATGGCAAGTTGCGACTTCGTCTTCCACCTGCAGGCGAATGCGGATGTGCGCCACGGCATGCGACTGACGAGAGTTGACCTTGAGCAGAATACTATCGCCACGTGGAACGTCCTCGAGGCGATGCGGATCAATGGAATCAGGCACATCGTCTTCGCGAGCAGCGCGACGGTATATGGCGAGCCGGACGCCTTTCCCACACCCGAAAGCTATGCTCCGCTCCAGACCAGCCTCTACGGTGCCAGCAAGCTTGCCGGCGAGGCCATGATGCAAGCTTACAGCGAATACTTTGGTATTACATGCTATATCTTCCGCTTCGTGTCATGGATCGGCGAACGATATACGCATGGTGTGATATTTGATTTTATGAAAAAGCTAAAATCTGACCGCCAGATGCTCGAAATCTTGGGAGACGGAAAGCAACGTAAGTCGTACCTTGACGTGATCGATGGTGTTAACGGCATCTTCTATGCGGTTCAACACGCCAAAGAACGTAAGAACGTCTTGAACCTTGGCCACGACGAGTTCATGAGCGTGCGCGATCTGGCAGACATCGTCGTCGACGAACTCGGTCTGAGGGGAGTCCGGTACCGCACGACTGGAGGCCAGCGTGGTTGGCTTGGCGACTCGCCATTTGTGCATCTCGATACCACCAGGCTGAAGGCGCTTGGCTGGCAGCCGCAGATCTCCATTGAGCAGGGCATCCGTAACACCGTGCGTTACCTGCAAGCGCACCCGCAGTTGCTGGAGCAGCACTCTTAGCTAAGCGAATACTGCGGATCCTACCGCCCGGCGAAAGGTGTCATCTGGATGAGTATGAAATCCCAGACTGATGAACCCCCGACGATCAATCGAACCGAGACCGCGACGGGCGCCGATGTTCTAATCGTGATTCCCAGTCTGAACGAAGAGGACCATATCGAGAGTGTCATTGCTGCCTTACAAGCAGACCGCCGTTGTCGCGATGCCCTCGTTGTGGTCAGTGATGGGGGCAGCTCGGACGATACAGTAGCCGTTGTCGAGCGCATTGGAACCTCCGATCCTCGCGTCCGAGTGCTGGCGACGGCCGAGCGCTTAACCACAAGCGCCTCGGTCAATCGCGCCGTCGAACACTTTGGACAGGGGCGGACCTGGCTCGTGAGGCTCGATGCGCATGCCGGATACCCGATGGACTACGCGTCCCGTCTGGTGGGGAAGGCGATCGAAACGGGAGCAACCTCCGTCGTCACGCCCATGTTCACCCGGGGCGATACGTGCTTTGAGCGCGCCGCAGCTGCAGCACAGAACTCATTCCTCGGTACGGGCGGCTCGGCCCACCGGCTTCTCAACCGGGGCGGCTGGGTGGAACATGGCCATCATGCAATTTTTGATTTGGCGCAGTTCCGCAATCTCGGGGGCTATGACGAAAGATTGCAATTCAACGAGGATGCGGAATTTGACCGACGAATGATCAAAAGCGGCGGCAGGATTTGGCTAGCGGATGACCTGGTTATTACATATTTTCCTCGGAATAACACAACTTCACTGTTCCGCCAGTATATTAAGCACGGTCGGGGACGCGCCCACACGTTTGCTCGCCACGGTGGCAGAAAGCACATCAGGCACTTTGTTCTGCCGTCCATCGCACCCATCGTAATCCTTGGGTTTCTCGGTTCGCTTTATTGGCCGCTGGCGGTACCCGCCGCGGTATGGTTGCTCGCTTGCGTCTTCTATGGCGCGGTTCTTGGGATCCGAAATAAAGACATCTGCGCTGTTGGCGCTGGTTACGTGGCGATAGTAATGCAGCTGGCGTGGTCCCTCGGCCATTGGCGCGAGCTCATCTCGATTGCCATGTCCACCCGTTTTCGTTCCTCGTAATCGCGCTCTCACAAGATTGCCACGTACAAGGCTCGCTCGGCGAACGGGTTAGGGGGTGCGCCGACGGTGCCGGCCGATTTGGGGACCCATTCGCCAAAGTTCGGCCATCACCAGGGGACGGGCGGCGCGTTCGCGCCGCCTGGTCGTGACGGTCGGTGGCCTCGTATTGGGGCGACAACGAATTCGTCTCTGATTCGGATTATATCGGCTGCATTGCGTAGTCCGCCACGCTTCGCGACTCCACACCCTAAACGACTTCACATACATGTGCTCTCGCGCACCAGCCGGCCAGCCGGGATAATCCCGACGACCTCGTCACAGTTGCCACCCGTACAGCCACCGTGCTTACCGTGGATTTCGTTTATATCGAGTTCAAGCTGTAGATCATTGTATTGCGGCGCGGGCGGATAGGGTGTTTTGCCTTGTGCAGTGTTCCGATCCGCCGTCCAACAGTTTGCCCAAACGGGTAGATTGTCCAGATCACTCCGATCAAACCGTACAGTACATTCGAAATAGGCGTTGAGCGGATAACCCTTCCCATAGGTGCCGTAGAAACTGGTACCCGACACTCCATTACGGCCCAAGATCCCTCCGTAGCAGCAGTCGCCGTTCCCGATCCGCAGAACTCTGGTGCCACTATCGCTATACGGATAAGTATTCCCGCCACACTGCACATTACCGCTAGCAAGCCCGCCTCGTACGCCGATATGCCAATCATAGCCTGGCGCCTCTTGAGAAGCATCGCTTCCGCAATAGATAGGCGCTGATGCCTTGCGTGAAATCGGCATTGAGGGCGAGAGTCGTGTAACCCTGTGCTGCCGCCTGGGTCGGTATTGTGGGTCCGGATTGCGGCGGAACGACTTGGACCGATAAACTGGCACTGGGATCGGCCGCGTATGCGAGACACGGTACAAATAGTGCCGTTATGAGATATAGCTTTTTTACCATTATTAAACCTCATACACAATCAACAGAACATGATAACATGGTTGGCAACTTTTGTCAATTGAGCAATGTATCACAATCGCAATCGCAATTAACAGCCCTTCAAAACGCGGGAGCAGAATCGGTTCGATAGAACAGTGAATGATGACTGCTCGCTCCACGCATCAGCTTTTGCATCCGAGCCTCCGCCGGCTAATAAGCCGTCTACTAATGGGACCTCGCCAAGAACTGGCGGCCCCTCCCATTAGCACTACGGTGTAAACGCCTACCTCGGGTCGGAATGCGTCCTAGATTTCAGGCGGAACGCTGAGAGAGGACGGGCGATGCCGTCTTGGAACTGAATCTATCACCCGCGACGCCTCGGTCTTTTGTCGCGTTCGCTACAGCTCTTCGGAATGGTCGGCTCTGGTCGAACAGAACAACATGGCGGCCCGCATTCATCGCTTCACAGCCCGAACGAAGGCCGTTAGCCCTGTCCGCTGCGTCTTCTCTGCGTCAGTCAGCCCGTCGGGAAGGCCGGCGCATTTGATGAGAATATTGTCAACGTAGCCACAGCCATCGTAATTTGGGTCTACCGCTTTTAGATCGGTCGTCGTCCAAAGCCAGCCTCCCGCTCGGCCGGCTCCCCAGTTATCGATTGCCCCGTTAGCCCCCGCTGCCGGATGGCCAGACTCACTTAGCGCTTGCCCGACAGTTCTACAATATCCCACTCAATTCCAGGGTCATCCCCCAGAAATACCCGTCGTGGCCCAGGTAACGTGTCGTACCAGATGTGGCCTGTATTATCGCTGGTGTCTGTGGCCTTCCATCTGCCCCGTTGGGACAGCCGCCAAGCAAGTACTTGGCTCGATCTCGCCGCTGCGCTTCCGGACGAACTTTACGATCGGATCGACCCATACATCGAGCGGTGCCTTCAGGAATCCTAAAAACCGCTCGCAATTTTCGAGGGCAGCTGCATCCTTTGCAGCCCCCTCCCACATGCCCTGATTTCCCCGTACCGGTTGCTTCATACTCACAAAGCCGGCTCGCCCACACGCGCGCGGACGCAGGCGGGTGTCTGGGAGGTTGTGCCTGCCTGCCTTTCCGCAATCACCTCGCCGCCCACTCGACCGCCTGATTACTCCCGTACATCGTGCCGGTCTCACGCGCGTGCGCGGGTACGCAGGCGGAGTGGAAGGCAGAGCAATTGTTCCCATTTCAGCAACGCAGCACGTTTCTCCCCGATATAGCGAATCCGATCCTAAGACCCCTGGGCGAGACTGTCTCGCTATGGTAAACTAAAGTGGGCTAGTTTTGACCGGCGGATCAGCAGCAAGGTGATTATGCAGCGGACATTGCCTCCCAGCGCGCCTCGCACCTATCTTGTCGGTTGCGATTTCAAAAGCGACATCCGAGTGTTCAGCGGTAGCACCTATCACCTCGCGCTCGAGGGGGTCAAAGCAGGTCTGCTGACCGGCATGGTCAATCTACACCCGCGCGGTATCAGCGGGTGGCCTGTCTATGCCCGAGCGGGTTGGTGGAGGTTCAGCGGAGGGCTCCGGGTCCGATATGGGTTCAAATTCACTGACGGATACCTCGACGGCATCTGGCGGCGAGGCCTGCCGACCTTGCAAGGATCACGGGTCATCAATAACTTCCAACTCTTCGGCCCGCGCTTCATTGAGTGCCACGAAGCCTTCGGCATTGCGCCTTACTTCTACATAGATGCCAGCTTAAGCGAATATTTTGGCGAGTACCAAGAATTTGATACCGCGCATATCGAGGACGCGGCTATGCGTCAGGCGTTGGCTGCCGAGCGTGTCGGTTATGCAGTCTGCCGCAAGCTCGTGGTCATGAGCAAGCGCACCGCATCCTACATCAGCCGGCATTATGATGTGCCGCAAGATAAGATCCGAATAGTGCCGCCCGGCGCCAACATCGCGGAGCACCTGCTCGAAAAATTCGACGAATTGGGGGAGCAACCCCGCCGATCGGACGGGAAATCTCTCGTAATCGGGTTCATTGGACTCTATCCCGAACGCAAAGGGTTACCGACGATTGCCGGCGCGGTGGGGCTTTTGCGGCGTACCGGGTATGATATCCGCCTGCACGTTGTCGGGAATTGCCCACCCGCCATTGCTCAGCAAGAGGGCGTCACTCACTTTGGTCTGATCGATAAGCGGGTCGATACGGACCGCTTCATCGAAATCGTGCGAAATGTCGATGTCGGGTGCATGCTGTCACGCGCGGAATTGACAGGCATTGCTTATCTGGAATTTCTCCGAATGGGTGTACCTGTTGTGGCGACGGATGTCGGCGGAGCTCCGGAGATCGTCGAGCTCGGTGCAGGGGATCTGGTTTCGCTCGAGATCTCGGCGACTGAGCTGGCGCAACGCTTCGCCGGCATGATGGACGCGCCCGATAGGTTGGCTGATCTTCGTGAAACGGCCTGGCGCCGCAGGCATAACGCAAGCTGGCGCCGCGCGGTGCCTGAACTGAAGAGGGCGTTGGACCAATAGGACAGAGCGATGCGCCTCTCGGTGATCATTGCGAACTATAATTACCGCGACTACGTTGGC
>Ga0126379_10000579_pt1 | contig 20492 bp, 19 predicted proteins | sample PanSoiMetPlot_24_FD_92640 | JGI IMG/M metagenome (GOLD analysis project Ga0126379, IMG submission 92640) | Tropical forest soil microbial communities from Panama - MetaG Plot_24 | ecosystem: Environmental > Terrestrial > Soil > Tropical forest > Bulk soil | place: Panama | collected 2016-02-17
AGCAGCGTCCGCCGGCTCATTCCGATCGTCGCCTTGTCCTCCTGAGCCATGTCGTCCCTCCTCCTCGTACCGATGCGTGGTCGAATGCGCGGCTCTGCGGCTCCGCCGGCCGGGCGCATGCTCGACGCGGCGCAGCCGCGCCCGCTACGCCAGCGGGTGAGCGTCGCCGGGCTCCCACTCCACGGCGACGCGCGCGCCGGGCTTCACGGGGTCGCGGTCGAACATCTGCTCCGGAGTGATCGCGAGGAGCTCGGCGCCGTCATCACCGGCGAGATTGGTCTGCACCACGGAGCCCTGGTACTCGACGTCGATCACCGTGGCCACCACGGCGTTCCCCCCGGGCTCGCGCAGCGAGGCGAGCCTGAGCCGGTCGGCGCGGACGGCGACGCGCGCGCCGCCCACGGTGATCACGTTGTGCCCGCCGATGAACCGCGCGACGAACTCCGTCCGCGGCCGGCGGAAAACCTCGCGCGGCGTGCCCTGCTGCTCGATGCGGCCGGCGTTCATGACCACGACCAGGTCCGCGAGCGCCATCGCCTCGTCCTGGGCGTGCGTCACGTGGATGAACGTCATGCCGAGCTCGCGCTGCAGCCGCTTCAGCTCCGCGCGCATCCTGACGCGGAGGAACGGGTCCAGCGCCGAGAGCGGCTCGTCGAGCAGCAGCACCTGGGGCTCGGTGATGATCGCGCGGGCCAGGGCCACCCGCTGCTGCTGGCCTCCGGAGAGCTGCGACGGCAACCGGTGGGCGAAGCCGCTCATGGCGACCAGGCTCAGGAGCTCGGCGGCCCGCGCGTGGCGGTCCGCCTTCTTGACCCCCCGCATCTTGAGCGCGAACCCGACATTGTCGAGGACGGTCAGATGGGGAAACAGCGCGTAGCTCTGGAACATCATCGCGGTGCCACGCTCGGCGGGCGGCAGATCGGTCACGTTCTCGGCGCCCAGGAGGATCCGGCCGCTGGTGACCACCTCGTGGCCCGCAATCATGCGGAGCGTGGTCGTCTTCCCACACCCGGACGGTCCCAGCAGGCAGCAGTAGGTTCCTGCCGGGATCACGAGGCCCACGTCGTCTACGGCCACGGTCGAGCCGTAGCGCTTGGTGACGCCGACCAGTTCGACTTCCGCCGGGGTTATCATGGGGCGCGCCGATGGCCTCGAGGGCAGCGCCAGCAAAGCGGGTGCCACACCACGGTGTTGTACCGCCGGAGGCGCTGCGTCGACAAGTGTTTTCGATTCGCAGATCTCCGGGCCCCGCGGGGGTAACGATCGCCGCCGCGCCGGGTGCGGATGCACAACGACTGGGCACGAGCGAGCGCGCTGCTCAGCGTACGGGCTCGCCGCGCCGGCACGGTCGCGAGAGCGTGGCGCGCGCGTTCCGCCGTAACTCTCACAGCCACGAGACGTTCGGGAGGAGTCGAATGAGACGTCGCCCATGCATCGCTCTGGCGATCGCCATCGGCGTTCTGGCCAGCGTATCCGCCGCGCCGGCGCAGTCGACGCGGACGGCTGCGCCGGCCGGGCCGGTGCAGTACCGCATCGACCCCGAGCGAAGCCAGATCACCTTCAAGGCCTACTCCCTGCTCCAGAACGCCGAGGGGCGGTTTCACAAGTTCGACGGGCAGATCACCGCAGACCCGCGCAACCTGGCGACCGCGCGACTCACCGTCACGATCGACGTGGCGTCGATCGACACGAAGATCCAGAAGCGCGACAACCACCTGAAGAGCCCGGACTTCTTCGACGTCGGCCGCTATCCGACCGCAACGTTCGAGAGCACGGGCGTCACACCGGCCGACGGCCGGGCGACCGTCAAGGGCCGGCTCACGATGCGAGGCGTCACCCGGGAGATCGAGGTCCCGGTGGACGTGGAGATCGCCGACGACGCGCTGACGGCGCGGGGCGAGCTCGCCGTCAACCGGCTCCACTACGAGATCAGCTACCAGTCGATCATCAATCCCGTGAAGGACGTGGTCGACATCGCGTTCACGTTCGTCGCCCGCCGCGCTGCGCCCTGACTCCGGTCCCCCCCGGGGCAACCGGGGCCGGCCCTACCTGGCGCGGAGCTCCGTCGACGACCTGTCGACGCGGAATCGGTGCTCGGGGATCTCGGTGAACAAGCCCGAGAAGCGCGGCGGCACTGCCGCGTCGGCCAGCGAGTGCACGCGGCCCGCCGCGTCGCGCCGCACCGCGACGAGGAACCGCACGCCCTGCGCGGCCATCTCCTCCAGGGCGGCCAGCATGCGCGTCTCGCTGTCGGCGTAGTACCGCGGCGCGACGAGTCGCTCCGCCGTGTCGGCGCCGACCACGAACGTGACGCCCGGGAGCAGGCGGGACTTCTCGTGGAAGGTCGGCGCGCGCGTGAGCTCGACCGGCGCGTGCGCGGCGAACTGGGCCAGGCGCCTTCGGATCTCGGCGGCCGCCAGCGGCGGCTTGTCCACGTTCCACACCGAGAGCTCGAAGTGGACGGGCGTCCCGAGGATCTCCTCCGCTATCCGGTGAAGGCCCAGATGGCCCTCGTGACGCGGGTTGAACGACCCCGGCATGACCGCCGACGGCACGGCAGCGGACTGGAGCAACCGGCCGTCGGGAAGCGCGGTGAGCCGGGCGATCGCGCCCGACAGCAGGAGGTCGATGGGGGAGGTCAGCGCGACCGATCGCCGTTCGAAGGACTCGCCCGGCGCGAGCAGCATCTCCGGGGACGCCGCCGCGACGCCGCAGCCGCGGGCGAGGCACAGCACGATGGCCCGCGCGATCAGTTCCTCCTCGCCGGCGCGATCGCGCCGGCCCTTTTCGAGAACGAGTGACGTCACCTCGGCGCCGGCCTCCCTCGCGACCGCGATGTGGCCGCGGTGCTCGCCCCGCTTAGGCTGGTCGCTCACGAGGCTGGCGGTGGCGCCGAGGCCCACGGGCTCCGACCCCGACCGGGCGAGCGCCGACGCCCGCTCGCGCGCCCGCTCCGCCATGGCGAGCGCCGTCTCCGCGCTCGAGGCCCGCTCGGGCGGCGCGCCGAGGAACTCGGCCAGCGCACGGCCATCGTACGGAACCAGCGCCTCGAGCAGGAGTCGGGAGCCTCCCGGCACCCGGAGCAGATCGCCGATGGCCCCGCTTCCCCCGCCGGTGATGGCGAGGACGACCTGTCGCCCCGAGGCCTGGGTCTCCGCGATCAGCCGCGTCCAGTCGACGTCCATCGATCGCGGCGGGCCTCGAAACGCAGCACGCTGACGGAGTGCGCCGGGAAGCGGTGCGCGAGCCTCGAGCCGCGCGCCTCGATGCGGCGCTCGCTCGTGTCCACCGCGCGAGGAGCCTCGAACGAGTTCATCGCCTCGACCGCGGGGCCGTTGACCTCCGCGACCTCGATCGCGCTCGACACAGCAGCATCCCCCAGGTCGATCGCCGCGTCGATGTCACGGTCGCGATCCCGGTTGATCACCGCGAGCGCGATCCGCCGCCCCTCCGCGTCCGATGTGGCCGTCGCGTCGAGCAGCGAGAACGGCCCCAGGTCCGAGACGTGATGCACGCGACCGGCGGCCGGCGTCTCGAGCTCCGGCGGCAGCGCTCGCGTCTCGCCGCTCACGTGCACGTCGAGCGCCCACTCGAGCGTGTGCTCGGCGTACAGCGAGAGCGGGTGGTAGATCGTCTGGAGGAACAGGCCGGCGGGGCTGGTGAAGATCGGGGCGATCGCGTTCACGAGCTGGGCGAAGTTCGCGATGCGGACGGCTCGACAGTGCCGGATGAAGCCGTTCAAATAGCCGGCGACGGCCAGCGCGTCGGACAGCGTGTAGCGCTCCTCGACGCCGGCCCGGCGGTCCGCGTCGCTGCGGGTGCGGTACCAGACGTTCCACTCGTCGAAGGCGATGGAGATCGGATGCGCGATCCGCTGGGCGTGACGCACGCGCTCGATCAGCGCCGTGCAGATGCGGATGGCCCGCTCGGCGTGATGGGACTGGAATACCGTGGTGTAATGGTCGGCGCTGCCCGTATAAAGGTGGATACTGTGGAAATCGATCAGGTCGGCCAGGCCGCCCAGCACGATCTCGTCCCACTCGCTCCAGCCGTCCCGGCCGCAGCCGACGAGCTGGATGGACGGGTCGGTGCGCTTCATCACGGTGGCGAAGCTCCTGGCCTTCTTCACGTAGTCGTGGGCGTTCAGGTTCCCGATCTGCCAGCTCCCGTACATCTCGTTGCCGAGGCCCCAGTAGCGGACGCGGTGAGGCTCGGCGTGCCCGTGCTGCCGGCGCAGGTTGGCCCACGACGTGTTGCCGGTCCCGTTGCAGTACTCGACCCAGGCCTGGGCCTCGTCCATCGTGCCCGACCCCATGTTGACGCAGATGAACGGCTCCGCCCCGATCACGCAGCAGTACTCGATGAACTCGTCGGTCCCGAACCGGTTCGACTCCTCGGCGTACCAGGCCAGCTCGCTGCGGCGCGGTCGCTGGTCCTTCGGTCCGACGCCGTCCTGCCAGTGATAGCCGCTGACGAAGTTGCCGCCGGGCCATCTGAGGATCGGAATGCGGAGCGGCCGCGCCGCCTCGAGGACGTCCTTGCGGAAGCCGCGCTCGTCGGAGAGCGGCGATCCCTCCTCGTAGACGCCGCCGTAGATGCAGCGCCCGAGGTGCTCGATGAACTGGCCGAAGATGCGCCGGTCCACCGGGCCGATGCGCCGGTCGAGATCGATGTGAATGCGCGTCATGCCGTTCCTTTCGCCGAGCGAGATCGGCGGTGCTCTCACGGTGCGCGGCGGAGTCCAAGCATACCCGACGCCATCGTCAATGCAACGGACAGGACGGCGCTCGTCGGGCCGCGTCCACTTCACTCACCACAGGAGAACCCATGAGCCAGCCACACAGCGCGGTGGGACGTCGGAGCTTCCTGATCGGCGGGGCGGCCGCAGGCGGAGTGGCCTGGCTCGGCGCCCGGCGCGCCGCCGCCCAGGCGAAGGTCACCATCACCTACTGGAACGGCCTGACCGGCGCGGACGGCAAGGTGATGGACGAGATGATCGACCGGTTCACGCGCGAGACCGGCATCCACATCGAGCAGCAGCGCATCCCGTGGGCCGACCTCTACGCGAAGCTCCAGGTGTCGGTGCCCGCCGGCGAGGGCCCTGACCTGGCGCTGATCCACACCGTCGAGGTCCCGCACTTCGCGAGCGACGGCGTGCTCGAGGTCCTCGACGACAAGGCCGTCGCCGGCCGCGGGTTTCGCGGCGAGGACTACCTCCCCGCCACGTGGCAGGGCGGCGTCTATCAGGGCAAGCGCTACGCGATCGCGCTCGACGTCCCCCAGCACCTGCTGTATTTGAACGTGAAGGTGATGAAGGAGGCGGGGCTCGTGGGCGCCGACGGACGCCCGCGCGTGCCGCAGAGCCGCGATCAACTGGTGGCCGCGGCGAAGCAGATCGCGAAGGGCGACGTCTTCGGCTTCGCCATCGGCACCGCGAACCCGGGCCGGTACACGTGGGGATTCCACAACCTGCTCTGGCAGAACGGCGCCAACATCTACAACGCAGACCTGAAGCACGCCGCGCTGACGGACCCGGCGGCGATCGAGGTCGCGGAGTTCTGGGGCGCGCTCAGCACGACGCTCAAGATCGCGCCCCCGGCCAACGCGAGCTGTCGCGACGCGTTCCTCGCCGGCAAGCTCGGGATGTGGCTCGCAGGATCGTGGAACTTCACGGGGCTCCGCGAGGCGAACGTCGACTTCACGGCCGCGCCGGTGCCGCGCCTGTTCAAGCAGCCCGTGGTCTGGACGATGCCCCACCAGTTCACGTTCCCGAAGCCGAAGGCGGCCGACCGCGCGCGTCAGGACGCGGCGTGGACCCACATCCGATGGATGACGGACCACGTGGCCGACTGGACGCTCAAGGCCGGCCAGGTCTCGGCGAGCCGCAAGGCGCACAGCGATCCGCGCGTCACCGCGGATCCCGTCCTGAAGACGCTGCTCGGTCAGGCGCCGAACTGGCAGGCCGGCCAGCCGACCCCGCGATGGGTCGCGGCCGAGAACCTGACGCGCCCGGTGATCGAGAACGTCTACATCGGACAGAAGCCGCCGAAGGCGGCGATGGAGGACCTGGCCAAGCAGATCAACGCGCTGCCCGACTGAGGGAGACAAGTGCTCGAGATCGGCGCCGCCGCGTGAGCAACGCCGCTCCCGCGCGGCGGCGCCGCCGGCCGCGGACGTGGATCACCGCGTACCTGCTTCTCGCGCCCGGCCTCGTGCTGTTCGCCGCCTTCCGCCTCTACCCGCTGATCGAGGGGCTGCGGCTGTCGTTCACCAATGCGCGGCTCGGCCGCCCGGCCTACGCGTTCGTCGGCTGGGCGAACTACCTGCGCCTGCTGGAGGACGAGCGCTTCCACGTCAGCCTGTGGAACACGGCGCTCTACTCCGTCCTCAGCACGCTGCCCGTTCTGGCGATCCCGCTCGGGCTGGCCATCGCCCTCAACCGCGGCCGGTTGCGCACCGCGCTGCGGAGCGCGTTCTTCTTCCCGTTCACGCTGTCCGTCGTGACCGTCGGGCTCACGTGGCTCTGGCTGCTGGACCCTGTGGTCGGCCCCCTCAACTACTACCTCAAGACGCTGGGGCTGCCGGCGCGGCCGTGGCTGGCCGATCCCGGCACGGCGATGGCGGCCGTCATCGCGACGACCGTGTGGTGGGTGACCGGGTACTACCTGGTGATCTACCTCGCCGGCCTGCAGGACATCCCCCGCGAGCTGTACGAGGCCGCGGCGATCGACGGCGCCGGCGCCGGGCGCCGGTTCTCCTCGATCACGCTGCCCCTGCTCCGTCCCGTATTCCTGTTCGTGTTCGTCACCCACGTCATCGGCTCGTTCCAGCTCTTCGGCCAGGTGTTCGTGCTCACGAACGGCGGTCCCGGCGACGCGACGCGCACCGTCGTTCAGCACCTGTACGAGACCGCCTTCCAGAACTTCTTCCAGTTCGGGCTCGCCTCGGCGATGGCCTGGGTGCTGTTCGCGGTGATCGCCGCCTTCTCCACACTCCAGTTCCGATTGCTGCGCGGCCACACGGAGTACTGAGCCGTGGCCGCGCACGAGCCGCGTCGGATCGACGTGCCGGGGATCGGGCTGGCGGCAGCCCTGACGGTCCTGGCCATCGTGTGGCTCCTGCCCGCGCTGTGGGTCCTCGTCACGTCGCTCAAGCCGACGCCGGAGATCGTCCGCCTGCCTCCGGTCTGGCTCCCCTGGCCGATCACGGGCGAGCACTATGCCGAGGTGCTCTGGAGCAGCTCGCGGACGGCGCGGATCGGGCGCGCCTTCGGCAACAGCGCGGTGGTGGCGGTCGGCGCCGCGGCCCTGGTCGTCCTGTCGAGCGCGATGGCCGCGTACCCGCTCGCGCGCATGCGCTTCCCCGGCCGCCAGGTCGTCTTCGCGACGATCGTCGGCAGCCTCATGGTGCCGAACGCCGTGCTGCTGGTGCCGCAGTACGTACTCACGCAGCGGCTCGGGTGGCTCAGCTCCTACCAGGGGCTCATCGTTCCCGAGGCCGCCATGACGTTCGGCTTCGGCGTCTTCCTGCTGCGCCAGTTCTTCGTCACGATGCCGGGCGAGCTCGAGGACGCGGCCCGCATCGATGGCGCCAACGCATGGCAGGTCTTCACACGCATCGTGCTGCCGCTGTCCCAGCCGGTCCTGGGCGCGCTCGCCATCTTCGCGTTCCGCTCCGCGTGGAACGACTTCCTGTGGCCGCTCATCGCGGTGAACAAGCCCGACATGTTCACGCTGCCTGTCGCCCTCGCGCTCCTGCGCTCGGCCTACAGCTCCGAGTCCTACGGCCCCATCATGGCCGGCGCCACCCTGAGCGCGATCCCCCTCCTGGTCGTGTTCCTGTGCGCGAACCGGCGCATCGTGGAGGGCGTGCGCCTGGGCGGGCTCAAGGGGTGAGTCTCCGAAAGGAACAGATCATGTCCAACGTCACGAAGCTCCACGACGCGGTGAAGCGCGGTGACCTCGCGGCGATCGCGGCCTTGCTGGACCACGATCAGAGTCTGGCCAACTCGGTGAGCGAGACGGATCCGCGCCTCACGTATCCGCTGCATGTCGCCGCGGAGTTCGACCAGCCGGAAGCGGCCCGGATGCTGACCGCGCGCGGCGCCGACATCTCGCTGCGCGACACCGAGAACGACGCGACGCCGCTGAGCTGGGCGGCCTTCTTCGGCCGGCCGCGCGTCGTCGACGTCCTCCTCGAAGCCGGCGCCGATCCGAATCACCGCAACAAGCACGGCCTCACCCCGCTCGATTGCGCGCTCGGCGGCACAGCCGGCCGCTGGTCCCAGTTCTCCAACGCGACGCCGGACGAGTGGCGCCGTGCGGCCCAGCTCATCAGCGCGGCCGGCGGCAAGAGCTGACGCGGCCCAGCGCCAGGCCAGCCGGTCGCGGCTCCCGGCCGCACTGCGCCATCCGCAGCAGACTCGTGACATCTTGCCTCTTGCAGTGAGTCTCGAAAATGTGTTTTCCTCGTGCGGCAAATACGTCGGCCCCGGGGCGATTGTCGATCGACGCGAGCCGGCCCCGGCGCTGCCCATGGCTCGCGAGTGGCGCAACGGTCAGTCGCACCGCGGAGGACGCCATGGCTCGACACTCCGTCGCTCGATCCGAACGCCGTCGTTTCTTGAAGCTGATGGGCGGGGCCGCCGGGGCGGCCATCGCGCTCGGAAGCGGCGGCGCGTTCATGACCCGCCGCGCGTCCGCGCAGCGCGCGCTCACGCCGTTCGTCGATCCGCTGCCCATCCCCGACGTGATTCAACCCGACAACGATCCGAGGCCCGGCCAGCGCCCGTTCTACAAGGTCACGATGCAGGTCGCGAAGCAGAAGCTCCATCGCGATCTGCCGAAGACCACGGTGTGGGGCTTCAACGGTCTCTACCCCGGCGCGACGTTCGAGACTCGCCGCGGCCAGCCCATCGACGTGGTGTGGCAGAACAACCTGCCGAAGAGACAGCACATGTTCCCGATCGACGACACGCTCCACGGCGACGAGCCGGACCAGCCTCCCGTGCGCACGGTGGTGCACCTGCACGGCGCCCGGGTGCTCCCCACCAGCGACGGCTATCCGGAGGCGTGGTTCACCAACGGGTTCGGTCAGACCGGCCCGTTCTTCCAGAACCGGATCTACAGCTATCCGAACGACCAGCAGGCGGCGACGCTCTGGTATCACGACCACGCGCTGGGCGCCACCCGTCTCAACAACTACGCAGGTCTCTCGGGCCTCTACATCCTCCGTGACGCCGTCGAGGACGCCCTCAACCTACCGCGAGGCGACTTCGAGATTCCCCTCATCATCCAGGACCGCCTCTTCGACCCGGATGGCGCGCTGGTGTACCCCGTCGTCGACACGGGAGGTGATCCCGATCCGCGCGTACCGCCGATCTGGATCCCGGAATTCTTCGGCGACACGGTGCTGGTGAACGGCAAGGTGTGGCCCTACCTCGAGGTCGAGCCTCGCAAGTACCGCTTCCGGATCCTGAATGCGTCCAACGCGCGCTTCTATCGCCTCACCCTCCAGGAAGCGCGAGCCGACGGCACCCCGACGGGCCGGCCGGGACCGCTGTTCATCCAGATTGGCAGCGACCTGGGCTTCCTGCCGCGGCCGTTCCCCCAGCCGCAGATCACGATCGGCAACGCCGAGCGCTACGACGTGATCGTCGACTTCAGCCGCCAGCAGGGCAAGAACTTCGTCATGACGAACGACGCCAATGCGCCGTTTCCCGACGGCGACGAGATCGTCCCGCCCAACGTGATGCTCTTCAAGGTGACAAGATCTCTGCGGCGTCGCGACACCAGCGTGGTGCCGCCGTTCGTGCCGCACGAGCCCCTGCTCGAGCCGTCGGATGCCACGCGCACCCGCGATCTCGTCCTCAGCGAGCTCGACTCGCCAGATCCGTTCGGCAACCCGATCATCGGCCTCATCAACGCGCCGTGGAAGGCTCCGGTGACGGAAGACCCGCGGGCGGGCAGCGTCGAGATCTGGCGCCTCATCAACGTGACGGAGGACGCGCATCCGATCCACATCCACCTGGTGCACTTTCGGGTGCTCGATCGCCAGCCATTCGACACCAGCGGGATCGATACGTCGGTGTCGCCCCCGGTCATCCCGATGCCGCTCATGTTCACCGGGGCTCGGGTGCAGCCGAAGGACGAGCCCGCGTCCCGCAGCTATCTCCGGAACGATCAGGACGCGTTCAAGGACACGGTGAAGGCGCTGCCCGGCGAGGTGACGCGCGTGATCGCGCGCTTCGAGTTGCCGACGGGCACGCGGGTCCGGCCAGGTGATCGCTTCCGCTACGTGTTTCACTGCCACATCCTGGAGCACGAGGACAACGACATGATGCGGCCCTACGACGTCGTGGGCTAGCAGAGCGGCGATGAGGGCCCATCTCCTTCGTTGCCGCCCGACGGCCGCACGCTCAACGTACAGAAAGTACGCCTCGCGTGCGGCCGTCGGGCGGCGCCTCGGATCTGGGCCCTCCTCGCCGCTCTGCTCCGCGTGATTCGGGTGATGCGATCGCGCTCGCGATCCTCCCGGGCCACTAGAGCCGGCTGGGCCGGAGGGCTCGCGGCGGCGCTCGCATTGCTGCCTTTTGCGCTCGGCGCACACACCTTCGTGGCGCGATCCGAGCCGCGTGCGGGCGCGACGATCGGCGAAGCGCCTGCCCGGGTTCGCATCTGGTTCGATGGCCCCGTCGAGCCGATGTTCCTGGAGATACGGGTCGAAGGCGGCGAGAACCGCCGCGTGGACCGGGGTGACGGCCACCTCGATCCGCGCGACAGCTCCCTCGTCGAGGTGGGGCTGGCGGCGCTCTCGCCGGGTCGCTACCGGGTGTACTGGAGCGTGATCGCGCGGGACGGCCACCGGCGAGACGGCACGTTCTCGTTCCTCTACAAGTGACCGCTCCGCGATCTCGCGCCCGGCCGACCCGTTCGATGTGAGCGTCGCGTGGATCCCGAGGCCCTGCTCGGCGGACTGATCCGCGGGCTCGGCCTGCTGGGTCTTGCGACCGCGGTCGGCTCGCTCGCCGTCGAGCGCTTGCTGCCGTCCTCCCCGCCGGACGACCTGCCACCGGTTCGCGCGCGCCTCGGGCGGCTCGCCTCGGGGTCGTGCGCCGTCCTGGCCCTTGCTGCGCTCGCCGATCTCGTCGCCCGCACGCACGCGATGAGCCGGGCGCCGCTGGGCGCTGCCGTCGCAGCCATCCCGGACGTGGTGGCCGGTACCCACGTCGGGGCGGTCCTGGCAGTGCGGGCCGTGTCGCTCATCCTGGCGGCTCTGCTCTCGCTGGCCCGGGCGGGCCTGGCTCGCGTCCTGACGGCGCTCCTGCTCGCGTTCGCCGCGCTCGGCACGAGCTTGATCGGCCACGCGGCGGACTGGGGCGATCTGACCGGCTGGGTCGCCGTCGACTGGACGCACGTCGTGACCGCATCGGCCTGGACTGGTGGCCTCGTCGCCCTCTCCCTCGCCGTCTTCCGCAGCCGGTCGGCGTGGCCGTGGTCATCTCTCCAGACCGTCGCGTGCCGGTTCTCGGCGCTCGCCGGGGCCTGTCTCCTGCTGACGGTCGCGACAGGCGGGGTGAACGCGTCGGCGCAGCTCGGCGCGCTGTCCCGGCTCTGGACGACCGCGTACGGCTGGATGTTGATCGTGAAACTCGCGCTCGTCGCGGCGCTGGCGTGGTTCGGAGCCCTGAACCGCTATCTCAACCTGCCCCGGCTCGGCCCGTCGGCGGCGCCGCCTGCATTCGGCGCGCGGCTGTTCCGCCGCGCGCGGCTCCTGGTACTCGGACCACGCCCGCGGCTCGACGTCGCGACCGCGCGCGCGAGGCTCGCCGGTTATGTTCGCCGCGAGGCCGTCGTCGCCATCGGCGTCCTCGCCTGCACCGCCGCGCTCGGCCAGATCACGCCGGGTCGCCACGCCTCGTTCGACCGCAGGCCGACGAGCCACGTGACGCCGGTCCAGCCGGCGCGGCCGGGGGCGTCGAGCTCCAGAGTCGGCACGGTCACGCCGCCCGCGGGCGACGCTCTGCACGGTCGCCGGGTCTTCGCCGAGCTGCGATGCTTCACGTGCCACGCGATCCGCGGGGCCGGATTTCCCGAGCCATCTCGGCCCGGCCCCGACCTGACGAGCATCGGCACCCGTCATCCCGGGTATCTGATCGAGTCGATCATCAACCCGAACGCGCTGATCGTCGACGGCCCCGGCTACACCGATGCCCGGGGATTGTCGACGATGCCCGAGTACCGCGGCCAGCTGAAGGTCGGCGACCTCATCGACCTTGTGGCCTACCTGGCCACGTTGCACTCGCCGCCGGATTCCCCGCCGACGGGCAATCGCTCGCGCTGATCGATCGACCGCATCGCCGCTGACGCGCGTCGTCCCTCGCGCCGACGCCTGCCTGACGAGGGAGCCCTCGCCGTTTTTCCCGCTGGTCGCCTCGATCTTCTCGACCGGCCCCGCGATGGACCCGCCCCGGTGTGTGTCCATGCCCGCGACCTCCCGGGCCCGTGTCGGCAAGCCGGATGCCGCGGGCGCCGCCTTCACGAGCAGCGCAAGATCAGCCAGTTCCGTCCGTGGCGGAGCGAAGCGCCATCTCCAATGGTGACCCAGCGGAGTCCCAACGGGGCGTTCCGCGCCACAGGGCGCGGCCGAGTGCTGGCTCTCGGGGCAGACGCCGGCCGATCGCCGCGCCACGTCGAAAGCATCCAGGTCGTGCCCCATTTCTTGACCGCGAGTTGGCGACAGGGCATCATGGCGTGTGCTCGCGGCCCGCATTGCGTTGACGTGCCTGATCCTGGTGCTCTTCACCGGCCTCACCCCCCTCGCCTACGCCGACCCGCCCGACTGCACGTGGATATCGGGATACTGGGACGACGACGACTGCGACGACGCCGTCGTCTTCATCATGGCCGCTTCCGCGATCGACGTGCCAGCCGTCGATCTGCGGCCGCTGTTCGCGCTCGTGGCTCGCCTCGAGCCGTTTCACCCCGACGACCTGCCCGACGCCTTCCGCTGTGCCGTCTCCGCCCGCGCGCCGCCCGCGCCCGTCTCCCTCTGATCGACGAACGAACAAGCTCTGACGGCGGCCCCGGGGCGCTCTCGCGCCCGCGCGATCCATCGTCGGGCTTCCCCCGCTTCCTGTCCTCGAGGGAGACTGCGCGAGCGGTCTCCGTGGAGACGGTCGCATGCACGACGGGCCTCCCGTCCTGAGTTCGCCTGATCACGCGCTTCTCGAGCGCCCACCATCGACCCGTCGCGCGCGGCATGCCGAAGCTGCGGCGATCGACGTCGCCACGGAGCGGGGCCCGGCCACGCGGAGCGTGATCGGCGTCGCGCACGGGACCCTGCGCATCGTGGCCCTGGCCCTCCTCACCCTCGGCCTCTTCGGCTTCGACCTGGGCGCGCTGACGTACGAGAGCCCCGACGAGGCGCGCTTTCCCCTGATGGCGCGCGACGTGCTGGCCAACGGTCACTGGCTCATTCCCGAGATCGCCGGCACGCCGAAGCTCAACAAGCCGCCGCTGCACGCCTGGCTGATCGCCGTCGCCTCCTGGCCCGGCGGGGCGGTCACTTTCCGGACCGCGGCCCTGCCGTCGGTCATCGGGGCGCTCGGAGTCGTCCTGATCACCACGTGGATCGGCCTCCGGCTGTTCGGGGCGCCCGCCGGCGTGACCGCGGGGTTCCTGACGGCGACCGCCGAGGGCGTGTTCTCGCTCGCGCGCTCGCCCATTCCGGACGTGACGCTGACCCTCGCGATCACCGCGTCGATGTGCGCCCTGGCGCTCGCGGAGTTCGAGCACCGGCGCCACGCGCTGGTCGCGCTGTACGGGTTTGCCGGGCTCGGCTTCCTGTCGAAGGGGCCAGCCGGGTTGATGCCGCTCGCGGCGGCGCTCGCGTACGCGGTGGTGGCGCATGGCCTCAAGGGGCCGCGGCGGCTGGTGTCGCTGCCGGGGATGACGCTCCTCGCGCTCTTGATCGTTCCGTGGCTCGGTCTCGCGCTGCGGGCCGGCGGTCATCGGTTCGTGGACGACGTGCTGATCAAGGACCTCGTCATGAAGTATTTCGGGGCGGACGGCTGGCACTGGCAGCGGCTCTACGAGCCGGTGAGACAGGCCCTGACGCTGTTTCTGCCCTGGTCGGTATTCGTCCCGCTCGCCGTGTGGACAGGGGCTCGCGAGCCGGACCCCGAACGGGCCAGTCGGGTCCGGATGATCCTGGTGTGGGCCGCCACGGTCTTTCTCCTCGTGGCCGTCTCCGAGGTCCAGCGTGCGCGGTACTACCTGCCGCTCTGCCCTCCGCTGGCGCTGTCGGTCGCCGCGTGGCACTGCGGCCGAGAACACCGCCGGCGCGCCATCGTGATCGCGCGGGCACTCGCCGCGATCGTGTTGATCGCCCTCGCGGGGATGGAGATCCACGAGGTGGCCCGCCGGCGGAGCCTCACGGACGTGAGCGCAGTCGCGCGCGAGATCGGCGCCGCCTCGAAGGCAAACGTATTCTCGCTCGACAGCCCCGACGTCGTCTTCGCGTACTACCTGAACCGCTCCGTGATTCCCTTGACGTTCTACTGGCAGTTCGAAAAGGCCCCGAAGGGGTCCTACCTCATCGCCTCCGAGCGAGCGGCGCGCCAGGCCCCCGCTAAGACGCGCGTGGCGGCCGCCCGGGTCAACGGTCGGGCCTACGTCGTCATCGAGAACCGATGACGGTGCAGCTCGGCGACGACTCCGCGTAGAACCGGCCGCCGACCGGCCGCCGGCGCGCATGCGATGGACACCCGCCGGCGGCGCGTGCCAAGATCCTCGCGCGCCAGACCACGGAAAGGAGACAACACGCGATGAAGCTCGGGTTCATCGGACTGGGACTGATGGGCGCCAGCATGGCGTCGAACCTCCAGGCGGCCGGCCACGCGCTCTGCGTGCACGACATCCGCCGCCAGGCAGCCGCGCCGCATCTCGCCGCGGGAGCCGAGTGGAAGGACACGCCCCGCCAGATCGCAGAATCCTCGGACGTCGTGTTCACCTCGCTGCCCGGCCCCCCGGAGGTGGAGGCGGTCGCGCTGGGCGCGGACGGGCTCATCCACGGCGTCAAGGCGGGCGCGGCGCTCTTCGATCTCTCGACGAATCGGCCGGCGTTGATCCGCCGGCTCCACGCGCAGTTCGCCGAGAAGAAGGCGCACGTGCTGGACGCGCCGGTGAGCGGCGGCCCCACCGGTGCGAGGACGCGCCGGCTCGCGATCTGGGTTGGCGGCGATCGCGCTCTCTACGACCGCCACAAGCCGCTACTCGACGCGATGGGCGACCAGGCGACGTACGTGGGACCGATCGGCGCCGGCGCGGTCGCCAAGCTGGTACACAACTGCTCCAGCACCGCGATCCGCGCCGTGCTCGCCGAGACGTTCTCCATGGGCGTCAAGGCCGGCGTGGAGCCCCTTGCCCTCTGGAAGGCGGTCCGGCAAGGCGCCAGCGGCCGGCGGCGGACGTTCGACACGCTCGTGGACAAGTTCCTGCCCGGCCAGTACGACCCGCCGTCGTTCGCGCTCCGCCTGCTCCACAAGGACGTCTCGCTCGCGACCGAGGTCGGCCGCGAGGTGGGCGTTCCGATGCGGATGGCGAACCTGGCACTGGCCGAGCTGACCGAGGCGCTGAACCGCGGGTGGGGCGACCGGGACTCGAGCATGTTCATGCTGCTCGAGGCCGAGCGCGGCGGCGTCGAATTCGCCGTGCCGCCCGAGGCGCTGCGGGCGGCGATCGACGAGGATCGGCAGTCTTGAACACGCCGCAGGCATTCCAGTCCTTGAGACCGACCGCCAGCAGGGGATTCAAGAGCGTCGGCGCGTCCCACCAGAGCGCCTTGAGCGCTCCGCCGCCACCGCGACGCGCGAGAGTGGACGCCGGGCGTGTCTGCGCCCGGGCCACTCCGGCGCTCAGGAGCATCTCCCTCGCGAGGGACCAGCCACGCCGAGACCGGCCGTGACGCGAACGAAGTCGCGGCGGGAGAGCCGCCCGGCCCTCACCTCGCTGAGGAGCTGTCGGATGTCCCCCTTGGTCGTGGCCGATCCTCCGTGCGGCGCGCGCGGCGCGCCGCTACTGGAGCGGAGAAAATGCGGCCGGGAGCAGGAGCTTGTTCTCCTGCCGGATCGGTCGCACGCCCGACTGCGGTGGCCACTGCCCGCCCTTGCGCGACTCCTCGCGGATGCGGGTGCGCTCGTTCGTGTCCTTGTAGACCCACACGTGCACGAACTTGTTCAGCGACCCGAGCTCGCTGTGCCAGCACGCGGCGAGCGGGGAGAGCTTCTCCCGGATCGGGACGGCCTTGCCCCACGCCTCCAGCACCTTCGGGATGTCGCCGGGCGCGTAGGTGTAGATCCGCATCTCGTAGAAGTTCCCGGAGCCGAAGTCGCGCGTGCCGAGCGGCTGCATGAACGGAGCCGGGATCATGATATCGGACTGCTGCTCGACGATGAGGTCGCGGCCGCCGGGCAGCGCCTGTAGCTCGGCGTCCTTCGCCATGGCGTCGCGCACAGCCGTGCGGTGCGCGAGGTCGTCGTAAGGCCAGGCGTGGACGACCTGGTTGAGGGGGCCGAAGTCGGTGTGCCAGAACGCGCCGAGCTTCGAGTGCTTCTCCCGGAGCGGCTTGCGCTTGGCGAAGCGATCCTCGAATTCCTGGACGGCCCCGGTGCGCAGCGTGTAGGTCCTGAGCTCGTAGATCATGTGCAGGCCTCCTGTGTTGGGTTGCCCGTTTCGTACTCCCGAAGACGACCCGGGTCAAGACGCGGGGCGATCGACCCGCGGGCGGCTCCGTGCACGACGACATCAGCCGACGCCCAGCTCGGCGCGCAGGTCCGCCAGCACGCGCTCGCGCGTGCGCGTCTGCCAGCGGCGCCGCTGGCCGATCGGCACGTTCTCGACTTCGGGCACCACCTTGAGCGGCACGAACACCGGCCTCGGCTGCGCCAGGATCTGCCCCACGTTCGCTGCGAACTCCTCGCCGTCGGGCAGCCAGACGACGTGGGTCACGCCGTTCTTCTTCATCTCGTCGAGCACGACCTGCGGGCTCAACTGCGCGTCCTGGGCCAAAGTCATGGGCGATGGCCTCCGCGGCGCCGGCGGGTTCGTCGCTCGCGCCGACCGTTCTTCCGGGCGCGCTGCCGCATCCTACCGCACTCGGGCGCGCCCTCGACGGCTCGCGACGACGTGCGCGTCGCCGGCGGGCGCGCATGGCCGCGCCCTTGCGGTCGGCGTGCGGCGCGCTCCGCATGTTCCCTGGCGCTCTTCACGACCGGCTATTCAGCGCGTAGAAGGGATCGGTCTCCGCGGGCAGCCAGGCGTCGTACCAGTCCTGGTAGTAGGGCTTGAGCCGCGCCAGCATCCCGGCGTGCCGGCGCTGCGCGGGACTGATGCCGCGCGCGGCCCGGCGGATCTCGCGATAGAGCGCGGAAACGTCGATAGTCCGGGCCCGCCGATCCTCCACCACGACCCTGCCCCCGACGACGACGCTCGCCACGTCGCGGCCGCTCGCGCGATGGATGAACGCCTCGGCGACGCCGAGATCCGGCGCGCACCACGGATCCTCGAGCACGCGGTCGAGATCCACGAGGATCAGGTCGGCCTTCCAGCCCTCCCGGAGCGCGCCGACCGATCCCTCGAAGGCGAGCGCGCGCGCGCCGTTGATCGTGCCCATCCGGAGCGCGTCGAAGGCGTCCAGGGCGCGCGTGCGCAGCCGGTAGTCCGGCACGCGGTGGAGCTTGTGGAGCATCCGCAGTTCGGACACCGCGTCCTCGTCGTCGTTGATCGTCTTGTCGTCGAGCCCGAGCGCCACGTTGACCCCGCGCTCGACCATGCGGTAGACGGGCGCGAGGCCGTTGCGCATGCCGAGGTTGCAGCCGGGGTGACTGGTCACCGACGTCCCGCGGGCCGCGAGGACGTCGATGTCGGCCTCGGTCACCCAGATCGCGTGGCCCAGAGCCACGTCGTTCCTCAAGATGCCGAGCTCGTCGAGCCACGCCACTGCGGTCTTGCCGTATTTCCGGAGCGAGAAGGCCTTCTGCACCGGCGTCTGCACGCAGTGCATGTGGATCGCGGTGCGCCCCAGGCGATCGGCCGTCTCGCGAGCGCGCAGGAGGAAGCTCGGAGTCACCGCCTGCGCCCAGCTCGGCGACAACAGGATTCGCGTGTCGTCGGAGGCGAAGGCGCCGTACAGGTGCTCGAAGAGCTCGAAGTACTCCTTCTCCATGCGGTCGCTGTCCTGGTTCACGAGCGGCTCCGCGAGGGCTCGGAGGTCGGCCGGCAGCGCGGCGAGGAACGCCCGGCCGTCGAGGACGAGCTTGTCGACGTTGCGGACGCCCGGCGCGAATGCGAGGCGAATGCCGGCGGAGAGGTAGGTGCGGATGGCCGTCTCGCAGTTCCTCTTCGCCTGCGGGCCCTCCGTGTCGAAGCCCATGTGGTGGATCGTCGTGCATCCGCTTCGGAGATGGCGCCACGCCGTGAGCGCGGAGGTGAGCTCGGGATCGAACACCTGCATGAACGCCCAGTCGAGGAGGTTGTTCTCGAGGTAGTCGTTGAGCACGCCCTTCTGGATCGGGGACAGTCCCCGCCCGTGGCTGTGGGCGTCGATCAGCCCCGGCATGACGAGCTGCTTGCCGTCGCCGAGGACACGGGCCCTCGGGTGGCGCCGTCGGATCGAGCGCCAGTCGCCGATCTCGGCGATGCGCGCGCCCTGCACGGCGACCGCGCCATCTCGCAGGATTCCGGCCTCTCCCGAGCGCGCATCGCGGAGGACGTATCGACCGCGCACGATCAGATCGGCGGAGGGCCGGCGGCCAGCCCCGGCCCGCTGGACGGGCGCGGTCATGAGGCGCTCCGATCCTGTCTTTTCATGTGAGCCTCCCTGGGGGCCGCCTGGATCCTTTTGCGCCCGACGCGCATCCACTGCGGACCTGGGCAGCGAGAGCCCGGATCACTCTGTCATATCCCACGCGCGCTGTGATAGCCCACTCCCAACCGCACGGCGCGACACGGCTCAGCCGGGAAATCTCTACCGCCCGCATGCCGCGATCGCATCCACCGGCGCGGCGACTTCCACGGCGCCCTCGACGAGGGCGGTAATTCGGTTAATCGTGGCGGCGGCCGGGGCCAGGCAATTTTCCACATCGATGGTTCGCCGGGTGAACCACGGGCCGCAAATCGTGAATGTACCGTGTGGCGGCATCGTCCGACAGGCAGAGAAAGTGAGGCACCGGCCATGAAAACCATCACACGTCTGAAACGGTTCGGAGGGGGGGCGGTCGCCGCGCTGGCGATCGTCCTCGCGGCAAGCGCCCCAGGCTACGCCCAGGCACGGGGCGGTTACGCGCCCGGCGCGGCCCACGCGGCCCCAGGCGGACAGCACGGAGGAGGCCACGGCGGCGGGACCGGACACGGCGACAGCCATCACGATGTCCATGGTCACCACGAGTTTCACGGATCCCGCCACGTGGGACGATTCGACCATCATCCGCACTTCGGCGTCGGCTTCGGGTTCGTGCCGGTTTTCCCCGACTACGGCTACTACACGTACGCGCCAGCGCCGTACGAGAGCGCGCCCGCCTACTGGTACTACTGTCAGAGTTACGGCGCATACTACCCGAACGTGACGAGCTGTCCGGAGGCGTGGGTGCCGGTACCAGCTCAGTGACCGGGAACCGAGGTCGAGAACAGTGAAGCCGTGGACGCCCGCGCGATGGCTCGCAGCCGTGCTGATCTGCGCGGCTGCGAGCTCGTGCCTGGGAGGCTGTGCCGGATGGCCGCAAACCCCGACCTACACCGACGCCGAGCTCAAAGCCAATTGCGAACGCCGCGGGGGCTGGTGGCGCGGTGAGCTGATCGCCGGCTACTGCGAGTTCCAGGGCGCATCGTTGGCTCAGTAACGGCGAGACGGCATCTCGGCAGCCCGACGCGCGGCTCGCCCCGACCACGAGACGGGATCCCGTTTCCTATCCGCCCGGCCTGGCGTAAGGTGTCAGGCGCGATGCGCGTGGGCGTGAACCTCATCAACTTCGGCCCGGGCGTCAGTCCCGAGAGCCTGGCGGGCGCCGCCGATCTGGCCGAATCCCTCGGTTATCACCTCCTGATGATCTCGGATCACGTAGCGATCACGCCCGACGTCTCGGGCCGCTATCCGGCGCCCTTCTACGACCCGTTCATGACGCTCGGCTGGATCGCCGGGCGCACGCGCCGGGTGGAGCTCGGGACCACGGTCATCATCGTCCCCTACCGGCATCCCCTCCAGACCGCGCGCATGGCGGCGAACCTGGATCGGCTGAGCGGAGGGCGCTTCATCTTCGGCATCGGGGTCGGCTGGGCCCGTCAGGAGTTCGACGCGCTCGGCGTACCGTTCAACCGCCGTGGCGCAATGACCGACGACTACCTGGCCGCCATCAAGGCCGCGTGGACCAGCGACGTCGCGTCCTACGACGGCCGCTTCGTGAGCTTTCGCGACGTCGGCACCAGGCCCCGCCCGCT
>Ga0126379_10000581_pt1 | contig 20452 bp, 19 predicted proteins | sample PanSoiMetPlot_24_FD_92640 | JGI IMG/M metagenome (GOLD analysis project Ga0126379, IMG submission 92640) | Tropical forest soil microbial communities from Panama - MetaG Plot_24 | ecosystem: Environmental > Terrestrial > Soil > Tropical forest > Bulk soil | place: Panama | collected 2016-02-17
AGCCCGCTTCGCCTCGCGGCGATCGGTCTCAGCCTGGATGCGACGCTCTAACTCCTCGTTCGTCAGGTTCAGCGTCTGCGACGCGGCATCCGTCGCTTTCGAGTCCCCGTCCGCGCTCGAGGTCTCCGAGCTGGAGCTGCGATTGAACAGTCGCTGCCACCAGCCTGGTGAAGACCCTTCGCGCTGCTCGTCGGAACCCGATTCAACAGGTGCAGCATCGGGCGTCTGAACGTCCGTCGAAGGCGTGTTTGGTTGTTCAGGCTGCATTATCGGTCACCTCAGCCGAAAGGGGAATAGTTGGACGAATACATGCTGGGATCCCAATTCCACGGCATGACGCCGCCGGTGTACGCGGTGGCGGCGCCGTAATTCTGGCCAGGCACCTGATTCGCCGGCGCTGCACCAGGCATCGGCACACCCGCCTGAATGCGCTGTGCGGCCACGTCGTTGGCCTGGTTCTGCATCCGCTCAGCGAGCCACTGGTCAGTGGGCAGACCGCCCGTCCCAGCGCCTGCACCTGCGGTGGCGCCCACCGGGGCAGCCGGTGGCGGAGGTGCGCCGCCAGGGAAGTAGCGGTCGCGCGCGAGCATGTCCGGGGTGAACGCCGCTTGCAGGTTGGGCGGTGGGACACCCGCCCCCTGCGCCATGGTGGGGTCGATGTACTTGAGCGCGTTCTGCTGCTGCTGCTGCGCGAGCTCGACTGGATTCGGGCCCTGCCACGTAAACGCGTCCGCCCCCAGTCCTTTCATAAACGGCGACTTCTGGGCGATCTGGGCCGCCGCCGCGCCGAAGCCCGGCCCCACCGGTCTGGCCTCGCGCAGCGCGTTGAAGGCGTTCACCCCCAGCGTCCCCGCGTTGGTCGCCGCGGCCTGGGCAGCGGTGCGCATGTCGGCGATCTGCTTCGCCTGTTCCTGCTGCGCCGCCTGCTGCGCGGCGTCGAGGACCTTGATCTGGGGGCTGACGTTCTGGTCGTACCAGGTGTTGAAATCCGACAGTGCCTGGGCGTTGGTGTAATTCGGATCGCTCTGTGAGCGCGTCAGCAGCTCGTTCTTTTTGGCCTGCGCGATCTGATCGATCTGCTGCGCCCGCGCAGCGATCTCCGCTGGCGACTTCGGCACAAACGATGGATTCGGCTGGGTGGAGATCTTGCCCTGCGCATCCATCGTGGTGATGTACTGCTCGTTGCCCTGCGTGTTGACGACGGTGGGTTTGGGCGCCACATAGTTCGGATTCACCACCTGGCTCATCGTTCCGTCCGGCTGCTGCTGGACGATGTACGGGCTCGAGGTGTCGGTGGTGATCGTGGTCGGCTTCGGCTTGTAGTTCGGATTGGCGATCTGCTCGATCGAGCCATCGGCCTTCTGGCGCACGATGAACGGGCTGGTGGTGTCGGTGCCCACCACCGTCGGCGTCTTCGGCACGTAGTTCGGATTGGGCAGCTGCTTCAGCGTGCCGTCCGGCTGCTGTTGCAGGATGAACTGGCTCGAGGTGTCGGCGGTGCTGCCCACCACCGTGGGCGTCTTGGCCTGATAGTTCGGATTGGCGATCGTCTTGATGGTGCCGTCGGGCTGCTGCTGGACGATGAACTTGCTGGCCGTATCGGGGGCGATCGTGCTCGCCTTGGGCGGGACGTAGTTCGGATTCGCCGTCGTGCTCAGGGTGCCACTGGCGTCCTGACGCACGATGAACTGGTCGGTGGTATTGGTGCTGATCTGGCCCGGTTTCGGGGGCACGTAGTTCGGGTTGAAGACCGGCACCAGCTCGCCCGTCTTCTGGTCGACGGTGACGATGTACTGGTCGGTGGTGTTGGTGGAGACCGTGTTGACGCCGAGCGGCTTACCCCCGGCATCGAGAATCTTTTGCGGCGGCTCATCCGGCTTCAGCTTGTCGACGCGCCACACCGAGCCGTCAGGACGCGTGATGTTCTCGATGTTGGAAGCTGTCGTCGCGCCCGGCCGGTAACCCGGGTTCCTGAAGTAGACGTAGCCCGGTGGTGGAGTTGGCGCCGCCGGATCAGACGCCATGCCCTTGGCCTGATCAGCCTGGATGGCGATCCACTCCTGCCCAGTGGGCATGCTGAGCGTGGGCGAGCCGCCCCCGCCGAGCCGTGCCAGCGCGTCAAGTGTGGCCTGGTCCAGAGGTGCTGGTTGCGGAGGCATCAAAGTCCCTCCCCATCGGGTATGGTTCGGCGCATGTCAGAAGAGTCACCCGGACGTGATTGGGATGCGCTGCTCAATCCGACGCCCCTTGCGTACCACCAGCGCCGCGCGGCTGAACACGCGCGAGCTCGAGCGCTCTGGCGCACGCGCGCCTGGAGCGCGTTCTGCGCCGTCGTCATCGTCGGCATTTTCATCGGCTGGTTTGCGTTACTGCCGCAACTCCACCAGGTGCCCGTCGTGGGCGACCTGATCTGGTTTGTGGTGCTGCTGCCGAGCATGTGCTTCGTCGCGTACCTCATCCTCCGGCGGCTTGAGCGGCTGGTTCTTCCGTCAGCTGAGCGGGAGCTCCACCTCGAGTAGCCTGGCGGCGCCGTAGCGCATCCTGGAACTCGCCGAGTGCCTGCGGCAGGAGCTCCCCCTGCATACCCGTGCGCGCCGCCTGTCGCGCAATGGAGTAGAACTGGTCGACTTTCGCCGCCTTCTCATCGTCCGACAGCGCGTCCCACTGTGGAGTGCCGATGATCCCCGACAGCAGCGAATACGCCAGCGCTCCCGACTGCTGCTGGTAGTGCCGTCGCTGGTCGTCATCGAGGGTGGTGGGCAGTGAGACCTGATTGTTGACGGGCACGTCCACGCTCTTGCCGACAAACCCCGGCTCCACGGTGTAGTTGCCGAGCTTCTTCGGCAGCCCCGGCGTCTGGACGCCCTGCAACCGCTTCAGCTCGATCTCCACCGGGTCGGTCGTCTCCTGGCTGTACGGGAACGGATTGACTACCGCGCTGAGGCTGTTGCTCACCCGGTGGCGCGTCTCGCCAAAGGCACCCACAGCCTCCGGCACGTTGCTCTGCAGCCCCGGCAGGTTCATCTCGGCACGCTGCAGGACACCTTCCCAGCCCTTGTCTTTGGGATCGCGCACGACGTCATCGGTCATCCGAGCGATGGCGCGGAGCGCACCGGGAGCGACGACGTTGCTCAACTGTTGGCCGGCGAACGTGGTCGCCAGCTGGCCCACGTCGACGTTGGTGCCCTGGCCCTGTAGCAGGTCGAGGACCTGGGTGAGCCCGTCAGTGAACTGGGTGTTGGCCAGCCCGCGCGCCATGGCAAACGCCGCGACCGTCCCGAGTGCGCCCAGGTCGCTGTCCTTGCCCTCGAGCTTGTTGCGGTTCATCGCGTCGGCGATGTCCGCCGCGGAACCGACCAGTGCTGTGAACGGCTGCAGCGCCTCGTAGCTCTGCCAGCCGCCGGTCGGCGTCTTGAAGGAATACGGCGTCTTGCCCTCGCGTTCCCACTGGGCGCGCTCCACCGGATCGTCCGGGGCGCGCCCGGTCAGGTTGCCCGACTCGGCGTACTTGAACATGCCGTACATCAGCAGGCTGCCCAGCGTCGCGCGCGACAGTCGGTCCGCGAGCTCGCCCGACCCGGCTGTCTGGAGTGCCGCGCGCCCGGCCGGCGTCTTGGCGTCCCACAACATCTTGCCGAAGCCGGCTGGCGAGCGCTCGAGGGTGTACTTGGCGATGTTGATGGGCACGCGCACGAACGGCATGATGCCCTTCACGCCCGGCCATTCCTTGCTCAGCTGGTTGATGCCCGCGGACGCCCGGTCGGTCTGCTTGAAGGTGCGATACTCGGACATGCTCTCGGCGGCCTTGAGCATGTCGTCGCTCGGCGCACTGGTGAGTTGCGCCACGCGGTTGGTGAACGCTTCGCCGTCCAGCCCTTCCTGTTTGGCCTGGCGGTACGCCTGAGCGCGGATATCGGCGGCGCGATTGATGGCACCGAACGCCTGGTCCTCTGCCTCGAGCGAACGCCCGGGATAGCCAATGAATTCGCCCGGCGTGCCCGCGAAGGGCTCGTGCGCCAGCCGCCCGAGCTCGCCCGACTTGGAGACGTTGCCGTACCTCAGCGACTGCGTTACCGCCGGCAGCACGTCGTTCTGCAGCGCATCCTTGTAGCCCGCCAGCTGTGCGCCAGCCTCACCGAAGTAGCGCTGGCGCGGACCCGTTTCGCCGAGCAATCGTCGCGCCGTCGGATCCCAGGCTGCCGCACCGAGCTGCTCAAGTGGCGTGGTGAGCGCCACGGCCGTGTTGCCGACCACGTTCCGCACCTGCGTCAGTGGATTCGACAGCAGGTTGAAGTAGTACAGCGCGGTCACGTAGTCACCCCAGGTGTGGTTGCGCACCACCCTCGCGAACGAGCCGACCTTCTCTGGATCGGGACGCCCCCACTCATCGGTCAGGCCGACCTTGCTCAGGTCGCTGGCGTACGTGTCGGTGTCCGGCGCCTTGGCACGTCGCGCCATGTCGTCGAGCTGCTCGTCTGCGGCGCGCTGGCCAGCGCGGGTGAGCTTGCCCTCGCGAGTGGTCTTCAACTGCGACAGGATCCCCGCGGCTTCAGGTCGACGACCACCAGCCGTCTCCTGTAGCGACTGGTAGCGCGTCACCTGACGCACCAGGTCCGCAGCGGCCTCGCCACTGGTGGGGTCCAGCTTCAGCTTTTGTTGGGCGTCGACGAGGTCCCGGCCTGCGTCGTCCAGCGCTTTGTTGACCGAACGCAGCACCGCATCGTTCTCGGGGCTTGCCTTCCACACCTTGCGCAGGCGATCGGTGGATTCGCCGCTCTTGCCGGAGAGGTCCTCGAGGAATGCGGCATCGATCGGACGGGCGTGGCTGACGGACTGGTTACCCTGCTCGAGCAGGTCGCGCACCTCTTTGTTGACGTACACCGGTAATTTCAGCTGGGGCGCACGGAAGCCAGTCAGGTCCTGCTCGGTCAACCCGGCGGTGGGCAGGTCAGCTTCACCCCGTGCGGCTCGGGCCGCACGCGCACTGTCGATCCCACTGCGGATCTCCGCCAGTCGCTGCGCCTCCAGCTGCGACTTCGGCACGTAGTCCGGCAGCAGCATCTCCGGGCGGAAGGTGCCTTCGCCCTCAGGCATGAGCGGCTGTGTGCGCGTCGCCGTGCCGATGTCCGACTCCGCCTGGGTGAGCCCGGTCGTGGGCACATCCGGCTCACCGCGTGCGATCCGCGCGGCACGCGCCATGTCGATGCCGCCACGGATCTCGGCCAACCGTTGCGCCTCGAGCTGGGTCTGCGGACGATAGTCCGGCAGCAGCATCTCCGGGCTGAACGTGCCCGCACCCTCAGCCAGGGGTGGCTGGGCACGCGTCAGGTCGCCGATGTCGAGCCCCATCTGGCCCGGCATCTCACCGGTCGGCATGCCCACCGCACCACCGCCGCCGCGAATCTGGGCGTTCAGGTCGCGTACTACCCCTGGCGCTGCCTCGGCAGCCGCTTCGCGCGACTTCGCGATCGGGGAATCGGCGATCGGGTTTTCCTCCATCCAGCGACGGAGGATGGAGCCCACCGTGGACGGTGGCGCCTCGCTCGACAGGACCAGGTCACGCACCGGCCCCGCGATCTCCTCGGGATAGCGCCCCAGGTCGAACAGCGCGTCATTCAGCACGGTCATACCCGCGGCTGGCTCTGCGCGGCCCTCCACCGCTCGCGGTGCATAGCGCGGGTACTCGTTGGGCCCATGCGCCGCGGGTGGATTGAGGGGCGGCGGATTGAGCGGGTTGATGCCTTCCGCGCGCTGACGGGTGCGCAGCGCAGCCTGCACCTCGGGATTCTGAATCGCGTCCAGGCCAGCCTTCGCCAGCGCGGGTGTGACCGCCCCGACGCCCGCGACCCCACCGCCGAGCACGCCACCGGTGAGCGCCGCCTGGGCGATCTCCTCCGGTGAGCCGCCCTGCGCGGCGACGTACCCTGCGTTGCCCAGCGCGCCCTGGACCGCCTGGTTGGCGATCGCGCCGCGTACACCGCCACCAGCAAGGCCTCCAGCGGCTTCGCCGAACGGACCGGCAGCAGCCAGAATAGCCAGCTGCTCCGGATCGGTGAGCTGGTTGATCAGCCCGCCGACGAGCAGCACGTCGCGCGCCGGATTGACGTTTTCGATCGCCTGCTCACGGGTCTGCACATAGCCCCTGTTCCACTCCTGGAGCGCCTGTGCCTGTTCGGCTGGTGGCAGGGTGCCGATGCCGTTCTGGATGGCTTTATCCAGCGGCGAACCCGCGGCGGGCGCCTGCGCCTGAAGCGTGCCGGTGATGTCGGGCAGCGCTCCACCGACCGCACCGAGCACGTCTGGCAGAGTCATCGGTGGACTGCTGGGCGCCGCCAAGCTCTGCACGTCCGTGTAGCGCGAGCCGACAGGATTGGTGAGCGTGTCCGACGGCGTCGGCTGCGCCTGCGCGGGCAGTCCACCGCCAGGGGAGGCCAGCAGCCCACCAGCGGCGCTCCCCAGCGCGTCAGACGCGCCTCGGGCGGTGGAGCCCACCGAGTCGATGAAATCGCCGAATGCGCTCTTGAGCCGCTCCGCGGGGCTCTGGGAGGTCTGTGGAGCCTCTGGCGCGGCCTGTGGCAATGCCTGAGGCTCGCCCACGCTCGCGGCTTGCAGGCCGCCCATGTACGTGTCCGGGCGGTGGGCGGCGATGGTGTCGGGTGTGGTGTCCGGCGGTGAATACCAGTACGTGTCGCCGAGCGGTGGCGCACTGGCCAGGGCGCTGCCACCGGGCGTCTGGTTGGCGATGCCGCCGGCGCCCTGCAAACTGGCCCCGACCAGCTGTCTCGAGTCGGCAGCGTCCGTGCCGGCCGCGCGGCGGAATTCCGGCGTGCCGACGGCGTTCACGCTGGCGATGTTGACGTCGCGCTGGGTCCCACCGGCCTGGATGATCTGCCCGTCGCCGATATACAGCGCCATGTGCTGCATATGCGGATCCGGGTTGTCCATGTTGTAGAAGACGATGTCGCCCGGCCGCGCCTGACTGGGATTGACCGCCTGGAGCTTGCCGTACGCGGCGGAGGTCTGCGCCGGCACATCCACTCCCAGGCCGTTTTTCATCACCCACGAGACGTAGCCCGAGCAGTCGAAACCGTTCGGCAGGCCGGTGGCGGCGTTGATGTCCTGGGTGCCACGTCCACCGGCGCCCGAACCGGAGCCCCAGATGTACGGCTTGTTCAATTGCTGCTTCGCCAGATCCAGCCAGCCCCCCACAGTGTTGCCTGCACCCTGGACGGTTTGCTGGATGTCCTGAACGACACTGCTGCCGCCCTGATAATTGTTCAGGTTGCCCTGGAAGCGGCCAACGTAGCCCGCACCGGTGGTTCCCCGCGCGTCCCGGGCGCCACCCAGGATGTTGCCGTTCGCGTCGACAGCGCCGAAATACGCGGCGGCGGCCTTGTCCCAACTGCCCAGGCGCTTGTAGTTATCGGCCAGAATGTCAGCGCCGCGCTGGATGTTCGTCTCAGGATCGTAGGGATCCTCGCCGGGACGGAAGTGCTGCGGCATGACCTGCATGAAGCCCTTGGCGCCAGCTGGACTCAAACTGTTTGGACCGCCCGCCTCGGTGTCCATGATCGCGGCGATGACCGGCGCCGGGACACCGCTCGTAGCCGATGCCCGCGCGATGATGTCGGAGTTTCCCCTGACGCGATCGGAGGCATTTCCCAGGCTCAATCCACCACCCTGAGGTAATGCGGCACCAGCGGCAGGAGCGGAAACAGGTGCCGGCTGAGGCGCCGGCGGCTCGGCCGGGTCGTAGCTCGAGGCGAACTGTTGCAGATTGGCACCCGCACCCTGCGCCGCTGCCAGTCCCTGACCGAACGCGTCCTGACCGTCGCTGACGCCTTTGTTCAGCCGCTGCCACAGGTCGTCCGCGAACTGCTGCACGTCGCCACCGGCGCGCGCCACCGCCCCGATGCCCTGGCTCCACACCTGGTCGTACCAGCCGCTCAGGTCGGGCTGTGGCGGCCCTGCCGCGGCGCCGGGTGGAGTAATGGAAGTAGGCGCCGCGGCAGGTGTCGGGGGTGGCGCCGGTGGCGCCGGCGACGGTTCGGGCTGCGGCTCCGGGGCCGGAGTCGGCGGCTCCTGCACGGGCGCTGGGACGGGCGCCGGCTCCGGCGGAGGCAGTGTATTGCCGCCACCGAGCGGATTGGTCAGGCTGTCGCTGGGCGTCGGCGCCTGGAACTGGCTGAGCTCGGCGATGCGGGAATTCATGGCGTGCTCGAGCCCGAAGGACTGGATCTTCTGATCCATCTCCTGCGCCGCCTGCTGGCGCTGCCAGTCGTCGTAGGACGTCTCGTCGACGTCCGGGAGCATCGTCATGAGCTAGCGCAGACTCCAGGTGCCGCCGGTGCTCTGGTTGGCGCCGTACTTCGGCAGGCTCTGGTTGTAGAGCGCCTGCACGTCGTTCTTGTCCCAGCCCTGGTTCTCGTACATGCCGAGCAGCATCTGCTGTTGCGACGGCGCCATGTTCTTCCAGCTCTGGGACGAGATCTGGTTCGGCGCGGGCAAGTTCGTGCCATTGCCCAGACCCTGCTGCTGCTGTTGAGGTGTGGCGCCCTGCGAGCCCACACCCACACCACTGCCCCAGACCTGCGCCGGCTGTGCCACGCCAAACTGGCCCATGCCCAGGCCACCCGAGCCGCCCCGAGCGGCACCACTTGCCCATTGCTCGTTCCCGGTGGGCGCCTGCGTCCCGTCACCGGTCCAGCGCTGCATCTGCATACCACCGACCTGGCCAGCGGCGCCCTGGGTGGCGTAGCCGCCGCCGAGCCGCTGTCCTGTCGCACCCGCCCACTGCTCGTTACCGGTGGGCGCCTGTGCATTGCCGCCGGTCCAGCGCTGGTTCAGCCCGCCCCACTGTGGCGCCTGGGCCTGAGCCTGGCCCTGGGGTGCCGGTTGGAGACCCGCCTGGGCGGCGGTCATCACGTCCGTACTTGCCCGTGGCGCGCCGGCCTGCTGGCCGGAGTACGTGCCGGGCAGGTAGTTGTACGCCTGGCCGGTAGTGCCCAGGTTCTGCTGCTCGCTCGGGCGCCCGTAGTAGTTCGGCGTCCCGCTGACCTGGCCGTACGAGTACTGCTGGTTATTGGGCGAGGTCTGGTTCCAGTAGTTGTTGTAGACGTCGGCCGCCATCTGCCCATTGCCGCTGCCGTAGACACTCGGCATATTCAGTGGGCCACCACCCTGGCCGGTGTACGGGTTGCCGCTGACGTCACCCATCATCGACTGCAAGCTCACGGCCTGCGTCGGCACGCCGGTGGTGGCGCCACCGCCCGGCACGTACTGGCCCATCGCTGCCGCCACGAGGTCACGCATCCCACCGGGGGTGGAGCCGAGCACCTGCTGGTACTTCGCCCAGTCGGCCGGTCCGCGCAGGTTGCTGAGCAGGTTCAGATAGCCCATCGCCTGGGACTGCTGCTGGGCCTGCGCCGCACGCGCTTCCTGCTCCGTTTGCAAGCCCTGCATGAACTGCTGCTGCTGGCCCGCGAGCGTCTGCTGCGCCTGCGCCGGGTGCTCCTTGTTGAACTGTGCCACTGCGTTGCTGGCGTCGGCTGCCCAGCGCGACGCGGCCAGGTTGGCGTCGCCCTGGGCGGCATCGAGATAGGCCTGCTTCTCGCCTGCGCTCGCGTCGTAGTTGAAGCGCGACGGGCTGACGTTGGCGTTCTGGGTGGGCGTGTACCAGCCCGTCAGGCCGGCCGTCTGGTACGCATTTGCCTGCTGCTGCTGGAGCGCGGCCTGGGTCTGCGTCCCCGCCACGGGCCCGGTGCCGGGCGCGTAGTACTGGCCGTACATCTGCCCGTAGCCCTGCTGCTGGGAGTACTGCTGTTGCTGCGCGGCTTGCGTCAGGTCACCGACGTTCGGCGCGCCACCGGGGCCGTACCACTGCCCGAACTGGCCGGTGAACCACTGCTCCTGGGGGTTGTTCCACTGGCCGTTCCACATGCCGGTCTGGCCGGCTTCGTCGAGCTTCTGCTGCCACTGGAACTTGGCCCACGCGAGCGCCGTGTTCTGGTCCGAGCCACGCGCCAGGGCGTCGTAGTACGCCTGCTGCGCCGCCGAATTGGCGAGGTCAGCCGTGGCCGGGTTGTAGTAGTTCATCGACATGGGCTATCTCCCTGGCACGTACTGGCTTTCCTGAGCCTGATGCAACCGTATGGCGTAATCTGTGGCTGCTTCTGGGGTGGTGAAGATGCCCAGGTGGCGACCAGTGGTGTAGTACTGGTCGATCGCTTCCGGATTGGACATGATGCGTCCATCCTCGCTCACAGTCGGAATAAGCACTTCGCGGCCATTCTCATCGGCGAACGAAATCGACCGTACTGTGCTGATGTTGCCATCAGAATTGCGGACCACCGGGCGGTTGTTCAGGTCGATGTTCCCGGACGCAATCAACCCCGGCCATGCGGGCACACCGCCCAGATGTGCCGTCAGCGACGGATCATTCAATGGCACCACCGCCTCAGGACCGGCTTCACCGATCAGCGCCACGGTGGGCTGAGTGACGATCCCACCACTGGCCATCGCACGCACCGGTGGACCAAGCGGAGGTGGACCCGGCGGTGGTCCGGGTGGTGGTGCTGGCCACTGGTCCGGCACCTCGAGCGGCGGTGGCGTGGGCACGCGCAGCTCCGGATAGCGGTTCAGGATCGCCTTGTACACCTGCGCGAAGCCCTGCGGACCGAGCCGCTGGAACTCCGCCTCACGCCCCTGGGTGTTGGGTGAACCGTCCGGATTGAACAGGCGGCTGCGGTAGTACTCGAGCTTCTGCTCCTCGGAGATGTTCGCCGAGAACGGTGCGCGCCCGGGTGCAAACGCGAGCGCCACCTGATCCGCGGTCTGGTCGATCCACGCGGCCAGGTCGTCAGCGACGTCGTCCAGAAAGTTGGGCGGGCCGGGCATCTAGCGACCTCCACCGGGCAGTGGCATGGCGTTTGCGGGTGGCGACGGCACCACCGGACCGCCCGGAATGCCACCTGGCGGCATGCCCCCACCGCCTCCGCCCGGGGGAGCAGGTGCGATAGGCAAGCCGTTCCCTGGAGACGGAACGGGATTGCCGGGCATACCACCAGGACCTGGGAGAGGAGGTGCTCCCGGTGTTCCCCCAGGGACGCCGGTCGCGCCTGCACCGGCCATTTCCTGAGGGGACGGCATCCCCGGCGCGTTCAAGCGCTGGGTCTCGATGGTGGCGATCTTTTGCAAGATGCGCGTCTTCAATGCCTGCTGGACTTCCTGGCTACTCTTCAGGTCATGCAGCAGCCACGACTTCTCCACCTCATCCGGATTGCTCCCGGCGCGCTCCACCGCGTCTTCGTACGTGATCAGCTTCAGCTGCATCTTTTCACCGATGGCGCGCGTCTCGATGATTTCATTCGACGGCGTGGACGGCGCAAGCTTTACTTCGTAGCGGTGGATCCCCTTGAGGTCTTCCGGGCCGATGCCGAGCCACGCCGCCTTGGACTGTCCACCGACAGTCTTCTGGCCCTTTTTACCCTCGATCTCCCCCCAGGCGTAGACCTTTTCGCCAATACGGTGCTCGACGAGCCAGCTTTCAAAACCGACGCGCTCGGCGAGCGCCACCTCCGCGTTGTCCACGATGGGGTCCCAGCCGAGCCGGGCTAAATATGCCGCCTGATTCAATGCATAGCCGGACTGATCTGACGCCACCACACCTTGCACCACACTCGGCAATGCCAGCTCCACCATGTCCTTGACGTTGGCAAGTAACTTGTCCACGTCCATGCCCATGCGCGGCTGGTCGATGGGGCTGACGTCGAACGGAAACAGCTTGCCCGGCTCCACCCCCTGGTCCGCGCTGGACGCTTCTCGAGCATCGGTGCCGTACGGCATCTGCGGCAAGCCTGGCAGCGCGCCCGGCGGCGTGGTCTTCTTGAACGCCGGGTACGCCGTCATGTACGCGGAGTTGCCCTGCATCGTGAGTAAGGAGTCGAGCAGCGGGAAGAGACGCAGGAAGCCGAACAGAATCGACAGTCCGGCGCGCTCCGGGAGTCTGGAGCCGGTGCTCAGCCCCAGCGCATGAAAGTACGGACCTTTGAGTGTCTTCAGGATCGGGTCACCGTAGCTGTGGCGCAGCACGCGGCACAGCGTCGCTTCACCGAGCGAGCCGGACTTGTGGCGCTGGTTGGGCCCGCTGAGCAGGATCACCTGGGTCTGGTAGTCCCACGCCTCGATGCAGCGGATGGTGTTCTCTGACTTGCGCGTCATCATGTGCGCCCATTCGCCGCGCGCCAGCTCCACCGCCCGCGGGTCAAAGCCGCTCCACGTCTTGGGATCCACCACGTTGCCGCTGGAGTCCAGGCCGGCGCCGAAGCGCTCGAGCGCCTCGAGGTAGGGCAGCTCTTTGATCTCCATGCACAGCGTGTAGCCGTTTTCGTTCTTGGCGTAATAGAACGTCTCGGGCGGCACGTCGGTGCTGGCGATGGGGTACGGCAGGCTCAGCTTGTAGCCCTCGGTGGTGTGGTCATAGATGCGGTCCTTCGCATCCTGATCCATCTGGGCGTAGTCCTCCGCCTCCTGGAGCTGCTTCTCCAGATCCTTGGCTTTGTCGGAGTACTCGCCCCACGCCGTCTTGCAGCGCTCGACGGTCTTGATGATGCCCTCGCCTTTGACGGCCATGCTCCACATGAAGCTGCGCAGCAGCTGCCGCCGTGCTTCCGACTCCTGGCGCTTCCAGCTGCTTTCGAAGAAGTGCTCGCGCAGCGTGGAGTTCTGCTGGTACACGTCGCCGAAGCCGATCGGCTTGAAGATGACGCTCTGTGGATTCACGCTGAGCGCCGCGGTCACGGTATTGGCGATGTGCAGCGCCAGCGGTGAACGGACCTCGACGGCGGTCTTGCGGTACGCGTCGGGAATCTCCACCGGCAGCTCGCCGAAGACCACCGCGTCGATGTCGGTATACAGCTCGTCGCGATCCTTGAACTGGCGCGTCAGCTCCTGCGCCGTCTCGAGCACGCCGCGCTCCATGGCGTCCTGATCGGACGGCTTCTTGAACCAGCCATTCGGTGGCGGCGTGGACAGCGTGCTCATGGGGTGTCGTGCTTGTTCTCCGGATAGGGCGTGGTGGGTGGAATCTTCTTGATCGGCGGACACTTCGCCGGGCGCTCGCTCACCGCTTCTGCTCCGTCACGAACAGTGTCGAGTAGGCGCCGGTGTACAACGTCATCTGTGGCGGATTGGCACCCACAAACACCGCCACACGGTGAGTGCCGGACGGAATGGTGAGGTATATGGTGCCGCTGACGTACTGCTGGTAGCCGCCCGCTGGCACATTCACGATGGCCAGCCCGTACGATGGCGCGCCATCGTAGCCGATGCCGAAGTAGCAGCCCCCGCCGGTCTGTGAGTGGGCGTAATTGACCGACCACTCGATGCGACACGGATTGCCCGTAAAGTTGCCGGTGCCCTGGATCACGGACTCCACCCATGGCCCGACGGTGTACACGTTGCCCGGCGCGCCGACGTAGGAGGCAACCAGTTGCTGCACTGCATTCGCCTGGATCTGGCTGGTGCCGACGCAGTTGGCCGGCAGCGTGAGGCTGCCGCCAGCCTGCGGTGCGATGGTGATGTTGCTGCCGAAGATATTCAGTGGCAGGTACGCACTGGTGTCACGGTTGACCGCCAGGATGTAGCCGGCCTGCGAGGGCTTGTCGAAAAGCAACTCCAGCCCTGAGCCAGTCTTGAGTGCCGCAGAGGTGAGGTTGTCCACGGCACGCACCGAGCCGAAGTCCCCGATACCCAGGTGCTTCAGCAGTCCGTCGGTGCGACGCTCCCGACCACTGTCGACGAGCGTCCGGTAACTGGCGGCGAGCTGGCTCACGCGACCTTCAGCCTCCGGGCGCGCTCGCGCTCGCGCTCCAACTCACGACCGGCGTGGCGGTGGGCGTACATGCAGGCTTTACACCACGGCTGCAAACCGTCAACTTTCGCCCGGTTACGCCAGAAGTCGCGAATCGACAACCAGTGCTGGCAACCAGTACAGAACTTGCTGTCAGCACCCCACGGCTCCTGGGTCACGGCCAGTCCCCGGCGTAGTTGTAGTGACGCGTCGCCGCGTCGAAGACGTAGTGGTGGCGGATGAACACCTGCTCCATGGCTTCGTCGGCGTACTGCGGCGGATAGCACGTCAGCACCGGGATCACCATTTCGACTTTCACCTGCTCATCCGGAATGTTGAGCTGCTCACCATCCAGTGGCCCGCCCCACAGCACGGTCTGCATCGCCTCATCTCCCACCCCCGAACACCAGGCGGCTGGTGGTTTCCACCGCCGCCGGTTGTGCTTCCGCGCACAGGCCGTACCTGAGCGAGTCGACCTCGTCGTCAGGCGTGCGCGTGCTCCCAATGCGATCCGCGACGTCCTCGTTGTTCAGCGGATCGATCACCATCGCGGGCAGATTGCGGGTCAGGTTCGGGCAGCGCTGGTGCATGATCTTCAGCCGCGGCAGGTCCTCGAGCTCGACCTTGCGCTGCGCCGCGGTGGTCGGTCCCCACGCCAGTGCCCGACGCACCACCCCCCAGCCCTGGACGCGGTTGTTGAAACCGGGCGTCATGCCGCTGATGGCCATGTCGCCGACGCCGTGGGCAGCGTAGATCTGGGCGATGCTGGGACGGTTGGTCTCGGTGCGCGCGTTGTACATGCTGGGATCGAGCACCACCAGCTGGATGCGCTCGTCACGGCTGCGTTCCACCAGGATTTGCGCCTGCTCCTCGTCGCGGAGCTTCGCCGCGGACACCTCGCGGTACACGTAGATGTGGCCGCCGGGTCTGTCGCGCGCCATCCACAGCGCGACCCACGGATTGGCGAAGCCCCAGTCCACGCTGATCCAGCGCATCCAGTCCGCGGGGATGTCGAAGGTCTCGCACAGGTGCTGGCGCGGATCGAACTCGGTGAAGTACATGCCCTCGGCGGCCACCCTGAGACCGAGCAGGAGGCGATCGCGGAGGTAGCCGGTGAGCGCCTCGAGGGGGGCTAACCGCTGCGGGGTGATGGTGGGGTTGTCAGCATGCTTGGCGAACAGGAAGCGCGTCTTCTGCTGGCGCTCGCGCTCGTACAGCCAGAAGCTCGGCTCGCGCGGGTTCAGGTCGGCGATCAGCTGCTGGTACGGCATGGTGCCGCCGCGGCCGGTGACGCGCGTGGTGAGGATCTCCCAGTCGTCACGCGTCAGCTCGCTGACTTCCTGGACGTAGCACAGGTCGCCTTCGAAGGACTTCAGCCGCTCGGGGTCGTCCAGCCCGAACAGGTAGATCTTGCTGCCGTTGGTGTAGCGGTACTCCTCGGCGTTCCACAGCTTGCAGGAGCCCTCAGGGGCGACGTAGCGCTCGAAGGTGGCCATCGCGGTGCTGGTCAGGCTCTTGCGCGTCTTGCGCACGATGGCGGCTCTGGCGCCGGGGTACTTCGTCATCGCCAGGTGCAGCTTCTCCAGGCACGCCCTGGACTTGCCGCAGTCCGCGGGGCCTTCGACGACCACCTCGTGCTCCCTGGCTCGGAAGAGCTCGGCGTTCGCGCCGAGGGGACGGTACGGTTTCTGAGCGTCCTCGAGACCAGCCGTGCTGTGGGTGGGCTCCACCACCAGGGTGGCGACGACGTTGCCGCCGGTGGTGCGAAAGTTCTCAGCCCGGTTAGACGCGGTGGGCGGCACGCGCCTGCTCCAGCCGTCGACGCACGAGCGGACGCCACTCCCAGCGACCGGCGCGTCGATTCGGTACGTAGTCGTCAGCCAGCAGCGACTCTTTAAAGAGCGAGTCGGTGAGCATGAACCCACCCGTGCCACCATCACCGTCACGCGGGCCACCGTAGACCGGGCCGCACGCGCCAACAGGCCACAGCAGCGTGCCTTGCCGCCTCCGCACGAGGTCGTCAGCCTGTAGCTGAACGAGGCTAGACGCTGTTCCAGGCATCCGCGTCCACGGCCTTCACGACCTGGGTCTGGGTGACCGTCAGCTTGTCGCCGTACTTCTCGGGCTTGTGGGCCTGGAGCAGCTTGGTCAGCATGGCGTCGCTGGGCCGCCACTCGTGGATCTCCTCGTACAGCAGCCCGTGCCTGTAGACTCTGCGAACCAGCTTCGAGCCGGCCACGGCGCGGATCCTGGCCTCGGCCTCGAGCGCCTCCACCGCCTCGGCCTCGGCCTGGTGGAAGCGCAGCAGGAACTGCTCGTCCTGCTCCTGCCAGCGGCGCAGCTGCGTTCGGGTGATGCCGCCGGCGGCCTTGAGCGCCGCCTTCAGGTCACCCTCCGCGGCGTAGCTGGTCAGGAACGCGCTCTGGGGATCGAGCGTCTTGTCGACGATCGGCTCACCCGTTCCGGGTGAGGACGCCTGTTCCGTGGGCGAGTCGTTGCGCACGTTACGCACCAGGTGGTTTTCGCGATGGCGATGCACTGCGTAGCGCGTCACACCCAGATCACGCGCAATCTCAGTGATGTTGTGCGTCCTTCTCAGGGCGGCGTCCACCTCGGCGCGCCGGGGATGGGCACATACCCCGCATCGCTGAGGCATCAGCAGCGAGTGTAGGCTCGAAACGGACACTCGTCCACTTTCCTCCGGCGCACGTGTCGCACGCAGGTCGGTTTAGCCCTCAATCGAGCGGGCGATTGATTGGTCGACCAGCCCTTTCGCCTGTCTGGAGCACCGCTCTCGGCGGCAAACGAGCGGCTCGGGGCTGGTGGTACCCCTGGCCGCCCCTCTCGCGCGCGTCTAGCGGTTCGCGCGGACCACGCTGCACCGAGGCCTCGGTCGCGCCCCGCGTCAAACGACAGCGCCGGGGTGGTCCGCCGATCCGTGCTAGGCCACAAACTACCGTGTGGCAGCTGCCCGGCAGCCCCCGTAGATGTGGCGCCAGGATACCCCCGGGTCCGCGCCAGCACACCGGGCCCAATGGCCGGCTACTGGGGCGCCGCGCCGTTCCACAAGTACCACGCGCCAGGACTAGAACAAAGTCGCTAAAAACTTTAACAAGTCCAATCTCAACATGTAAACGCAATCGTAGAATCCGATCCGATATAGTTCTGGGTGTCGAGAGCGAAACAAGAGCTCTCGCAAACAAGCGGCCCGGCCGGGTGTGTCACCACCCAAACCGGGCCTACCACCCAAGTGGAAAGGACCCACTCGAATGGCTCACACAACTGTATCCGCTAGCGCTCACAAACGCGTTGCTATCCCCCGCATCTACGTCCCCGGCACGACAACGTTGCTACTCACCGAAGCGCGCAAGATGCCTTGTCCGTCATGGAGCCTACCGGCCCGCGTGGCCTGTCCATTCGCGCTCAAAGGGCCCGACGATATCTGCGGATCCTGCTATGCGGACAAGGGCTCATACACCCAATACCCCAACGTGAAACGTGCGCAGCACACACGGTATGCATGGGCCCGCGAATGCATGCGGACTGCCGAAGGTCGCGCGGAATTTATCCGGGTAATGGTTGACGCGATCCGGCGCACAAGGCTTGCGTACTTCCGGGTGCACGATTCCGGCGACCTCTTCTCACCCGTCTACACCAAAGTGTGGGGTGACATTGTCAGAGCTCTACCAGGGGTTCGCTTTTGGTTTCCGACCCGATCCTGGCGCGCGTTGCTCAACGCCGGCTCGGCCATGGCCGATATCTGGCAAGAGGCATTGTCCTACTTGACTAGCGCGCTCAACGCCATTGTCCGGCCGAGCGCAGACAAGTTTGGCGATGCTGCGCCCATGATCCCGGGCTTTGCGGCTGGCTCCACTGCAACGGACGCCGGCTACTCTTGCCCGGCCAGCCGTCAAGGTAACGCGTGCCAGGATTGCCGGGCATGCTGGAATCAACCTAACGATCCAATTTCTTACCGGCGCCACTAGGCGTCGGCATTCACCCGTAGGAAGAGTCACCACCATGATCCCGGATGTTGACCGCGCCACTGTACTGGCCGCGATCCGCACGTTTGACCGCAACGGTGTCGAGTACAAGTGGAGCGCGAACAAATTCGCGCTCACGTACAACGGCCGCCCGTACCCACCGAAAGTAATCGTGAGTCTGGCCACCGGCCTGCCGGTGAGCGCGTTCTCCGGTGGCGATGGTGGTGGGGCTGCAAACCCATGGTTGCGCAAACGCGGCTTTGAGGTTACCCGCCGGGATGGCGCCCCGGCCGGCAACGCGAAACGTGCGCCAGAAACCACCCCGGAGGCCCAATCATGACAACGCTCAGCACCGGTGCCGTGCGCGAACTGGAACGCGAGATCCGGCGCCAGATTCTGGCCATTGATAACCCCCCGGTGGAGGATGCACTGTTTAGCCTCCTCGCCCTAGTCGTCGACATCCGACAGAAACAAGAGAGTCACCACCCATGAAGTACACAGTCACAATCAAGCAAGTGCGCTACGCCACGCTCGGACTGGATGGGCGATGTCTGAGCAGCGCCGCGTGAGGCCGCGCCCCACGCCCTACACCATTCTGTACGGACGCGACGGCTACCGGGCCGCCTGCGTCCCGTGCGAGTGGCTGAGCCCCGTCCTGCGTAGCACGTACGAGGTCGCCGCCGCCGATGCCCTCCACCACCAGGAGAGTCACCCATGAAACTCAAAGAACCGGATCCGCGGCGAGTGCGCATTCAGGTCTCGGCGATCGCGCCCGGCGGCAAAACCGTGCCGGGCTCGAGCCGCTCGCTAGTGGTATTCGAAACGACCCCGGAAATCATCATGCGCCTCATTCAAGAGGCGCTCAAGCCGGCCAGCTTTTCGGCGACCGACAAACTGATCCTGGATCTCTGCCAGGAAGCCGGCGACAAGATCACCGACACCGACGCCACCCTCACAGCATTCCGCGCTAGCTATTCCGCTACAGACATCCAGGCAGCTGCCGGGGGTGATCAGCACGCCCTGATCCGGCTGCGCAAAGCGTGCGGCCTCGCCGCCTTCAAGGAGAATCCATGACTACTCCGGACTTTGACCAGCACCTGGTCGACTACACCGTTCGCAACATCACCACCGGCGACGAGGAAGACATCCGCGTCCTCGAGTTGGATCCAGACGAGGTCGCCGGCTTCCCGGCTGCTGTCCGCGAGCAGGTTGCCGCACTGATCGCCGACGGGCAGCACAGCAACGCGCGCTGGACCGTGAACCAGGAGCGCATTCTGCAATTGCTGCTGCCCTTCATCACCAACCGGGAGCTCTACGAACACGACTACCAACTGTGGGAAGCGCTCGTGCTCGATCCGGAGCAGCCGGCCACAGACATCTACCCACCGGAGGACGTCGCATTCAAAGTGCGCGGCGTCCTCGACCAGGCCGTGAGCGCCGCGATAGAGAACTGGAACGAAGGCCACTGGGACGACTGGACGGTGAGCACCACCGAGCGTACGGCGCTCGAGGCCCTGATTGGCTTCCTACAGTCACTCACCGAGATGTCCGACGAGGATTACGAGTCCCATCGCACGCTCGTGCTGCGCGAACCATGATCACCGTCACCCTCAGCCTGACGCCGCTACAACTCAACACCCTGATCACGGCACTGTCGCACGAGGCTGACGAGGTCCACGCGTGTGACGGCATGGCCACCGGCTATGGCTACTTCGGCGATGACGGCGACGAGACAGTAACGCTCGAGCAGGCCGACATCGCGCTAGCTGAACTGTGCGAGATGCTGACACCCTACGTAGACGCCCACCTGTAGCGTGTTAGAGTCACCGGCGCGAGCGTCGGCGTTGTGGTGACTCTCCGCTCGCAACGTAAAGCCCCCACCGATTTGTTGCGGAGAGCCGGTGGGGGCTTTTTTCTGTTTCGCGACGAAGCGCTACCACAGACGCATCTGCGCGGGCTTCCGGGGCGGCTCGAGTGCCTGGCGCAAGTACTCGAGCAGTTGCTCGCGCCACCGCAGCGCGAAGCGCAGGCAATTGGCGCAGTTCTTGTGCAGCTGGCTGCCGCACAGTGTGGGTTTGCGGCGCGCGTCGTAGGACCAGGCCATGCTGTCCGCCGACACCAGGTAGCGCACCAGCAGGCGCAGTCCGTTGGTCTTCACACCGAAACCGTGCAGGCGGAGACCCAGCGCATGCAGTGCGCGGCACACCGACAGCGCCTCGTACGTGCCCTGCCGACGACACACGCTGCCGATGCCCACGATGGACTCCTGGCGCAGGTCGACGCCAGAGGCGGCGTACATGTCCACGTGGCGCAGGTAGTCGGCTTCGGTCCAACCTTGCAGCACCGGTGCCCAGGCGATCTCCGGCGCCCGGTCGCGGAGCTCGAGCAGGCTCGCCACCGACAGCGCCTGGTGCGCCGCCACACTGAGGCCGGTCTTCTGCAGGATCCACGGCTCGCACATCCAGTCCTGAATCGCCGCCCACTGAAAGTCGGCCAGGCTCTCACGGTAGCGGCGCACGTCGGCAACGTACTGGCGCGCGGTGATGCGCCACTGGCCCTGGTTTTCTGCGGGAGGTGACCATGCGGGTCACGCCGGCTACGGCGCTTGCCGCCTTCGCAA
>Ga0126379_10000582_pt1 | contig 20409 bp, 17 predicted proteins | sample PanSoiMetPlot_24_FD_92640 | JGI IMG/M metagenome (GOLD analysis project Ga0126379, IMG submission 92640) | Tropical forest soil microbial communities from Panama - MetaG Plot_24 | ecosystem: Environmental > Terrestrial > Soil > Tropical forest > Bulk soil | place: Panama | collected 2016-02-17
AGCACAGGCAAGAAATCCGGATGGTCGACAGCGAGTCGTTTTTCCGCCAGATCAAGCGCCTTCATCAGGTATTTAGTTGCTTCTTTATATTTCCTGATCTGAACGTACAGCGTACCGAGATTACTGAGGACAACTACCATGTGCGGATCACTCGGCTCGTATTCCTCCAGCAAACGTAACGCTCGATTGAATGTGGACTCGGCAAGTTGAAGCCTGCCAGTGAGTTGATACACGGCCGCGAGGTTGTCCAGCAGACGCGATGTTTCACTCGCATGTGCTTGAAGTCCGTGCGGCATTGTCTCGATCATCGACACCGCGCGACTGAGAAGTTGCTCTGCCTCGGAATATCTCGCTCGCGCCGCGAACACGCCGGACAGATCTCCGAGAGTTTGGGCAGCCTCGAAGGCGCTGGAATCCTTTACAAATAATTCCAGCGCGAGCCGAAGCCCCCGCTCCGCATCAGAATATCTGCCTTCATCGAAAGCTTGCCTGGCCAGCCGTCGCATATTCTCCGCAGTTGAGTCCTGCCCAAGCGACGTTTTCAGCATCCCGAAGAACACGATAAGCATCAAGAGACACGTGGATCGTCGCCAACCTGCATTGGCATTCATCTGTCCTCCTGTTAACGCCAGTCGCTGCTGCGGATGGAGAGCTGCTTAATTAGAATGCGGTCATTGCTGGCCGCGGGCCCGACGTTGGCCGACTGCCGATGGAGAGGAGCCCACCCCTCGGTCTCCGTTAGCGTCGGGAAGTGAAAAATTCACTGTGACGGTCGTGACCACAGGTACCGGCTCGTTATTCAATAACGTAGGTTTGTACCGCCATTGCTTCACCGAGTCGAGCGCAGGCTGGGTCAGCAGTGGGTGACCCGAAAGCACTCTAACGTTATCCACTGAGCCTTCTTTGGTAATTTCAACTTCAAGCACAACCACGCCTTGAATCCTCGCCTGCTTTGCCAGGGCCGGATAAACAGGTGGGACCTGCGATATCAAATTCGAGCTGGTGACATTGGTGCCGACTCGGACGCGCGTTTGAGGCGACCCTTGCAACTGCATCCATTGGGGGCGAGTCAGGATTTCGCGCATTTCCAATGTCATGGCCGCGTTTGCCCTTTCCATTTCACCGCGTGCCTGAACGACGCGATCGATTTGCGTCAAAACCGCGTTTCGGTCCAACGACTCGGCTTCAAGCAACCGGCCGAGCTGGGTCTCCTCTTTCTCCAGCATGGCTGTGCTCGAAACGATGCTCTGACGGTGATTCTCGAATGTCCTCTCAATTTTTGTTTTTTGATCGTCGGTTAATCCCAACTGCTGAACCAGGGCGGTATTCGTCCACCACGCTCCACTGGGCCATGTTTTCTTGGATCCTACTTCCCCATTTGTCCAAACTGGGAGCCCCCGGCCGGCTCCGCCGCCTCGCTGACCGGGCGCCCAGGAATTAAAATATGGCTCTTTTTGCAAGCGGATCACATCCTGCGGAGTCTGGAAGACGTCTTGTGCCCGGGCGGCCGAGCCCATCGCGAACGCGCCAAGTACGACGCACAAACCTGCGTTGCGGTGTCGTTTCATCGAACTCCTCCCGAGTTGCTTATTAATTCGTCGCTTGGAATCAGCGACATCATCGGCTCCATCGGCGCAGGGACGGTTCGCGACAGATGGAGATTCACACGGTCCATGATCGCGACCGGATTCGTTTCAGTGAATCCCTGTTCGTTGACTTTCTGAGGCTTCTTTTCACTCATAAACATTGGAATGATCAACGCAACGATGGCCGCCGTGACCCATGCCCACCTTACCGTCGAGATCCCGGCTTCACGCCGTCTCAACGAAGTTTCATCCGGCGGATGCGACGCAACTCGATCATCGATCCGATCCCGCAGAGCCGTCCGAAACAATGAAAGCATCTTCTCGAACCGTTCCAACTCGATGCTGCATTCGGGGCATTCTCTAATGTGTTGCAACTCCGCTCTCGTGGAACCGCCAAGGATGCATTTTGCGAATTGATCTTCTGACAAGTGATCGCTCATTTTTGTTTTCCTAAACGCTTTCGGATGCCGCGCACCGCCCTGAAAAGATGCACATTCACGGCGTTTTCCGTCAGTCTGGTGGACTGCGCGATTTCAGCAATATCGAGATCCTCGAGGAATCGGAGGAGAAAAACCGTACGCTGCTTTTCCGAAAGAGTCTTAGTCGCTTCCCAAACCTCCTGAACCTGTTCGTCAACCACCGTCCTGTCTTCCGGAGAAATACCCCGATCGGGCCAGTCATGAATTTCGTTGCTATCCACTCGACGAGCCTTCCTCCAGAACTGAAAGCGCCGGCTACGCGTATGATTACGAACCAGATTGATTGCAATCCGCATCAACCATGTATGGACGCTGCAGTCTCCGCGAAACGAACCCCGGCTTTTATAAGCATTCAGGAAACAATCTTGAGTCAGTGTTTCAGCGAGGTCCATATCACCGACAGATGCAAATAGGAAGCGAAGCACTCGCGTCCGGTACTGCTGCACCAGCCGGTCAAAGTCTTCGAACTCCAAAGCCGGGTTCCCCATGTTCAGGGCAATGAACCCGGATGTTGTGCTTGGCTTCATCGCATTCGTATAGACAGAATTTTTCCGCGTAACTTAACACCAGCTGTTCTTTTTTTGTATGGTTCGTTTCGAAAGAATTGTAGGCGCCGGCCTTAGCCGGCGCCTACTGACGTCAAGGGTGAGACCGTAGGAATCGCAATTCGACACTCGCTATGGCATCAGAAGCTCATTCGAACAAACGGATGGCGCTGATTGTGGGCGCCGGCATCGGCGGTCTGGCAGCAGGTATTGCACTGCGGGGTGCAGGATGGCACGTGAAAATCTTCGAACGCGCTGCGACTGCGCGCGAGCTTGGGTTTGCGCTGTTCCTGGCGCCCAACGCAATTTCAGCCCTCAGGCATCTTGGCCTGGCGGACATTGTGATCGCGGGAGGCGCACGAGTCACGGGAGCAGAGATGCGCCGTCCGGACGGCACGCTTTTGCGTACGTTCGACGCGACGAATGTCGTCCAGTTGTTGGCGGAGCCGCCAGTGGTAGTGTTACGGCCAATATTGCACGGAGCGCTGCTGGAAGCCGTCGGCAGTGATAGCTTGGTGCTCGGGAAAGGTGCACTAGGTTTCGAACATCGCGATGCCGGTGTCTTGCTGAAGTTGACGGACGGGACAACAGTCCACGGCAACGTCCTCATTGGCGCCGACGGCGTCGGTTCAACAGTACGACGCGTGCTACATCCCGATGAGGCGCCACCCCGGCCAAGCGGGCTGTTTGCACTTAGAGGCGTGGTCAAGGGGATTCAACAGCTACTCGGCGGCCTGAGCGGTCTGCAATATTTTGGACGCGGCACAGAGGCCGGTGTAGCGAAGGCTGGCGAAGACTCGATTTATTGGTATCTATCCATGCCTGCGGACGACGTTAGGCCTGGCCCACTGGAGCCAATCCAAGTTGCGCATCGTGTCAGCGCCGATTTCGAAGAGCGATTTCAAACGATCGTTCGCGCCACTCGCCCCGAGGACATCAGACTCGACGAACTGTTTGACCGCGATCCAATTCGGGTTTGGGGAGAACGATGCGTCACTCTGCTCGGCGACGCCGCACATCCCATGCTGCCGCACGCGGGCCAAGGTGCCGCTCAGGCACTCGAGGATGCGGTAACACTTGGACACACCCTTGAATTCGCCGACAACAATGAGGCTGCACTTCGAAGTTACGAACAGTTTCGATTCGCGCGCACGCAGAAGGTTGTGCGTACCGCACGTCGCAATGCGCGCGTTGCGTCGGTCAGGAGCGCGATCGGTTGCTGGGTTCGGGACCTCGGCATTCGTCTAGTTCCGTCCGCGATTATCGCCAAATCGTATGTGGCATTCGGAAAGCCTGCGGAGCCATTCTAACTAAGCATCGCGCGGCTCATTGCCCCCGGGGTGGAGTGAGCGTTGCGCCGAGTTGCCTCAACAACCCGAGCGCATCATCAACGAATCGGCACTCGGCGATTTTGCCCTTCTCGATCCGGAAGAGATCGGCGCCATACCATCGTGCTTGCTTACCGCTAGCTGGGATTCCCTCGAACTCACCGGTCTGCGTCCCTTGCACCGAATACCAGATGGCGACCTTATCTCCCTCGGCTACCACATCCGTGATCGTCACGTGCAGATCAGGGAACGACGTAATGAACCGGCTCATGCTCTGTTTGACCGCTGGACGACTGACGCGTTGGCCATTGACGATAACCTCGGGAAAAAACAGTTCGTCCACGACCCTCAAGTCCCTTCTATTGAAGCCTTGCTCGATCCAACGACGCACGAGCGTCTTAACCTGTTCCCCATTTGTTCCTGCTGGTCGTTGCACAGGTGTCGTCGCACACAGCGGCTGGAACCCACCTGAACCGATGACGGCAACGACCCCAATACAAAACAGCAACCATTTTTGTCGCATCTGGTCTGCCACCCCCAGTCGATGGTTTAAGCGCTAGAACTAAACCGCTATTTTAATGAAGAGGGGTCGGACTCATTTTTCGGAGACGCTTTTTGCAAGACACTTACGAGAGCCTGCCCTGACGACACCTTACCGCCGCTTACGATCTCCTGCGCGGTGATCTTTCGTCCATAGAGTTTTTCGTTCGCCCCGTTGTCCTGGCGCAGCGTGGAGCCCTCCAGTGACACACCGGCAAACAGGCCGCGCGAGCGCGAATAAGTAAGGATTTCGGCGCGCATGTATGCGTCCGTGGCGGCCATGGCTGCGCGACCTTTCGGGCCTGCGGCAACCGCGGCGTCGGCCCCCAGCTTCACCTTACTCCGCAGCAATGACTCCGCCCCTTTTCTGTTCATTACCAGGAGGAGGAAATCCGTTGCCTGACCTCCGAGCTGGAATCCGATACTTGCTCCCTCCAGGCGGTACATGGCCGGCGCACCCCACGGACCTGTGAAGTTATTTCCAGTCCTGCAGACCAATGCGCCTTTCCCATAACTACCGCCGACACCAAAAGCAAACTTTTTGACGGACGGCATGACTGCAACACATTCGGCCTTGTTCAGCAGGTCCTGCGGAAGGGCGTCAGGAATGTTCAGGATTTCTTGCATCACCTCAGCACTATTGACTAGCCGTTCCTGTTCCGTATCCGCTGCCGACCCTCCTTGGCCCATCATGATCAGACTTAGAAATCCAACGACGACATAGGGCATACGATCTCTCCGTTCATCGATACTTCTGCCGTGCGATTGTTCCTGAGGGTCAGATTGTTTGCAACGAGCGTGTTGCAGGCGTCTACCGTCTTCCCTGACTGCGAATGAAATCGCTTATCGAAGCAAGGAAGGGCACTGTACCCGGCGACCAGCGTATGAATACGCTCGATGTGTCGACCGGAAGCGATGCAACGTTGCTTGTGTAGGTGGACCATGCATGTTGCAGGTAGTCTTCGACATTGGAAATGTAGAACACGTTGGCAGTCGCGCCGTGCTCCTTGAGGTATTGTCCTGTCATTCGAATGGCCTTGGGGCCGGCAAAGTCGCCGACAAGCGGAACGATCAGGTTCTTCTGATGCAAGGCGCGAACCCGATCATAGCTTTCTTTCGTTGCCAGATAACTCCAGTTTTTGCCAGCGCCGTCAGTCGTTGTCATGAGCGCTGCATAGCCTGGACTCAGGAAACTTGCCGAAAAATTCATGACGCCTTCGCGAAGGAATGTGAGATAGATCGATCGAATTCGTGTTTCGTCTTCTGGAGTAAGAGGAAAGTGGTGCCCTGTTTTCAAACGAACGATGATTTCCTTGAGTTGTTCCTCGGCGAGCATCGGATCAGCAGGGGCCGTGGCATAAACCTGGAAGATCGTTCGCACAGAAGAATCGAGAGTCAATTCCGACGGCCGCTTCCTTGAAAACAGTTTGGACACAAAGTCGATGCGATTCTCCGACATCTCGAACACGGCCTTGTACATCAGGTGCTCGAGCATCATGTCGCGACGGATATCGATAATGAATGCGATCTTCGGTTGAAGAGCCGCGATATACGTAAAGTTCTGCTCCGGCCCGACGCCAAGGTACGCGCCGCCAGACCTGGCAGTTTTCATCAACTCCGGAAGGACATACTGATATGACGTCTCGTTGGATGTGACGATGTTGTACTGGAAATATCCGTTCGGTTCCGAAAACTCCGAAATCATCTTCCAGTATTCGGCATCGCTAATTTGCGAGGGCACGCCCTCGGCAGCACGCGAAGTAAAGACAAATAAAGCGAGGAGCAAGGTCACCACGGTCGCGCTCATACCAACTCTCAGTCGCATTTCCTGCACCTCGCTAATAGAAACTCACCTCAATTCCCCTCCTCGTGAGGAGGGGTGGCTGCGGCATCAAGAAATTTCGGCGAAGCCCACCTTGGCGCCGCAGACGGGGTGGTCGCTCACAAGCCATGTTTCGGCGTGGGCGTCCCATGCCGTTAGCCGCGGCGTGATCCACCACCAAATATTCCGCCGAGCACACCACGTATGATCTGTCGTCCGAGCTGGCTGCCGACGGATCTGGCGGTCTGTTTAGCCATCGTTTCAACCATGCCCTGACGGCGTTTGGTTCCCCAAAGCAGATCGCCCAATGCCCCACCCGTTTGAGACTGCTGCTTTTCCGCCGGTTGTTCCCTTTGCGTTGCCGGCGCGCCCGCCGGCGCGGTCCGTCGACTCAAGATCTCGTAAGCCGACTCACGATTGACTCGTGAGTCATACTTACTGCCGATCGGGCTCCGCGCGCGCACCGCGGCGCGCTCCTCTGACGTGATGGCTCCCATTCGACAACGCGGCGGACAAATCTGAGTGCGTTCCACGGGCATCGGCACGCCCTGGTCCTGAAGCGTAGATACCAGCGCCTCGCCGACTCCGAGCTGAGAGATCACCTTTACGACATTGAGCCTTGGATTCGCAACGAATGTTTCGGCGGCAGTGCGAACAGCCTTTTGATCACGCGGAGTGTATGCCCGAAGCGCATGCTGGACTCGATTTCCCAGCTGGCCAAGAATCTCGTTCGGGACATCATCCGGAAACTGCGAGCAAAAATACACGCCGACGCCTTTGGAGCGGATAAGCCGCACCACTTGCTCCACTCGTTGTCGCAGGGCTGCTGGTGCGTCATCGAATAGCAAATGGGCCTCGTCGAAGAAGAAGACCAGCTTCGGCTTTTCGAGGTCACCGACCTCAGGCAGGTTCTCGAATAGTTCCGATAACAGCCACAAAAGGAAAGTCGAATACAGTCTTGGCTTAAGAATCAGTTGGTCTGCTGCGAGGATGTTCACGACGCCGCGCCCGCTGAGGTCAGTACGCATTAAATCGTTGAGCTCGAGCGCAGGCTCGCCAAACAGAAATTCGCCCCCTTCGCGTTCGAGCGACAACAGAGCGCGTTGGATCGCGGCAACCGATTGCGCGCTGATCAGACCGTAGTGCGTCGAGATCTCCTTGCGGTTATCAGCGACGAACGAGAGCACGGCGCGAAAATCGTCAAGATCCAGCAAGAGCAAGCCCCGGTCATCGGCCAGCTTGAATGTGATGTCCAATACGCCGGATTGAGTGTCGTTCAGTTCGAGGATGCGACTCAGCAGATGTGGGCCGAACTCACTGATGGTGCCGCGTACAGGATGGCCTGACTTGCCGTACAAATCCCAGAACACCACCGGACTCGGCTCCTGCGCAAAACCGTCGATCCCGATTTGGGCGACGCGTTCCTGAATCGTCTTGCTGGGAGTACCCGGCATTGCGAGCCCAGCTACATCGCCTTTTACATCGGCCAAGAAAACAGGAACACCAAGGCGCGAGAAACCTTCCGCAAGCACAAGCAGCGAGACAGTTTTCCCGGTACCTGTGGCCCCGGCAACCGAACCATGGCGGTTACCATAGCGGGTGATCAGGTACACAGGCTTCTCGCCTTTGCCAATAAGGATCTGATCCATGAACCACCTCAGCTTTCAATATATACAACTGTACAGGCGGTCATAGACCGCGCCCACAGCTTTTGCGTATTCTGACGCTATGGACCTGATCAGCACATTGTTCGGAGTCTCTTTCGCCTCGGGTCTGAATGTTTATGCGACGGTGCTCGCGATGGGAGTGCTCCATCGGTTGGGCGTCCTTCATTTGCCGCAGAGGCTGGATGTAATTGCGACGCTGCCCGTCATGGCCGGTGCCGCTCTCCTCTATGCAGTGGAATTCGTGGCGGACAAAGTTCCTTACCTGGATACAGTCTGGGATGGCTTGCACACATTTATTCGCCCGGCTGCGGGAGCGTTTCTGGCATTCAGTATGGTCGGCCACGTCGATCCGAAATGGCAAGTTCTTGCAGCCTTACTCGGAGGCACCGTTGCGCTCACTTCACACGCTGCAAAAGCATCAACTCGCGCCGCTGCTAACGTCAGTCCGGAACCGTTTAGTAATTGGGCTTTGAGCTTGACCGAAGACGGCATTGCTTTCCTGCTCGTCTGGTTAGTAGGTTCTCACCCCGTGATCGGCCTTGTGTTGGCGCTGCTGCTAACCGTCGCCGCGATCGTCATTATTTGGAAGCTATCGCGTCTAATCCGTCGCGTCTTCCATCGCGCAGCTTAGTGAAAACGCGCGGACGGTTGCCTTAATTACCTAATCAGTCTACCCCGAACGCGAGCAGGACATTACCGGGGGTGTGGCCAATGAAACTATAACCAGAGTTAACGTACAGCATCCCATCCACGACGACTGCTCCGGGTCCATCAAGTGAGCCGCCTTTAGCCTTCACTCCGTTCACCGTTTCATAATCCCGCATCGTATCCACATCCCAAACAATCCGTCCATCCAGGGAGGAGTACGCGCGCAGGTGGCCATCGAGACCTCCCGAAAACACAACTCCAGGTATTGCCGTCGCCGCCGCGGACTGGGCCGGGCTGCAACCGGGCTTTTCTCCACAGCCCGGATGCGGCCTCTGCCACACCGTTTCTCCAGTTTCCAGTTTGAGGGCGAAAAGTCCGCCGCCCGCTTTCGGATCGAGCAAGTACGAGATACCGGAAGTGACTTGCGCGCCGGGCGTTCCCTGCGCAACAGGTTTGATTTGAACATCTGACACAGCGACGTAAACATTTGTCGTATCTGCGGCAATGCCCCACTGCACTCCGCCTAGACGGCTGCCTTGCCCGACACGTTTCTGCCACAAAAGCTCGCCCCCTCGATCCGGATCGAGTGCGTGCACCATGCCGGACTTCTGCCCCGCGATCAAAGCGCTACGGCCATTCGGCAGATCGACGAGGATTGCAGATGATCCGAAATCAAAGTCGGGCCCTTTGGCTTCAGGGCACGTGGTTCGCATGGCCTCAGGAAAATCGCAGTCAACCGTGAAGGCATCGCCTTCCGTCAACTGGTGCGACCACACGAGCTTTCCGGTTTCGAGATCGAAAGCGATAAACGCGTCGGACGTTTTTGCTGCCGGATCGGAATAGCTGTCCCCTGTTGTCACATATACTCTTTTCCGCTTGAGATCCACCGTTGGTGACGACCAGACGCCGGCACCCGACGGTCCCCAAAGCTGCACGCCTTGCGCGCTTTTCCGAACGGGTTTCGGTTCTTCGGGGATGGTGTACGACTTCCAGACGACCTTGCCTGTAGCAGTGTCCAGAGCCGAGACGCTACCGCGAAACTTGCAACACTCGTATTTCGGGATGGCGACACCCATGACTTCTTCACCCGACGACACGGGCACATAGAGACGCCCCTCCGCAAGCGTAGGTGCGCCGGTGATAACAGCTATCGGATGATCATCAACGTGGGTCTTCCACAGTAGCTTTCCGGAAACCGCATCGAGCGCATAGACGTTTGCGCGCTGATCGCCGAAGTAAACGGACCAGCCTGGACCCTGTGGGCCGATGCTGATGGCCGTCCGCACAGGAGCGTCGGTGTCAAAAGACCAGTAAATGCAGCCTGTCTTCGTATCGAGCGAATAAACCTTCTTTGCCGCGCTGCCCACAAAAATGCGCCCGCCGGCAATTGCGGGTTGGCCATGCGCCTGCGTGACGTCCGGAAATCCGAATGCCCACTTGAGTTTCAGTTTGGGCGCATTTGCCGCAGACAATCGTGCCATATCGGCCGGCTGGAATCGTTGCTGCGACACACTGACGCCCCACCCGGTCCAGTGCGGACCAACCAAAGGTTTCTCGAACTTCGCCGTGGCCGCGCCGGGGCAGCGATTCTCCTGGGCAAGGGCCGTCGAAGTGAATGCCCCAATGAAGATGCCAAGAAACGCGATTATCGTAAATTTGCTCAGCATAAAGACCTCCCTCGCACGCATGAATCGTGCACGTTGCAGGATCACAGGGAAAGGGGATTTTGACCAAGCGGTCCGCCGATGGGGTGAACGGGTAGGGGACGATTCGAAATTGGACGAATCCTGCATCTCAAATCCGAAATATTAGATTGGACTGGCAATACTTCCGTCTCGGGCAGTCCAATTGCACATTTCGGATTTCGGATTTGAAATGCAGGATTCGTCCAATTTCAAATTTCTTCAGAATGGATTCGCCGCTAAGACTTTCAATTTCTCGTTATACGTCCGACCAGATCGCAAGCGGATCCCGCTCTGTAGAGTCACGAAATACTCCCCGTGACCGGCAGGTTCGAGGCTCTGTATGCGGGTGACGTTGATCACGACCGATCGGTGGATAGGAAAAAACATCTCGGGATCGAGCAGTTTTGCCAAGGCGTTCAGTGTGCCGTGGAGAAGGTGAGAAGTTCGACCGACATGCAACTGCACATAATTCTCCTCAGCTTCGATCCAGTCCACATCGGCAATATTCACAAACGTAATCTTTCCAGCAGACTTCACTGCAACTCGCTTTAGAAAGCGCGCGGGAGTCGCCATGCTCTCTAAAAGTGAGATGATCTGACGTTTCTCTTCGCCGGAGGATTTCGTTTGGAACCGGTCCTTTACGCGTTTCATCGTCTGCAAGAAGCGTTTCTCGCTTACGGGTTTGAGCAGGTAGTCAATCGCGTTGATTTCGAAGGCTTGAATCGCATAGCGGTCGTGCGCCGTCACGAATACCACGGCGGGCATTTGTTGCGCACCGACTTCCCGAACCACGGACAGCCCATCACGTTCCGGCATCTGGACGTCTAGAAAGACGAGGTCCGGCTTGCCTTGCGTGATAGCGGCGATTGCTTCGCGGCCGTCCTTCGCCTCGCGGATTGAATCGACCTCGGGATCTTTCGCAAGCAGCATCGAGAGCCCCTCGCGCGCGAGCGGTTCGTCGTCAACGATCAGTGTGCTGAGCCGCATTGACCTCCAACACCTCGAACTCCGAAATTCCAGCAGTCCTACGATACGGAAGAATCATTTTGACGAGCGCCCCGCCGCCCTTCCCGTTTTCCAGGATTAGTTGGGCCGAGTCATTGTAGAGCTGATGGAGGCGCGCTCGGGTATTGGCTAGGCCGATGCCTCGGCCATCTCCCGGATTCGCTGACGGAAAACCCGGACCGTCGTCTTCGACCTCGATTTCCAGAGATCCATTGAGACGACGCGCTGAAATCCGGAGATACCCCGCGGCTGATCTACGGCCAATACCGTGTCGAATGGCATTTTCGACGATAGGCTGAAGGCCCATCTGTGGAACAGCAGCGTCGAGTACGGCAGGATCCGCCAAGATCTGAACCCTCAGCCGGTCCTGGAATCGCGCCTGCTCGATGGAAAGATACAATCGTAGATACTCGAGTTCCCGCCGAAGCGATACTTCCTGTGCGTCCATGTCGTCCAGAACGCACCGCAGCAGATCGCTCAGGCTGACAAGCATATCCTCGGCCTCACCGGCTTTCTGCTGGCGAACGAGAACCATGATGGCGTTGAGCGTGTTGAAAAGGAAATGCGGCTGAAGCTGCATCTTGAGAGCATTGAGCTGTTCGTGAGCCAGCCGAGCCTTCAGTTCCGTAGCCTGCAGCTCAAGGCGCAACGCTTCCTGGGCGCGTTCTTGATAATTTCTGTAGTGACGAAGGCCGTGCTCGATGCTCAACAGCACCCAGTACATAAAGATGTTGCCGTGAAAACTGGATGCCACGAACAACAGGAACATGAACGTCCCCACGACCGTTCTCATATATGCGGGAAACACACCTAAGTGCGGCAGGATGAGCGACACCACAGCCATATCGACAAGTGCGAATCCCAAACTCATGACGACGTGCAACGCCACACGCCGCGCCCACCCGTGGCGCTCGATCGGATATCTTCGGCTCAGCCAGAACACGACTGGAGTCAGAATTGCCAGCACCCAGACTCCGATCATCCACGTCACAAGGTAGTACCACCATGGCGACGGATCATGGGTGATAACTCTTCGTGTGAGATCCTGACTTAAGAAAAAGAGCCCGACCAGAGTCCAAGCGGAAAAGTAAAACGCGTATTTCCGAAGCCCTCGGCGAACCGTGTTCCGCATGACCGCGGTAGCTTACCTCTTTTCGGGGGAAATCGTGCAATAGCAGTATTGTCGTTTTCAGCGCGGAACGGGCGTGTTGCTCAACTGCAATTCGAGACGGGGGGAGACGCGAGCGAAGCGAGCGAGGGGGTCGATCACACATCATCTTGCTTACGACCAATTTCTTCATGAATGGCGGCACCCGAAATACGAAAAACTCCGGGTTGAAGTTTGATTGATTCAGACATCATAATTTTTGTGCTTCACAATGATTGCTGAAGTGGCGAGAAAGGCCGCCACCGGTTGGAGTTTGAGAATCATCCAACCCGCCTATTGTCTGTCGCAGCAAATGGGCCGGATCGCTGAATCTTGTTGCCCCAGCAGTTCTTTCCAGCGCTTCCGGTCAGTACTCTGCTTTGTCTTCAACACGTCGACGGTAGGTGTCATGCGAATCGCAATGCTTTCCTGGGAATCGCTCCATTCGATTGCAGTAGGCGGCGTTGGAGTGCACGTAACGGAGTTGGCCGCCGCGTTGGAGCGGAAAGGTCACGAGGTGCACGTGTTCACCCGCATGGGACACGGCCAGTGCCACTATGAGCGCATCGACGGCGTCCATTATCACCGCTGCCCGTTTGACCTGCACTCGAACTTCGTAGACGAAATCAACAACATGTGCCGGTCCTTCGTACACCACGTGTTTCAGACGGAGGACCACATCGGCGCATTCGAAATCATCCATGCCCACGATTGGCTATCCAGCAACGCGATGATTTGGATGAAACAGGGACGGGGACGCAAAAGCGTCGTCACCCTGCACTCGACTGAATATGGGCGCTGCGGAAACCATTTCTGGAACGGGCAGTCGGTTCGAGTCCGCGAACAAGAACGGGCCGCAACGTATTGGGCGGACCGTGTGATCGCCGTCTCGAATCATTTGCGCGACGAAATCATGTGGATGTACGAGGTCCCGCACTGGAAGGTCTCAACGATCTATAACGGCGTGAGCGTACAAAACTACAATGGCGGGATTGATCCTTGGGAAGTGAAGCGCGGTTATCACATGGGTCCCATGGATCCGACGGTGCTCTTTTCCGGCCGGATGGTGTACCAGAAGGGGCCCGATTTGCTGGTTGAGGCGATACCGGCAATCCTGAAGTATTACCCGAACGCGAAGTTTGTGTTTGCAGGAGACGGCGAGATGCGGGACCAGGCGGAACATCGCGCGCGGCAGCTCGGCGTAGCGCATTCGACGCGATTTCTCGGCTTTCAAGCAAACGGATCTCTAACGAATCTTTACAAAGCGTGCGATGTCGTATGTGTGCCGAGTCGCAACGAACCTTTTGGAATCGTGTTGTTGGAAGCCTGGAGTGCGGGCAAACCGGTTGTCGCCACCAATTGCGGCGGTCCTGCCGAGTTCGTCTGGCATGAAGTCAACGGCCTAAAGGTCTATCCGGATCCGAACTCGATAGCCTGGGGGCTCGGAACTCTGTTCACCAACTTCGAATGGGCCCGATGGATGGGACACAACGGAAGGATCGCTGTGGAAACGGCTTTCTCTTGGGACAACATCGCCGACCACGTGTTGGGTCTCTACTGGAACCTCGCAGGACATGCAATGGGGGCTGCAGCATGAGTCCCGCTCAACGCGCCCTGCCACAACGAATCCAAGGCCTGCACGATCTCGCTTCCAATTTGTGGTGGAGTTGGACTCCCGCAGCGAGGGAGGTATTCCGCCGGCTGGACTATCCACTTTGGCGTCGCACGCATCACAATCCGCTCCAGATGCTCAACCTCGTCACCGCTGAGCGGTTTGAGGAAGTGGCGCGGGACGCTGCGTTTCTTGAAACATACGACACCGCGATTGAGAAACTCCTTCGCACCCAGTCAGGAGTCGGCACGTGGTGGTCGAGCCGCCCGCCGGGCTTGTCTAATATGTCCATAGCGTACTTCTCGGCGGAGTTTGCGCTGCATCAATCTGTCCCTTTATACGCCGGCGGACTGGGGGTGCTGGCAGGCGATCATTGCAAGGAAGCCAGTGACCTTGGGGTGCCTTTGATCGGTGTCGGTTTTCGCTACTCGGTCGGATACTTCCAGCAAACCGTTTCTGCCGAGGGCTGGCAGCAAGAATTCTACAATCGGTTCGCGATCGACGAGACACCAATCGAGCGCGCGCGTACACCTGCGGGACAGCTTTGCAGTATTCTGGTGCCGCTGCGTCAAGGCGCCGTGCACGTGGCTGTGTGGTTGGCAAAAGTTGGACGCGTGAAGGTGTACCTCCTCGACACAGACGTCGAAGAGAATGCGCCTTGGGAACGTGAACTCTCGTCAAGGCTCTATGTTGGTGACCGAGAGGCGCGTCTTCAGCAGGAAATTATCCTCGGAATTGGCGGCGTACGTGCGTTACGCGCCCTCGGCCACGACCCGGCCGTCTGGCACCTCAATGAAGGTCACGCTGCTTTCGTCATATTTGAACGGATTCGCGAACTCGCCGAGACAGGAGAGGCGGTTACCAAAGCGCTACAGACAGTACGATCCAATACGGTATTCACGACGCATACGCCTGTCGCCGCAGGACACGACACTTTTTCGTTCGACATGGTCGAGAACTACCTCGCCGATTTTTGGGGAACGGATAGCAGCCGGCGTGATGCGCTGCTGCAGCTCGCGGCATATGACAATGGCGAAGGATCTCTCTTCAATATGACGGTGCTCGCTCTTCGTGGATCGGGGGCAATGAACGCCGTGAGCCAGACGCATCGCGAGGTGACCAGCCGGATGTTTACGCCGATCTTCGGCAATGCGGAAGACTCGGTTCGGGCAGTGACGAACGGCGTACACATTCCCACATGGATAGCGCCGGCAATTGATTTGCTGTTTGAACGCTATTTGGGGCCCGACTGGAAGGAGCGGCAAGACGACTCAAGTCTTTGGGACCGCGTCTTCGACATCCCGGATGATGAACTCTGGCAGGTACGTCAATCATTACGTGTCCATCTTCTGACATTCATTCGCGAACACGCGCGAGATCGCTGGGTTCAGCAACAGGCCAGCGCGGCCCAACTTGCAGCGAATGGAACGTTGCTGGATCCTTCGGCTCTTACAATTGGATTTGCGAGACGGTTCACGGATTACAAGCGCTCGGAACTGATCTTTAACGATCAGAATCGCCTCGCGCATCTTCTGAACATGCTCGGGCGGCCCGTGCAGCTCATTTTTGCAGGCAAGGCCCACCCTTCCGACGAGCCGGGCAAAAGAAGCATCGAGCGAATCTATCGTTACGCCACAGACCCGCAATTTGCGGGACGAGTTGCCTTCGTCGACGACTATAATCTTCATGTCGCTCGCTTTTTCGTCCAGGGATGCGATGTCTGGCTCAACAATCCACGAAAACCTATGGAGGCCTGCGGAACGAGTGGGATGAAAGCGTCGATCAATGGAGTACCTCACCTAAGCGTGGGCGATGGCTGGTGGTCTGAAGGTTACACGGGCGTGAATGGCTGGCTCATTGATTCCGAGGCCGGTGATCAAGCCGAAGCTGACACCATCTACCGCTTACTCGAAGAACAAATCATTCCGGCCTTCTATGAACGCAACGAACGTGGCGTGCCAATCCAGTGGATGGCCATTGTGAAGCAAGCGATCCGAACCGTTGCTCCTCGATTCTGCGCCCGCCGAATGGTCAAGCAATACGTGGACCACATGTATCTCCCGCAGACAGACGCAATGGCCGCGACGGCAAAAACTCAAGGAAAAGAGGCAGTAGAACGGTGATAAACGGAAGCATCCCGGAATATGTCGATGGGCAACCGAACATCTGTGGATCTGAGGATCATATCGCGAAAGCGATGACCCGCCGCGGTCCTTACTATCTGCCGGAAGCTCCAGTTGATTTCAATCGCATCAGAAGCGCGTTTGCTATCGCACTTCATATGCACCAACCCCTGATTCCCGCGGGTGGCAGCGACTTACGAACGGCTTCCGTCATCAGTAATTTGAAATACATGATGGACAACCAGAGCGCCGGCGACAATCACAACGCGCCGGTGTTCCATTGGTGTTACAAACGCATGGGCGAGTTCATTCCACAGCTCGTTCATGAAGGCAAGCAGCCCACCGTCATGCTGGATTACTCCGGTGTGCTTCTGCACGGCTTGCGAGCCATGGGCTTGAACGATGTGTTCGACAACCTGAAGCGCATCACGCTGGATCCTGCGTACCGGCGGTCTGTGGAGTGGCTCGGCACGAGTTGGGGTCATGCGGTCGCACCATCGACTCCAGTCCAGGATTTCCGCCTGCACGTGAAGGCCTGGCAGCATCACTTCGCCGCGATCTTCGGTCTGGACGCACTCAGCCGTGTTCGAGGCTTCTCACCACCGGAGATGGCTCTGCCCAACCATCCCGACGTCTTCTATGAATTCGTGCGAACCCTGAAGGACAGCGGCTATCGATGGGTGCTCGTGCAGGAACATTCGGTGGAGCACGTTGCGGACGGATCAGGCATCCGCCGGCCTCACATCCCGCATCGACTTACTGCACGAAACTCGCAGGGAAACACACTCGCGATCACCGCGATCATCAAAACGCAGGGCAGTGATACGAAACTCGTCGGTCAGATGCAACCTTATTACGAAGCGAAGGGTCTGTCCCGCGGCGATGTTGGCGGTAAATCGACCCCGCCACTTGCAACTCAAATCGCCGACGGCGAAAACGGCGGTGTAATGATGAACGAGTTTCCTCCCAAGTACCTGGACGTGATACGCGAAGCCTCCGGATCGGACACAGCTCCTGTCAACGTGACTGAGTACCTCGAGTTCCTTGAAGCAGCCCGCATTCGTGAAGAAGACTTTCCGGCAATCCAACCGATCATGCAAAAACGAATCTGGGATCGTTTGGGCAGCCCAACAGGACGGGATGCGATGAACAAAGTCATCGAACAGCTCCGCAAGGAAGACAATCGCTTCCACATGGAAGGCGGAAGTTGGACCAACGACATCTCATGGGTGCGCGGCTATGCGGATGTCCTCGGGCCGATGGAACAGACCAGCGCGCTGTTTGCACAGAAAACTGCGGGCGTTGACACATCAGAGCCCCGATATCGGAATGCCCTGTTTCATCTATTGACGACGCAAACGAGCTGCTACCGCTACTGGGGGACTGGCTTATGGACGGATTACGCCCGCGAGCTTCTCCGCCGTACCAATGAGATTCTGAAGTTCGACTTTTAACCGCAGGAAACGGGCAGTCAAGTCCGGCCTGACCGCCCCCCCTTCCTCACGAGGAGGGGACTACGCTCGCTCCAAAAAAATCTTCTCGAAAAAACAAGCAATGACACGCCGATCAAAGGAAAGGGTCCTTCGCAAGGTTAAGCCGCTGCGATTTCACTTCGACATTCGAATCACATCTTCGTAGCTGCTGATCTTGCCGGCCCTGAAAGCCTTGGTGACTTCGCCCATCGGCGAAAGGAGTTGGATAAACCTGCTCCGGTTGAACTGTTGAGAAGGCTGCGCGTCTCCGAACGCGAAGTGTGAACTGCGAATAAATGTGCTCGAAGGGTCCAGCGGAAATGTTGCGACATTCCCCAGAAATTTCCGCCAGTCGTTGTCTTGCTGGAAAAGATACTGCTCGACGTTGGAAGTATAGAAGGCTGTAACCGTCGAGCCATGATCCCTGATGTACTGCCCTACCTTCCGAAGTGCCTTGGCACCGGCAAAATTTGCGACAACAGGAATGATCAGATTCTTTCTTTGCATCTCGCGGACGGCCTGAAAGTTTTCTTCACTCGCAAGATAGCTGCGAGCATGTCCCGTTTGGTCCGTTGCGGTCATCAATTCCGCGTAACTCACCCCTCCGAAAGCACCGTAGGCTACCCCGCCGTAGCTGAACGCGTTTCCTGCTTCAAAGAAGGCCCGGTAGACATAGTCGATTGACATCAGATCTTCGTTCGACAATTGGAATTTATGAACCTGGATCAAGTGATCTTTAATCGCCTGTAGATTCCGTCGATATAACTCCGTATCGGGGTCGGCGCTGCGGAAAGACTGGAACAAAAGCCGGACTGGGGTTTTGGTAGTCAACCCAGCCGGAGCTTTTCGTGAAAACAATCGCGACAGAAAGTCGACCCGATCAAACGACATCTCGAAGATCGCTTTATACATGAGATGCTCGATCATATTTTGTCGCCGGATATCGAATATGAACGCCATCTTGGGCTGAAGCGCAGCGATATACGTGAAGTTCTGTTCTGGTCCCACCCCGAGATACACGCCGCCGGGCGTGCGCTTTTCCTTCAACCGCGGAATCACGTACTGGAACTGTTGCTCGTTTGACATGTATTCGAATCGAAAGAAGCCGCCTTCCTCAGAAAACTCCGAAACCAGCCTCCAAAATGCTGCGTCGCTGAGCGAACGGGGCAAGGTATCTGTAGCGAACGATGAAGGAACAATAAGAAGAAGGGCACTGACCAGCACTGTCGCAATCCGCATTACGTACCTCCGGGAGAGCACACTTATAGTACGGTCGACTGGCCGTAACCGCAATCAAGGCTGACCGAAAACATAGATTTACTTTGTCGATCCCGCGGTAAGTCCCGCAACGATCTTGTTTTGAAAAAATATTGCAAGAACAATCAGCGGAAGCGAGCTCGCAATCACGCCTGCTGCAATCAGTCCCCAGGGAATCTGATAAACGAAAGCCCCGCTGAGGGTGGCTATACCAACCGTGACCGTTCGGGTTTCTTCCGCGTTCATGAACGTGAGGGCCAACATGTATTCGTTCCACGAAGCGACAAACGCAAGTACGGTGGCCGTAGCCAGCGCAGGGCGCGCGAGCGGCAGCACGATGGTGAAGAATGTCTGAACGGGACGAAGACCGTCCATTGCGGCAGCCTCTTCCAATTCGATCGGGATTTGCCGAAAGTATCCGGTCAACAGCCAGATTGACAGAGGAAGATTGAGAGCAGCGTACGGGATGATCAGGCCCCATGGACGATTGATCAAACCCAGGATCCGCACGAGCTCGTAAAGAGGAAGTACAAAAACAATCGAAGGCACGAATGCCAGGCCAAGAAGTGCAGACGACGCGACCGCACGCGTCCGTGCTCCGCCGCGCGCCAACTGATATGCAGCCAGCGAAGCCGAGACAACACACAACAGGCTGGAGAGCGATGCGATGATCAAACTATTAAAGCAGTATCGTAGAAACGGCCGCTGTTCGAACAAAGCGACGTAGTTCTGGAATGTGGGGCGGGCTGGAAGGAACGTCGGTGGAATCTGTGTGATCTCCGCTGGATCTTTCAGCGATGAAAGAAGGTGCCACAGAAATGGCGCCGCGGCAAACGCACAGAAGACAACAACTACAAATTTAGACAAGTTCTTCATGAGTCCGCACCAGCAGCCAGTACAAAACCAGCGCCACGACTGCCAGCACGATCACGTTTGCAGTTGCCAACGCGGCGCCGTAACTGAAATCGAGATATCGCATCATTGTTTGGTACGCGTACACCGAAAGCGTTTCCGTAGTTCCGCCCGGACCTCCGCCCGTCAGGACGTAAACGAGGTCGAAGACGGAGAACGCCTGGATCACTCTAAATATCAGCGCCACGAAAATAAAGCGCGTGAGGAAAGGCCATGTGATCAGCCGGAATTTGGACCATGCTCCGCCGCCATCGATTTCCAGGGCTTCGTAGAGCTCACCGGGAATGGCTTGCAAACCCGCGAGAAGAATGACGAACACAAAAGGAGTGGTTTTCCACACATCCGCAATGACGAGCGCCCAAAACGCCGCCCGTGCATCGGCCAGCCACGCGATGGGCGATTGCAGAATACCTGCACGCGTAATTAGGTTATTGAGGATTCCGTATTGATCGTTGAAGATCCAACCCCACAAGACCGCGATGACGGCAGTCGGCAGCGTCCATGGGATCAAAAGAATTGTCCGAACTGCGGTTCGGGCTCGCACCCAAGTGTCTACAGACAATGCGAGTATCAAGCCGGCA
>Ga0126379_10000586_pt1 | contig 20339 bp, 22 predicted proteins | sample PanSoiMetPlot_24_FD_92640 | JGI IMG/M metagenome (GOLD analysis project Ga0126379, IMG submission 92640) | Tropical forest soil microbial communities from Panama - MetaG Plot_24 | ecosystem: Environmental > Terrestrial > Soil > Tropical forest > Bulk soil | place: Panama | collected 2016-02-17
CAATTGCGCGAGGGGAAACTGGATCTACGGATGGTGGACCTGGAAGTGCGCGAACGGGCCATGCCGTCGTTTGAAATTATCTCCAATCAAGGCATCGAGGAGATGGACGTCAACCTGAAGGACATGCTGAGCGGATTCTTCGGTCAACAAAAGAAAAAGCGCAAGATGAGCGTCGCGGACGCTTTCGAATACCTGATCCAGGAAGAAGAAAACAAACTCCTGGACATGGAGCAGGTAACTCGCATCGCGGTGGAGCGCGCCGAGCAGATGGGCATTATCTTCATCGATGAAATCGACAAGGTGGCGGGACGCGAGGCCGGGCATGGCCCCGACGTTTCCCGCGAAGGCGTGCAGCGCGACATCCTACCGATTATCGAAGGGACGACAGTTAATACCCGCTACGGCATGATCCGCACAGACCACATCCTGTTTATCGCCGCGGGAGCCTTTCACGTCACCAAGCCCTCGGACCTGATTCCCGAGTTACAGGGGCGCTTGCCCATCCGTGTTGAACTGCAATCGTTGAAGGAAGAAGACTTTGTGCGTATCCTGACGGAGCCGAAGAATGCGTTGATCAAGCAGTACGTGGCGCTGATGGAAACGGAAGGCTTGAAGCTGCAAATCACCGAGGATGCCGTGCAGACCGTCGCCAAATTTGCCACCACCGTGAACGAACAGACAGAGAACATCGGCGCGCGCCGTCTGCATACAATCCTGGAAAAGGTGCTGGACGAGATTTCTTTTGAGGCGCCCGACCTGAAAAAGAAATCAGTGAAGGTAGATGCGGCGTATGTGAACAAGCAACTGGCCGACATCGTGAAAAACCAGGATCTGAGCCGGTATATTCTGTAAGCGCCGACGATCGAAAATGAAAACTGGAAAAGGGGCGAGACCCAACACGCCGCGCTGGCCGCTTTCTTCCCTGACCATTTCTGTACTCCTTTTCTCGTCCATGCTTCTTGCCGACGGATGCGGTGCACCAGGCGAACCGCTACCCCCTGCCCCACCGACTCCCGTAGCGATTACAGATCTGGCGGCCCGGCAGGCCGGCGATGCCGTGCAATTGAGCTTTACAATGCCCAACAAGAGCACCCTGGGCGAAAAACTGAAGGAAGTGCCGACGCTGGAAGTCCTGCGCGGATCGCTCAAGCCAGATGGCATTGTGGACGAGAAGTCATTTCGTGTCGTCGATACTGTGCCTGGGTCGCTGGTCAATGAGTACATACAGAAGGGCAAAGTGGAGTTTCCCGATGCCATTGCACCCCAAGAACTAAAAACCCATCCCGGCGAAACGGCACTCTATCGCGTCCGGACTTATGTCTCTCCCAAGAAAATCTCTCCAAACTCACCGAGCGTGTCGCTGAAACTCTACCCCGTCCCGGCGCCAATCTCATCGGTAGAGTTAGAGTTGACCGAGAATGCCATTGATCTTAGGTGGCAGCCGCCAACTCAAACCACAGCCGGCGAGCCGCTAGGGGCCGTCCCGGAATACCACGTTTATCGAGGCGAACTTGATCCGCAGACAGCGGAAGGGGTGAAGGCGGACCCGCGTAAGGGCACCTGGAAGGCGCCGCTCCTGCAAATCGCCACTACGACGATTGCGGAATACCACGATGTGGGCTTCGACTATGGCAAAACCTACGCCTATGCGGTCCGCAGCGCCGTGCCGGTGCAAGGGATAGCACTGGAATCCAGCGACTCGCCGCTGGTGGTACTAACCCCACGGGATACATTCCCTCCAGCAGCCCCGCAGAGTCTGGTAGTGGCAGTCTTGCCGGGAGCAACGGGCGAGGGAAAGGTCGTAGACCTGTCGTGGTCAATCAATTTGGAAACAGACCTGGCCGGTTATCGCGTCTATCGTAGTGAGCAGGAAGGCACAAAAGGTGAACTGCTAACCAAGGAATTGTTGCCGACGCCCGCTTACCGTGATACCTCTGTGCACAACGGGCAAAAATATTGGTACAGTGTCACCGCCGTGGATAAGGCCGGCAATGAAAGCGTTCCCAGCCCGCCCATGGCGGCGGAGGTAGCGCAACCTCCGTCGTAGTTCCGGGTTCCCATGTGGTAGTAGAAATGCTTGGTCGGATGCCCAGTTCCATGCCAGACGCCATGAAATTGCCAGCTTACCGCTGGTTGCAATTCCTGCGGAACGCCTCTATCCGCATGGGCATCTACACGGGAGTTGCGCTGTCGCTGGTTTTTTCCACTTGGGTGATCGTGGCCAACCGCATGCCCGTCCTGGAGTCGTTTGCGCTTGCCCGAAACAGCGCGGCGGTCGCGGCGCTATGTTTCTTTGCCGGCCTTCCCGCTTTGCGCTTCTTCCGCAGTCCGGCAGAGATGCTGGTTTCCGGACTCGTCGGATGGACCATACTGTCGTTCACCTATCGAATTCTCTGCGCGGTATTTGTGTTGCTGCCGGACCGCTATACCGCCTTCCATGTTTTCATGCTGGGAGCTGTGATATATCTGATCTGTGCGACGGTATCGTGGATTGGCACGATTATCTGGCGAGCACGCATGGCCGACGACACGCGCATCCACCACTAAGGAAGACTTTCGCGAATGAAATTCTGCCGATTCTCACCCCTGTCTTCGCGACAAAAATCCACTGCCAGCATCAAGTTTGGATTGATCGAAGGCGGCTCCATCCGGGAGATCTCCGCGGCTCCCTGGAAAGAATGGAAAACGGCGTTGCGATCCTTTCCGCTGAAGGATTGCCGTTTGGCCGCCCCGGTTTTGCCCAGCAAGATTGTATGCGTAGGACGCAATTACGCGGCGCATGCCGCGGAGTTTGGCCACGAAATGCCGAAAGAGCCCATGATCTTTCTGAAGCCGCCTTCCTCCGTGATTGGACCGGGCGAAGCGATCGTGCTTCCGAAGTATTCGCAGAGAGTGGAGCACGAAGCCGAGCTCGGCCTGGTAATCGGCAAAACCTGCAGTCACCTGAAGGACGACGAGGATCCGCTCTGCTATCTCTTGGGCTACACCTGCGTGAACGACGTAACCGCGCGGGACTTGCAGAAGAGCGATGTGCAATTCACGCGTGCCAAGGGCTTCGACACGTTCTGCCCGGTCGGCCCGCACATTGAGACCGAACTCCATCCCCACAATGTGCTCGTGGAAGCCCACGTCAACGGTACCCAGAAGCAATCCGGTGACACAGCGCTGATGGCTTTCCCGGTGGCGTTTCTGGTGCGATGGATCTCGCGGATGATGACGCTTGTGCCGGGAGACTTGATCGCCAGCGGAACGCCCGCAGGGGTTGGCCCGCTAGTGGCTGGCGACACCGTAGAGGTTTCTGTAGCGGGCATTGGCATGTTGCGCAATCCGGTGCATTCTGCTGCGGCATGACTTCGCAGAGCTCCCCGGCATTCGGTAGAATAGATGTAGATGGGGAACGCAAGCTTCCTGTAAAGGGAAGTTGCAGCGTGCCGGAAGATTCTTCGCTGATCCCCCAATCGAGATTCATACCGCGTGAGGTAGAGCGTTGAAAGATTTGCTCGCCGATTGGAAAATGCTGCTGGCGATAAGCGGCGGAAGCCTCGCCGCGCTGGCGATGATTGCCTATGCGTTTGTGCGCCCCGCTGTCAATCCCGAAGAGGAAGAACGGAAGCGCAGGCTGCACCTGAACTTGATTGGCCGGATCGCGGAAGGCCAGGTTATCGAACTCGCGGAGCATGAAGCGCCGCCGGTGGAAGAGACCCGCAAACTCTTCGGCTCCCGCCCGCGTCCCATGACCGATACCCGGCCGCGGCAACTGGTGTCCTACAGCTACGCGATATCGGGAGTAACCTATCAAACCGCGCAGGACATCACCGGGCTGGAGAGCCAGGTGCGAGCCGAACGCCTGGTGGCAGGCCATCCAGCCAGTGTGAAATACGATCCGTCGAACCCCAGCGATTCCATCCTTGTAGCCGACGACTGGTCCGGAATAAGGTAGTTCCTCCAAGGGGGGCACGGCCCCGTGCTGATGCGCGATTCCTGCCAATTGAGCTATCCTTTGTCTGCCACCCGGAAGCGATTTGGCCAGCTTCGATGAAACACGTGATCGCGTCATTCTTTATGGTGCTGTTGATCGTGGCGATGACCTTGAGCGCCATGGCCATCCTGGTGCGCGCCACGGAATACGTCACGTCCATCGAGTACCCGCTGGCACGCGCGGGCGCCACCGCCGCGGAGCTGTTGCTTGGCGTGATACTTCTTTTGGGAACGGTGTGGCTGGCGACGCATCTGGCGGTGTTGATCTTTGCTCCCAAACAAGACTCCCAGGAGGGTGGACCCGTTGGCTGAGAAAAATCGCGTCACCTGGGACTCCTCGGAAAATGTGAAGCGCCTGGAGCAGCTTCACCGCATTTCGCAAGAAGCGGAAGCGGGCGGCGGCCCGGAACGGCGCGAGCGCGAGCACAACGCGGGCAAGCTTTCGGCACGGGAACGGATCCATCTGCTGCTGGATGAAGGGGCATTCGAGGAACTGGATAAGTTTGTGCGCCACCGCTGCGTTGATTTTGGAATGGAAGAAGCCCGGCCGGCGGGTGATGGCTTCGTTACAGGCTTCGGCCGGATCGACGGCCGGCTTGTGTATGTGTTCGCGCAGGACTTCACGGTCTTCGGCGGGTCGCTTTCCGAATCCAATGCGCTAAAGATTTGCAAGATCATGGACCTTGCCATGCGTAACGGCGCTCCGGTGATTGGCCTGAACGATTCGGGCGGCGCGCGCATCCAGGAAGGGGTGGCATCGTTGGCGGGCTATGCGGATATTTTCCTGCGAAACACGTTGGCCAGCGGCGTGATTCCTCAGCTCAGCGCGATCATGGGGCCTTGTGCGGGTGGAGCGGTGTACTCACCGGCGATTACCGATTTTATTTTCATGACGCGTGACACCTCCTACATGTTCGTGACCGGCCCGGACGTGATCAAGACCGTCACGCACGAAGAAGTCACCAAGCAAGAACTGGGCGGAGCCATGACCCACAACGCCACCAGCGGAGTGGCCCATTTTATTTCGCGCGATGATGCGGACTGCTGTGCGATGCTTCGCGAGCTGCTCAGTTTTCTGCCCTCGAACAATATGGAAGACCCGCCGCGGCGCGCGACAAATGATCCGCTTGACCGGCGGGAAGAATCCCTGAATTCGCTCGTGCCCGAGGATCCGCAGAAGCCTTACGACATCAAGGATGTAATCCACGCGCTGGTCGATGACGGTTACTTTTTTGAAGTGCACGAGCACTATGCTCGGAATCTGGTCGTGGGCTTTGCGCGCTTTGATGGCCGGACGGTGGGAATCGTGGCCAATCAGCCGGCGTTCCTGGCGGGCACGCTGGACATCAACGCATCGGTGAAAGGCGCGAGGTTCGTGCGTTTTTGTGACGCCTTCAATATTCCGCTGGTCACCTTTGAAGATGTGCCGGGATTTCTGCCCGGCACGCAACAGGAATTCGGCGGGATTATCAAACATGGCGCAAAACTGTTGTTCGCATTCGCCGAAGCAACCGTGCCGAAGATCACCATCATTACGCGAAAGGCCTACGGAGGCGCGTATTGCGTGATGGCGTCGAAGCACATTCGAACGGATGCAAATTTTGCGTGGCCTACCGCGGAAATCGCGGTGATGGGCCCGGAGGGTGCTGTTGATATCGTTTACAAGCGGGAGTTGAGTAATGCGCCGCCGCAGGATCGCGAAAGGCTGCGGAAAGAAAAAATTGCCGAATTCCGCCAACGCCTGGCCAACCCTTTTGTGGCCGCTGAGCGCGGTTATCTCGATGCCGTGATCGAACCAGCGGAGACTCGGGAGCGGATTATTACCTCGTTGCACGCCCTGGAAAACAAACGGGACACGAATCCCAAGAAGAAGCACGGAAATATCCCACTATGAACGTGCTCGTCGCAATCCACTCCCGCAAAGGCGAATATCCGATTGCACCTACATGGTGGGCTTGGGGTGCGCAGCCAAGGCTTCTTTGAACGCCGCCAGATTGTTCTTGTCGATGACCGCGGTGCCGGTGTCCACCCAAACAGGCAGCGGGGCGCTGGGCGCGGTGCGCCAATCTTTGTACTCGTGAACCACGTTGTGGTGCAGGTCGTCAGCGAAACGCACGCCATAAAAACCCATGATGTAAGGCTTCTGAACCACGGTAGCCGTAATCGCGCCGCGACTTATCCAGTCTAACGTCTCCGGGTTCTTGTCAAAGGCCACGATTTTCACCTTTCCGGCGAGGTCGAAGCGGTTCAGGACCTCCGCGGCACCCTCGCCGCCCGATGCTTCGAGCCCGATGATGCCGTCGATCTTTTCCTTTTTCTGCACGAGAGCGGCGATAGCGTCGTACGCATTGCGCGAGTCGCCTTTGTCGTCGATAGTCTGAAGTACTTTGATCCCGGGATATTTCTTCAAGGCATCATTGGCGCCGCGAACGCGATCTTCTACGTTGAGCTGGCCAGTTAGCCCCACAATCACGATACTACCCTGTCCGCCGAGGAGCCCCGCCATCCGCTTGGCGCTTTCTTCACCGGCGCGAGCATTATCAGTGCCGACAAACAGTACGCGCTTGGAGTCAGGGGCGTCGGCGTCGATGCAGATTACCGGGATGCCCTGGAGCACCGCGTCGTCAATCGGACCCTTGAAGAGCTGGGGGTTGCTGACGGAAACAAGTACGCCGGAGGGATGCTGTGCAAGTGCCTCCTTAAACGCGGTCAGTTCCTCGTTCGGCGAGAGGCTGGCGGGCCCCGTCATCTCCACTTTTACACCCATCAACTTTCCAACGTCACGTAAACCAGCCTCTGCTTCCTGCCAGTACGGCAAATTTACGTTCGCTGCCACGAGAATATAGTGTTCCTCGGGCTGGTGATACGGCGCCCCACAGGAGCCTAGAAACAGACCTCCCATCACCAGACTCAGCATGGAAATCGATTTTCTAAATTTCATGAACGGTCTCCTTTGCAGGTGTTCCCCTGGATGCTGCCGGGCTTGGGGAAGAGACCAGACGATGTTCGGGGAAAGCCTAACACAAAACGGGATAAGCGGAGTCCTTGGGTGTCACGTTACCTTGTTATGAGTGCGTCGAACCCGGGCAGACCCGCTATTTCAGCAGGAATTCCTACAGAAACTCCACGGTCGCGTAGAACTGATAATCGCGGTTGGCCTTCTTCTGGAAACCATGGCCCTCATCTTGGGCCATGATGTACCACACCGGAGTGCCCTGTTTCTTCAGTGCGGCGACAATCTGATGGCTTTCGCTCACTGGGACGCGTGGGTCGTTCTTTCCTGCCACGACCATCATCGGCTTTTTGATCTTGTCGATGTTGTTCATGGGCGCGATGCGTTCCAGAAATTCGCGCATCTTCGGGTCGCGCTAGTCGCCATATTCGACGCGGCGTAAATCGCGCCGATAGCCCTCGGTGTGTTCCAAAAAAGTGACAAGGTTAGACATGCCCACAATGTCGACAGAGCAGCGAATGCGATCGCTGTAGAACGCGGAGATCGCCAGCGTCATGTGGCCCCCATAGCTGCCGCCGGTTACGGCGATGCGCGAAGCATCCAAGTCCGGCCGGGTGGCGATCCAGTCGAACAGCGCGTTGATGTCTTTGTAAGAGTCCTCACGCGAGAATCCATTGTCTAGCTTCGTGAAGGTCTTGCCGTATCCAGTGGAACCACGGACATTCGGCACCACCATGGCGATGCCAAGGACGTTCAAGTAGTAGTTGGCGCGACCAAGAAAATCGGGCCGCGACTGCCCTTCCGGTCCCCCGTGAATTTCGATCAACACCGGGCGCTTGCCGGTGAATTTTGCCGGCGGCGCATAGAGAAAGCCCCAGATCATGCTCCCATCGAAGCTCTTCCAACGAATCAGTTCCGGTTCGCGAAAAGCGTCAGTCTTCACCGCGCTCTCGCTCATCGTCCAACGGTCGAGTTTCCCGGAATTGATATCCAGTGAAAAACAGTCTCCGGAAAGACTGGCAGAAGTTACAGCAAACGCGAGGTCATGATTGTTGTGGTGCCAGATCAGGCCTCCAACCACACCCACCGGCAGCTTCGGCACAGGCAATTCCTTGCCCCCCGCGGTATCCATCAGTGCAGCGTACTGAGACCATCTTCATTCGTAAGGAAGGCGATGCGCTTGCCGTCCCAGGAGAGAGCGAACTCGTCGACGTCCCACGACAATCCCGCGGTGAGCACCTTCGACTGCTTGGTGGCCAGGTCCAAATACATCAGCCGCTGAAACTCGGAGCCGGCGTCCGCGGTGTAATAGATTCCTTTGCCGTCTTTGCTGAAGCGAGGATTGGAGTAGGCAATTTTTTCATCAGCTTTGCGCGGCGTCAGCTCCGTCTTTTCTCCGGAAGCCGCATCAAAGAGCCAAAGATACGTTTCGTTTACCGAGATGTCTTCGAGCATCAGAACCTTCGAATCGTCGGGTGACCAGTCTTGCGGTTCCCAACCGCCGCCTTTAAGTTGCGCAACAAGCCGATCGGATTTTGCATCAGTGGGGTTGATGACCCACAAATCCATGTCCTGGCCGGTGCGACGAGTGGAGGTGTAGGCCATGCGGTCGCCCTTTATTGACCAAGGCCCGGGAATATTTCGCGACTTTCCATCGGTGAGCAGGGTGATGACTCCCGTAGCCAGATCGTAGCGGTACAGTTGATACCATTCACCGCCGCCAATGTCCCGCTGAAACACCATGTACTCGCCGGTCGTGGGTTGAAACCTTCCACCGTAAACAGGGTCGCTGGAAAAAGTCAGTTGTTGACGCGCGCCGCCAGGCATTTTCACCAGGTGCGCTTGGTACGTATTGCCGAATCGCGTGCCAATCAATAGTTCGTGGCGCTGTGGATGCCAATCGGTCGGAAACGCGGAACGCGTCTCGCTGTAGCGTCCCGCGGCCTCGGCGAGCGTTGCGGCAACCGGCGGCACGCCCTCCGTCACAATCCCTTCTGGAGGGGCAACCGTCCTGGAGTCCTGAGCGGCAACGAAACCCGCGAACACAAACATCAGTAAAAGGCCAGCGAGGTGCCTTTTCATCTCTTCCTCCCTGCAAACTGAACCCTTTCTTACACCGCGTAGCATTAGACACGCAAGCACAGAGTAAACCGCAGCCGGCGATGCGCGCGTGATAAAATCCGGCGAGTCACACAAATTCTTCTATGTTCAAAAAAATCCTGATTGCCAATCGCGGCGAAATCGCGGTCCGCATCCAGCGGGCGTGCCGCGAATTGGGCATCCATACCGTCTCAGTTTTCAGTGAAGTCGATCGCGCCTCCTTGCACGTGCGATTGGCCGACGAAGCCTACGCTATCGGCTCCGCTGCCTCTCGGGATAGCTATTTGCGCATCGACAAATTGATGGACGTGGCGCGGAAGGTAGGCTGCGACGCCCTGCATCCCGGCTACGGATTTCTTGCGGAAAATCCCGCCTTGCCGCGTGCCTGCGCGGACGCGGGTATTACGTTTATTGGGCCGTCCGCCGATGCGATGGAAGGAATGGGATCGAAGACCGCCGGAAAACAACTGGCTCGCCGCGCCGAGGTGCCCACCGTGCCAGGCACCAGCGATCCAATCGAGAGTCCAGAGGAAGCTCAAGCGTTGGCGCAAAGCATGGGCTATCCGGTAGTGCTGAAGGCCATTGCGGGCGGTGGAGGGAAAGGCATGCGCGTAGTCCCCAGCGACGCGGCGTTCGCGTCTGCATGGCGCGATGCTGCCTCAGAGGCGGCCAACGCCTTCGGAGATCCGCGACTGTTTCTCGAAAAATATCTGCCGAGTCCGCGGCACATCGAGATCCAGATCTTTGCGGATGCCCATGGGCGCACAGTTTCTCTGGGCGAGCGCGAGTGTTCGGTGCAGCGTCGCTACCAGAAGGTGATTGAAGAGGCGCCGTCGCCGGTCATGACGCCCGATTTGCGCAAGAAGATGGGTGACGCGGCGGTACGCCTAGCGCGGGCTGGAGGTTACACCAACGCGGGAACGGTGGAATTCCTGGTCGATGCGGACATGAATTTCTATTTTCTGGAAGTGAACACGCGCTTGCAGGTGGAGCATCCCGTTACCGAGCAGGTCACCGGACTCGACCTTGTAAAACTGCAGATTGCCATCGCCGCGGGCCATCGCTTGCCCTTTGCCTGGGAAACCATCACCCCGCGCGGCCATGCGATGGAGGTTCGCCTCTACGCCGAGGATCCCGACAACAATTTCTTCCCTTCGCCGGGAAAAATCCTGATGCGGCACGTGCCAACGGGGCCCGGAATCCGCACGGATGAAGGCGTCTACGAAGGATATACGGTGCCCATGGAATACGATCCGCTGCTGAGCAAGCTGATCGCATGGGGCAACAGCCGCGAAGAGACGATTGCGCGACTCCGGCGCGCGCTGGACGAATACGCCATTACGGGAATCCACACCAACGTCAGCTTATTCCGACGAATTCTGGGCGAACCGGAATTTCTGAGCGGAGAAATTCACACCAAATGGCTCGATGAATTACTGGAGCGCCCCCGGCCTCCCGCCGTCGCGCCGCGGCCCGGCACCGAAGAAGCATGCGCCATCGCCGCCGCCTTTTGGGAGGCCACGCAAGTCAGTGGCAAATCCGATCCCGCTTCCCAAGTTCAGACGGCAGCTTCCCGCTGGAAAACAGAAGGCCGCAGGCAACAGGTGGACCGTCAGCCATGAAATTCGAAGTGCATCTCGAGGGCACATCCGGAAAGCGCCAGCATGTGGTGGAACTGGAGCGCGACGGAGAAAACTTCCGCGTAATTCTGGACGGCCATCCCGTAGACGCGAATGTCGTCAAGGTGGCGGCTAGCTCCGTCTCCATTCTGTTGGACGGGCAATCGCTTGAGGTGCACGTCACGCCGGCGCTGGAAGGCAAGCTGAAGCTGCAATCGGGCCCGCACGAGTTCACCGCCGAGGTACAGGATCCGCGCGCCTGGCGTGGCCGCAAGCACGGTGGGCTGGAAGCCGAAGGGCGGCAGCAGGTTCTGGCGCCCATGCCCGGCAAAGTGATACGCCTGCTGGTGAAGGAAGGCGAGACGGTTCAGGCGAACCAAGGACTCATCGTGATCGAAGCGATGAAGATGCAGAACGAGATTCGTTCGCCGAAGAGTGGCAAAGTCGAGCGCCTGCTCACAAAAGAAGGTCAAACCGTGAACGTTGGTGAAGTGCTAGCCTGGGTTGAATAAACCGACCATCGAAGGCGTTGTCTCTGCACAGAAAATGCCTCAGGCCTGCAGGCCTAGGCAACAGAGATTCGGATCCTAGGTTACTGCGTGTTAGCGGGAGTCGTAGGCTTCGTCCCAGCAGGCAGCGGTGAGGTAACGGGCGGCAGCGTTGATTTCGCGGCGTCGGGCAACTTGCCGGCCGTCTCCACCACCTGCTCGGCCAAATAATTCGTAACTTTGGCTTCGTCGCGCGCTACGGCCAGGTACGCCGCGCGCAGCAGCTGTTCCTTGCGATCGCGCAACGTGTCGCGAATGGTCTGCTGCACCTGAGGATCGTTGATGCCGCGCTGGCCGGCCGCTTCGCGCGCAACCAGTTTCAGGATGCGAATGCTGTCCTTCAGCACGATTGGCTGGCTGACTTGTCCGGGCTTAAGAGTGATCACCAGCTTCTTGAGCGCCGGGTCAGACTGGTTCAGTGAGGATTCTGGAATGTAGCCGAGGTCGCCGCCATTCGACAAGGTATTCGCGTCCTCCGAGTAGTCCATCGCCAACTGCGCGAAATCCGCGCCGCTGTTCAGCTTGTCCATGATCATCTTGGACTTGCGCTGCGCTTCCGCTTCGTTGGTGGCGTTGTCATTTTTGCGATTACGAATTTGCGGATCCGGGCGGGGAGTGATGACAATCTGCGAAATGCGGTACTGCGGTTCCGCAACATTAAACTGGTTCAAGTTGGAGTTGTAGAAATCCGTCACGTCTTGATCCGTGATGGTGATTTTGGCCGCGACTTCCCGGTTCAGCAGCTTTTGGATCGACAACTGGCGGCGGAGGTCGCGCTTCAGGTCATCCACCGACATGCCGCGCGCCTTCAACTGGCGCTGGAATTCATCTTCCGTGAACGGGCTCTTCAATTCGGTGAACTTGTCTTCCACTTCGCCGTCGCTGGCCTGCAGGTTCAGCTTCTTGGCGCGTTCCAGGAGAATCTCGTTGTTGATGAGCTGCTCGACGACATTCAGCTTCAGCGAGAGCGAATCCTCCTGTGTGGGCTTCTGCGCTTCGGGGTTCACCTGCGAGCGATAGTACTTCTCCACGTCGTCGCGCCGGATTTCCGTGCCATTCACCACCGCCCACACATCGGGAGCATGGCGTTCAGTCTGCGAGCAGCCAGCCAACCCGGAAAGAAGGACCGCGGCGACGGCGGGCAAAAGGGTAGCGGCGCGACGGGTGCCACGAAGCTTCCGTGTACTCGAAAGAGAGTTCGGAGAAAAGTTCAATGGTTTGGCTCAGGCAGCTTTTTTAACACGGCCCAAACGAATGCATCCGGTGCACACACGTAGCTGCTTGCGAGCACCGTTAACCACCGCACGGACGCGTTTCAGGTTGGGATTCCAGCGGCGCCGCCGGGTATTGTTAGCGTGGCTGACCACGTTTCCGTAATGCGGCGCTTTGCCGCAGATTGCACACTTCAATGCCATGACTCTACACTTCCTACGCTTCAAAGGATAGAAAACAGAAGTTTTAATTGTAACAGAGCGAATCGCGAAACACAAAGCTACCGCTTTGCCGGTTCAGCAATATTCCGATCTAAAGTCCCCCAAAGCCGGGCGCTGGAGACAAAGCATGATAGAGTCGCCTGGCCATACTAAGGCCGAGATCCTGGACCGATGAGTTTACTGACGGGGAGCGCTGGGAGCAATGCAGACTAACTGCTGGCAGAAGCGAAAATGCAAGTGCCTGACCAACTATCTGGTAGCTAGCCCACCGCCGGCCTCGGACGAGCCTCGCAATGGCCAGAAATTTCGGGGAATTTGAAGGTATTGAACGATTTTCAGGATTCGCGGCTGGTCGGGGTTTGCGGGGGCATTTGCTATACTTTATGTGTTGCTGCACGGTGGAAAAGACGTGAACTCGCTCCGCATCTCCATTGTCCAATACCTGAACACCGCCCCTCTCGTTCGCGGATTCGCTCATGGGCCGCTCCGTGGCAAGTACGACTTGTCCTTCACGGTGCCCTCGCAATGCGCCGAAGCGCTGCGCAGCGGTGCGGCCGACCTGGCAATCATTCCCGCGATTGAATATCAGCGAATTCCAGACCTTGTGCTCGTGCCCAATTTGTCGATTGCGTCGAAGGAGGCCGTGCGCAGCCTGCTGCTGATTTCCCGGAAGCCGGTAGACGAACTGACGCGCATCGCGTTGGATCGTGGCTCGCGCAGCACCCAGGCGCTGACCCGTATTCTGTGCCTGAAACTGTGGAGAATTGAGCCAGAGTTTTTTGAGGCCGAACCCGAGCTGCCGTCGATGCTGCAAAAGGCAGACGCAGCGTTGCTGATCGGCGACCCGGCCCTGCGCGTCTCTTACGCCATTGAGCCGCAAGCGCGCCGCGACGCTTCCGGCGCCTTGACGTGTTCGGGAGCCAGCGCTGGCGTTGCCGAATATCCCGCACTGTACGTCTACGACATCGTGGAACAGTGGCGCGCGCTGACCAAGCTCCCTGCAGTCCTCGCCGTGTGGGCTGGCCGGCGCGACGCCGTCACGCCGGAAGTGGTGCAGGATTTTCAGCAGTCGCTGGCGTTCGGCTTGCAGCATCTGGATGAAATCTGCCGCGAAGCATCAGAAGAATTGAAGCTGCCTGCCGCGCAGCTGTGCCGCTACCTGACCGAGAACATCGATTACACGCTGGATGAAGAAAATATGCAAGGCCTGGGCGTGTACTATGTCCACGCGGCAAAAATGGGCCTGATTCCCGAAGTTAAGGGCATTGAACGTGCGCCTGAACCAAGCGGCCCGGTGCGCTATTCGGACTTTACTGTGAAGCTGGGACAGTAAAAGGTTGTAGCCGGCCGGCTGCAGGGCTGCAATCGAAATGCGAATCTCAGCAAAAAGGAAACGCGGTGGGAATCACGAAACAACAAGCTCTCGAAATGCTCCAGTCCGACGACCTGCTTGGTATTGGCATGGCCGCGCACCAGTTGCGCCTGAAGAAAAACGACCCGCGCATCGCCACTTACCAGATCGACCGCAACATCAACTACACGAATTTCTGCACGGAATACTGCTCGTTCTGCGCGTTCTACCGTCCGTTGGGCGCAAAGGACGGCTACATTCTATCGTTCGACACTATCTACAAAAAAATCGACGAGATGCTGGAACTTGGCGGTACCGGAGTGCTCCTGCAGGGCGGATTACATCCCGACCTGCAGATTGGCTATTACGAAAATTTGCTGCGTTCGCTCAAAACCCGTTATCCGCAGGTTCACCTACACTGCTTTTCCGCGCCGGAGATTTTGTGCATCGCGGAAGTCAGCGAGTTGAGCATTCGCGAGACCATTCAGCGGCTGATGGATGCAGGCTTGCAGTCGATTCCGGGCGGCGGTGCCGAGATTCTTGATGACGAGATTCGCGGAAAGATCGCGCGCCTGAAGTGCACCAGTGATGAATGGGTGGAAGTCCACCGGATCGCCCATTCGCTGGGCTTGCGCACCACCGCCACCATGATGTTCGGCTGCGGCGAAGAGCTGCGCCACCGCATCAATCACCTGGAACGCGTCCGTCACATCCAGGAAGAGACTGGCGGATTCACCGCGTTCATTCCCTGGATTTTCGCGGCGGAAAATACGGCGCTCGGCAAGAAAGTGCAAGAGACCACCGCGGTAGATTATCTGAAGACCCTGGCGGTGAGCCGTCTGTACCTGGACAACATCGACCACATTCAGTCGAGCTGGCTGACACCGGGAATCAAGGTTTGCCAGATTGGTTTGCAGTTTGGCGCCGACGATGTAGGAAGCATCCTGATTGAAGAAAACGTGGTGTTCGCGGCAGGAGTGAGACGCCGCACGAATGAAGAGGAATTGCGCCGCATCATCACGGATGCAGGATTCATGCCCGCGCAGCGCGATACGCTATACCGCTCCTATGCGCTGAAATCACCATATCCGCCGCGATCGCAAGCGGCATAACGTGGTTCTTTGCCCTTCGAGGTGGCGCTGGCTTTCATGCCAGGCATTTGGTTTTCTCGGCCCTACAATAAAGATAAGAGAGAACCCCGCGGGCCTCAGAAGACGGCCGCTACAAAACCAGCTGACTGATCCGGCTTGCAAGGACTATTTGCGCAGCCGCAGGATCACTTCGACATCGCTGCCCTCGGGCAAATTCAGCGCATTTTCCGGGTGCAACGCACCGTCCTTGTAGCGGGCAAAAAAGCGCATGCTGGAGTCCTTCGGCGGCGGCTTCGCCGCGTTTGAAGCGGCTGCGCCGGGGCGCGAAGTTTCATCCAGCGCCTGGTTCGCCAGAGCATCCGCTTCGCGATTCTGTTCCCGGTACACGTGCTCGATGCGGAACATTTCCAGCCCCTGCGACATCTTCTTCGCGCGTTCGAACAACGGTTTCAGCTCTTCGCTTTTCACCTTGTACTGCCCGCGCATCTGCTTCACCAGCAACTCCGAATCGCTTTCCACACGCAGCGCGCGGATCCCGTGCGTCTGCGCATAGTCAAGCGCGGCAATCAGCCCAAAATATTCGGCCACGTTGTTGGTATTCTGACCAATGTATTTCTTCAGGCTCGCAACAACCTCTCCTCGTCCATCGCGCATCACCACGCCGTAGGCCGCCGGCCCGGGATTGCCGCGTGAGCCCCCATCAATATTTGCGTGGAAGCAAACAATCTGTTTGCCTTCCGGCTCGGGTTCGCCAAACAGCCCGCTTCCGCGATGAACTGGAGGACGGGCAGGCATCAGGAACCACGCGATCCGCCGGAAGCGGCGCCCTCCGCGTTTTCCGGAGGCGTGGCGTGCGGAATGGGTTCCAGCGAGTACAGGATGCGTCCACAAGTTTCGCAGCGAAAGACTTCTTCGTCCGTCTCGGACTTCAGCAACTGAATGGTATGCGGCAACACGCGCATGCCGCAAGCCCGGCACTGACCGTCGCGCACTTCCGCCATAACCGAGCCGGGATTCCTCCGTGCAATCCGCGAATATAATTCCAGAAGCGGTTCAGGAACTTTTTTTGCAACTTCTTCCCTTTTGGCCAGGTCCGCTTCCAGTTTCTTCTTCTGCTCGCCGTACTGCATTTCGATCTGTTTTTTCTCTTTAGCGACCGCCTGCTCGGCTTCTTTCAGATCCGCCTCGAAATGTTTGATGCGGCGCTCAGTCTCTTCCACGCCCATCATCTGCTCAAGAACGAGGTCCTCAGCCTGCGAGACTTCCTTTTCCGCGTTGGCGATTTCGTGCTGCAGCGCCTTATAGGCTTCGTTGGTCTTAACCGAAGAACTCTGCTCCCGGTATTTCTTGGCGCGATCCCTCCACTGGTTCACGTCCAGCTCGAACTTTTTCCGCTGCGTGATGCTCTGCGTCAGCCCTTCCTTCGAAGACACTACCGCGGCGCGCGCGCCGTTCAATTGCGCATCGGCTTCTCGCATGCGCTTCGGCAGGCTCTCCAGGTCCGCCCGTAGCGCGGCAATTAGCTGATCGAGCTTTTGCAGATCCATCAGGTGTGGAATCGCGGGATGCATGGGCCTAGATTCTAGCACACGGGCACGAGGCCATTCCGCGGTGGAAACCGTAGTGAAAAGAGAACCGGGCGCCTCACGGGGGTATCCGAGCAGCAGCGGCAGGTTGTGCGGAGGCGACTGTGCTGATTATCGGCGCCAGAGCACGCCCGCATGCAAGGGCGGAAATCTCCGCACAACACCAAGCAACGCAGCAGCGGGATCAGGAAGCTTTGGCGATGTCGCGATGAATCATGGCAGCGTCAACAAAGTAGCCGAGGCCAATGGCCAGCGGCAGAACCCCGAATGAAGCAGCGACCATCGTTTCCGGCTCACCAGAGAAGCGCGCGATCAACGCGAACATCAGGAAGAAACCAAGCCCCGCGCTGACCAGCAAAATGCCGGCACGACGGGATCTAGCGTATTGGGACAGCTCCGGTTCCATGGGGATTTCAGCGCCGCGTGCCAGCGCTGCCAATTTCTCTTCGGTTTTCAGCTTGCGCACCCGGTAGTACAGGTACATTGCCGCCACTGGAATTCCACAGGTCAGGACAACCGCAACCAATCCGATGAATTCTCCACCCATATTTGTGCTCCTTCGAAGCCTCTTTTTTGCTGGGCCGCTTGTTGCGGTCTCAACAGAAGTTACGCACCTGCCTTGCAAAAAGTTCCCCTCGATGGAGGCGCAACAGGAGCGTTCCAAGGCCGTCAAGGCTGGACTTCGCGGATTTCCATATTGGAATTAATCGTCAACTGAGGGTAACGAATTGGCGAGCCCGCTGGCGCCGCGGCGTGCTTTGCCAGGACCTCGAACTCCGCTGCCCCGGAACAGTCGATCTGATAGCTGTACCCGTCGCGCTCGGTGTGCTCCATGCGAAGCGAACCGGAGGAGATCAACTCGTCGAGTGAGGAACAGTGGCCATTCAAGGCGATGTGGCCGCGCTCCGCTTGCGCGATCTGCAGCAAATCGGCGCGGACGGCGGTCAAGCTGATGGCCTGCGTGGCAGCGGTGCCGGAATCAGTCGTGGGCATTCTCGTCAGATAGAAATGGTACATACCGAAAAGGAAAGCAGCTACAACAAGAAGAATGGCAAGGGCGCGCATGCAGAGATTGTGTACGCGCGGCGGTCTCCGGACAAGCGCCCCCAGCCATTGCGTATATAGAAGAGCAACACTGAATTGCAATTTGCCGCGGCGAATCGCAGACCGGCGGTATCCCTATTTCCGCCGCCCTTCTCCCGGTACATCCTCCCCTCCGGGGGATGCCTTGCCATGGCGTCACCAGAACTTGATTTGCATTGCATTGAAAAGCCAGGAGAGGAGGAACTGGCCGAAGCTCCGGGCAATTCAGGGCGCCATGAAAATTCCTGGGCCACATCTTCTCAACCATCCAGAAATTTATGGGCGACTGCCTGCAATTTGACGATATGACCGCCGCGATTTCGCACGACTCGGGCACTCGACACCGAGAGTACGTCAGTCGGCAAATAAATTGCCGGGGCGTGCGGGTAGGTGGCGCCGCGAGGAGCTGCGTTTCCCCGTTTACAACGATTTGTGCCCACCTGCCATCTAACCTAGCTGTGATAGCTACGCCGTTACACGTCGCGCACTGCGCGCTTTGTCTGATCCAACGCTGTGGCGTACACTGAACGCTTGGTATCTCCGTCTAATTCGAAGTGAGGAACTCCTTGAAAGAAACAAATTGCGCTTCCCTGCGCCGTCGTTCGATGCGCGCCCTGATTTGTATCTTCGCCGCAAGCGCCGCGATTGTTCTGACGCCGCGGCACTCTTCCGCCTCCGGCGACACCACTACAAAGCCTTCGGTTCTTTTCGATGCCATGAAGACGGAGCTGGACCGCTCGATGAAGACGCTCGGCACCCAGGACCCTGCCGCGTATTTCATTGGCTACATCTTGACGGATTCCGATCGCGTCAATGTTTCGGGCTCGAATGGCGCGTTGCTTAACAGCGATGAGGGACACAACCGCTGGTTGGAAGTTTCCGTGCGCACCGGGTCCTATCAACTGGACGACACCCACAAGGTCGATGGCCGCCAGCCGCCCAACGGAGGCCCAGGCACCAGTGTTCCCGTTGACGACGACAGCGAAGTCCTGCGGCGCGCCATTTGGCTGGAAACCGACAAACAATACCGCTCCGCCGCCGAGGCTCTCATCAAAATTCAAACCGGCAAGGAAGTGAAGGCCCAGACCGAGGAAGGCAAAGCACCCGATTTCTCCCAGGAGAAGGCAGCGAATCACATCGGTCCCTGGGTTTCCATCTCCGTAGATCGCAAGCCCTGGGAAGCAAGAGTGCGCGCGTACACAAAATATTTCCGTGAATCCCCGGCGGTCATCAACTCCATCGTCACCTTCACAGCGCAGGCAGAAAACTCAATCCAATTGAATTCCGAGGGCACGCAACTGCAGTTTGGCCAGATTCGTTACCGCTTGGAGTTGTTCATCCAGGGTAAAGCGGTCGATGGCATGGACATCGATCGCTACTACAACTTTGACTGGGTCAACCCCAGCGAAGCGCCCGACGACAAGGCCGTGCAGACCGCCTCGCTTCAGCTGCGCAAGGAGATGGAAGGCCTAGTAGCTTCGCCCATCAACGACCCCAGCGTTACCCCTGCGCTGCTGACAGGCCGCGCAGCCGCAGTGTTTTTCCATGAAGTCTTCGGACATCGCGCTGAGGGCCACCGGCAGAAGGATGTCAATGAAGGCCAAACTTTCACCAAAAAGGTGGGCGAACAGATTCTGCCCAGTTTCCTCACGGTGATCGACGACACTACCCGCAGAAAGGTCAACGACCAGGAATTGCTGGGGTTCTACGAATTTGACGATGAAGGCGTTCCCGCGCAGCGCGTCACGCTTGTTGACCACGGCGTCTTGAAAAATTTTGAAATGTCGCGCTCGCCCATTGACGGCTTCCCCAAATCGAATGGCCATGGCCGCAGGCAGTTGGGTGCCACCCCGGTATCGCGCCAGGGAAACCTGATTGTCGAGAGCAACAAGATGGTGACGAATGCCCAGTTGCGCGAAAAGCTGATTGAAGTCATCAAGCAGCAGGGCAAACCCTACGGCCTCTTGATTGACGATATTGCCGGCGGCTTTACCTTGACCGGCCGCGGCCAGCCTCAAGCTTTTCAGGTCGAACCCCTGGTGGTCTATAAGGTATTTGCCGACGGAAAGCCCGATGAATTGGTCCGCGGTGTCGACATCGTCGGTACTCCGCTCGCCTCTCTGGCCAAGATCATCGCAACTGGCGACACACCCGAGGTTTTCAACGGCTACTGCGGCGCAGAGTCCGGCTCCGTCCCGGTTTCCGCCGTTTCTCCCGCCATTCTTACCACCGAATTGGAAGTCCAGAAAAAGCCTGCGGCAACAGACCGGCCGCCGATTTTGCCGGCGCCAGCGCACGACGCGATGAAAACAGGGGGCCTCCAGTAATGCGGACGCTTCGATTCGCGGCAGTCTTGTTTGCATCCTCCATTGCCTCGGCTGCTTTCGCGCAGGCCCCGGCAGACAACGATCACACCATGCAAGCCATGAAGGACGAAATGGCCCGCGCGAAATCGCGTCTGGAGCTGCAGATCGCCAAGGGCGACAAGCCGGTGCGCCCGTATTTCATCGAATATCGGCTGCTGGATATGGACGTTCGCGAAGTGGTGGGGGAATTCGGCGCACTCCTCAATAACAATCACAACCGCAGCCGCATCA
>Ga0126379_10000587_pt1 | contig 20338 bp, 19 predicted proteins | sample PanSoiMetPlot_24_FD_92640 | JGI IMG/M metagenome (GOLD analysis project Ga0126379, IMG submission 92640) | Tropical forest soil microbial communities from Panama - MetaG Plot_24 | ecosystem: Environmental > Terrestrial > Soil > Tropical forest > Bulk soil | place: Panama | collected 2016-02-17
CGCCTGGAGCCGCTGCTGCTGGAAGTCCGCACGGCGCCCATGGCGGACGCCTTCAAGAATGACATCACGCTGATGGTGAACGAATCCCTGATCCGCGGCATCGAAGCCCGAGTGGCGATCCCTAAGTCCAATGAAAGCGCTCGCGCCGCTTACGTGCAACATTCTGTCGAAGAAGGCTTCACCCTCACCCATTACTTTTACGAAGCCTTGGCCACCTATGAAAAAGGAACGGCGGGCATGAAGGACGCTTACGGCGACCTGGTCTACAACATCTCCCTGGACCGCGAGGCAAAACGGTCCCGGGACACGGTCTTTGTGGCGCAGGCCACTCCGGAGATGGTGAAAGCACCCAAGGTGCAGGAGGAGAAATTGCTGGATACCGCCGAGCAACAGCTCGCCGGCGGTGACGCTGCAGCGGCCCAGCGCCTGGCCACCCAGGCGATTGGCGGCAAGGCAGATCAGGGCCGGGCCTACTTCATCCTGGCTCGGGCGGCTATTCTCTCCAAGGACATGGAAGGGGCACAAAAGTATTTTCAGCAGGCGGTGGAATCAGCGCACGATCCGCGCACGCTGGCCTGGAGCCACATTTATCTGGGCAGGATTCTTGACCTTCAGGAGCAACGGGATGCTGCGGTAACGGAATATCGGGCAGCGCTGAGCGCTGGTGATCCCACGCCGGACACAAAAGTGGCGGCGGAGCAAGGTCTTTCAGCGCCGTATCAGCCGCGCAGCCCGCGGTAAACTTGTAGTAACAGGACCTTATGAAACGATTTTCACTGGTGTTCGTCATTGCCCTGTCTCTTGCCGCCGGCATCCCAGCCCAGGCAAGACCGGCCCGGTCCGAGGACCCCGTTATCACCCAGAAGCCCGCTGCCACGCCGACTCCACCGACCGGCCGGCATCCACTGCAAGCCAAGAGCCAGGCTGAGTTCAAGGACTACAATGCGGCCTACGGGATTACTGGGGGAGCGCAGATGCAAGCGGCAGCCGACTCCTTTGCCGCCAAGTATCCGGAGAGCGAGCTGCGGGGCAATCTTTATGCCAAAGCCATGCATGAGTACCAGACGGAGAACAATCCCGACAAAATGCTGGCCATGGGGGAGAAGGTACTGTCGCTGGATGCCGATAATCCAGTCGCCCTGGTACTGACAGCATCGGTGCTCGCCGACAAGCTCACCGACACCGACCCGGACCGCACACAAAGGATTGCCGAGATCAAGAAAAACGCCGGTCACGCCCTGGAAACCGTTGAAACCGGGATGGCGCCGCTGGCCCAGGCCACGCCGGAGCAGATCGCAACCTACAAGAACACGCTGCGCTCAATGGCTTATTCCTCCCTGGGCATCCTGGAATTGAAAACCGGCGACGATCCAGGAGCAGAAAGAGACATGAAAGCGGCTGCCGACCTGATCAAGGCCGCGCCCGATCCGTTTGTCTGGTATCACCTGGCGCTGGCACAGGATCACCAGAAGAAGTACACCGAGGCCCTGGCGTCAGTGGAGCAGGCATTGCGCTACATGGGTTCCAACTCTGACTTAAGCGAACTGGCCGCCGGGGAACGCGACCGGCTGCGGAAGCTCACCGGCACAGCAATTCTGCCGGCCCCGGGACCCGGGCCACAGGGGCAGCCGAGCCCAACGCCGCCTCCGTTCTAAGGAAGCCTGCTCAGAAAGTTCTTTGTGTGAAGAGATTTTGGTTCAGCACCGCGGCAGTTTCAGCATTCCTGCTGAGCACTTGGCCCGGGTACGGCGCCACAGCCCAGGCCGTCCGCGGGTCCCAGCCCCACGCGCAGAGCCAGCAGGAACTCGAGGATTATCGCGTGGCGAGCGGCGTCAGCGGCGGCGCCGCCCTGGAACAAGCCGCCCTTACCTTCGCCGGGAAATATCCACAAAGCGAGTTGCGCACGCGCTTATTCTCCAGGGCCATGCGCGAGTATCAACGAGAGAACAATCCGGATGGTGTCTTGAATGCGGGCCAGGAGATACTGGCCATCGATGCCAACGATCCGCTGGCGCTGGTGCTGACCTCAACTGTAATGGCGGACAGCCTGGGTCCGGACGACGCGGATCGCGACCGCAAGATCAACGCGATCAAGCAGAATATCGGCCGGTTCCTGCAAATCCTGAACGTGCGCGCTGTGCCGGGAAGCATGGCCCAAGGAGAGACGTCGATCTACAAGTCCACGCTTGAATCCATGGCCTACGCAACGCTGGGGCTCATGGGGTTGAAGACAGGGGACTATGCCGACGCAGAGAGAGACCTAAAGACAGCCGTGGAGCGCGGGACGGCCCGTCCTGATCCTTTCGTCTGGTACCACCTGGCGCTGGCCCAGGACCATCGCAAGAAGTATCCGGCGGCCCTCAACTCAGTGGAGCAGGCCCTGCAGCTCGCGAGTGCCTATCCTGAATTGCAGAAACTTGCGGAAACCGAGCACGAGCGCCTGACCCGGCTGACAGGCCGCAACAAACAGCCTGCGGAAGGTGAAAGCCCGCCTCCGCAGCGCGTTCCAGACCTATGAAGGAAGATTTGACCGAACTCGAAGGCAGTTTGGGGCACACGTTCCGCCGGCCGGAACTGTTGGAACGAGCGTTGACCCACAGTTCGCACGCTCACGAAGAATCCAAGGCAGCGGGGCCGGAGGCCAACCCTGAAATACTGGACAACGAGCAGTTCGAGTTTTTGGGAGATGCCGTGCTCGGTCTGGTCACCAGCCAGCTTCTTTTTGAGCGCTTCCCTGACTTTCATGAAGGCCAGCTTTCCAAGTTGAAGGCCCACCTGGTGAGTGCGCGGCACCTGGTCAGTGTTGCCACCGACCTGCGTCTGGGGGACTACTTGCGCCTGGGACGCGGCGAGGAGCGCAGCGGCGGCCGCAGCAAGAGCACTTTGTTATCGGACGCGCTGGAGGCCATCATCGCCGCGATGTATCTCGATGCCGGCCTGGAGAGCGCCCGCGACTTTATCATTGCCCAGATTCTGGAACCCGAGGTGGAACGTATCAGCCGTGAAACCACAAGCGAGTTCAGCCTGGCTGATTACAAATCCGCGCTGCAGGAGCTTCTCCAGTCGAGCGGGAGGCTGCAACCGGTCTACATGACCGTGAAAGAAGAAGGGCCTGACCATCGGAAGACCTTCACCGTGGAAGCGCGGATCTATTATCAAGGACAGACCAAACCAGAGTATGTGGCCCGCGGCGAAGGCGCCACCAAGAAGAAGGCGGAGCAGTTGGCAGCCAAGCAAGCTCTGGAGCACCTGCGAGGTCTGGTGCAAAACGCATGAAGCAGGCGGAAACGATCGAAGCCCCGCAGGTGCCGCAGGAAATGCCCGTGGCTTCAGATGAGCACGTCGCGTACGATCCCCGTGAACAAGCCCATCCCAAGGGCAGTGTTTTCGGAGCGAAGTCCTTGCTCTCCATCGCCGTGATCGTGGTCTTCGTGATCACGTTCGTAGTGCAAGCCTTCCGCGTGCCTTCAGAATCCATGGAGAACACGCTGCTCATCGGAGACTTCCTGCTGGCGGACAAACTTCACTTTGCCGATGACGATGGCGCCTGGGACAGCATGCTTCCCTACCGCGCCATCCACCGCGGTGACATCATCGTGTTCCGCTATCCGCTCGATCCCTCCACCTATTTCGTCAAGCGCGTGATCGGCCTCCCCGGAGATCGCATCCATTTGAAGAACAAGGCGGTCTTCGTCAACGACACGCAGCTTAAAGAGCCTTATGCGCTGCATAGCCTGCATGACGCGGATTTCTACCGCGATAATTTTCCGCAGGGCCGGGAATTCGCTGGATCCGTGTGCCCTTTGTGCAGCGAATTGCCGCGTTTCATGAGCGGCGGAGAACTGGTGGTGCCTGCGGGACGTTATTTCGTCATGGGCGACAACCGCGACCACAGCTCTGACAGCCGCTATTGGGGGTTTGTCCCTCGCCGCAACGTTCTGGGGCGTCCCCTGGTAATCTATTTATCTGTGCGCAGCGGGCCCGATGCAAGCTGCACCGACTGCGATGATAAACTCTATCCCTCAGGACAAGTTCTGGCGCCTCTCCTGCAACTGGCGCGCTGGGATCGAATGTTTCGTCTTGTCCGCTGATTTTGAGTAATCCAAGACCAGGAACAGCCTTTGCACGCAAGAAAAAGCAAGACAGACACGGGGAAACAGCCGGAAAAACCGCAAAAGAAAAAGGAGACTCTCCCGGAGTCCGTGTCGGGAATCGCGGAAGTGCTGGTCTCAGGGCTGTTTATCATCACATTCGTGGTGCAATCGTTCGTGATTCCATCCGCGTCCATGGAGAACACTCTGCTCATCGGCGACCATCTCTTCGTGGATCGTTTAGCGCCGGCCGCGAGGGCGTCGTATACCGGGCCGATCGTGCCGTACCGGCAGGTGCATCGCGGCGACATTGTTGTCTTTATTCATCCTGACGAAAAATACGAGGGCATGTACGTAGTCAAGCGGATCATGGGCGTCCCGGGCGACAGGATTCACCTTCGCAACGGAGTGGTATATCGCAATGGCGAGCGTTTAAACGAGCCTTACGTCATTCCTAGCGGCAACTATGATGAGTACCGCGATGAGTTTCCTGCGCATCCCGCAGGCGGCGTCCCCAACGTGTCGAAGTTTTGGCCCCTGAAACTCCGGGAAAGCATTCAGGGTGACGACTTGGTCGTCCCGCCCGGCAACTATTTCGCGATGGGGGACAATCGCGGGGAAAGTCTCGACAGCCGCTACTGGGGCTTCATCCCGCAGGAGAACATCATCGGACGGCCGCTGTTTATCTATTGGTCGTTCGTAACGCCACGCGACGAATACGACCAAACTACAATGGCAGAACGCGCCCGGTTTCTGGGCTATCAGATCGTCCATTTTTTTGATAAGACACGCTGGGGCCGGACGTTCCACCGGGTCCAGTAGCCGAAGATTCCCTTGAAGGAAAAAGATTTGTCGACTAACGCTGAGAGCGCAACCGAACCGATGAAGGAAGAGAAAAAGCCTCGTGAGAAAGAGACCCTGCCGGAAACCATTGCGGGAATGGCAGCGGTTTTCGTTGGCGCTCTGTTCATTCTGACTTTTATTATCCAGCAATTTGAAATCCCTTCGAGTTCCATGGAGAATACTCTCCTCATAGGGGACCACCTTTTCGTGGACCGTCTCACGCCAACGGGCAAAAGGGGACCTTTCACTTTCTTCATGCCGTACCGCGAGCTCCACCGCGGAGACATCGCAGTGTTTCCCTCTCCGGAACATCCGGGGCTGTACCTGGTCAAACGCATCGTCGCCATACCGGGCGACCACCTCCACTTGGAAGATGGAGTGGTAGTTCTCAACGGGGTGCGGCAGTCTCAGTCCTTCGTGAAGCGCAAGGGCGACTATGACCCCGCTCGTGATAACTTCCCGGCCGCCGGCCCGGCGGGGTACAGCGCGGTGACCGACTGGCCGGAGACTTTGCAGCGGAACATGCAAGGGCGGGACCTTGTCATTCCTCACGATAGCTATTTCGCCATGGGGGATAACCGCGACGATAGTTTCGACAGCCGTTACTGGGGCTTCGTACCCCGCAAAAACATTCTCGGCACCCCACTTTTCATCGCCTGGTCATTGAACCAGACAGAAAGTGACTTCCCCCAGGATGCTTCCCTGGGGGAACGCGCCGCGTTATTTGCAAAGACCGCGGTCCATTTCCTTGCCCTCACCCGCTGGAACCGCGTGATGCGATTGGTGCATTGATGGTTTGGACGCGCAAAGGCAAACTCATTTTGGCGGTGGCCGCTGTGGTGTTGCTCGGCATCTTTCTTCCCCCAAACATCAACGGCACGCGTTTTCGCGACCGTCTTGCCCCGGCACTGAGCGCGGTGCTGGGACGGCAAGTGAAGATCGGGCAGGTGAAATACCGTCTGTTGCCGCGGCCAGGCTTCGACCTATACGACTTTCAGGTGGCTGACGACCCGGCATTCAGTGCAGAGCCGCTGCTGATGTGCGGAAAAGTCACCGCCGACCTGCGCCTGACCTCCCTGTGGCACGGCCGGCTGGAGATCGCCAATCTCAAGCTCACCGATGATGCTGCGCCTCCAAGCCTGAATCTGGTGTACGCCAACGGGCACTGGAATGTGGAGCCGCTCTTGCTGCGCGTGGGACAGGTTCCCAGCGCTCCCACCGCGAAACGTAGCGCGGAACAGCGCGCGAGATTCCCTTACATGCAAGCTAGCGGGGGCCGAATCAATTTGAAGATCGGCGCCGAGAAGACGCCTTTCACGCTGGCCAACACAGATTTTGCCTTCTGGCTGGCGGCCGAAGATGTATGGCATCTCCGCCTGCAAGGCCGTCCGCTCCGCACCGACATGAACCTGACCGACACCGGCGGCATCAAGCTGGAAGGCGATCTGCGCCGCTCACCCCAGCTGGCTGAGATGCCGGTGAGACTGCAATTGACGTGGGAGAAAGCACAACTCGGGCAGGTTTCCAGCCTCCTGGTGGGGCGAGACCGGGGATGGCGCGGGAACTTAAGTGGCGACGCACAACTTGCCGGCACGCTGGGCAACCTGCACATCACCGGGACGACCGACCTGAGCCACTTCCGTCGCGACGACATCAATCGAGACAGCATGCCGCAGCTGCGCACCAGCTGCCGGGGAGACTTCGTCCGCTCCACACTCGATTTGAGGTGCGACACGCCGCTGGAGACCGGGGGCCTTGTCCTTACCGGTCGCTGGGCAGCGGCCACACCTCGCGATTACGATCTTTCCATCACAGCCAACCTTGTACCGCTTTCGATGGTGGCCACGCTGGCCCGCCACACTCGCCGCTCGCTGCCCGACGATCTCACGGCTACCGGCGATTTCAATGCTGCGTTTGGCTTCCATGCCCACGGCGGAGTAAGAAACTGGCACGGAGCGGGCATGACGACACCGTTCCTCCTGGAGACCGCGGTTGCGGAAAAGCCCTTCCCCGTGAGTGGTGTGAAGTTTCACATCGGAATGGCGGACACCTCGCCCGCGCTGACCGCCAAGCGGGCCAAACTGGCGGCAGCGGCAGGTCCTCCACCGCAGCCTGACGCGCTGACCATCGACACTTTCTCCGTCCAGGTAGGGCCCTCGACCGTGCTCGAGGTGCAGGGCAATGTGGACGGGTTGGGATACCGCGTCACGGCCAGGGGCCTGGTGCCTCTGGAACGCCTCTTGGCACTGGGCAAGGTCGCCGGATTCCCATCGGACTTGAGCAATTTCACGGCGTCTGCGATGGTCGACCTCAGCATCAGCCGCGCCTGGGCGAATTACGCGCCACCGCGGTTGCACGGCACTGCCCATTTGCGGAACCTTGCCGCGTGGATCCCCGGCATCAAGGATCGCTTGGTGCTCTCCGAGGCGGACGCGCAGTTGACCGACTCTGCCCTCGTGCTCACCCATATCAGCGGCCAGTTTGAGAATTCTCCAGTGGCTTTCGAAGGCACGGTCACACGTCCTTGGAATTGCCAGACAGTGCCCTGCCCGCTGGAGTTCGATCTTCATGCCGCTTCGCTCTCCGTGGCGGACGCGTCCGGCCTGGTAGGCTCGGCCAGTAAGACATGGAACTTGCCGTTCCTCTCTGAATCATCGAGCGACTTACCCAACTTCCGCGCTCGCGGCACCCTGTCCGTCGACCACCTGACTGTGATCCAGATTCCATTGGAACAATTCACGGCACATCTGGAGGTGGGCGACCACGAACTTCGAGCCAGCCAGGTTACCGCCAAACTGGGCGGCGGCTCGGTCGAGGGTGAGTGGCGCTCTGAATGGACGGGGTCGCCGACGCGCTACACCGCGTCGGGAAAGGTGACAGGCGTTAACCTGGACCGCTTCGCGGCGCCGGCAGGGACTCCGAACCTCGAGCTTTTCGCCGCGTGGGCCACGGGCAAGGCCGATGCGACCTATTCCTTCCGCTGCGAAGGCAGAAACGAGACGGAAATGACGGCAAATGCAACCGGGCGGCTGGAGTTTACGGTCGCCAACGGAAGTTCACGGGCCCTGCAACTGGAAGCCGCAAAACCCCTCAGGTTCCAGAGTTTGCAAGGCAGCTTGGAGTTTGAAAAGCAGGTCCTCAAGGTGCTCCCGAGCAAATTCCGGTCTGACAAACGCATCTATGAGGTAAGCGGAACGGTGAGTCTGGCTGACCGCCGCACCAGGCTTAAGGTGAGCAATGGCGGCTCGCAGTGGGACATCACCGGCGCCGTGGACAGTCCACAGATCTCTCCCCAACCTATGACCGCACAGACAAACACGGTCCACTCGCGATGAAAGCTGCGTGGTTCATCCTCACCGTCCTGTTCCTGGGAGCGGTGGTGTACCTGGGACACCGGGAAGTTACTAAGGCTGAGCCGGCGCTGTCGAAGGAACAGCCACAATCCGGCGGGACCCATCGCCTGGCGGAAAGCATGCAGGTCAAACTCGACCACATCCGTGAAAATGGCGAGCGCGAGCATCCGGACCAGACGCCGACCGTGCTCACCGAGGACGAGATCAACGACTATCTTGCTTCCGGAAAGGTGCAGCTTCCTCAGGGCGTGAAAAAAGTGAAACTCGAAGGCCACTCGGGCTTGGTGGACGCCCTTGTGAATGTTGATTTTGATGAAATTCGCGCCGGCCAGAAATCTTCCAATCCGCTGCTCTCGATCTTTTCCGGCCGTCACGACGTGCGGATGGACGCTGATGCGGCCGGGAGCGGAGGCGTCGGCAAGGTGCATGTACGCAACGTCAATATAGACGGTATTGACGTTCCTCGCATGGCCCTTGAATTCTTCGTTCAAAAATACATCACGTCGAAATATCCCAACGTGGGGATTGATTCAGAATTCAAGCTACCGTCGCGGATCGATATCGCCACCGTCGGCTACCACAAGCTGACCGTCACGCAGAAATAGAACTACTGGGCAGGCTCAATGGTCAGGATGTGAAGAGTATGTGTCTTCTCATCCACCAAGGTCCCCACGACCTTGACTGTCGTTCCGGCAAATTTCTCCGCCAGCCCCTGGTCATCGAGACGGTAGACATCGTCCTTCACCACCAGGACAAAGTTGCCTCCCATGTCCTTTACGCAATGCATGGTGCAACTCTTGTCGTCCGTTGCGCCGGGAACGTTCTTCTTGATCATCCACTCGTGAGAGCGGCCCATGGAGTGGACGTTAAAGGCGCATTGGCTGTCGGCGATGGGTCCAGTGAGAGTCAACGGGCCGCCTTTTTCCTTCCCTTTGTTATTGCCGGCATGAATGGGAGCTGTCAGCAGTAGGAACAAAGCCCCCAACAGGACCTCCCGGAATCGTTTCTTACTCATTGTCTCTCTCCCGCTCTTGCACATGGGATCATGGCACCACCACGAATTTCATGCGCATGCCTTCATGGTCATCGCTGCAGATGACGGTACATAGAACCTCATACTCGCCTGGTTCCGACGGCGCCACCAAAGTGAACTCCTGCGTACCTGGCTTCAGCTCCAGATCCCATCCCTGGACTTTGGCGCGGTCCTTGGCGCGCAGCAGGGTAAATCCGTGCACTGCCCCATCGCGATTCCGTGTCTTTCCCTTGCGCGCGGTGATCCGTAACAGCACCGACTCCCCGGCCTTGACGGTGATCTCCGCCTTCCCCGAGCCGGACATCTTGAAACGACTGTCTTTGTCGGCCAGCACTTCGACTACATGGGACTGGCCAAAGGCCGGCAATGACAGTGCCAGAACAAAAGCTACGGCTGTGCCCCTGGCAAGCAACGCAATCGAGCCCGGACATAGTCTCTGCACGGTCATTGCGACATGTACCGGATGATCAAGTGCATGTCCTCATCGGTAAGGGTTGCGCGGACCCGCATGTGCCGCACGATGGTTGCCGTCATGCGTGGAGCAAACTTCGGCGGGGCAGTATGGCAGCGTCCACAGTTGGCGCGAAATCTCTTCTCTCCTTGGAGACGGAGCGTGTCATCTTGAGCGCTGCGATCGCTCGCCGCTGGCGATGTGCTCTTGCCTTCGCCGCTAGGCATAATTGGAGCAGCCGCCGCTAAAATTACGGCAGCCAGCACCAGCATTATGACTGTTGCAAATTTGGCTCTCATTGCGTGCTTCCTTTCAGCCCTGTCGGCCCGAGTGGCACAAGGAACCGGTAGGTAAGTCCCACGACCCAGAGATTGGAATCCCTGTTCAAAATGAATTGCCGGCCATAGCTGGCTGAGGCGCGGAGGTCGTAGCGCAAGTAGTAGTTCAGTCCGAAGTCCGCTTGGTTGGTGTCTCGCCCAAACGCACCCAGCTTCTTGATCTGCGTCGACGTGAGCTTCGGATCCGCAAAGAACTGCTGTATCCGGGCAGCAGGTTCGAGGCGCCGCAAATAAGGAACCTGGCTCAGGCGATAAGCAGATTCGATCCAATAGCCGCTGCCCTTCGTCCCCGATTGCCGCACAAACTCAGAGCGCACGGTCAGCGGAACTACGTAAGGTTGCCAAACAAAATGCAGACCGGCGGAGTGCGGGCGGTCGAGCTGCAGGACTTGCTGAAACGAGGCGCCGATCTCCAATCTCCGCTCCGGGAAAAAGAAACCGATCCGCCCTCCTGTGCTGCGATCCGTCGCCAGGAGATGGTTGGTGTTTGCGGTAGAGAAATAAACGGCGTAGTTGAAGTCGACTTTTTGTGAGCCGGCGGGAAATCCTCCGCGCAGCATGCCACCCAGGCTGGAACCGCTAGGGACGCTATAGATCAGTGGCGTCAGCTGCAAATCTTTTATCCAGGGCGGCGCCAAGCGCTCGCCATAAACGCCGAAAGGCGTCGTGAACCTCCCGCCGACAATGGTCACATAGCGATTCGCAAGATAATCGACTTGGCCATAAATCAGGTTATAGGCAGATGTACTTTCGTAGTATCCCTCGTCGCCTTTTGCATAGGTGACGGAATAATTGCCTTTGGCCTCGAGCAGCCATTTATCGCCAACGGGAAGGAGCAGTACCGGGCTGACGGACGGAGTATTTTGAAATTGTCCGCCGGTAACACGGGTGAAATAGCCGGTGGCCCCGCTCAGGATCGGGACAGTCTTTACTGGCTCGTTTGCCGATTCTTCCTGGCTTAGCGCCACAATCGGAAAGAGCATGAAAATGGCAAAAATCCAGGCGTGAGCGCCGTTTTTGCTCCAGCGTCCAAAACTCAGCACAAAGGACCTCTTTCGCCACCACAGGAGGGATTTGCAGGGCCAAAATGGCATGGTTATATCGGCAAAACCAGGTCGTCACAACAGTACCTAGGTAACCACGAAACTTCTGGTGCAACGGCTTTGGGCGATATAGGCGCTTTTCATAGCTTCATTTTGGGAATCACATGAAGTTTCTTAAAGGCGGGAGGCATATCTCGTGCGGGGGAGGAATAAGGAACAGTCGCTTGGCGTATCTCGGCGCGACGCCAGAACTGGATCCACTTAGAGCCCTTCTGCAGCATTTATAGACAACACGGCCCCTGCGAGCTGCGGAAGAACGCCAACCCTATTTTGCGTCCAACAATGGGAGCCGAAGGCGTCCGCAAACGCCGCCGACGGCTCCGCGATTTCTTCCGCAGCCAGCAAGGGCCGTGCTGATCGTCAAGCAACTGTCAAAAAGCTTCTTGCAAACCAACCATTTCGGTAGCGGATTGGTGAAACTGACCCGCTACCGTGTATCAGCGTCTAGCGATCGCTTGCCCGCGCGGCGGGCGGGCCCAGCCCATGACATTCGTCCTGGGTGAGCGGGAGCGAATTGCAAGACGGGGCGGTTTAACTGAACCAAAATTATTTCACGGAGTCGCCGGCCTTCTCCGCGACTTGACCCGAGTCTCCGCTCAGCTCCAGTTTGTACTTCTTTCCAGCAAAAAGGATACCTGTAATGTTGTTGACGCCGGTAGAACCGGCTTTTAGTTCGGTCGCATTTCGGTCAGTCTTCTGCTCGAGCGCCACAATCTTCCCGGTGGCGGTAGCCACGACTTTGCCGTCGCGAACGATGTTGAGACTTACATTGGGGCCCTCGCCGTCCCAGGTGACTGTGTATTCCCCTGCAGGCAGCTGCTTGCCGTTCACCTGCACCGGATCGAAGACCTGAAAATTCCCTTTGCGGTTACCAGTAGCAAAGGCGCTTCCGGCCAAAAGTATGGCCAAAACCAGAGTTATCAATTTCGAAAATGACAAGGACTGCATGGAAAAGCTCCTTCTTGTTATTTCCCGAATGGCTCGGGAATGGCCTGAGGCGGCCCCGCTCGATTGCACGGTTTGCTTTTCTTGCTCGCAGGCTTAGAATGCTTCCCCGGGACCCAAGAAAAGCAGCGCGCTAAGCGCACAACTTTCCTGTTGCGGGATCGCGTACGCCTGGGCCGCCAAACCGTGGGCGTCGTGGTCCCGGGGTCCCTTGTCGATCGCGGAAGCAACTCTGGCTTCCTGCATCAACCAATACGCTGACATTGCGCCGGAAGTTACAGAAATTCCGCGATTCATTCCGTTAGACGATAGCCAGCAACACGCGTTAGCGTGCGACCACTTTCTTCAAGATTTCTTAAGCTTGCGCACGCTGAGTACGTTTCTGCTTACCGCCAGTCGTTGATTTTTCCATTGCAAGTTCCGGGGGAGCCGGCGTTCTACCTGCAAGCAGTTTCGCTCTTGATTGAGGTGCGGGATGACAGGCAGGGTGGTGTGCGCCTTTCTATTGGTGATCATGGCCGCGGGCGTTTTGATCATAAGCAATCCCACAAATCAGGTTGTTGCCGGGGAGCCGGAAAAATCTGCTGCGCAGAACTTGAAGATCGATCTCAGTAAAGCGGTTGAGGTCACGCTGCCGCAGCCGAAAGCGGATCTGCAGCCGGCGGCGTTCAAGACTTCCGACGGCAAAGCCGGCTGGGTGGTGCGGATTCCTGGCGGCCGGCCGATCGCCACTCCGGCTTACGCGGACGGCATGTTGTTCGTCGGCGGCGGTTACGGCTCGCACACGTTTTATGCTTTTGACGCCGAGACTGGCGCGCTGCGCTGGAAAGTCAATACATCCGATGACGGGCCCACCGCTGCCGTGGTCGAAGGCGGTTACGTAGCTTTCAACACCGAAAGCTGCACCATCATTGTGGTCGATGAAAAAACCGGGAAGACTATCTGGCAAGAATGGCTCGGCGATCCGTTGATGAGTCAGCCGGCCATTTATAAGGGGAGGCTCTTCATCGCATATCCGGCAGGACCGCGCAGCCCCAAATCGAGCGTGCCGGGCAGTCATCGCCTGCTGAGCGTGGACTTGGCAACGGGCACGCACATCTGGGAGGCCGCCATGAGCGGCGATGTGATTTCCGCGCCGGTCATCGACGGCGATCGCGTCTATGTCACTTGCTTCGATGGAACTTCCTACGCTTTCGCCTTTTCGAATGGGAACGTGATCTGGAAGAAAGAAAATGCCGGAACCAGCGCTCCAGTCGTTGCCAACGACCAACTGGTGGTAAGCCAGAAGCGGAAGGTCGGCAACAAGTCGTACGAAGGGCTCGTGCGCAGCGACGCGCGCCAGGGAACACAGAAAGACGGAGAATTGCTGACAAAGAAAGAGGCGGCTTATCTCGAGAATGGAAAGAACGGCGGTGTGGGGTTGGGCGCGTCACAAGCAGCCGCATTGGATTCATCCGTAGGTTTCGGCAGCGCGCCGCAGAGCGCGCAACTGGGGAAGGCTTCGCAAAACGTCGGCGTAAGCAACGTGGTGGGCGGATGGGCGTATCAGGGATCTCGGGCCGCGGTAAGCAAAGGACAAATGCTGAACGCCCAGGGAAAGTATCTGAATTCGGTCGCCGCGGCCGACGGCAAGATGGCCTGGCAGGCGGAGGTGGTGGGCGCCGGCCCGAACAACGATCAGCAAGTCTTCTCACCGCCGGCGCTGGGACGGGAATACATGTACCTGAGCGGGACACATGGGCACCTGGTCTCCGTCCGCCAGAGAGATGGCGTACCGGGGTTCATGTATTCGCTCAAGCAGCCCATGATCTTCCAGCCGGCTTTGGTCAACGGCAACGTGTATGTCGGAACCGCACAAGGCACGTTGATCTGCTTGAAGACCGCGAGCAAAGATGCCGACGGCTGGTATGAATGGGGAGGCAACGCGCAACACAATAAAACCTTCTAGAGCCTCCTCGCCTTCAAGCAGAGCAGGCCCCGATTTCGGGCCCGCGCCTCTCAGTCAGCTTCCCTGGTCTTGGCTACCGCCTCACTACCATAAAAAATTGCTTCCTGTCGCCAATTCAACGAATCCAAACGACAAATAGCCATGAATTCGGCTGGTGCCGGAGCCTGCGTTATATCATTGATGTTTTCCCGCAATTCTTTGAAAGTTGAGGCTTTCCATGCCGCGTTTTGAATATCGCAATATGCAGCCGCAGCCGCAGGCGGAAAAGAAGTTTCTGGAGTGGATCCAGAAACTCGACGAGCAGTTCGCCAATCGTGACGTAGACCACCGATCGGTCGTGGTGCGCAATGCGCTGCACGAGCTCTACCTGGGGCGTGCTTACTCTGATCCCGCACCCGACGCGCCGCTAGCCGTGCAGGCGCAGATCGCTTGCTACGATCCGCGCAACGTCACTCTGGAGCCGGAATACTACGGCGACGTGGACGCCCAGAAGTACGCCGAACGCAAACCGTTGATCTGGTTTTGGATGATGTTTGACCGCTCCCCCGCCGGGCTGAACCACTGGCTTGGCTATCGCGTGCGTTACATGCTGGCCAAACATATCTTCAAGTTCGTTGGCAAAAACGTGAAAATCTTCCACGGCGTCGAGTTTTCCTTCGGCTACAACCTGACGGTCAAAGACAATTGCGTGATCCACAAATACACGCTTTTGGACGACCGCGGCGAGATCATCATCCACGAGGGTTGCTCCGTCTCCGACTACGCCAACGTGTACTCGCATGAGCACGACCTCAACGACGGAATGATTGTGACCAATACCAAGACTGAAATCGGCCCGCGGGCGCGTATCACGTACCATGCCACAGTGATGAGCGGCGTGCGCGTACACGAGCACGGGCTGCTGGGATCGCTGGGAGTGGCCACGAAAGACATTCCTCCGTACACCATTTCCGTGGGGATCCCTGCCAAGCCGGTGAAGGTGAAGTCCATCGCCCCACAGCCGCAGGCCGCGGGAGACAAGCACGGCGCGTGATAGGATCGTTGCTTGGCTTGCGTTGCTATCTTCTGCGAAGATTTTCTGTTCGCGAAAACCCAATCTCGGCCTGTCCTCCTGAGCGAGCACGAGCCCCGGCGAGCCGGGGTGAGGGCGAGTCGAAGGACCCCGGGAATGCCTGCATAGCAAAGACTGCATCAGGGAGTTCTCTAGGGAATGCCTTGATGCAGCATCGCGAAGGGAGCACCGTGGGGGGTCCTTCGACTTCGCGCCATTCAGCCAAGTGATGTAAAGATTGTCTCGGCGCTCCGCTCAGGATGACAACGGTAGGTTGAGTGCCAAGAGGGCCATCAAAAACCTATAAGAATGACTGTTCAACACACATCCCGTCGCCGCGTGCTCAGCGGCATGCGACCCACCGGCAAGCTGCACCTAGGCAACTACGTTGGAGCTCTTCAGAACTGGGTGAAGCTGCAGGAGACGCACGAATGTTTTTTCTTCGTCGCCGACTGGCACGCTCTTACCACCGATTACGATGACACCTCCCGCCTCGCCAGCAACACTCTGGAAGTGATCATCGACTTTTTGGCCGCTGGTCTCGATCCGGAGAAGTGCACGATCTTTGTCCAGTCGCACGTTCTCGAACACGCCGAGTTGCACGTGCTCTTCTCCATGATCACGCCTCTGGGCTGGCTGGAGCGCGTCCCCAGCTACAAGGAACAGCAACAGCAGATGCCCAACAAAGATTTGCACATGTATGGCTTTTTAGGGTATCCACTGCTCCAGGCTGCCGACATTCTTATGTACCGGCCCGCGTTCGTGCCGGTAGGTGAAGACCAGGTGGCGCACGTGGAACTGACGCGCGAGGTGGCGCGGCGCTTCAACCAGTTTTACAAGTCCGCCAGAGGCGGACCGGTTTTCCCCGAGCCGGAGGCGCTGCTCACGCCCTCGCCCAAGCTTCTCGGCACCGACAAACGCAAGATGTCGAAGTCTTACGGGAACACGATACTCCTGAGCGACGACGCGGCAACGGCCGAAGAGAAGATCAAGAACAGCGTTACGGACCGCCCTAAGCTGACGGACAAAGGCAGTCCAGACCGTTGTCCGGTGGGGAATCTGCACCAGATCTTCAGTGATCGAGAGCGGTTGGAATACATCACGCGCGGTTGTACCAACGCGACCATCACCTGCGTGGAGTGCAAAGCACTAGCCGTGGAAAGCGTGAATGCCCATCTTGAACCCATTCGCCAGCGCCGGCGAAGTCTGACCGAACATCCGGAGCGCGTGCAAGAGATCATCCGCCGCGGCGCAGAGAAGGCCTCGCATGTGGCGGAAGAAACCATGGCAGCAGTGCGGGATGCGGTGGGAGTGCTGTCATTGTCGTCAGCCGCGATAGTCACTCCGAAGTCTGACGCCGGACCCTTACGTGTGCCTGAATTAGCGATGTCAGCGGCCGACGATCAGGAACGACGCGAGATTTTGACGTCGGCATGGGTGGAAAGGGTTTCCAAGACTCATCCGTTAAGAAAAGACAGGCCTCGCACATTCATCACACGCAAGGCAAGGAAAGTCGGCGTGCACACTGCCCGGCAAGATGAGGGCGGCAAGTGGGAATTCAGTTTTCCCGATCGTGCTCTCAATGTGCTGGTTCTACTCGCAGAAGACAAAGACGGCAATATCCACGACTATGTTCTTCCGCCGAAATTGGTCCAAGAGAATTGGAAACAGTTTGAACGCGAGCAGAGCGAGGCCAGCGGTGCAACAGTCAGAATTCTGGTGGGAAGAGATGCCAACGGCTCTTTCATCCAGCTTGAGAAGCACAACGTGCCCATCCAGGCTTATGAAGGCAACTACAGCGCGCTTCAGTAATTCGTTGAGATTGTCGAGAGAACTCCCTGGATCAGCATGGCAGAGGATGGATTCTCGGGGTCCTTCGACTCGTCCTCACTCCTTCGTCGCTCCGCCTCGCTCAGGATGACAGGGTTTTAGATTTCCGATCACCGGATCACCCGATCACCCGATTCCCAAATCTCCCGATGACGGCGATGACGCGCGATGACGGCGATGTCGGCGAGCTTAGATCGCTGTTTTCCACAAGCCCGTCTGTGCCACAATAAGTGCAGATGCCTGAGTCCCCCCAGACCGCCAAGACACAGACCAGCGAGTTCCCTTTCGCGGTCACTGTCGGCGAGGTTTATGACGGCCCTCTGGACCTGCTGCTGGACTTGATTCGCAAGCAAGACATCGATATCTACAACATACCGATTGCCAAGATCACCGCCCAGTACCTCGCGTACGTCGAGAACATGAAACAGCTCGACGTGGACGTGGCCGCTGAGTTCATCTACATGGCTTCGCTGCTGATCCACATCAAGAGCAAGATGCTGCTGCCGCGCGATCCGGACGCACCCGCCGAACTGGAAGATCCGCGCGACGAACTGGTGAATCGTCTCCTGGAGCACGAGAAATTCAAGACAGCGGCGCAGATGCTGCTGCAAAAACAGCAGCTCGAAGATGCGGTGGTGAGCAATCCTTCACTCAAAGAGTTCAAGGACGCCGCGGGCACCGAGCCGGAGATTGAAGCCGATGTTGTGGACCTGGTGCGCACCTTCCAGGAGATTCTGGAGCGCGCGCGGTCGCGGCCGGTGCTGGAAGTGGACGAAGAGACGGTAACGGTAGCCCAGATGATCGAATTCTTTCGCCGCCGCCTGCTGATGGAAGACCGTCCCATCCGCCTCAAGCGTTTGCTGCAGCACATCACTTCACGCAACGCGCTCATCTCATCCTTTTTGGCGCTGCTCGAACTGGTGCGGCTGCAAGCCATCCTGCTTCGCCAGGACCGTATGTTCGGCGACGTTTTGATCAAGAAGCACGCAGTGTTTGACGCGGTCATGGGCGAAGAGGCCCTGGTGAGGGACGATTGGAAATGAAGGACCGCTTAGCGATTAGTTTCCTTCTGAAATCCCGAGCGAACGCGAGGGATCCATATCGAGTCCGACCACTTTGGCCAGGGAAGAGAAATCTTTACTTGTGTTCCGAAAGAGTATTCTGACTATATGGATCCCTCCCCTACTCCCGCGTTGCGGGATCAGGGTCGGGATTTCAGAAAAAGAGCGACTTGCTAGTTGCTAACTGCTAATTGCTAAATTTCAATGTCCCTCAAAGCCAAACTCGAAGCTCTGATTTACGCGGCGGAGGAGCCCATCACGCCCGACCAGATGGCCGCCTTGCTGAAGGAAGATCTTGTCGCATTGAAAGCTGGCCAGCCGGAAGCAACGCCGGCGCCTGCGGCAAGCGCGGGCGTCACATCCGGGAATGCTGCTGATCCTGCCGCCAAGCGGGCCCAGCAAAAGTCAGAGCGGGCGGAACTGCGCGCCCTGCTGAAGCCGTTTCTTGAAGAACTGGTTGCCGAGTACGCGCGCGACGACCACGGCATTGAAGTTCGCCAGGTCGCGGGCGGATATCGCATGTCCACAAAGCCCGAACATCATGACGTGGTGCGCGCTTTCTCCAAGAGCCTGAAGCCGCCTGTGCGGCTTTCGTTGCAAGCGCTGGAGACCCTGGCTGTGATCGCTTACAAGCAGCCGGTCACCGTGCCGGAGATCAGCGACATTCGCGGCGTGGACGCCAGCGCCGTCATTGGCACGCTGCTCGAGCGCAAGCTCGTTACCACGGCCGGCCGTAAAGCCGTTGTCGGACGCCCCATGCTGTACAAGACCAGCAAAGACTTCCTGCTGCGCTTCGGCCTGAAGGACTTGAGCGAGTTGCCGAGCCTGGAAGAATTTGAAAAGCTCGCTGCCGGCGAGCTGCAGGAGGAACTGGCGGCTTCTGGCGACTCTGCCGTCGCAGACGCTACCGGGGTTCCTGATCATGGCGGAGCCGGGCAACTGTCGGACGATCAAGCCGGCATCGCGGACAACGTGACTGAACCGGCCGTTTCTTCCGATCCCCGCCACAACCAGGCCGACGAACAGGCCGCAGACCAGATCGCTTCGGAGAGCCGCGGAGGCTGAGGTCCCTCATGGCCGCGCAACGCCTGCAAAAGATCATCGCCGCGGCCGGAATTGCTTCCCGTCGCAAAGCCGAAGAGCTGATCACACAGGGGCGAGTCTCCGTCAACGGCCAGATCGTCACCGAACTCGGTAGCAAGGCCGACCCCGAACGTGACCACGTCAAGGTTGATGGCAAATTGCTGCATGGGCCCGAACGCAATGTCTACCTCCTGCTGAACAAGCCCAAAGGATACGTCACTACGGTGTCCGACCCCGAAGGCCGGCCTACGGTGATGGATTTGGTGCGGCACGTGGGCGAGCGCATCTATCCCGTGGGCCGCCTCGACTATGCGAGCGAAGGCCTGCTGCTGCTGACCAACGATGGTGCCTTGGCCAATCACCTGACTCGCGCGGCGTCCCATGTTCCCAAGACTTATCTGGTGAAAGTCAGTGGCCAGCCGGCGGAAGAAGATATTGAGAAGCTGCGCCGCGGACTGAAGATCCGCGACATACCGGGAGGCGCCGGCCGGGGTCCTGAGCCGCATCGCGGGCCCGTACGCACGGCGCCCGCACAAGTGAGGCTAGTGCGCGAGGCGGAGAATCCCTGGTACGAGCTGACGCTGATCGAAGGCAAGAACCGCCAGATACGCCGCATGTTTGAGGAGATCGGCCATCATGTGGAGAAGATCAGGCGCGTGCGCTACGGCCCGCTCACGCTCGACGTCGAGCCGGGCCAGTTTCGCGCCTTGGCGCCGGCCGAAGTCGCGTCGTTGCAGCGTTCCGGAGGAAGAGGGACCCCTGCTACGTCCCGCAACGTACGGCCACACCGAGGGAGTGGCCAGCCGCGGCGACGGCGGTCATCTCGCTAATTGTCCCGGGTTCGTGGTACAAAATCTTTGACGATGAAAAAAGATCTGTTCGACCTGATCCCGCGGCACATCGGCACTATGACGGGTTATATTGCCGGCAAACCCATCAAGCAGGCGCAGCGTGAATCAGGCGTGGCCATGATCAAGCTGGCATCGAATGAGAATCCCCTAGGACCTTCGCCGCTGGCTATTGAAGCGATACGTGCGGCCGCCACCGAAGTCAATCTCTATCCTGACAATGAAGCGACCGAGCTGCGTTTGGAGTTGGCTGCTCGCCACGAACTCGATCCGGAGCAGGTCTTTCTGGCCGATGGCTCGCTCGGGCTGCTGGACATTCTGGCGCGCACGCTGCTTGGCCCGGGTCTGAACTGCGTGACC